>Ga0187894_10003588_pt1 | contig 17238 bp, 16 predicted proteins | sample GBC1701081metaG_FD_136650 | JGI IMG/M metagenome (GOLD analysis project Ga0187894, IMG submission 136650) | White microbial mat communities from a lava cave in the Kipuka Kanohina Cave System on the Island of Hawaii, USA - GBC170108-1 metaG ...
CAAGAGATCTTCAATCATGTACGTGACGCCCGCGACGCGGCGATTACCTTTGTCAAAGAACGGGTCAGCCGCGAACAATCGTTTGCCGGTTATGAGGTCGATGCGGTTTCGCGCAAAGTGATTGCCGAGGCCGGGTACGGGAATTATTTTGTCCACCGCACCGGACACTCGATTGGTGAAGAAGTGCATGGGAACGGGGCGAACATGGACGGTTTGGAAACGCGCGATGAGCGCCGCGTACTGCCGAGAACCTGCTTTTCGATCGAGCCTGGGATCTATCTTGCGGGCGAATTCGGCGTGCGTAGCGAGATTAATATCTACGTGACCGAACGTGAAGCGATCGTGACCGGCGACCCGACGCAAGCGGAAGTCATTGCCATCCTTGCCTGAGAAGAATTCTTGTGCTCACCAGGTGAGATGGCCTTGCGCGCGGAAGGCGCAACCGCCATTATCCAGAATTTCTTAGACTTTGATCGATTCCGACAGGGGTTAGAGGAACTTGTCTATGGCAAAAGTGTGGTTTGTCCGACCGCAGAACCGTTTAGTCGCGCTCGGTGATCAGCCGGCGTATGAGGGAAATTTGGAACGGTTCATTTGGCCGCTTGATATTGGTCTGCATCGTTTTTACACAGCTGGGCCGCTTGCGCAGGAGGGTGAGCCCCCGCCGCAAGAATTTGCGCATGGTGACTTGGTCCTGGTCGAGGTCACGCCTGCAGATGTGACAGCAGGTTCAAACTATCGAGTCGGATTTTATTCTTCTCCGTATTCGCCCAAAGCAGCAGTGACGCGATTAGGTCCTCCGTATCAAGAGTGACGTGCAGCCGAAGTAGCAAACGTTGCCGCGACTACGCGGCGTTGAATTTTGCCAGTCACAGTGCGGGGAATCTGGGTGACCAGGTAAATGGTTTTGGGAATTTTAAAGGCGGTGAGCCGCTCACGGCAGTGGGCTACTAGGTCTGCCTCACTTGCTTGTCCGCGTAAGACCACTGCGGCGGCGATCTCTTCGCCATATTTGGCATCGGGCACCCCGAAGCAAACCGCTTCTGCGACTGCTGGATGGGCGAGCAACACTTCGTCAATTTCCCGAGGGGAAATCTTCTCCCCCCCTCGGTTAATCAATTCTTTCAGGCGACCAACCAGCATCAGATAACCATCGGCATCAAGCACTCCCTGGTCTCCGGTGCGGAACCAGCCGCTGGTAAAGGAAGCGGCGTTGGCTTCTGGATTGTTATGATACCCTTTGGTGACATTGGGTCCTTGGATGACGACTTCACCCTGTGCTCCAGTAGGGAGGAGAGAGCCCGCATCGTCCATGACGGCGACACGGACGCCAGTCCCAAGCCCAACCGACCCAGGTCGTCGAGTCCCGGGGGGAAGAGGGTTTGATGCCATCTGATGGGCGGCTTCCGTCATGCCGTAGGCTTCGAGCACTGGACAATCGAAGCGTACTTCTATCCCGGCCATTGTTGCCGGAGCTAATGCGGAACTGCACGAGCGAATGAAGCGGAGCCCGCTGGTTCCCGGAGCAGGGGCACGATCCTCGTCCGCGCGAGCAAGCAGTACTTGATGGATGGTTGGGACAGCGGTATACCAAGTCACACGATGTGCCTGCACAGTGGGCCAAAATGCGCTGGCGCTGAAACGGGGCGGGACAACCACCGTGCCTCCTGAGCGAAGGGTTGCCAAGGTCGAGGCGACCAAGCCGTGGACATGGAACAGAGGCATCACACATAGTGAGGCATCGGCTGGAGTCAGTGCATATGTGGCCGCGACATTGCTTGCGGAAGCCAGCAAATTACCGTGTGAGAGCGGGACGCCTTTCGGTCGGCTAGTGGTCCCGCTGGTGTGAAGGAAAAGAGCGACATCGTCTGTGGTTGGGTCGGTTTGCCTCTGCGGGAATGGAGAGGAAGTTGCGGCTTCGAACTGCACTTGTCCCTCAGGGGCAAGCGTTGCTTCAAGTATCAGTGTTCCTGTTGGAGCGGCCGTGCGCGCTTGTTCTCCTCCACCTGGTGGCACGATCAGGACCTTGGCCTCGATATCTTCGAGATAGAAACGGAATTCTTCGGTTGTATATACTGGGTTGAGTGGAGCGGCTGTCGCTGCCGCGGTGGCAGTCGCAAAGAAAGCAACGATGATTTCGATCCCATTGGGAAGTGCCATTGCCACCCGATCGCCACGGCCAATGTCAAGCCGCCGGAGAGCTGAAGCCAGGCGCTCCACTTGGTCACGCAGAGAACTGTAAGTGACCATCGGTCCGCCCTCAGGAACAATCAGGGCAGGGTGAGAAGAATCGCCGATGGCGAGTAAGTCGCGCAGAGTAGAGAGCTGTGTAGCCATAATGAACTTTTAGCGCAACTCCGAACAGATTGCACGAGTCAATAAATGGGTATCTCCTTCGCTAACCAGAGACAACCCTAACGAGGAAGGCGCAACTGCGGGAGATAGGCTTGGGCTGCATCAGTGAGTACGTCACGCTGGAGGCGCACGGGGTCTTCAAAGAAGGCTTCACCCGCCCGTTGGTCGAGCACATGCTTCCCCAAGAGACTCAAAGCTTCCTGCTCGTCAAAAACGTGCTCGGCATAAATCAATCGTCGCTCGATTGGCCCTGGCTCTTTCAAGAGCGCACGGAAGTACTGCATTTGCAGATTTCCAGCCCGCGCCTGGTGTGCCCCAGTTACTACAACGTAATAGCTCGCACGCTCTTGCTCGCTCAGCGAAGCGAGGAAAGCCGTCACACTCTGGTTTAATTCATCAAGTTGATCTTTGGCGGCTTCATTAACGTTGGCCATCTGTAACACACCCATCCGTTTACAGTAGGCAGCCAGCTCAGTCTGGGGAAGCCGCCCTCGCTTGCGGGCATTGGCAAGGAGTGCGCGAGAAGCACTCAGGATCTGTCGCTGACGTACACCGACGGCCTCAGGGAAACCATCGTCGGACAGACTCGTCTGCACGCTGGCAATAAACTTGTCGAAGCGATCCAACTCTTCTGTATGTTGCTGACTCAGAGGGTTCTCGCCGGTAGCGGTGAACAACACGAAGAGGGCAAGCGGAATATGGGCGACGGATTTGAGTCTGGTATAGGCTGTTAACGGATAGGGAAGTTCACTACGCGTTCCGTGTCGGTACACTACCAAGCGGTCACCCAGGACAATGAGGATTGGGCTGATGTCTTTGAGCACGGCGAGTTTTGCTTGTTCATAGACCGAGAGAAAAGCTTGATCGACGGCGACAAGTGGATCTGCGGTCTGCGAAGACTGCTCTGCTCTCGCCCGACCCCCTGGCATAAAAATAGACCACAGAGCTGCCACGAGTGTCCACAACGCGCATCGTTTAGGCATCCTCTGACCTCACTTTACATTTTGCTGTCCTGACACAGCACGGGATTGTAGGCTGGAATGAAGGTGCTGAATTCCAGCAATTGATTTCGTAGAGGGCTCAGCCCAGATTACATTACTCACGAGCGCAGAGAACCAAGTGGAGACAACTTATGCGGCCTGTTCTTCCTCGGTGTGTTTAATCAGCCATGCCCGAATCAAGGTCCGTAGGGGAAGCTTCTTCTTTTTTGCCACGCGTTTCAGTTGAGTTAATAGCGTTTTGTCCACGCGCAGGCTCAGCGTCTCGGTCTTCCGTGGATACTTGCGCACTCCCACCTCCTCCAGATGGCCGGCGGCCAAGAGCTCCCGAGTGGAGTAGCGCTCATAGTACCGAGCCTTAGCCTCATAAGAAGCGTGCGGGTCAATAGGAGGAATCGTTCTTTTTGTTTTCGCCATACCGCTACTTTATCTTACGTCGATAGAGCTTTACATCTGCCTGCCGGGCCGGCATTGCGTGGAAGACAAACCAATACTCGCCTTTATCCTCATAGTGGCGTAGGGCGCGCTTAGCGCGCCAGTCCACGCAGTTAATCGACGTGTGGTATGCGCCCTACCAGACTGCTTTAGGCCGTAATCTGCTCGTAAGAAAAGTGCGGGATGTCTGCACGGTCTCGTGCATGCTCGATAGTGATGCCGCAAAGGTTACCGTCACGGTCGAGGTCAAGCAGCGTATTTTCATCAAGGTCTTTGGTCTCGGCCACTTCAGCAGAGCGGAGTTCAATATATAAAGTATCTGTGTCCTGAAAATATTTAATCCTCATAGAATAAATCTCCGGTCAAAAAAGGCGTTATGTATGGTTTCTCCGTCAGACAGCAGAATGACTCGTAGATATCTCCCCTCCATCTCCGGGATCGGTGCCCAACGGCGAATCCGGCCATCTTGCTGAATAACTTCCTTCACGGGGTGTTCAATGACGTGCTGAATCCACTCAGGGCGGATCGCTCTACGATCCGGGCGTTGGCGTATAGTGTGGAAGTAGCGAGTAAATTTCACCGATGATAGTCTACCAGACGTTGCAACTTCGTGAAATCAAGACGGCCTAACTCCTTAGTCCCGTAGGCTGGAATGAATGTAATGAATTCCAGCGCTGGGGTTCGCGGAGCTCACCCCAGCCTACATTACTCTACTTTTGTCCACCCTACGTAACTACTCGCATACAAGATCTATCCCTACGCCTCTAGCTTTCAGGTCCTCAACCAACTTCTCGAAGGAGTATCCCATATTTCTGGCGGCGTCCGACATATCATGAAGACCGCGGATCCTCACGCAGTATGGAACTTCGAGTTCATTGATCGAGCCAGTGCCAATACTGTCGTTGAGCGCGTCCAGATTATGCCCGTGCCATTCCGGTGCGCCTACGGCAGACAAGAAAGCATTGTAGAAATCCTCGCGGCTGTTCCTGCCACTTCCGGTTAGGATGATCTTGCGCACGACCGACGCTCTGTTTGGGTGCTGGTTAACAAGAATTTGACCGCCTAATGCGACCGGCGAACACTTCACCCCTGCGGCCTAATGCGACATGCTGCTTATGTTATATGCCGAAGAGAGCTTTTTTTCCTTACCATCTTCAGTCTCTCCTTTCCAAGGGTTATTTCGTTCGTGTTAGGTCGCACCATACACAGCCTAATACGGGAGTACTTCTCCTGCTTTGGAGCTTGGGAGATCGTTTGCTGACCTTTCTTTCTCATTTCACAAACGGTGCTGGATCAACGAAACGGTCGAGGACATTCTTGGTAATCCGAGAGACATTATTCTGATATTTGTTATGTGACAAACTTCCCGCCCAGGCGATGGAACTCGATGCCCACACCGCGCCGCCGTTCGGCGTTTCGTAGAAGACCATGTCCGCACGTACGAGCTCGTTTTCGGTGCCACCGAGACCAGGGTAGGTTGCCAGCAGTTCTTCGCACACCACCAGATAGAGGTCGGTGTGCCCACCCAGTGAAGTGGCCAACACCAACGCATGTGGAGGGGTGCCGAGCAGGCGGTCGGCACGGTCGATTTCAAGGCCCGCTGCTCCTCCGCCAATCAGCCCGAAATTGCCAATAATCTCGTCTTTGCCAATCCCTGCGAAAATAAAAGCTGCGCGCGGATGGAAGCTATCAGGCAACCGATGGTAGGGAGCGGAGATGTCAAAGCCTTGAGCGGTGAACCCGGTCCCGACGATCATTTGCGGTGGACGGCTTTGCCGCCGCCACAGGCCACCATATTCATCGGTGAAGCTATGGTAGTATTCGCCCGGTTCGGCGGCCCAGGTGCGAATTCCACCTTCGTTGCGCCGAACTTCGATGACGCCGGGAACTTCTGGATGGTAAGCGATCCGCCAGTACCAACCATTTGCACCCATATACATCAGCCGGCCACCTTGCTGCTGATACGCCAGCATCGCGTCCCACATCTGACGCGAGTGATACTCAGGATGGGTGCCGGAGAGGATCACCGCGTATGACTTGATAACTTCGAGACCTTGATAGTGCAGGTCTTCATCAGTGATGACATCGAACTCATACCCCATCGTCTCCAGCCAGTCGGTGATGTGGGTATCAGCGTTGAACTGCCACAGCGATGAGCCATCACCGCCGAGCGCTGAAATATGTTTAGGGCGCATGTTGAGGATCGGTCGCAGCCGAGACGAATAACAAACGCCGGAGTGATCGGAATGCGAGTCGTAGCACGATGCCCCGTACTCGCGGTGTTCATTAAGAAAAAGACTATTTTTATCCAGCGGTGCTAGTCGTCCCGACAGCAACTCGATGAGCCCAGCGTTGGTCGCCATGTGTTCGTTGGCATAGGCTATGTAACTAGCAGTGGGGAGGAGGAAGGCGATCTTCTTTTCTTTGCCCGGAGTCGGTTTCACCACGAAGGGAATGTAATCCTCTTCCTCTTTTGCTCTCAGCCGCGCGGCGTAGAGTCCACTCTTCAGCGTCGTGGAGATCGTCAGTGCGAAGTCGACCTCCCAACCAGCGTCGTATAGGTCATCATCATGGAAATGAATCGCCCCGTACTGCTCGGGAGCGTCTTGCCAGTTCATCGCCTCGCCGGTCCAGTTGTAGCCTTTCATCCCGCGCGCCGGCAGGTTGACGACTTCGCCGTGCAATAAATTAGGCGAAGTATCACTCACTCGAATCGAACTGATGTCGCGCGAGAAGTCCCAGGAGCCGACGATGGCGTTACGCAACGGCGTCGGCACCGGTCCGCTCTTCAACATTTCCATCTCAGCCCGGCTTAAGACACGATTCGCCAGACGAGGACTATCAATCTTGCCATTATACTTGCCATCGAGTTTCCCCTTGCCCGAGCCGCTACGGATCGCGCCGAACATCAATGGTGACTGATTGCTACTGATATTCTTACTCTTCGCTTTCGTGTGTATCTCGGCTGCGTCTGCAATCAACGGATAGGTCACTAACGGTTCTTGATAAATAGTGACTGTTTGGGTTTTTGCGTCATAACTGGCCGCGACGAAATACCATTCGCGGGCGAGCAGCGACTTGCCGGTTGAGATAACCTCCTCGTTCCCGCGGCCATCACCGAGCACCAAAGCAATCGAGCCATCACGTTCTGAGATGATCAACGCGACGCCTGACTTCTCGCGGTCGTGGAATTTCGCCATAATGACCTGCTGCCCTTTTTCCGGGGTTGTCGGCCAAATCATCGCTTGAAAGGAAAAACTTTGGAGGATTTCTAGAAGTGGACTGTTGGGAATGGTGACGTAGGAGCCTGCCTCGATGGTTTGTTTTCGCCCCTTGTAAGTTTTATTAGCGGAGGTCTTGATAATTCTCTCTTTAACCCCCGGTCCAGCGGGGTTGCTATCGCCGCAGATAATACGGACTACGTCCACGGTGTACGTCGGCAATTCGCAGTTGACCATGAAGTTGATCGTCTCTCCTGGGGTTGCACTCAGTCTGTCGCAATAGCCGGTAATTTTCATTTCCTCTCCTCAGTAGGGGCGAAGCACTTCTACCTATGCCCCTTTGGCTTCCGCTATTCCCTCTAGGCCAATGCTTCGCCCCTACGACTAATCAAGGTCACTTCCGGTGTGCTTTTTCCAACGACGGCGAAAGACCTCTCGCTCAGCGTCTTCAACCCTCTTGAAAACCTGATCTTTCAAAATCTTGACGGGTTTACCAGGCTCACCACTGAGCTGTCCTAACACCCACTCTCGGTGTGGTTTGGTACAGATCAAGACATATTTATTTTGGGTTGGTTCACCGCGGAATACATTCAAGACTCGTTGTAACGCCGGGCTATGATGGCCGATCGGTTTCTGAAGAAATTCATTGACCACGTGCCGATCCTGCCGCCCAACTTTGTAAATCGTCGCCATTTTTCTTACCTCCCCTGATTACCTGACTCAGTTCCGTAAGAATCGTGCCCGATCTTCAACATCTCATAAGCTTTTGTCAATGTCTCTTGCGCCTTCGCAGATCTGACTAGGCTGGAATGGGCGACGAGCACTCCAGTGCTCACGCTACGTCAAGAAAAGCTGCCGAGCCCAGGAAAATACGCCGAGCAGTTGTAGCGCCATGCCAACCACTGTCATGATCAGGACAACGCGAATCCAGTAGGCCCCTTTCCTGACTCCCCAGCGAGCTCCAAGCCAAGCGCCAGCCGCGTTTGCCACCGCAAGGAGCAACCCCGCTCCCCAAACAACTTTGCTATCGGCAATGAAAACAAGGAGAGCAAATGCCGTCATACAAAGGACGATCGTAACTTTAATACTATTGGCAAGAACAAGGTCGATACCACCGAAGAGACTTAGTACCACGAGAATAAAAATACCGACCCCAATTTGTAACAATCCACCGTAAATGCCGAGGACAAAAAAGATGCTCCACAAGAACCAATTTTCTTGAAGAGCCCGGCTGTCGGACGCAAATTTTGTGCTCAAGCGAGGTTCGAGCAGAATGGGACCAATGAGCAGCAGCAGAACGAGCCCCAAGATCGTACGGAATTGTTCATCATTAAGGCGAATCGAGATCATTGCTCCTAGCAGCGAACCCAGGGTTGCTGGGACAGAGAGTGAGAGTGCCAGTCGATGATCGACAACCTTAAGGCGCTGATAGGAGGCAAGGGCAGCGACGTTTTGGATAGTTACAGCTACCCGATTAGTACCATTGGCGACGACCGGCGGTAAGCCGATGAAAATCAATGCTGGCACGGTGAGCATAGACCCACCACCTGACACCGCATTAATGAAACCAGCGATGAAGCCGCTGGCGACAAGCAGGACGAAGTCAGTGAAAGACATGGACAAGAAGAAGTACGACCGCCGTCGCGCTAAAAGGCTGGCAGGTGCTGAACTTCTTGGTAGCGTGGATACCCGTTGGTGACTCCGTACTCAATAATGCCGTAGCCGACTTCACCATCCAGGCGGCATTCGATGACTTGATCACTAAAAGTGCCTATGCGTTTCATAAATTCCTGATCTGTCAGATCCCAAATGTCATGCTCCCAGTAATAGCGTCCCTTGGCATCGCCGTGATACCAGCCCTTCAAGGCGCCATACATACCGGAGCGCAAGAAATAGCGTGCCGGTAAGGTGCGGATCTGCATCGTCTTGTTACTGCCATTGGCAAGTTTGAAGTGTAACTCACCTCGTTCTATCGTTTGGCTCACTGGGTGTGGCGTCCACTTCCAGTCGTGTTCCACGCTCACGATACGAAGACCTTCATTGCTATCGCTGCTAATGGGTTTCACGATCTCTCCGGTCAGGTAGATATAGTTGCTTGGCGCGCGTTCGTTGAAGAAACAATGCAAGCCAAAGGTAGAGAATTGAGTGGTGACCCAATTATAAAAATACGAAGGAAGATAGGTCTTGTGCGGGTCGCCTTCTTCGGTGCGCAGTTCTGGTCGCACTCCCCACGAGTGATCGCGTTGGCCAAGCCACTTCTTCGGATCAAGCGTAAGCGTTTTCCCATCGGGAAGGGTGATGGTACCGCGAGCGTGGCCGAGTTGAGAGTAGCGGCTCAAGTCTTCGACGATCTTGCCGGCGCGGCGGCGATAGTGCGGTTCTTCTTCGTGAGGATTGAATACCGCTTCCCACTCGATATCAAAAGAGAAGCCCGAGGTATTTTTCTCCAACAAAAGACGGTGCCGTCGCAGACCCTCGATCACCTGAAATGAGAGCGGGCCAACTTTTGTTTGGCCCGTATCCGGCCGTAACGTACGAGACATACGCACGTTGTACTGTTTGCCATCCAGCGCCACACCGGCGAAAGCATCCTGGACGTTTTTATTTGGGTAGTGGCCGAGCCCGCAGTCGAAAATCACATTCCCGGTCGTGACATCGTGGAGAGTAAACCACAGCCGCTCGGTCCACATCGGGTCGCTGGTGAACACATGATCGAAGGTGGTAGGGAGTTGATGGCCGATAGAGTCATCACGTCCGGTTAGCATAAGTCCTCCTGAAGCAGCTATGAGCTTTTAGCTATTAGTCGTTAACGAATACAAAAAGAACGAAAAGTAGAGTTCCCTTTTCCTCTTTGGCCAAGGGCTAAGAGCTAGAAGCTGTTTTCTCGGCTCGCTATAACTAGGTGCTCAGTTGTCCCTTGTCAAACGCCCTGGGGCCAGGCTTGCGGAGGCTAGGAGAGGGTGGTAAGTCGTGGCCAATTCCCAAAGGAGGGTTGTGATGAGCGAAGAAAAAGATCTGCTGAAATACGCATTCGAGGAGACACCGTCCGTTTTCCAGGCCTTGGCGGCGCAGCGGACGCATCGGGTCTTCAAAGGTTTTTCCAAAGATATCTCACAACCTGAAGTGCATGGCGGGACCGGACGTACGATCGAGATGAAAGGTCCGTGGTTCGAGCCTGGCAAAACTCCCCTATCTTGGGAAGATAAAGAACTGGCGGAAGTCGAGCCGCTCTCCGAGCTGGAAACGGCACTACTTCTGTGGGCGGCATGTGGACCGAACGGTATTTGCGGTGGCGACATCGGCATCAATGAAAACCTCTCGACCATGGTGTGTATGGCGGGACGTACCGTTCCCGGTCCGTGCAATGATGCCGCGGTCAATCTTATCTTTGCTAACGATGATGGCACTTTTTTGTACAAGCCGACCTACAACCGCGAACGGCCAGTCGAGATCGAGACCGAAGAAGATTACGAAAAAGTGCTCAAGTGGTTTCGTGAAGGTACGGTCAAGCTGTCGGATAAACGACCAGACATTGATTGGTCGGTGATGCCAGGCCGACCACTGGGCATTTATCAGGTCAACTCCAATAAACCAGGCTCGACCGTCTTCTTCCCGGTCTGCGGTATGGCGCACGAGTTGATCAACTACTACTTTGCTGGATTTGAATTCTTGGGGTGGTACCTAGTTGATGAGGAAACAATGAAGCCGGCGGGTATGGAAAAATGGGTCAATGATCCCAAGTATGGTCTCCATATGCCGTTTACTCTCCGCCAGTATGAAACTTTTTTTGCACTGACCGAAGCGAATCCTGTGGGCATGACTGTGCAGAATATTCGTCTTGCGGCGGAAGCGATGGGGCTTGGAAGTTGGAACCACTCCACCAACATGGACTTAATTCTGGGTGGCTTTGATGCGGTGGCACACGCCGTGGGGATGAAGGACGGGCAGTTTACCTCTACGAAAGGATTGGGATTTACCTACTCAACGATTAACGGTGGCAACAACTACGTCGGTATTCCTGGCGTGCTGGAAGGAAAGGGCCTACCTGCGCCATGGAACAAAAGCCCAGAAGCGGTAGTCGAGGAAATTTTCCACGACAAATACAAACAAGGCTACTTCTTTTCTCAAGGAACTGAGTTTTTCCCTATTGATAAGGGACCGTGGAAGCCGGAAGTCCTTGAGGCTCTACGCAAGCACCCGAAGTCTCGCATTGCCGATTGGTGTGTAGATGCGGCGAAGGCGGTAACGCGCTACTGTTTTGATAAATGGGGTCGCTATCCGGTGTACTTCAGTGATTTTCAGAATCCGTACTTTATGATCGAAGTCGGACACGTCGATGAGAACTATTACGACACCAAAAACATTCCCGGCTTCATCAACAAGCGCATCCGTAATCACAACAGCCAGTGGCACCGCAAGTTAGCCGCGGTGAGGAAAGCTGCGTAGGGGTTAGGGGCTGGGGACTGGGGGTTAGGGGGAGACGAAAACGAAGGACAAAAAGCGAGACTTGGACGCGGTCGATTTTTCCTCTCCCCATCCTTAAACCCTAGGCCCTAGCTCCCAATCCTACGCAACGCGGATCTTCCTCCACGGCTTTTCAGCTTCATTGTTGAGCGCCGTCCAGTCGTCGATCTTGCCGTAGGCGTACGGTAAAAACTCCGCTGCGTTGATCGGCGCGAGCGTCTGGCACTTGCTGTAGATGTCGCCCTCCACGTAGGACGCATCCAGCAATTCGACAATTTCAATCTCGCCGAGTGGATCGTGAATCGTATTACCGAGAGTGAGCTTGCCTTTCCCTTTTTCCGTTAGCGTCACTTTGGTGTTAAACGTTGCCATGACTAGCATCGGGTCCCATTCCAAACCCTGGCCATCCGACTTCGGTAGAAACTTATAGTGAAAATTGACGAAGCCCCCTTCGCTGGTGTTTTCTTTGCGCTCCATGGTCGCTTCGATACTAATGATTGGCTTGCCGTAACGGATGCACCTACCTTTAAGTTTTTTGCCATTGCGTTCGAGCACGGTCGTCGCCTGCTTTTTGGGTTCGCCGAACAGTTCGCGGCCAAAGATGATGGCTGCGTCCGAGGACATCGGCATCGCAAGACAGTAATCACCGACATAGTCTTTATGTTTGGCTTGCACGTACAGGGCGCCACCCTCAAATGCATGAACACAATTGCTTCGGCCCCAGCGGCCGACCATCGCCGTCACCAGCGGTGTGTCCGTTGGTTGTAAGCCCGGCGGCAGGACGTGACGAATGATCTCCGGCTTGGTCAGGTATTGAATGGTCAACATCTGGGAACTAAAAAAATGTGGCTCTCCCAGGGTAGTTTGAATACGGGCAATTTCTTCGCGTGTTTTGACGAATCCCATCGCCTGGTCCTCCTTTACTGACGAGTTGCTGGCGCGATTCTCTCTTGTTTGTCGTAAACCGTCAAGAAACTTGCTGCTCATAGCTTGTAGTTCTGGCGTCGTTTCTTGACCCTTATGCGATGCACTCTTATGATCCCGACGAAAGGAAAAAAGGTATGGAACCTAAGCCGATCAAGCTCTACTTCGATTACAAGAGCCCTTTCGCCTATCTGGCAAAAGACGAGACCTACCGACTCGAGGAGGACTACTCTGTACGAGTCGAATGGTTGCCGTACGTGCTTGATATTCCGGAAGCACTGGGGGATTTGCAAAATCGCACGCAGCAGCAGTGGCGCAAGATTCGTTATTCGTACATGGACGCACGCCGCTGGGCGAATAAGCGCGGTTTGGTGGTCCGTGGGCCACAGAAGATTTTTGATTCCTCGATCGCTGCGATCGGTATGCTGTATGCCCAGCAGCAAGGAAAGTTTCGCCCGTACCATGACTGTGTTTATGAGCGTTTCTGGCGGCGTGAACTCGATATTGAAAATATACAGGCTATCGCTGCGGTGCTTGAGGAAATCGGGGCGGACTCGGAGAGGTTTTTATCGTACCTAAATGGTACGGGACGGGCTGACCTTGAGGTCATTCAGCAACAAGCGGATAAAGATGAGATCTTTGGGGTGCCGATTTTCCTGGTTGAAGGTGAGATGTTTTGGGGCCATGATCGCATTCCTCTGATTAGAGAAAAACTCGAGGGAATGGGGTTGCGCAAGTAGAAGCAGGCTGAAAACTTATTTCCCTATACAAAAAGAGAAAACACGGTAAAAAATAATGGGAAGATTTGTCGGGGCGTGGTTGGGATTTGCTTTTCTCCTCTGTGTGACTTCCGGCCTCTTTGCGGAAGGAGAAAGCATCACCAGTCGTTATTTCCTCAACGGAGATGGTCTCATCGACCTCGCTAATCCCAAAACTGGGAGTTCTGCCCGCGTCAGATATCGTACGTTGGAAGGAACTTACCCGCCGGAGGCGAGGCAACAAATTGATAAGCTCTTCGGCGTGCCAGCCGACTCTGACGATCACATTTCTCTCCGTCTCATTTCCTTCCTCGACTTTGTCGAGGACCATTTTCAACTGCCATCGATTGTCTTGGTCTCTGGGTATCGCAGTCAAGAATACAACGATAATCTCCGTGCCAAAGGAGGGGGAGCGGCGAAGGCGAGTTTGCATATTGAGGGGATGGCCGCAGATATCTTCGTGAAAAAGCGTCAGGCCGCGTCTATGTGGGAACGTCTCCGCGCACTTCAATACGGAGGCGTTGGGTTTTATGGCGGAGATTCACTGCATATAGATACTGGTCCGACGCGGTTTTGGACCCAAGCAACGTCGAAAGTGCGCACCAATATCTCTGAGGACAATAAGCAGATCATGGTGTACACCGACCAGGACATTTATAAGCCCGGAGAAAAAATGGAACTGAAGCTGGCGCGGATTACGGCGTACCCTGTGAGTGTGATTCCGAAATTGTCCGTGATGAAAGACGGGCAGCCGCTGCAAGAATTTGCGCTTGACGGAAAAGAAGAAGCTTGTCTACCAGTACGAGATCCGACCGAGAGAACGTTTTCGTGGACGATTCCCAAGGATTTGCCGCTGGAAGGGAAAGTTCATATCCAGCTGCAATTTTGTGACAAACAGTTTGCGGAAATGCCGGATCAAGTTATATCTAATACAGTTCTTCTTGAGGGGCAGCCGAAGGCAGGGACTCTGTCATCTCCTACACCGAAATAAGGCAGGAGCGTTTTCCTGCCTATATTTGCCGCGCGCTTACTTTTTTGCTCCTCCTTGTTCCACTGTTTTCGGTTGACAGCCCGCTTCCATCTATCCTACTGTAGCGACCGGGGAGGACAGGTAATGCCGGCATGGGATCTCAAAAATAAAGCGGCAGTCTGCGGGGTTGGCCACTCGCCATATGGCCGGCGGCTTAATCGTAGCACGATCGATCTTGCTGGTGAGGCAATCCGTAATGCGCTGAGAGACGCAGGCCTTGAGCGCGATGATCTCGACGGACTGATTGTGAGTTTCGGATCGCCGATCGGTGCCGATGCCGATACGTTGGCGCATGCTTTGGGATTGAAGCTCAAGATGTACAATCAGACCTGGGCCCACGGACGTTTCACTGCCAGTTGCATCCAGTGGGCGGCACTGGCGGTGAATGCTGGCCTGGCGAAGGCAGTGGCGTGCCTGGCGTCGATCAGCTTCTCTGGCTTCCGCAAGCCGATGATGGGTGGAACCGGTGATAATGAAGGGGCACGTGAAGGCGGTGGCGGACACGGCGAAGATCCAGTCTATGGCATGACCTCGCCGGGTGCGGGCGCGGCATTGGTTGCTCAGAAATACTTTGCCCGGTTTGGTGCCACCAGCCGTCAGCTCGCGTCTGTTGCGGTTGCCTTTCGCAAGCATGCTTCACTTAATCCGGCTGCGATCATGCGCGAACCGATCACTGTGGACGATCACCAGAATTCACGCTTCGTCTGTGAACCGTTGCATTTATTAGACTACTGCCAAATCAACGACGGAGCCGCCTGCGTGATCGTCACTACAAGCGACCGGGCACGAGATTTTAAAAAACGCCCGGTTTATATCAGTGGGATGCAAGGGCTTCCGGGTGGGCGGGAAGAATTCATCTGGGCGTATCCCGGTTTTGGTACCTCACAACAAGAGGAATCCAATTACAAGCCAGGGCTACAACCGGTCTACCAAATGGCTGGAGTGACACCCAAAGATATTAATGCCCTTTTTACCTACGATGCCTTCTCGATCCTGGTGTGGACGGCGCTAGAACGGTGGGGCTTCTGTGGTCAAGGAGAGGCTGCGGCCTTTACTCAGAACGGGCGTATCGAGCTTGATGGAGAACTACCGATCAACACCAACGGCGGGTTGATCTCCGAGGCGCACATCATGGGCTGGAACCATCAAGTGGAAATTGTCCGACAGTTGCGTGGTGAATGTGGACCACGGCAAATTGCCAATGCGCAGATCATTCAGTGGGCGAACGCCTACGGTGATTCGTTAATCTATCAGAGGGGGTAATCCGTGGCTGATTACAAAAAGCCTTTACCTGCCATCTCTTCGCTAAACCAGCCGTATTGGGATGGATTGAAGCGGCGCGAACTGAAGCTGCAACACTGTAACGACTGCGACAAGGTGTGGTATCCTCCAGCACCGCTCTGTCCCGTCTGTTGGTCGCAGAATTACGCTTGGCAGAAACTCAGTGGGCGGGGTCGGGTGAATTCTTGGGTGGTTTTTCATCAGGCATACTTCTCTTCTTTCACCGATGACGTTCCTTACAATGTGGCTGAAGTAGAACTGGAAGAAGGGCCGCGGCTACTAACCAATTTAGTAGGAATTGATAATGCTGACCTCATGGTGGGAATGTCTGTGGACGTTGTCTTTGACGATGTGACTGAAGAAGTGACGTTAGCGAAGTTTCGCCCGGTGGAGAGAACGGACGGAAAGCGGTAAGGGTGAAGCGTGGAGCGAACTTGGCTTTATGCTCTTTGTTTCTCTATCGCGCAGATAAAACCGGAGCTGACTGCTATTTGCTTGCGGAGGTTGTATGGCTGGGATTCTTGACGGTATTCGTGTTTTTGACCTGACCCTTGCTGCGGTTGGCCCTTGGTCTTCTAAGCTCCTCGGTGAGCTTGGCGCGGACGTTATCAAAGTCGAAGCACCGGAAGGTGAAATATCGCACCATATCCCGCCGCCAATCAAAGGAACGGCAGTCCTGTACATCTCCGCCAACTTTAACAAACGCCATATTGTGCTGGATCTCAAGCAAGAGAGTGACCGAGCGATTGCGCTCAAGATCATCGAGAAGAGCGATGTATTCATCCAGAACATGCGTCCGGGCGCAGTCGAGCGTCTAGGGTTGGGCTACGATGTTGTCTCGCAAGTGAATCCGAAAATTGTCTATGTGGCAGCTTCGGCATACGGGTGCACTGGGCCGATGGCGAAAGAAGCGGGAATCGACCCCAATCTTCAAGCTTTCTCGGGATGGTGCAGCATCACCGGGCGACCCGATTCACCAGGAGAGATGTTTCGTCACCTTGCCCATCTCGACATCACTACTAGCACGATGATTGTTGAGGCGGTGCTGCAGGCTCTGCTGGCGCGGGAGCGCACCGGCAAGGGGCAGAAAATCGAGATTGAAATGTTATCCGCTGCGCTTTCGCTCCAGACCAGCCGGTTAGCCGAATACTTTGCGACTAACCAACAACCCAAGCCCATGGGCAGCGCTGTGACGACAACTGTACCTCATCAAGCATTTCTCTGCGAAGACCAACAATACATTGCTGTGGGAGTAGTGAGCGAGGACCAGTGGCCGCGGTTTTGTCGCGCAATGAAACGAGAAGATCTCTGCAATGACACACGCTTTGCCACCAATCCCCAACGCGTTAAGCACCGTGCTGAGTTGATCCCCTTGCTAGAGAAATGTTTCCGTACCAAACCGGTGGCATGGTGGGCTATTCGTCTTACTAAAAAGCAGGTGCCAAACAGCCGTATCTTGAACTTTGAGGCACTACGCTATTATCCTCAAGTTATACAAAATCAGCAAATGGTTGAGCTTGCAACGCCTCACTGGGGAACCTTGAGTGTAGACGGTTTGCCGTGGAGGTTCGAGAAAACTCCGGCTGGGCCGATTCGTCCGGGCGGTTTGCAGGGAGAACACACCGAGGAAGTATTGCGAGAGTTCAGGATGGCTTTGTTGCATAAATCAGCAATGAACGCAGAATTCTCCCTTAGAGGGGACAGTTTACACTGGGTAGCTGTCCGGTCTGCCCAACTGGGTCAGGCGATTCAAGGCCGCGCAGCGCACCAAC
>Ga0187894_10003589_pt1 | contig 17234 bp, 17 predicted proteins | sample GBC1701081metaG_FD_136650 | JGI IMG/M metagenome (GOLD analysis project Ga0187894, IMG submission 136650) | White microbial mat communities from a lava cave in the Kipuka Kanohina Cave System on the Island of Hawaii, USA - GBC170108-1 metaG ...
ATTTTACGCGGCAGTCACCCAACGGCTATGATGCTGTCGGAGATTACCAGGCGCATGATCGACAAGAGCAGTAACTGCACAAGACTGGTAGAAAAACTCAAACAGAAAAGTTTTGTGAGCCGTGTGATCTGTGAGAACAACAGGAGACAGGTAGATATTTCAATCACAGAGAAAGGACTTCAGCTACTTAAAAAAGTGGATACCAACATGCCTGAGTGGGAGAAGGCTGTTGAAAAACTATCGAAAACGGAGGCGAAAGAATTGAACAGGATTTTGGATAAACTGCGGACGTAAGTATTAAATCCCTATCTTTTACAGTTGATTATTTTCTGTGAAAGCTCTTGATCCTGTTCTACGTTCAGTCAGTGAAAATGCATTGACCATTAGTTTTGGAGATTCCATCGATCCTGAAACAAACAAAAGAGTTTTTCAACTCTATAATCGACTGCTCAAGAACAGGCACACTTCCTGGCGTGATGTTATTCCAGCGTATTCAACTGTAACCATTGTTTATGATGTGTTAACAATACGTCAAACGCATACAGCCGCATTTCAATGCGTACGAGATCAGGTAGAAAAAATTATTAGTGAAACTCAACCGGAAGAAAATATCTCCAATCGTCATGTTCGGGTGCCTGTTTGTTACGATGAATCATTTGCATGGGATGGTGAGCGTGTAGCGAAGGAGAAGAAAATTTCAATTCGTGAGCTGGCAGCTATTCACGCATCAAAGTTGTACCATGTTTTTATGATTGGTTTCCTTCCAGGCTTTCCATACATGGGTTCGGTAGATGCGCGAATCGGTATGCCGCGAATCGCTACGCCCCGAACGCTTGTTCCCACAGGGAGCGTTGGAATTGCAGGAGAACAAACCGGTATTTATCCGCTTGATTCTCCGGGAGGCTGGAACATCATCGGAAAAACTCCACTCAAAATTTTTGATTTGTGCGCCTCATCACCCGTGTTGATTCAACCCGGAGATCAGGTCAGGTTTATTCCCATTACAAAAGAACAGTTTGAATCGTTTGATGCTTCAACTTTTAAATTCGTTGTGAATGAGTCTTGAAGTGATCAAGTCAGGCATGGCCGATACGTTTCAGGATGCGGGTCGTTTTGGTCACCAGCATGTGGGTATAAATCCCAATGGAGCAATGGATTTGATAGCCATGAATGTAGCCAATGCATTGGCAGGAAATGATTTTCATGAGCCAGTTCTTGAATTGTGTTTTCCCGCATCAACTTTGCTTTGTAAAAAACCCAGCTTGATTGCATTGAGCGGAGCAAATTTTACTGGAGAAATAAATGGAACACCAATTCCAATCAATAAAACCATTGCTGTTCCTGCCGGAAGTGAATTAAATTTTAAAAAAACAGCGCAGGGGGTATTCGGTTACCTCGCTGTGCACGGTGGGTTCAGTTTAACTTTCTGGCTGGGAAGCTTTAGTACAAATATGAAAGCCAACGCTGGTGGATGGAAAGGAAGATTTTTGAAGAAAGGGGATACCATTGATTTTAAAAAAACTGTTAATAATTTCAACGAAATAAGAGTGTTACCCTGGCGGGCTAACGTTTCTGAATTTTATAGTAACCCTGAAATCATTCGCATTATACGAGGAAATGAATTGGCATGGCTTGATGAAAGCTCAAAGAAGAAACTTGCGGAAGGATCATTCATAATTACCCCTCTGCGAGATCGAATGGGTTATCGCCTAAAGGGTGAATCACTGACAAGGAACAATAACCGGGAATTGATTTCTACTGCCGCAACCTTTGGTACCGTTCAATTGCTTCCAGATGGTCAACTCATAATTTTAATGGCAGACCATCAAACTACCGGAGGCTATCCTCGGGTAGGCCAGGTTATCGGTGCGGATCGATCCAAACTTGTTCAGTGTGCGATCGGCAGTGAAATCAAATTTTATCACGTAACTATTCAGGAAGGTGAAGATTTGCTTATCAGCCAACATAAAACACTGCGGCAAATTCAGCTAACTTGTGCTGATCGCTTGGGTGAATTTTTAAAGTCTGTTCATGAGTATTGATTTAAACTGTGATATGGGAGAAGGCATGCCAAACGATGCTGCCATCATGCCGTTCATCAGCAGTGCTAATATTGCCTGCGGCTATCATGCGGGTGATCGTGATACCATACGCAGCACAATAGCGCTTTGCTTGAAACATTCCGTAGCGATTGGCGCCCATCCGGGTTTTAAGGATAGACCAAACTTTGGCCGCACACCCGTACAGCTAACCCAAACTGAACTTTATGATTTGGTTGCAAATCAAATTCATAACCTGTATGATATGTGTAAAGAACAAGATGCAATCCTTCATCATGTAAAACCTCACGGAGCCCTGTATAACATGGCTGCTCATGATAGACAGGTGAGTGAAACCATTGCCAAAGCTGTATATGACGTCAGCCCCAGGCTGGTATGCTATGGACTGAGCGGAAGTTATCTGATTTCAGAGGCACAGAAGAGAGGGTTGACTTCAGCCAATGAAGTATTTGCAGATCGAACGTACCAGCAGGATGGTTCACTTACGCCTCGATCGCACGAGCATGCATTAATAGATGATCAGCAGGAGGCAGCAAGACAAGTGTTGCGCATGGTTAAGGAAGGAAAGGTTGAAACGGTTAATCAAGTTCTTCTGCCGATTCGGGCCGAAACAATCTGTATTCACGGTGACGGAATGTCACCCGCAAAATTAGCGCAAACTATTTATCAGCAATTAAAGCAAGAAGGGATTACGGTTCGTTCAATCTCACCCGCTACATGAAAGATTCTGTAAAACAATCAGCCATTCTGGGGGCTGCCTTTCTGATGGCCACTTCAGCTATCGGTCCCGGGTTTTTAACGCAAACAACTGTTTTCACAGGGCAGTTGCTGGCGAGTTTTGGTTTTGTAATTCTTATCTCCATCCTGCTTGATATTGGTGCGCAACTCAATATTTGGCGGGTGTTAACCATGAGTGAAATGCGTGCACAGGATTTGGCCAATAAACTTTTACCCGGACTTGGTCATTTTCTCGCTGCGCTAATCGTGCTTGGCGGATTGGCTTTCAACATTGCCAACATGGGTGGTTGTGGCCTTGGTATGAATGTGATTACGGGAATAAGTGTTGAACTGGCAGCAATTGGAAGTTGCATGTTGGCATTGTTGCTTTTTTGGATAAAAGAATTTGGCAGGGCCATGGACACCACTGCAAAAGTGTTGGGGGTGATTATGATTGGACTGACCTTGTATGTATCAATTAGTTCTAATCCTCCGTTAGCAGAGGCTGTACAAAGAAGTTTTGTTCCTGCTGCCATTGATGTGGTGACGATTGTCACATTAGTTGGAGGAACGGTAGGAGGTTATATCAGCTTTGCTGGTGCACATCGCTTATTAGATGCCGGAATTAAAGGACAGGAAAACTTGTATCAAGTTAACCGCAGCGCCATAAGCGGTATAGTTATCACAGGTGTTATGCGCACAGTTTTATTTATGGCCGCATTGGGTGTTATAGTGGGTGGTGGAATTCTGAGTGCCAAAAATCCTGCAGCTTCAGTTTTTCAAATTGCTGCTGGTAATATTGGTTATAAATTTTTTGGAGTGGTGATGTGGTGTGCGGCCATTACCTCAGTGGTGGGGTGCGCGTATACATCTGTTTCCTTTTTAAGAAGCCTGCATCCCTGGTTTGAAAAATATCAACGTCATATAATTTCAGGATTCATTATTTTTTCTACGGTAGGTTTTTTGGTGTTAGGTAATCCGGTTAAGTTATTGGTATCGGCAGGTGCCGTTAACGGTCTAATTCTTCCGGTGGCTCTGGCTGTTATTTTAGTAGCCTCTCGAAAAGCCACCGTATTAGGTACGTACCGCCACCCGGTATGGATGCAAGCGTTCGGATGGCTTGTAGTTTTCGTGATGTCATGGATGAGTGTAGTGGCACTCGTACACTGGCTACAATAATGAAATATTGAGTGATTAATACGTGTTACTTTCCTGATTCCTTCGATTGAGTTGGGCAGACAGAAGAAAAAATCACAACTTTGCTGATGAAACTTCCTAACAACAGAAAACCTTGCCCTTCACCAGAAGCACAATAAGCGTCACAATATATTTTGTGCTTTGCGCAAGCTTACAGGCTCAATCGCTTGATAGTCTCAAACTTCTGCTGAATTCAGCTAACCAGCCGGCAGAGCGCCTTCCGTTGTTGAAACAACTGAGCGAAGGGTACTTAAACCAGCGTGATACTGCTGCAATTAAATATTTTGAAGAGTTAGTAGAACTTAGTCCGTTCTCAGATGATCCATTGCTGGCAGCATATTCATATTACAAAATGGGTGTATGTCGGTATCAACAACAAGATATTAAACGATCGACAGATTTATATTTTAAAGGCCTGGAGTCCACACAGGCAGCACCTCAATTTAACGAGATAAAAGCCAGGCTTTACAATGCCATTGGTTGGAATTTTAATTTGCTTGAGAAACAATTAAATGCCCTGAAGTATTTCAACCTCGCAGAACGCTATGGTAAATCGGTTGATAACCCTCAGCTAAAAGGCCTGATATTAAATAACAAAGGTGTAACCTATAGGCATTTAGGAAAACTTGATAGCGCGCTGTTTTCCTTTGAGGAGTCACTTTCCATTAACCGAAAGATTAACAATCAACGACAGATCAGGTTTAATTTAAATAATATTAGTACAGCTCTTTTCGATTTAAAACGTTTCAACGAAGCCAGAACGTATTTAAATGAAGTTCTGACGCTGAATTTGGAAGCGAAGGACACCGTGGAAATTATCAATAACCTGATCAATATGGGAATAATTGATTTCAATCAGGGCGCAAGACCGGAAGCGAAAATTCGATTGAGCAAAGCGTTAGCGTTAGCAGAAAAAAATAATTCACTCGAACAACAGAGGAGGATTTATGCCTCCCTCATAAGCCTCTCGGAACAGAATAGGAATTATGAAGATGCCTTCCGTTATCAAAGGAAATTCTATGTGTTAACCGATAGCCTGTATCGGAAGGAAAGTATTGACAAGATACTGGAAATAGAAGCCCGGTATAATAGTTTACAGAAAGACCGCGACCTGCAGGAAGCTCGCAGAAATGTAATTGAGCAGCGATTGTTTTTGAGCATTATCATTGGTGCTTTGCTGGTTACGATAGTGATTATTTTCTTTTTATGGCGATTGATTCGCGTGAAGCGGGCAAACGAAAAGATTTTAATAGACCTGAACCATGAGATACAGGCACAGGCTGAGGAATTACGACAGGCCAACGAAGAGATTCATGTTACCAATGAAAAACTGGAAGAGCTTGTTAAAAACAGGACAGAAGTTATTCAACTTCAGAATAATCGGCTCTTACAATTTGCCTTCATGAATTCGCACAAAATCCGTGGGCCGCTTGCTACGCTTATAGGCCTGTTGAATTTGCTGCAGGATGGAAAATCTGCCGACCACAGCCAGGAAATTTTAAGTTACATGAAAAGCACAGCTTCTAAAATGGATGAGATAGTCAATGAAGTAAGTCGCGAATTAGAGAAGGAAGATCAAATCAAGCAGCAAAAATCCATTTCTACAGAAGAAAGCTAGTGAAGAATAAATTTTGGTGTATGATAAGTTTGTATATTAGAAGTCTCATTCTACACAAACAAATCCTACTATTATGGTAAAGAAAATATTTATTGGCCTTGGTGTTTTGCTCGTAGCCTTTGTTCTTTATGTGAGTTATACCCTCATGTTCCCGAAGAGCCCTTATAAAACTACCGAGTTTAGCGATCGCGGATTAGATATTAAGGTTGTGTATAGCCAGCCTTTCAAAAAGGGCAGGTTAATTTTTGGCGAAGAAAAGGATGGAGCACTCCAACCGTACGGCAAATATTGGAGACTGGGTGCGAATGCTGCTACCGAAATTACAGTTAACAAAAATGTAAACTTTGCCGGTAAGCCCCTGAATGCAGGAACATATCGAATGTACGCTGTGCCGGGAGAAACCACCTTTCAAATCGGACTGAATAGCGAGCTTGGTGTTTTTCTTGCTGTGAACGAACCCGATTATTCGTTAGATGTTTTAAAAGTTGAGGTTCCTGTTAGTATGGCCCCTTCCGAGACTGAGCAGTTCACCATTAATTTTGGCACCGATTCTGCCGGAGTAAAAATGGATTTGGTGTGGGACAGAGCATTGGTGAGCATTCCGATCTCAGTGCAATAGCATTTCAAATTCATGAGCTTCTCAAAACGGAAATGGGTTCTCTTACCCATTTCCATTTTACTATTTTTAGGTATAGCCTACTGGCTTATTGGTAAAATTCAGTACCGTAATAACGTAATGGATGTGGAGGAGTATGAGCCTGTCTCTACACTCAAAGTTCCACAACACCTTCTCACGCATTCTAAATATCCTTTTATCGATGTTCATAATCATCAATGGACGATGCCGGTTCAGAATCTCGGCAAGTTGGTAGTGGAAATGGATTCGCTGAATATGGGTGTGATGGTAAACCTCAGCGGCTTTCGTGGAAAATATTTAGAGTGGTCACTCGACAATGTAAATGATAATTACCCGAATCGATTCGTTCTCTTTCTCAACATCAATTTTGAAACATTAGACGATACAGGATGGCCGGCTGAAACCCTGCGCATGATGGAAGAAGCCGTTAAGCAAGGTGTGAAGGGACTAAAGGTGTATAAAGGATTAGGCCTTACAGATCAGGACAACAACGGAAACAGGATTGCTATTGATGATCCAAGGCTCGATCCCATCTGGGCAAAATGTGGTGAACTGGGAATTCCGGTTCTGATACATTCCGGAGAGCCGAATTCATTCTGGAATCCTAAAGACAAATACAACGAACGGTGGTTAGAACTTAAGCAGGAACCCAGTCGCTATCGTTCGCCTGAAAACTATCCATCCTTTGAAGAAATTATGGCTGAGCAACATCGGATGTTTCGCAAGCACCCAAAAACAAAATTTATCGATGCACACCTCGGTTGGTTTGGAAATGATTTAGCGAGACTTGGAAAATTATTTGATGAGATGCCCAATGTATATACCGAGCTGGGAGCCGTACTGGCCGAGCTTGGTCGCCAACCGCGCTTTGCACGTGCTTGGATGATTCGCTACCAGGACCGGGTAATGATGGGCAAAGACACCTATAAAAAGGAAGAGTATTATACCTATTTCCGTGTGCTCGAAACAGACGATGAGTATTTTGATTATTACCGCAAACGGCACGCTCACTGGAAAATGTATGGGCTGGCATTGCCTGACTCGGTGCTTCGAAAAGTGTACTATGAAAATGCGTTGAATGTCATCCCCGGAATCGACCGGGGCTTATTTCCTAAACAGGAAGCGAACACACCAAAAAACTAACCGTGGTTTTGTGTGACTGCTTAAGCAATCCCGTGAGGTGAAGCAATGGAAGTTGAACATGGAATTGCTTTATCATACCATCACACTTTTAATCTCCAATTAATAGAACAACAAATTTTATTATATCGCCCGATACCGAACGATTTTGTCTGGTTCCGAACAGAAAAAACTTTCCACACACCGCATTCCAAACCAAAATCAACGAATTGACCGTGTGGCCTGATAATAGTAGGAGGATGACTGTCCCTCGCCCGGTGGGAACAAATTTTACGAGTCAACTTAATCGCCCTCTCCCTTGGGAGAGGGAAAATTAGCATTGATTTAACTCAAAAAGTTATTGGGGTGAGGGGAGCAGACGAAATAAGTATAACTCGACAAACTAGGATAATTCTCTACTATGCTACACAACTACTTCAAAATCGCCCTCCGATCACTCATCCGAAATAAAGCATTCACCTTTATTAATGTGTTCGGACTCGTGCTGGGCATTTCGTTTAGTACGATGCTATACACCTATGTAGCCAACGAATTATCCTACGACTCCTTTCATTCCAAATCAGACCGCACCTACCGCGTACTCTGGGTAAATAAATCCATCCCCGATAACGTGCGAACCTTCGGCAGTATCGTGCCACAGATTGGTCCTGAACTGGTCAACACAATTCCCGAAGTAGAAGAGATGACGCGCCTTTTTCAACCCTATGGTCAGGTGGTCGTGGAAATAGGTGAAGCCAAGTACAGTGAGCGAGGCTGGTTCACGACAGAAGACCCCAATTTTTTTAATGTCTTCGATTTTGAGTTCATAGCAGGCGACAAGGCGACAGCACTGAAGCAATCCTTTTCGGTGGTGCTGCCGGAGTCCTCAGCAAAAAAATATTTTGGTGATGAGAGTGCCCAAAGTGCCCTAGGTAAAACCATGAACCTGCAAGGCATTGGTGTGGTTAAGGTAACAGGCATCATCAAAGACCTTCCCCAAAATTCACACCTTCAATTCGATTTACTGTTTTCTAAAATTCTTGTCGATCAGGACTGGACGGACTACCTGAATAGTTGGAATGACATTGGAGCTTATACCTACATGGTGTTGAAAGAAGGAAAATCAATCAATGACGTAGAGGCAAAGATGCCAGCGTTCCGAAAAAAATATTGGGGACCCAATCTGGAAACCCGCGAACTTGCTTTTCAACCCATCGAAGATATTTATCTACACTCCGGTGACATTCAAAATGGCTCCGAGAGAGAACACGGCCAGCTTTCGTATGTCTATATCTTTTCCAGCATGGCGATATTTTTGTTAATCATTGCCGCCATTAATTATATCAACCTTACTACGTCCAAAGCCGCTTCGCGCTCCAAAGAAATCGGTATACGCAAAGTGGCCGGAGCTGTTAAAACACAACTCATCTTTCAGTTTCTCACCGAGGCCTTTGTAATCACGTTTGTTTCCATGCTGCTGTCGCTGGTGATGATGAACGTGTGCTTTCCGTTCTTCAATTCCATCACCGGCAAGAACTTCAATCTTTCCTTACCAACCCTTGGCGAATTCATGCCCGCCCTGCTGGCCATCACGGTGATCATTGGCGTCATGGCAGGAAGCTACCCCGCGTTCTATCTATCGAAATTAAAACCAGTGGCCACACTCAAAGGCCAGACGGTGTTTACGAAAAACAGATTTAACCTTCGCACCACGCTGGTGGTTTTTCAATTTACCATCACCATAGTATTGATTGTGGCTACGCTGGTAATCAGCAACCAGATCAACTTCATTCAAACGAAGGACATGGGCTTCAACAAAGAGCAACTCATGATCATTGACATCAACAGTGGGCCCGTACGCAATCAGTTTCAGGCCATGAAGAATGAGTTCGCCAAACTCGCTGGCGTGCAGCAAGTGGCAGTGTCCTCACGCGTGCCGGGCGAATGGAAAAACATTCGGCAGGTTTACGTGCGCAATGCAAATGAAGCAAGCGCCACACGAGATTCACTGCAGACGTACTTCATGGGGTTTGACGAAGACATGTTCAACACCTATCAGCTTCAGCTGGCGGCCGGTAGTTTTTTCAAAGGCACCGGGGCCGATTCCATGAATGTGGTGATGAATGCCTCCGCTGCCCAAGCCATGAACTTAAAAAATCCCGTTGGCGCGGTGGTTCAGATCAACACACGCAATGGCCAATGGAATGCCCATGTGATTGGCGTACTGCAGGATTTTAATTTTCAGTCGTTGCATCAAAAAATTGCGCCCATCATCATTGGCTATCGCAACAATCCTATACAGTCCATCGATTACTTTACATTGAAAGTATCGGGCGACACCCAGCAGCTGATTGAAGGAGCGGCCAACGTGTGCGAAAAGTTTGATCCCGAAACACCGCTTGAATATCATTTTCTTTCCGATCAGCTCAACAACTTTTATGTATCCGAGCAAAAGGCCGGCATGATTTTTCAGATGGCCGGAGCGCTGAGCATACTGGTAGCGTGCCTCGGGCTGTTGGGCCTGGCCAACTATCATGTAGAACGCAAAACCAAGGAACTCGGTATCCGGAAAATATTAGGCGCAGGTCCGCTTCATTTATTCTTGATGGTGTCGCTTTCGTTCACGCGTCAAGTGGCGCTTGCCTTTGTGTTGGCCTGTCCGTTGGCGTGGTATGTTATGCGCGAGTGGCTCAGTGCGTTTGAGTATCGCATACCGTTGGGTACAGGCGTGTTTATTGTGGCCGGTGCCCTGGTGTTGCTGATGGCACTACTTACCGTAAGTTATCAATCACTTAGAGCTGCGCGGTTGAATCCGATAGACTCTATTAAAAGCGAATAGAATTATACCATTCAATTCCAGTGTAAGCAGGTTTGAAATAATACTTGTATATACAATAATTGTTGTAACTTTAATTAGATAAGTTTCGTTTTTATGGTAGAAATAGAATAAATCCTTCAAAACCAGCATTTTTGACATAGTAGAATTATCCGACCTTTTGGAATTAAACAATTAGATGAAAACTGTATTACACAAAGCCAACACCCGCGGCCACGCAAACCACGGCTGGCTTGACTCACATCACACTTTTAGTTTTGCGGGATACTACGATCCGTCACGTACAAATTTTGGAATGCTTCGGGTGTTAAATGATGATCGGGTGGCGGGTGGAATGGGCTTTGGTCAGCACCCGCATGATAACATGGAAATTATTTCCATCCCTTTACACGGATCGCTGGAGCATGGCGATAATACCGGTGGGCATGGCATCATCAAATCAGGAGAAGTACAGATCATGAGTGCGGGATCGGGAATTGCCCACAGTGAAAAAAATGCTTCAAAAACGGAGGAGGTAAATTTTCTCCAGGTGTGGGTTTTTCCAAAAGAGAGAAATATTCAACCGCGTTATGATCAAAAATTATTTTCCCAGGCGGATCGCGTCAATAAACTTCAAACGGTGGTTGCACCCGACCAAAATGGTAGCGCGCTTTGGATCAATCAGGATGCCTGGTTTTCACTTGGTAACCTGTTGAAAGGAGCATCAATTGAATATACCGTCAATAAAAATACTAATGGTGTGTATGCTTTTATCATCGAAGGCGATGTAACCATCAACACACAGAAGTTGAACAAACGTGACGGACTTGGTGTTTGGGAAACAGATAAGCTCTCGATCACAGCCGACAGCGATACTGAAGTGTTATTAATGGAAGTTCCCATGAACTTAAAATAAATCCTGAAAATCACTCTCCAAAGGAGAGGAATTTAGGGTGAGGTCTATGAAAACAAGAACAGTCTCTCATTTACTTTATGCAGAACAAGTGGATATGGGCGGCATGCCCATCCGCCAGCCGCTGCCCACACAAAAAGTACAACAGGTAGATCCATTTTTATTGTTGCACCATGCCAACATAAAAGCACCGGCCCATATTGAACCAGACAATGCCGGAGTAGGACCTCATCCACACAGAGGATTTTCTCCAGTCTCTTTCATTTTCCAGGGAGGTGTACACCATCGCGATAGCCGCGGTAATGACAGTGTTGTTTATGCAGGAGGTATGCAGTGGATGAACGCAGGCATGGGTATGATCCACAGCGAACGACCGCCACACGATATTCACGAGATTGGCGGAAGACAGGAACTCATTCAGCTTTGGATTAACAATCCAGCCAAAAATAAAATGGATCAGCCAACGTATTTTCCGCTGCAGGCCAATGAAGTGCCATCAACGACATCGCCCGATGGATTAGTAACTGTAAATTTATTTGCTGGCGAATTACTAGGTGTAAAAGTAAAAACACCAACACTTAGCGCTGTAAATGCCGCCACAGTCATTGCCAGAAAAGGCGGAAAAATTTCTATTAATCTACCAGCATCGCACAATGCGTTGCTCTATTTATTAGATGGAAAGATTGCGTTGGATGCAAACGGAATTGTGGAAGGATACAATGCAGTTGTGTTAAAGAATGATGGCGAAGGTGTTTCACTTGAGGCATTGGAAGATACCCGCATGTTATTATTGAGCGGAGAACCATTGAATGAACAGGTTGTCTCCTACGGTCCTTTTGTGATGAATACACAAACAGAGATAATGGAAGCCATGCGTGATTACCAGATGGGTAAAATGGGTGTATTAATTGAAGCGTAGTAAAATGACAACACGTATTGAGAGTATGCAAACATCAACAGAGATTGAATTTCCGATTCTTGATGTTATTGAAAAACGGAGAAGCAGGCGAGCCTACGCAGATAAACCTGTTGAAGCCGAAAAGATTCAGTCTCTGTTTGAAGCTGTACGCTGGGCCCCTTCGGGTGTGAATGAGCAGCCCTGGACGTATATCTACGCAACGAAAAATCAGCCGGAATTATGGAATAAAATATTTGAAGGACTGAATGAAAGCAACAAGATATGGGCAAAAGAAGCACCGTTAATGGTGGTAAGCATGGCAAGGAAAACCCTGAGCAGAAATGGCCAACTGAATGCCCTGGCAAAATATGACTTAGGCGGAGCAAATGCATTTTTAGGATTGCAGGCTGTTGAACTGGGATTGAATATCCATCAGATGGGTGGATACAACGCTCAAACAATCAGGGAAAATCTTCATATTCCCGACTCGTATGAAGTTGGCGTAATCATGGCCATCGGGTATCCGGGAAATCCCGAGGCATTGCCGGAACATTTGAAACAGCGTGAACTTGCTCCGCGCATGCGTTTTGTGCAAGACCAATTCGTGATGAACAAAACGTTTTAATATGGAGGAGGAAAAAATAGCGGTTGCTACCATTTCAGATGAAGTATACCGTACCGAACTAAAAGTTCGTAAGCATACTGTTATAGCGGATGAACCTGAAGATGTAGGTGGAAAAGACCTGGGGCCGCGACCTGGAGATTTTTACCGCATGTCGCTTGCCTCGTGCACTGCCATCACCTTACGCATGTACGCCAACCGGAAAAATTTCGATGTTAAAAAAATTGAGGTGATGGTATCTACTGAAGAGGGCGAAGGAAAAACAATTCTTCACACGAATATTAAAATAAGCGGTACCTTAGATGGGGCTCAACGTCAGCGCATGCTTCAGATTGCCCAACTTTGTCCGGTGCATAAAGTATTGACGAACCCGATTGAGATTAGTACTCAGTTATCTGTTAATAGTTAACGGTGATCAGTTAATGTTAAGTTACTGGCAGCCAATAACCGATAACGATTAACTCCTACGGCTATGAAAGACATTACAAAAAAGTATACCAACGGAGAAGTAACCATCGTTTGGAAACCAGGTGAGTGCATTCACTCTGGGATTTGCTTCAGGGGATTAGGGGAAGTATTTGATCCGCAAAAGCGTCCCTGGATTACTCCGGAAGGGTCCACAACAGAAAAAATCATAACGCAGGTAAAAAAATGCCCTTCGGGCGCATTGAGTTATTATTTAAACCGCGAGGCTGACACTGGAAATGTTAAAGTGGAATCTGAAACAATAGTTGAACCGACACCCAATGGTCCGTTAATGGTTTATGGAAATGTGACCATAAAAGATGCCAGCGGTACTCTTACAAAAAAGAATAATGCTACTGCCTTCTGCCGGTGTGGTGCATCTCAAAACAAGCCCTTTTGCGATGGCTCTCATAAGAAAATGGGATTTGTTGGGTAATTTTTCTTCCCTGTCACACGCCTTGGGTAGATAAGCTGCTCATCCACACTTTATTAGTTTAGGTAAGATTGGAGAGGAAATGTCTGCAAGAAACCAGATTTTTTATATCTTCATATGCCCTTCTCGTTGAAGTTGAACAACTTTACAATGCCAAGAACTATCATGCAACCGTTTTAGAAAACGCCAAACTGGCGGAGAGACAGACTTTGTCTTACACACGATTTTTGAAAATACTGGCATATCGAGTCAGCAAATAAAGACGGCAGACCGTTTGGCTAATTTCAATAATCTCAGGGCAAAACTTATGGCAATAATAATCAGTTCTTTGCATCAATCAGTTGCAATTAATTGTATTAAGTAGGCTTTTAAACTTATTTGCGCCTAATGGTGTCTAAAGAACTGATACGAGAACATCAGTTTAAAACGTTGGTAATTCTTAAGTTAAATTCTCTGTGATAATGCGAGGCTTATTTCTTATTCTGTTATTGCTGAATCTCTCTTCTTGTATGCAAGAACCAGAAAGTGCGGAACTGGCCAAATACATGGTGGTGCAAACGAAGTACAACCAGGAGTTTATTAATGATAGCGAAAACATTTTCGACACGTATTCAACTTTTGTAATACGGGAGGATACGATGGGATTTGTGTCCACGGCAACCGATGCAGAATACCTGCTCGAGAGCGATGTTCCCGGTTTTGTTATTCCGGTTGTCGATTCTATCCGCGATGGTTTTATTGCTTTCGGTTATGACCTGGTAACGGTAGAAGATGACCCTGACTTTGCTGTGAATGTGGTGGTCCTGCAAAACTTTGACTATTATCAATCGATCAATTATGGTTATGGGTATCCGGGCTCTTACTATAGCTACTATGGCTATTACTACCCAACCGTTTCTACGTACTATTCAAATTACGTCACGCTGTTAATTCAGGTCGTGGATGCTAAAAATCCAAATATCAATCAGGAATATCCGATTATTTGGAGTGCCTACATTGGTGATTTAAACGCAACACTAGACCTGCCGGGAAAAACACTGGAAGCAGTTGGCCAGGCGTTTGAGCAATCGCCCTACATTAAGAAAGATTAAAAAGATGTTTAGAAATTCATTACCCATACTTTTTGTTCTGATCAGCATAAGTGTTCGGGCACAGCTTTACTCAGGCGCATTTCATGTTGGATGGAATACGCTGAAGCCTCTGTCAGATAAAGAATTTACAGGAAATACAAGCAGCGCAGGTGTGAAGGTTGGCTATTCAAAGTTTATGAATGATCGCTTTGGTTTTGGGATAGAAGGAAGTTACAATACCCTGGACGATTATGTCCCCCGCAGCACGTATGAATTTCCGGGTGGCGCTATTACTACTGACCTTTACAACTACCTTTATTACTTCACCCTCATGGGCAATGCCCAGTATTATTTTGTGCAGGGAGAAAAATTTATTCCCTATGCTTCACTGGGCATGGGTGTGGCTTTCAGTGAGTATCGTATTTTTTATAATGTGTATGAAGACACCGACAGCAAGGCGAGTTTTGTGGTAAGGCCCGAAATAGGCACGTTCTTTAGAATAAAAGAATATTCAAGCTGGGGGTTCAAGTCATCTGTAAGCTATGACTTTGCCGCGAACAAGAGTGCTTATTTTGAAATCGATAATTTTTCGGGAATAAGTTTTCAAATTGGAGTGGTATTGTTTACGGATTAAGAGATCTGCCTGCTTTATTCCCCGCAGAACACTAATATCTCCCTCGTTTCATTTGGGTACAGAATAAAAATTAGTACATTGAATTATACTCATTGTATCAATGAAAAATTTAGGTTTCCTGCTCTTAATGGCTCCCTTGGCTGTGCTTGCCCAAAAAGTTGAAAACATTAAAGCTGCTGTTGAGGGCGAAAAAATAATAATTACGTACGATATCATTGAAGCTTTAACGGGTGACCGGTATGACGTTCAGATTTATGCATCACACAATAATTTTTCGGCTCCCCTTCAGCGCGTGCGGGGCGATGTTGGAAATAAACTTTTACCCGGAACTACAAAAAGAATAGAATGGGATGCAAAAGCTGAACTACGTAACTTTAAAGGTGAATTAACTTTTGAGATTCGGGCAGATGTAGTCGGGATACTTATACTGAAAGAGCCCGTTACCAATATCAAACGCGGAAAGTCTTTATCGCTGGCCTGGAGGGGAGGAGCAAAAAATCAGGATGTAAAAGTGGAATTGCTGAAAGCAGGAACGGTACAAAGTACACTGGCTACAGTTGGCAATAATGGCTCATACCAGTGGATGGTTCCGAAGAAGCAAAAAACAGGCAAGGACTACCAACTCAGACTTGCCAGCGGTAAAGAAGTTGTTACAAGCGAAACCTTTTCGATCAAATCAAAAATTCCGCTGGTAGTAAAACTGCTTCCGCTGGTAGCAGTGGGAGCTGTGATTGGACTAAGCGGAGGAAGTGGATCAGGAAGTTCATCGTCAGCTAAATTACCCATACCGCCTGATTTAGGTTTAGATTAAAAAAATGAAAAGACTCTCTCTCATAATTATCTGCACAGCATGGGTATTGAAAGCCTTGGCTCAGCCTACCATTACGAACATCAGCCCAACCTCCGGAAAAGTAGGTGACCAGATAATAATTACCGGAACAAACTTTAGCACAGTACCAGGCCAAAACACTGTATTTTTTAGTAATGGAGTTAGTAACACCGTATCGGCCATTGTAACAGCGAATACGGTAACAAGCATTACCACCACCGTTCCAGTTGGTGCATATACAGGTCCAATTGAGGTTAAGGTAAATGGGGTTGGACCAGCCACAAGTGCAACCTTTACCGTTGCGCCAACCATTACCACCTTCACGCCAATTTTTGGCCAGGGAGGTGCAGTTGTTACAATTAGCGGAACAAATTTCTCCCCAACTCCGGCAAACAACACCGTTAAATTTGGCAGTACAGATGCTGCTGTAAATTCAAGTACAATTAATTCAATTGAAGTAGTTGCTCCTGCAGGGAGTGATGCTGTGAAAATATCAATAACTGTAGGAGGGTTAACGGTGACGAGTACTAATAATTTTACGTATGGAGTTGAAGGCGGAACACCTCCAACAGTAACAAATGCAACTTCAACTACAATAGATGCTGGAAACAATCTTCTGGTGTCGGCCAATTTTACTGATTTGGAGTCTGGAATATTGTTAGCAGACGTTAAATACCGCTCAATTGCAGGTGGAGCATGCGGTGGTTGTTTTAGCACAGGTACAATGACCAGTACCAATGGCATCAGTCCGTACACCTTTACCATCCCGTCCAGTGAAATTGGGGAGTTAGGCGTAGAATTTCAGTTCGAAGTCAAAAATGGTTTAGGAATTAATAATACTCCAACCCTGCTCACCACCCGCATCAATCACCCGGATGCCGGACTATTATTTACATCATACCCAGCAGAAGCCTCAGGCAATTTGGCAACTAACTATCGTATTATCTCCATTCCATTGGTGTTGGAGGACAAGACTGTTGTTGGTGTTTTTAGCGATGTATTAGGTGGTTATGATCCCACACAATGGCGCATGTTTAAATACAATACGACTTCAACCGAGTTTGATGAACTCAATGAACAGTCAATTTTAAACCCCGGAGAAGGATATTGGTTTATTTCATTGCCTTCAACACCTCAATATACAGGACCAGGCACTACCGTAGATGTAACCACTGCAAATCCGTTTAAGATCCGATTGCAGCAAGGG
>Ga0187894_10003590_pt1 | contig 17232 bp, 13 predicted proteins | sample GBC1701081metaG_FD_136650 | JGI IMG/M metagenome (GOLD analysis project Ga0187894, IMG submission 136650) | White microbial mat communities from a lava cave in the Kipuka Kanohina Cave System on the Island of Hawaii, USA - GBC170108-1 metaG ...
CTCATGAAACCGCCAGCTACAAGTGCGGCCCCGTCGGCGTAGCGGCCGTTCTGGGCGCAGAAGGCCTCCTGGGCGGTGCGGATGGTGCGGGCGTCGATGGTGATGGCCGACGCCTTGCCCTTGTCACCCACGCCGCCGACGGCGAAGACCACCACCGCGGCCAGGATGCCCAGGATGATGATGACGACCAGCAGCTCGATGAGGGTGAAGCCGCCCTCGGCGGCTGATCGTCGGGCAACGGAACGCTGGAGCCTTCTCAACATTCGAGGGGGTCCTTCCTGGTCTGGGCGCCTTGGCGCGTGGGCACAACTGCGAAAACTGTGTGTGTCGATCATCTTGCGCACAGTCTCCTAGGCGATTGGTCACCCGTGGTGGGTGATTTCCGCTGTCGGGCCCCCGCGCAAAACTGGTTATGCCGGTCAGGACCGGGCTCGCTGCCCCTTGGCCCGCTCTCCCATGGTGTCCAGGAAGTGCTCGCCCGACCTGAAGGTCTCGACGTGCCCCGCTTTGCGATCGGCCTCTGCCTCGGCCTCGCCCTCCTGCCACGATGGAGTCCAGAACCACGCCTGCGACGAGTCGATGACCCTCTGGGGTCGAAGAAGGATTCCCTCGTCGGTGAGCTCGACGTCGAGCAGGTCGCCCACTTCGAGTTGCGCGGCTGACCGGACCTCCTCGGGCAGGGTCAGCTGGCCCTCGGCCCGCAGTCTCACTCGACTCATCGCCCGAGCGTACTGATCGGCAATCGTGCCGTTACCGACGCTCGGGTTGGGGGTGGGCGAGTTGGTACCCGAGGTGGCGGGGGTCGCCACGGGTGCGGATGCGGACGGTTCCCTCGCCGATCTCGCTCTCGCGCACGGATGCGGTCCCTGGCCCTTTGCCGCCGCCGCCCGGCGAGGCCAGGCGCCACGTCGCGGTGGTCCAGTCGTAGACCTCGGCCGCCGACGAGAAGGGGCCGTACTCAAGCTGGAGCGCAGCTGGGCCGGGTAGGCCGCCCAGGTCGTGGACCGAGACGGTGCCTCCGGCGGGCTCGAGGTAGCTGGCCACCAGGTTGGGAGCGGCCGAACGGGCCACCAGACGCTGCGATCTGTCCAAAGGCACCGGCTGTACGACCACGGTGGTGGTGCCCGTCGGGCTGGGCAGCACCCCTGCCACGACCGCCTGCCCACCTCGGCTGAAGCTGTCGCCCGCGGCCGCGAACATGACCTGCTCGGCGGCAGCGGCCCGCATTCCTGAGCCGGCGGGGATGCGACTCGGCCACACGAAGGGATCGTCTACGGCCAGCACCTGGCCGGGCCCGATCGTCTGGGTAAGCCGGGCCAGTGCGCCCTCGGGCAACTGGACTCTCAGTTGCGTCACCGGTGCCGAGGACCGGTTGGCGATCGTGCCCTTCACCCGCAGGCCACCTTCTTCCGGAGGCCCTGAGCCAGTGAGCTCTAACTGCGACTGGAGGGAAGCCTGACGCCCTACGGCCACGGTCTGCAGGGTTCCGACATCGGTCGAACCGGTCCGGAGCGCCGCGCGTTGGCCGTCGGCTGCGAGGTCGATCGCGCCGCCGCCGCCGGAGCCTCCAGCGACCACCGACTCCCTTCCGCCGGGGCTTGCCGCTAGCACCGGCTCCACGAAGACCGTCGACGTCAAGGCGCCGGCCGGGGGTTGTCTCGTTCCCGCTGAGCCACCCTCGGCGGTGACCCCCCGGTAGGAGGTCCTCAGCACCTCACCCTCGGGTCCGAGGGTGTGAACCTCCACCGAGGGGCCACCGGGGGACGGCTGGGACCACCAGCTGAAGCCGGCGACCAGCCCTACCACCAGGGCGATGGGGACCATTGCCACCCACAGCAGCTCAGTCCTTCGCCTGCGCCGCAGCAGGGCGTAGCCGAGGGGGGCGCACAACAGCGCGTAGCCCACGAGCAGCCAGAGCGACGCAGTCGGCCAGGCCCGCGCTCGGGGGCGGCCCAGCGCCGAAGACCAGAGCTGTTCGGGGGGTACGGCCACCGTCGACACCCCGCCTTCGGCTCCGAAGCGGTCCAAAGCCTGGAGGAGGCCGTGGCGCCAGGAGAGGTCCCGCAGGAAGGAGTCGAAGGCCAGCGGTTCGTCCAGGGGGTCGTAGGCCAGTTGCACCACCCGCCCGGCGCCGTAGTCCGACCGCACCACGAGGGGCACACCACCGGGCGCCTGGAGCACCGGGCGTCCACTTCGGAGCTCTCCGGTGAGCACGGCCACGTTCACGTCAGTGGTGCGACCGACCAGGTCGGCGAGGGGTGCCATCGACGCCAAGACCGTCCCGGTGGGGCGCATGGGCACCAGAGCGTCGGGCAAAGCCTCGGCCTGGCGCCGCCCGTCGGCGCCCCCGGCCAGGACCAGGCTGCCGCCGAAGGCGACGAAGTTCCCGATCGCCTGTATCTGGGCCGCGTCGAGCGAGGCCGTGTCGAACCGGTCCACGACCAGGACGTGCAGACCGCTCAGGAGCAGCGCCGTCTTGGGAAAATCACGGGCCGAAGAGATAAGGGATAGCACCCCTCGCTCGGGCCCGAAGATGTCCTCCAGGCCGCGGAGCGCGTCGGCCGCCCCCGAGGTCTGGCTTAACAGCGCGACGGTGTTCGCCGGATCGGCGCTGTCGGGCCTCGGCGGCGGTGGCGGAGAGGACGCCAGGGGCTTTCCTGATGGGCCCCGCAGCTCGGCGCGGTACCCGTACGGCGCCTCCACGACGGAAAAGGTGAGGCTCTTGAGGCTGCTGCCGCCGGCCAAGGCAACCGGTGTGCGGTAGGTGGGAAACTCGGCGGGGGAGAGCGGCCGCCGGGCGGCAGCGGCAACCGTGAACTCGGTGCGGCTGAGGGCGATGACAGTCGGGTCCTCGGGCTCCGGAACCGAGGGGCTGGGCGCCTCCTCGGATCCGGCCGGCGGTGACGCGGGAGCCGGCACCGGCACCAGGGCCACGTGGCCTTCCACGCCCGGTCCGCCCTGGTTGGACACGGTCACCGCGTAAGGCGTCCAGGTTCCCGGCGTGCTCCGGCCCCAACGAGGGCTGGCGCTCACCGTAAGGCCGTCGGTCGGGGCCTGGGCGAACGTGACCGCCGGTGCTGCGGCAACGACCAGGCCGAGGGTCATGACCAAGATCCATCCCGGCCTGCATTTCATCGCCCCGAGGAACCGGGTCGCCCGGACCGGCCGCCTCAGCCGTCGGTCAGGGGGCGGCTTCACCGGGGCCTGAGGGTTTGCCGGCCCGGGCGCGCCCAAGGTGAATCGGGCGCGTGGCAAGACGGCGGCCCGCCGCCAGCTCGGCTGCCGCAAGTAGGCAGAGGATTCCCAGCACTGCCTGCCAGGCGAGCGATGCCTGCCAAGGTTGCAGCGTCGGTCCCCACGAGCCGGCGTCGGTGCCACCGGGGATGACGAGACGGAACAACTGGCCCAGGGGGGCGCCGGAGGGCGGCACCGGGAACACCAGCGAGTGCAGGGCGTAGAAGGGATTGGTGAAGACCAGGGGGTGGCCGGCGGCCGCATCGGCTGTGCTGCCGGTTCCGAGCACGGCTCCCACCGGCACCGCCAGCCCGTAAAGGGCCAGGGCAGTGGCGTAGGTGGCCACCGTGGTGGTGACGGTCCGGGGCAACCAGGCGCTCAGCGCCATGGCTACGGACCCGAGAGCCACCGCCGTGCCCAGGGTCAGCAGCTCCACCAGGACGAATTGGCCCAGGCCGATCCCGGCGTAGAGGAACACGGCCATCAGCACCGGCGCAGCCACGACCATGAGCAGCACCAGGTACGCCAGCGAGGCGACCAGCTTCGAGGCAACTAGCTGGCGAGGTTTTAGGCAACCGAGGCGGAGCAGCTCGAAGGTGCCGCGCTCGTGCTCGGCGGAGAAGGCCGGGGCTGTCAATGGGGGGACGAACAACACGGCCAGAGCCAGTTGAAGAGCGGCCGTGAGAAAGGCCACATTGGCCATGTCGGAGGGATTCGGCGAGGCATCCGGACTGTCGGGCAGAGCCACCGAGAAGAGGGCTAGGGCCGCGGCCCCAAGGATCGAAACGAACAACGCCATGGTGACGGGCATGGTCCAAGAACGGGCCCGGCTGATCGACTCCCGGGCCAGAATGGGTACGTCTGGTACACGAGACCGCAGGCTAGAGACCCGCACCGAACCCACTTCGAGTCGAGCAAGAAAACACTGCAAATGCGCACACCCAAGCGCGCTGAACCTCGATTGTTGACATCTGCAATACCGTCATATCTCCACGTGTGACCCTGTCTAGTACGATTCGGACCTCAAATCTCCGAAACTCATATGCAACCCGCGGAGGGTAGTCGCCCTACCCTCTAAGCGGTGCCAGACAAGTCCCGGCGATTAGTAGTATGCCCTGGTGAGCCCCGTGTTGGTGTTCCTGGCTGCGGCCAGGAAAAGTGTGGAAAGAGACCGGGCCCTGGAATGGGCGGTACGTGGTCTTGCCGTCGGAGCTGCCGGAGCCGCCGTTGTGCAGGTGGTATTCCGCCGGTGGCCGGTAGAACCGGCATGGGTCCCGATGCTTGCAATGGTGGCCGCAGCGGTTCTCGTGGCGGTGGCCGGATCATGGCGCGCACGCCCGTCGATGGCCGAGGTGGCCAGGCTGGCCGACGTCCGCCTGGGTGGGCGTGAGCGATTGTTCACCGCGCTTGAGCTGGCGCAGGGCGGCGGCGGGCTCTCGCTGCTCCAGCAGGCTGACGCCGAGGCGTGGGCGGCTTCGGCTGATCCCCGCCAGGTGAGTCGGCGCCGGCTGCCTCGGCGGGCCCTCGGCATCGCCGTGGCCGGAATCGCCCTGACCGCAGGCCTCGCGCTGGTGCCCAACGGCGCCCTGGACCGCCTCCGGGCCGCTCGGGCCGACGAGGCGTTACGGGAGGCCGGAGCCGAGGAGATTGCTTCCATCGCCACCGAAGTAGCCCGGGCGGGGGCGGGTTCCGAGACGCCCAAGCGCCGGGCTCTGGTGCGCGAGCTGCGGACGGCCGAGATGGCGCTGCGCGCAGCGCCCACGAATGCGGCCGCTGTGGCCGCTCTAAGCCGGACCCAGGCCGGCCTGCGGGCTCTGGTCCAGCCGACCGGTACGGGAGCGGGCGATGCAGCTGCGGCTGCAGGGGATCAGTTGGCAAGGACGGCGGCCTCCGAGGGCGCGGGCAAGGCACTCGCGGCCGCCGGCGCCAGCAGTGGCGCCGGGCTGGGGCAGATGACGGCCGAACTGGCTTCGGCAGAGCCCGGCGGTTCGGCTGCAGTCGCCTCACAACTTGCTCAGGCGGCAGAGGAGGCTGCTGATCCGTCGGTTGCCGAGCAGCTGCGCAAGGCGGCCGAAGAGGCCGCCGCCGGCCGCAGCGAGGCGGCTCAGGCCGCTCTTGATGAAGCGGAACGGCGGGCCGACCAGGCGGATGCCGATCGGGCCGCCGAAGAGCTGTCGTCGCTGGGTCGGTCCTTGCCGGGCTTGTCGGCCGCAGAGCAGGCGGAGCTGGCCGAGGCTCTGAGCAAGGCGTCGGTGGCGGCTGGGGCGCAACCGGAGCTGGCCCAGACGCTTGCGAATGCGGCCACAGCTCTGGCCGAGGAGGGCCAGATGGGGGAGGCGGCGGCTGCTCTGGAGGCGGCTGCGGGCGTTGCCCGAGGTCTCGGTGCGGCCGGCGATCTTGATACCGACGCGGCCCGGGCCAACGACGGTCTGCAGTCCATAAAGGACGCACTTCTCGCCAAGAGTGAGGGAGCGGGAGCCGGGAGCGGCCAGGGCTGCGGTGAGGGCCAGGCCGACGAGAGTGCGTCGGCCATGGACCACGCCGGGCGCCACGGCCTGAACCGCGACGTTTTCGGAGGTGGCGCGTCTGTGCAGACCACGCCCCGATCGCTGCCGCAACGGCAGGCCGAGGCCTGCCCGGAGTTCGAGTCGCCGTCAGGCGACGGTTTGGGACAGGGGGTGACGGTCGGTCCGGGTGCAGGGGGCTTCGGCTCGCAGGGCTCGGGCGAGGGCGGCGGACCGGGCCAGGCCCAGGGCCCGGGGTCGGGCCAGGGGGGCGCCGAGGGCCACCGAGGCGGGGGAGGCATCGGCGGTGGGGCCGAGGGTCGCCTCGCCGGTCGTCCGGGCGCTCCTACGGAGCGGGTCTACGTGCCCGGCGGGGGCGGCACCGGGCGCAGCCAAGCGCTGCCGAGCGGCACGGGAGACCAAGGGGCCGATGCTTCTTTGGTGCCCTACGAGCAGGTGTACGCCGAGTATCGGGCCGACGCGCTCACCCAGACCGATCGCCAGCTGATGCCTGAACGGCTACGGGGTCTGCTGCGCGACTACTTCGACGGAGACAACCAGTGAGCGACATCGCACCTCTTGGCACCCATGGCGACTCCCCCCGTCCCGTGGATCTGGACAATCAACCCGGCTCAATTGAGCCCGACCGCTTCGTGGCACTGGCGGCCGCGATCGAGGCCGAGCTGGCTAAGGCCATGGTGGGACAGGCCGAGCTCGGCCGCCTGGTGCTCATGGCCCTTGTCGGCGGCGGCCACGTGCTGCTCGAGGGCGTTCCCGGGTTGGGCAAGACCGTGCTGGTGCGCTCGCTGGCCTCGGCCTTGCATCTGAACTTCGCCCGCGTGCAGTTCACTCCCGACCTGATGCCTGGCGACATCACCGGCAGCTCCATCGTCTCCGAGGACGAGGCCGGCCGTCGCCGCTTCGAGTTCCAGCCCGGGCCCCTGTTCACCAACCTGCTCCTGGCCGACGAGATCAACCGGGCCACGCCGAAGACCCAGAGCGCGCTGCTCGAGGCCATGGCCGAGCACCAGGTGACGACCGGCGACGCCACCCGACCCCTGCCCTCACCCTTTTTCGTGCTCGCCACCCAGAACCCCATAGAGCACGAGGGCACGTACCCGCTGCCCGAGGCCCAGCTCGACCGCTTCTTCTTCAAGCTGGTGGTTCCCTTCCCCGAGCCCGGCGAGCTGGTGGAGATCGCCCGGCGGACAACCGGCGTCGGCGCCGCGGCGCTGTCCCCGGTGGCGACGGGCCCGGAGCTGGAGGCCATGGCCCGGTTGGCTCGGGAAGTGCCGGTGGCCAGCCACGTCTACGAGCGGGCCGCCCGGATCGTGATCGCCACCCATCCGGATCGGCCCGAAGCGCCCGAGGAGGTTCGTCGCTACGTGCGGTTCGGGGCCAGCCCCCGGGGCATGCAGGCGGTGGTGGTGGCCGCTCGGGTCCGCGCCCTGCTGGAGGGCCGCTACAACGTGGCGTTCGACGACCTGACCGCGGTGGCGCCACCGGCACTACGCCATCGACTGTTCCTGAACTTCGAGGCCGACGCGGCCGGCGTGGACGCCGACCGGGTGCTGGCTGCGGTGCTGGCCTCCGTCGAAGCGAGCTGAGTCGTGCCTCCTCGATCGGCGGCGGAGGCCGGCGCGGCGGGGGTTGGCGGGGCGGCGGTTGGCGGGGCAGGGCCCACCATCCTCCCGCCGGAGGACCTGGCGCTGCTCGGGCATCTGGCGCTCCTGCACCGCCGGCTCGCCGGCGGGCCGTACCCCGGCTCGCGCCGCTCGCCGCGCACCTCCCGCTCCCCGGAACTGGCCGACTTTCGGCCCTACGCTCCCGGAGACGACATCCGTCAGATCGACTGGCGGGCTTACGGCCGCTTGGAGAAGCTCATGCTCCGGCTCTATGTGGCCGAGGAGGAGTCGGCCCTGAACGTGGTGATCGACGCCAGCCAATCGATGGCCCTCGGTGCTCCGGCCAAGTGGGCGGCGGCCCGGCGCCTGGCGGCGGCGCTGGCCTGGTTGGGACTGGCGGCCACCGATCGCGTGGCTGTGGGCGTGCTCGACGCCGCCGGCCCCTTCACACCGCACCTTCGGGGACGGTCGGGCTCAATGCGGATCCTGGGCCTGCTCGGCGATCTCGAGCCCGCCGGCTCGGCCGGCCCCAGCCACCTGGGCGCATTGTCCTGGCTGCGCCCGGGGCTCACCGTTGTCGTGTCCGACTTCCTCGGCGACGGCGACTGGGCTGCAGCCCTGGCTGACCTCCACTCGAGAGGCCAGGAGCCTCTGGCGTGGCAGGTGCTCGCCCCCGACGAGGAGAACCCGCCGCTGGCGGGCGAGATCACCCTGGTGGAGGCTGAGACCGGTCGCAGCCGTGAGATGACGGTCAACCCTCGGGTGATCGCCGCCTACCGCCTGGCCTTGGCCGAACTGCGGGATCACCTGCGCACCAAGGCGGCAGCCGCAGGAGGCCGGTTCATCCATACCCGCAGCGACCAGGACCTGAGCGCCTCCATGGCCGTCGCCGCGGCCGCCGGCGCCGTGCGCCGGGCCTGAGCATGGAACTGCTGGCGCCGGCGGCGGCCGTCGCCCTTTTGGCGGTGCCGGCCATCGTGGCCCTGTACGTGCTGAAGGTGCGCGGCCCGCGGGTTGCGGTGGGTGGGCTGGCGTTGTGGCCGACGCATCTGGCCGACCGCCAGGCCAACGTTCCCTGGAAGCGCCTGCGCGCCAGCTGGCTGTTGCTGGTGCAGGTGCTGGTGGCCGTTGCGGTGGCCCTGGCACTGATGCGTCCCGGGCTCGTGGGGGGGGCGGGTCCGGAGGGAACGACGGTTGTGCTGATCGACGGCTCGGCGAGCATGCGCGCCACCGACGTCGCCCCCAGCCGGTTCGAAGCGGCCGTGGCAAAGGCCCGCCGGCTGGCAGCGGAGATGGGCCCGGGGCGGCAGATGGCGCTGGCGGTAGTCGGGCCGCAGGTCGAACTGCTCGCCTCACCCACGGCCGATCCTTCCACCCTTCGCTCGGCGCTTGACCGGGCTCGGGCCTCGGGCCAGGAGGCAAACCTGGGCGAGGGCCTTTCGCTGGCCAACGCCCTGATCGCCGGTCGGCCGGGCGGTTCCGTGCTGCTCCTGAGTGACGGCGTCACCACAGCGCCGGCTTCGTTGCCGGCGTTGGGCGCTCCACTTCGATATGAACGCATTGGCGTCTCGGGCGAGAACGTGGCCTTGGAGTCACTGGGACGAGGCGCCGGAGGCGACGTGGTGGTGCGGGCCGCGAACCGGGGCGACCTGGGCCGTGACCTCCGGGTGGAGATGCGCGCCGACGGTCGCCTGGTCGACCTTCTTCCGTTGCGGGTCGAGGGCGGATCGTCAGCCGAGGTTGCCTGGCCGCAGGTACCGAAAGGTGACGCCGTGATAGAGGCACGCCTCACTCCCGGAGACGACCTCTCCCTGGATGACTCCGCGTGGCTGGTGCCAACAGTCCGGGGTGCCCGTCGGGTGCTGGTGGTTCGCCGCGGCGGTGAGGGCTTCTTGACCCGTGCCCTCGGCCTGCGCCCCGAGCTCGACGTGACGGTGGTGGAGCCGGATGCCTACCGCCCTGGCGATTGGGACCTCTACGTTTTCGACGGCTTCGTTCCCGACGGGCCGTTGCCCAGCCCTGCGCTGATAGTGGATCCCCCTGAGGGGAGGGGCCCGGTTGCGGCCGGGCCTCAACGCGACCCGGGCCAGGTTTTGGCCGCCGACCCCCGTGAACCGTTGCTGGCCTATGCGTCCCTGCGCGACGTGCATGTGCAGTCGGCAGCGGCGGTCAGCCCTCCGCCCGACTGGCGCACGATCGTCACCGGCGCCACGGGTCCGCTGCTGCTCGTGCGCCGGGGCGAGCCGAGGATGGCGCAGCTCACCTTCGATCTTCACCGATCGGACCTGCCTCTGAGGCCCGCGTTCCCCATCCTGGTCCAGAACCTCGTGTCGCACCTGCTGCCCGGCCTCGGCGCAGAAGAGGTCGTGACAATCGGTCGCCCAGCAGCCTTGACTGTGGACCCCGGTACCGATTCGTTGGCTGTCGCCGATCCCGACGGACGGGTGACACGCCTGGGTCCGCCGTGGCCGGCCACGTTCGACGCCACCGACCGCCCGGGTGTCTATACCGTCACGGCCTCTCAAGCTGGTCAGCCGAGTCAGCCGGTCAGTCGCTTCGTGGTCGGCCTGACCGACGTCAACGAGTCTCGGATCGCGCCCGGCCCCGGCCCCACCGTTCGTTCCTCCGCCACACAGACGGGCGAAGCGCCCCTGGCCACGCTGGAGCTGTGGCCGTGGATCGTCGCGGCGTTGTTCGTGCTGGTGGCCGTCGAGTGGGTGGTGTTCCTCCGGGCATGAGGTCGCTGATCGTCCTTCGTCCGGGCTGGCTGTTGCTGCTGCTGGCCGTTCCCGCCTTCTACGCCGCCTGGCGGCGCTGGCCGCCGCCTCTCTCGCCGGCTCGGGCCCGCCTGGCGCTGGTGCTGCGCGTGGTGATGGTGGTCCTGCTGACACTGGCTCTGGCCGACGTACGGGTCGCAAGGGAGCCCCGCCATCGGGCCGTCGTGGCCGTGGTGGATCTCTCCGACAGCGCGAGCGGGAGCCAGGAGCAGGCGGCTCGTGTCGTGTCGGAGCTGATCGCGGCCAAAGGCCCCCAGGACCTCTTCGGCGTGGTGACGTTCGGCCGCGACGCACAGGTGGAGGTGCCGCCCAATGTGCATCCCACCTTTGCGAACTTCCAGACCCGTCCGGATCCGAGTTTCAGCGACCTAGCCGGCGGCCTCGGCCTGGCCGCCGGGCTGATGCCTGACGGCTACGCACGCCATGTGGTGCTCGTCTCCGATGGTCGGGAGAACCTAGGAAATGCGTCAGCTGCCGTTGACCAACTCCGGACCCGAGGGGTCCGCGTCGACGTGGCCGGGCTTGGTACAGCCACCGGCAATGAGGTGCTCGTGGCTTCTCTGGAGGCTCCTCATGAGCTGAGGGCGGGCCAGTCGCTGGTGGCCACCGCCCGGTTGCGCGCTACGGCGCCAGCGGAGGGCCGCATGATCCTGACTCTGGACGGTCGCGAGGTGGAGTCCCGACCCGTGAATCTTCCGACGGGTGCTTCCGAACAGCGTTTCGAGGTTGCAACCCCCGAGCCGGGACAGCACCGCCTTAGGGCCACGTTGGAGGCGAGCCCGGACGGCTACTCACGGAACGACGTGGCCGAAGCCGTGGTGCGGGTGGTCGACCGCCCCGGCGTGCTGCTGCTGGAGGGCAGGGCCGGTGAAGGCTCCAACGTGGTCGCGGCGCTGGAGTCTGCAGGGATGAGGGTCGTGTCCCGATTGGCTGGGCAGAGCCCCACCGAGGCCGCCGGCTTCGCGGCCTTCGACTCGGTCGTGGTGGCCGGTGCTCCAGCCGACGCCTTCCCCGCCGGCGCGCTGGTCGCCCTGGCCAGCTCGGTGCGCGACCTGGGGCGAGGCCTCGTGGCCTTCGGCGGCCCGGCAACCTACGGGCCGGGCGGGTGGCAGGGGACGCCTCTCGAAGACGCTCTGCCCGTGCGCATGGAGATCCCCCGGCCGAAGGAGCGCCCGGCGGTGGCCGTGGCTGTGGTGATCGAGACCATGGAGGAGGCATACGGCGACCTGGTGGCGCTGGCGTCGATCGACGCCCTGGTGGACCAGCTCCAGCCCGACGACGAGGTGTCCGTGATCGGCATGGACCAGGCCGGGCCCTTTTTCATCGTGCCGCTTACCCGTCCCTCCGACAAGGCCATGATCAAGCAGCGGGTGCGCTTTGCGGCCCTGGGTGATCCGCCCGGTTACGCGGACTCGCTGAAGGTCGGCTTCGACGCAGTGGCGCCGAGCACCGCGCCCAACAAGCACGTGGTAATCGTGGGCGACGGCGACGCCCAGGCCGACTTGCCCCGCTACGACGCATTGTTCGCCGGTGCCCGCGACCGCGGCGTGGTGGTGTCGGCCATCGGCGTCAGCACCCACGACTCCCGAACCGACATGGATCACATGCGAGCCGTGGCCGGGTTGGGTGGCGGCCGGTTCTTCGAGTCGGACTCCGCCGCCCAGGTCCCAGCGGTGATGCTCGACGCGAGCCGGTCGGCCCTCAAGCCTTGGTACGAGCAGGCCCCGTTCTTCCCCACGGTGACCTCGGCCGGCGACCTGCTCGACGGCGTCGACCTCGACGCGTTTCCCGAGCTGGGCGGCTACGTGGCCACCACCCCCAAGCCCACGGCCGACGTGGTGCTGGCGAGCCCCAAAGGCGATCCGGTGCTGGCGGCCGGCCAGCACGGTCTCGGCCGCTCGGTCGCGTGGACCAGCGACGCCGAAGGCCGTTGGACGGCCGGCTTGCTGCGTTCGCCCGTTTCGGCCGCCCTTTTCGGGCGCATGGTGGCCTGGTCGCTCCCGGCGGGAGCCGGCGCAACGGGTGGACTGCAGGTGAGCGCCGTGCCCAGCGGCGAGGGCCTGGAAGTGGCGGTCTCTGGCCCGCCGGGGGGAGGCCGGTTGGAGGTACGCCTCGTGAGCCCCGACCAAGCGGTGTCCACCACCGAGCTGCGCCCGCTCGGGCCCGACCGCTGGCAGGCCGTGGTGCCCGCTCCGGACGTCGGCACCTACTTGGTCCACGCCGCTCTTCGCCGCGACGGCGCCGTCGTGGCCCAGGCGGAGGCGGCGGTGGCCGTGCCGTACGCACCGGAGTACTTCGAGCTCGGACGCGACGAAGGGCTGTTGGCCGAGTTGGCCGGCAAAGGGGGAGCGCTGCTCGAACGCCCGGCGGCGGCCTGGTCGCTGCCGTCGTTGCCGCTGGCGGTCACCAGCCCGCTGTTCTGGCTGCTGCTGGCTGTGTTCGCCGTGGCGTGGCCCGTTGACGTGGCGCTGCGGCGGGTGACCATGAGTCCCCGTCAGCTTCTGGCCAGCTGGCGCGAAGGGCGGGCCGACCGGCATCGGGTCGCGGCCGAGGGTGAGGGTGAGGGTGAAGTCGAGGGTGAGGGTGACGAGTCCATGCCGGCCGAAGCCGTGAGCCGCCTTCGGGCCGGGATGGAGGCGGTCCGGACCCGGCCTCAGCCGCCGAAGCCCATTGGCGCCAGACCGGCCGCTGTCGCCAGGACGCCGGCATCCGAGCCGGAGCAGGCTCTGTCCAGCCGTTTGCTCGAGGCGCGACGGGCAAGCGGAGCCGGTGACGACCGCGACAGCGCGTAGCTCGGTGTGGCCGGGAAACCGACATTCGACCATGCGGTAAAACGACATCAAAACACGCGGGAAAGCGGCATTGCGCTACCATTGTCGGCGTGGCTCGTTACCTGCCGAGGCTCGTCGACAGCCTGATTAGCGAGCTTCTCGTCGAACTGCCGGCAGTGCTGGTTGTGGGGCCACGGGCGTCGGGAAAAACCACAACGGCCGCCCGGTACGCCAAAAGCCTCGTCCGCCTCGACCGTCCCGCCGAAGCGGCTGCGTTCCACGCCGACCCCGACGCAGCATTGACGAGCTTCGATGAGCCGATTGCTCTCGACGAGTGGCAGGAGGTTCCGACAGTTCTCGGCGCCGTGAAGCGAGCGGTCGACGCCGATCCGCGCCCAGGACGCTTCGTGCTCACGGGACCGGGGCGGGCCGATATCGAGGCCGAGACCTGGCCGGGAACCGGCCGGGTCGTGCGCGTGGGCATGTTTCCGATGACCGTCGCCGAACGCCTCGAACGTGCCACTCGACCGCTCGTCGAGCGTCTGATGGACGGTGAACCACTCGAGCCCGCAGAGCCGCCGACGAACCTGCGCGGCTATATCGACCTCGCCCTTCAGGGCGGCTTCCCGCAGATGCTCTCGCTCTCCGACCGCAGCAGGCGGCGATGGATCGACAGCTACGTCGACCAGCTCCTCACCCGTGACACTGCGCTCGTTGATCGTGGACGTGATCCCGCCAGGCTGCGGCGCTACCTGGAGGCGTATGCGCTCAACTCCTCCGGAATCGCCGAGGACAAGACGCTCTACGACGCCGCCGGCATCGACCGGCGCACCGCGTTGGCCTACGAGGGGCTGCTGGTGAACCTCCAAGTCGTTGAAGCACTCCCAGCCTGGACATCGAACCGGCTCAAGAGCCTCACGCTCTCACCCAAGCGGTACCTCATCGACCCTGCCCTGTTGACCGGGATAGCGGGCGTGACCGAAAGCGCAGTGCTCCGCGACGGCGGTCTTCTCGGCCGCGTGCTCGACACATTTGTCGCCGCTCAGCTTCGCCCCGAGGCAGACCTCGGGCGACAGCGGGCCCGCCTCTACCACTTACGCCAAGAGCAGGGACGCCACGAGATCGATTTGCTCGCCGAAGTCGGCGCCGAACGACTGATCGCGATCGAGGTCAAGGCGACGAGCGCCCCCGACTCGGCGTCGGCCGCGCATCTGGCCTGGCTCCGTGACCGACTGGCGGACCGATTCGTCGCCGGGGTGGTCCTCCATACCGGCCCTGCGACGTTCAGCCTCGGCGATCGCATCGTCGCCGCTCCGATCAGCACGTTCTGGGCGTGATGGCGCAACTGCTCCGCTGGAGCGGTCGACGGACCGGCAGCGATCGCACCGGCCCCCGAGCTTTGTGTATTACGCTAAAGGCGATCTTGCCATGCCGCTTCGTCCCAGCTTCTTCGACCTGTTACCGAGAGGAGGACACGATCTCTGATGGCTGAAAAGACCACGTTCTACAAGACCAAGACTGGCAAGGTCCTCACTGACGTCGACATCGAGGCGATGACGGACAAGGCCGAGGGGGGGTACGGCGTCGAGATGCTGAAGACCCGTCGACGCGGCCGACCGATGCTCGGTTCGGCCCCGGCGGAGGTGGTGCCTGTTCGACTCGATCCCGACCTCAAGCACGCCGTCGAAGCGCGTGCCGAAGCCGACCAAACGACCACCAGCGAGATCATCCGCGAGGCGTTGCGCCGGTTCCTCGAGGTCGCGTGATCGCCAGAAACGGGTGCGCCGATCGGGAAGGTCAGTCCCGAGGCGCCAAAAGCTGCCTGGTGAAGGGGTGACATTCGGACGAAGACAAAGCCGCACCGATGGTCCGTCGGCACGACATCGAAGTGCTTGCCACACCGGAGGACGGCGCCATCGCAGCGACGGTCTCGCGTGTGGTGCGCCTCGATCACGAGCAATTTCGCTCGGACCAGGAGGCCGACTACGCCAACGCCGATTTTCGACGCGTCAGTGAGGCAACCAGTTGTCCGGATCGTCCGCTAGCTTGCGGATCCGCGCCGGGAGTTTGCCAGCCACCACGTCGGCCAGGGTCACGGATTCGAGCACCGAGCGCAGGCTGGCCCTGACCGCCACCCAAACCTGGTTCAAGTGCTCGGCCGGTCCCTCGTAGGACGCCTTCTCCGGCCGGAGTCCCCGCACGTGGGCCAGCGGGCCGTCGACGGCCCGAATTACCTGGGCCAGGGTGACCTCACGGGCCGGGCGGGCCAGCCAGTAGCCACCCTCGGCGCCGCGCTGGCTGGCCACGATTCCGGCCCGGCGCAGCTCGGTGAGAATGTTCTCCAGGAAGTTGAGGGGGATGTCCTGGCTGGTTGCCAGCGCCTCGCCCTTAACCTTGGAGCCCTCATCGCCCGAGGCGGCCAGCGACAGTAGGGCCCGAAGGGCGTAATCGATCTTGGCCGAGACGTGCATGGCGCCATTCTGGCCATGCCACGGCCGGTGCGGCGAGTTGCTACGCCGTGGAGTAGCTCCCTTTCAGCTCAGATGCCGGCGGCGCTAAGCGTGCTGACTGCCGAGCGCAGGAGCGCGGCGAGCCTGGGATGGGCTCCCTCGAACCGGACCGCCGTCGACTCGAGGCGCTCGACGACGCCGGCGTGCTCGCCGTCGGGCTCCGCTAGAGCCCTGGATACCCTTCCGACGAGCAATCGGAGTTCGGCTCTTTCGTCTTCATCGATGCGGCCGTCAGCCCCCGAGCGCTCGATGGCGTGATCGAGGTCGCTCAGCAGCTGCCGGATCTCCTCGTCCATGATGAGCAGGTACTCCTTCTGTGGTTGGCGGCAACCCCACGTAAACCAACCCGGGTGGCTCAGGCTAGAGGGCTAGGGCGTCGGATGGCTGGACAGTGCCATCGTCTCAAACCTCCGAGACGTCCACGGAGATGCAGCCGCACACCCCGGGTGCGTACGTCTTCTCGAACTAACCTACGTACGTGATATCTCCATCGAAGCTCCGGAGCGACATCTACCGCATCCTCGACGAGATCTTGAGGACCGGTACGCCCATCGAGGTGACACGCCGCGGGCGCCGCCTGCGGATCGTTCCCGTGGAGCCATCCAGTCGGCTCGACGCTCTGACCCCTCACCCCGACGCCGCCGTGGGCGACCCGGCCGATCTGGCAGAGGTGGGCTGGGCAGGCGAATGGCGGCCCTGACCCACCTCGACACACATGTCCTCGTGTGGCTCTACCTTCCTCGCCTGGACCTGCTCAGCGACCTGGCACGAGACACCATCGAAGACCCGCAGTCAGCGCTTGCGGTTTCGCCGATGGCGATTCTCGAACTCACCTACCTGTATGAGATCGGGCGGCTCCGGGTGGGTGGGGAGGACATCTTCGCCGGTCTGGAGCGGGACTTGAACCTCACGCTGGACCGCACACCATTTGCCGACGTCGTCGCGAAGGCTCACCCACTTTCCTGGACCCGGGACCCGTTCGACCGGCTGATCGCCGCCCAGGCGCTCTCCGCCGGAGCCCGTCTCGTCAGCAGCGATGGCGCGATACGCCAAAACCTCGCGTCGGCGGTGTGGTGAGGTACGGCGTACCTGGGGCTCAATCGGCGCTCCTCGATCAGCGGGTCAAAATGCCGGCGACCGGGTCGACGGTCCCACAGGTTGTCGATGTGTCCACAGCGCCGCCTCTTGACTGGATAGCTGGTGCCACGAAGAGCGGTGAACAGCGCCAGCTCGCAGCGAAGCGATCCACGGGCGGCGACAGCGTGCGCCTCGCTCAGGCCACCACCGGCAAGGGGGTGATGCCTCTGACGTGACCCCCCGGGGAGATCCCTGTCCGCCACTGGGGAGATCTGGTGGCCATGACCGGGGAGATCTCGTGACCGTCAGCGGGGAGAACTCACTGGCCCTTGACAGGGGGGGCGACGCGCCTTCGATCATCATCGTGGACTCCAACTGAGAACGGCCGTCGGCATGCTACGCAAGGGAACGCAGAGCCGGCCCCGATCATGGACAAGCCAGTCGTCCAGCAGAGCTGCCAACTCGGCTCGGGCCCGGGCGGTGACCGGTAAGCACAGCTGGACGGCGTAATAGCGGACTGCCGCCTCCAGATCCTCGAAGCCGCCGGTCCGGGGCACCCCGATCATACCCACGTCCGGTTCCACCCCGAGCTCGCTCAACACTGCGACGGCGTCGAGATAGCTCGGGCCGGGGGCGCGTGGCACTCCGTGGAGATGGCGCCAGAAGTGGCCAACGAGAGCATCGGGACTGAGTGCCCCCAGGAGCAACACCACCCGCTTGGAGGCGGCGGCGTC
>Ga0187894_10003591_pt1 | contig 17232 bp, 14 predicted proteins | sample GBC1701081metaG_FD_136650 | JGI IMG/M metagenome (GOLD analysis project Ga0187894, IMG submission 136650) | White microbial mat communities from a lava cave in the Kipuka Kanohina Cave System on the Island of Hawaii, USA - GBC170108-1 metaG ...
CTCAACAAGGAGCACCATCGCGTCCACGTCGCTGGTGGCGGCAGCCTGTTCACGGTCCGCGCCGGCGATCGCACGCTCGAGGTGGAAACCACCTGGAGCCCCGGCGAGCCACTGTTCCGCGGTCGCGTCGATGGCAAGCACGTGGTGGCGCAGGTCGATGCCAAGGGCGCCGGCCTGTCGCTGTTCCATGCCGGTGGCCAGGCCGACGCGCTGGTGCTGACGGTGCGCCGCGCCGAATTGTTCAAGCTGATGCCGGAAAAGGCACCGCCGGACACGTCGAAGTTCCTGCTGTCGCCGATGCCGGGCCTGCTGGTCGCGCTCGAAGTCCAGGAAGGCCAGGACATCAAGGCCGGCGAAGCGTTGGCCAAGGTCGAGGCCATGAAGATGGAGAACGTGTTGCGGGCCACGCGCGACGGCGTTGTGCTGAAGCTGCACGCCAAGGCCGGCGACAGCTTGCGGGTCGACCAGAAGATCCTGGAATTCGCCTGACGTCGATGGCGCGTGATGCGACATGGCCGCGCTCGACCTGATCGTCCTGCTGGCCGGGGCCATTGTCGCGGCCTTCGTATCCGGCCTGTCGGGCTTCGCCTTCGCCCTGGTCTCGCTGTCGTTCTGGATCTGGCGCTTCCCGCTGACTGAACTGTCGGCGCTGGTCATCTTCGGGTCGCTGGTGTCCCAGGCAACGGCGATGCCCACCGTCCTGCGGCATCTGGATATGAAGCTGCTGGCGCCGTTCGTCGCAGGCGCCATCTTCGGCTTGCCCGTGGGCACGCTGCTGATCGCTCATGTCGATCTCGGCCTGTTCCGGCTCGGCGTCGGCCTGCTGCTCATGGCCTTCGCTTTCTTCCAGCTTCTGGTCGGGCCACGCCTGCGGCCCGTTCAAGGGGGCGGGTTTGCCGCCGAAGCTGGCATCGGCTGGATCAGTGGTGTTCTCGGCGGACTGGTGGGACTGAGCGGCGTGGCGCCCGCCATCTGGGCCGTCATGCGCGGCTGGGGCAAGGACCGTCAACGCGGCCTGTTCCTCGCCTTCAACAGTTTCTGCCACGTGGTCGCCCTGGCCGGGCTTGCCATCGCCGGCTACGTCACCTGGACGACATTGCAGCGCTTCGCACTGCTGTTACCCTGCCTGGTCGGTGGTGCGTGGCTCGGGGCACAGGCGTACGGTCGCGTCTCGCCCGAGCAATTTCGCCGCATCGTTCTGATGCTGCTGGCTGCCTCGGGCATCGTGCTGACGGCGCAGAACGGCTGGCGGGCGCTATCGGGCTAGGAGGCACGACGATGGCAGACAGCGACATCGTTGCCGTCCGGGTGCGCATCCTCGGGCGGGTGCAGGGTGTTGGGTATCGCGATTGGGCGTTGAGGCGTGCCAGAGCATTGAGGCTTCGTGGCTGGGTGCGCAATCGCAAGGATGGCTCCGTCGAAGCTCTGCTCATCGGTGCTCCAGCCGAGGTAGACCGCATGATTGCCGACTGTGATCGAGGTCCCGCGATGGCATATGTTGAGGCGGTCAGTGCTGAGCCAGCGGCTCTGGTTGCATGCGAGGGGTTCACGCGGCGATCGACCGCCTAGACGGGCGGCAGTCAATGGCAAGGGACCGCATCGACTGACGTCTTGGACGACGTCCAGCCAGTGAGTTTCACCATTCCTCGAGCGCGCAATCGTTCCGGTGTCGTGGCAAGTGCGGGCTGTAGTGGGGGTCGGTATCGATCTCATTCGCCCACCGAGCCCGGAACGACTGCGCATCGACCTCATTCGGCGCGCTGCGAACCAGGCTCGATGCCTCGAAGTGATAGAGTTCGGCGAACGGTGTATAAACGATCCGGTAGCCGGCGGCTCGTACCTTCAGGCAAAAGTCGATGTCGTTGTAGTCAACGGCAAAGCTTTCATCGAACCCCCCGACTCGGCGGATTACATTCATACGAGTCGCGAGCACGGCTGCGGTTACCGCCGAGTAGTTCCGCACGACATGCGAGAAGCCGCAGTAGGCAATTCGATTGCCGGGCCACTGGTGGAAGATGTGGCTCGCACTGCCCTGCACGCCGAGCACGACTCCGGCGTGTTGCACGCATCCATTCGCGAAGAGGAGACGAGCACCGACTGCACCGATCTCTGGTCGACGTGATTGCTCCAATAGGGCCTCAACCCAATCCGGCGCAATGACTTCCATGTCGTCGTTAAGGATGATGACGTCGTCGGTCTTGACCAGGGTTAAGGCATAGTTGAGTTTGCGCGGGAAATTGAAGGGGCCGTCAAGCGTGTATGGCTTCACGACGACACCACGGGCGGTCAGGTCGTCGCGAACGCTCGCGGGCATTTTCCCATCATCGACGACCAGGATTCTTATGTTGGGGTATGTCGTTTTAGCCAGAATGCTTCGGACAAAGTGTTCGGCCAGCAGAATCCGTCCGCGCCCCTCGACCTCGCGGTAGCGGCTGTTGGTCAAGATCACAAGCGTGACGGGTTTGCTCCTGTCGATAGGCCAACGCACGCGAAAGCTGCCGGGAAACAGGCCATGTTCGACCGTTGCGTCGTATGGTTTGACGAAATCAGCCAGCGCCGCGCCAGCGTTGACAAGGGCCTGGGGCTTGGCGTCCAGCGCTGCCGCTGCCGATCCTTCGATTTTGCGCCAATGATAAAGAACGCGGGGGATGTGAAGCACACGGCGCGCTCGTGCTGTTGCTCGTAGGGCAAGATCGTAGTCCTGCGCGCCTGAATAGGCGTCACGAAGCCCGCCAAGCTCGAGAAACAACGATTTGCGCACCACCAACATGTGGAGGAGATACATGACGGACGTCAGGTGTTCGGGCGACCAATCCGGCTTCATGTAGGGTTCAGAGTACGAGCCGTTCGGTTCGATTTTGTCCTCATCTGTGTACAGCACGTCGGCGTCGGGATTGGCGCGAATCTCCGCTACGATCTGCTCGAGGGCATCGAACTCAAGCGTATCGTCATGATCGAGAAAGGCGATGAAGTCTCCGGTCGCGAACTCGGCTGCAGCGTTGGTTGCGCCGGCGATGTTCAGGTTCATCGGTGCCTGATAGATCTTCAGGCGATGATCGATGCCCTTGAACTTTGCCAACGTGCGGTGAGTCTGCGCAGAAGTTGATGCGTCGTCACATATGCAAAGCTCCCAGCCCGGGTAGGTTTGGCACAGAACCGACCGTATCGCGGCGTCCAGTAGGTCTGGCGGCGTATTGTATACAGGCATAAGGATTGAAATCGTTACGCCGGCGACGTCAGGCTGTGGGGTCGCTCCGATCACTATCACCCTCCACATTTTGAGCGCGCCGCGAGGATGACGGCAGTCCGGTGTGTTCTCGCGGGTTGCAGCTCGTTTCCTCGCAGCCGACGCCTTATCGGCTGTTACCGACCGAAATACGGCGAAGTTCGGCGGCAATTGCCGCGCCCGTTCGTGCTGGCGAAAACAGTTCGTCGATCTTCATTCGACCTTGTTCGGCTTTTGCCTGGGCGGCCCGTTGATCGCTGAAAACGGCCCGCAAGTTCTGCCGTAACGAGGATAGAATGGCGTTCGCCCAGATATACGTCGGCCGATAAGGGTCGTTGCCTTCGCCGACCTCGATCAGCTTGTGATCGACGATGAAACTTGTCTCGGGAGTCACGAAGTCGGTCACGCCACCATATCGTACTGCGACGACCGGTTTGGCAGCCGCCATCGCTTCAATGATCGTCAGTCCGAGACCTTCGGAGCGGTGGGGGGAGACATAGCAATCGATGTGGTTGAACAGGTCTCCGATTTCATCGGAGGATAGTATGCGATCCATGATGATGACATCCGGCCGTCCATCGGCGAGCGATCGGATGGCCTCGATCTCAGCGTCGCCGTCTGGCGCGTAGCTGATTTTGAGCAAGCACACCGCGCCCTCTTCCGGATGAAACTCCTCGACATAGGCTTTGACGAGAGCGAGAGGGTTCTTGCGGCCAATGACACTGCCGACGTCGAACATGTAGGAGAAGACGTACTTGTCTTCCGGCAGGCCGAAATGCCGGCGCGTCCATCGCGGAGGGCCATGGACGAAATCGATCGCGGGGCGAACAATTCGTACGGGCTTGGCTGAGATCACGTCGAAAGTGCGGGCCATGAAAGAGCTGGCGCACCAGATTTCATCGAATTGGCGGATCGTCTCAAACCACTCCGGTGCGATCGCGGCAAGCTCCCAGTAGACGATACCGATGTTGTATCTTTCTGCTGTGGCGAGCTGTGGCAGGACCGACGTGTTGATCAAATCGGGCTGCGTGATCAGGTCGAGATTCAAGTGAATGAGGTTGACCGGCAACGGGTCGCGCCGGTCAAACTCCAATGTGTCGATCTTGGTGGTACGTTCGAAACCAATAGTCCACGGGACGACGTTGACATTGATTTCGGCATTTTTCAAAGCTGCCAGATAGCCACGGGCGCTGGTGCCCAGACCGTTGACGCAAGCCACCGGACCGATGAGATTGGCGCCCGCCATCGAGTCGCGAAAGGTCTTTGCGCGGCGGGGCTCAATGCGCTTGCTGACCAGTGGTGGGCTTGTGCGGCGTCCTTCCGCCTCGCCCTGCAGCACATAGTGGACCAGCGGATTGAGATTGGCTGCAGCAACATCGGGATACTCCCGCAGGTACCAGGTAGTATCAAAGTGCGGATGCGGCCTGCAGCCAATCGCGGCACCCCGGCGCATGAAGTGCTCTAGCGGATTCGCGCCAGGCTCCAGATCCTGCGCATTCTGCTGGACATACCAGCTGGTATCGAACAGCGGGTGTGGATTGCGCCCCTCGGCAGCGCCGTGTGCTACGAAATGCCAAAGTGGATTGAGGCCGGCAGCTGCCACATCCGGGTACCTCGTCAGATACCATGATGTCTCGAAGAGCGGGTGCGGTTTGCATCCCTCCGCCGCGCCGCGCCGTGCGAAATGCTCGAGTGGATTGGAACCGGGACCCAACTCGCGCTCATTCTGCTGGATATACCAATTGGTATCGAACAGCGGATGTGGATTGCGTCCTTCGGCGGCGCCAAACGCCATGAAATGCCAGAGCGGATTGACGCCGGCGTTGGCGACATCCTGGTTTTTTGCCAGATACCAGCGCGTGTCGAAGAGCGGGTGTGGATCCCGCCCGTCTTTGGCGCCCGACTGCAGGTAATGGCCAAGTTCGGTGCGGATGGCCGCGCGATCGAAAGGTGGTGTCTGAGCAATGTAGTAACTGGTATCGAAGAGCGCGCTTGGGTTCCGGCCTTCGATCGCGCCTGATTGAATGTAATGGAAAAGCGGGTTTATGCCGCTTGTCCGCACATCTCGGTAGTTCTCAAGATAGAAAGCACTGTCGAATATTGGATTGGGTCGCAGCCCTTCATAGCCACCGACCGTCAGATAGTGATACAGTGGCTTTTTGTATAGCTTATGCAATCGTAGATTGCGTTCCGCATACCACTTGGCGGCGAACAGGCCAGATTGGCGAATAACCGTCGCCTGGTAATGCGTTGGCGAAAATTGTACTGCGAGCAACGGAATCTTGATGCGGAAGTTCTTGGCTTTCTGGCGCACAGTCGAACTCAGCGACAGGCGCCCCACTGAATTGCCGTGCAGCGGCGAGGAGTCGGAGGTCACTGGCAACGCCCTTCATTGAGAGGCACTTGCTGATGGGCATAGTCTGCAGCATCTCCATCGACGCCATCATTCACAGACACAGCCCGCACGATCCCAGGGAGGCTATGCTCTTCGGCTACCAATACGATCAATGATTCGGTTCACAGTGAACTGAACCGGAGGAAATGCGTTGTACGATCACCGCTTAGAAAATCTACTGAAGATAGATAGTACGAACAAAATCCAAAGTTGTTACTGAATGACTTTCGGTGTGGTGAAGAATCCCGCCGTGTAGTTCGTTCATTTTCGCGACGCAGGTTGCCGGTCGATATCATCTGACCGGCCGCAGACCGTCGAACAAGATCAGGCGAGGCGTCGGTTTGTAAGATGACGATGCCGCAACACGACGGCACGCGTCGCAAACTGGCTCCCCGGTACGAATGCCGACATAATAAGTAGTCGGCAGGTATATCGCCACGAGCCGCTGCCAGAATAAGAGAGTGCGATGATGGGAGATGAGAGCACCACGATGTCGTCGCTAGGTCCGCTTCCGCCCGACGCGCTTCGCGAGCGTGTGGCCGGAACAAGCGACGCAAATTGGTTTGACGAGTCGGGAGCAAGAACTGTTGAAGAGTGGCGTCGCGCGCTTGTTGTTACAGGCAACCGTTTCAGCGATTTTGGGACAATTCTCGATTTTGGCTGTGGCTGTGGGAGGGCGCTTCGGCATCTTGAGGCGGATCTCCTGCCCACGCAGCGTCTAATTGGCCTGGACGTCGATGTGCAGGCGATTGCCTGGTTAACAGCGTCCTATCCGCGCGTGACGAGTTTACCGCTAACGGCGGCACCGCCCACATCACTGGCCGCCGGCAGCGTCGATCTGGTTCTGGCACATAGCGTCTTCACCCATCTGCCTGAGGATGTGCAGTTCCTGTGGCTCGGCGAACTCTCGCGCTTGCTACGCCAGGACGGGATTCTCGTGGCGTCGGTGCACGGCGCAAAGGTGATCCGCGAGTATCGACACGCTCTTCAGTCTCAGGAACGCCACAACGAGGCCGGGAGCTTTGATGCCGCGATCCACCTGAAGGGGTTCTACCACGTCCAGGGCCGAACTACGGCCGAGATGGCTCTGCCCGAATATTACGGTGCTGCTTTCCACGATATACGCTACGTCGTGGATCATTGGCTGCAAGCTTTTGTGTTGCTTGCTTGGTTGCCGACATTTGCCCTGGGTCATCAGGATGTGGTCGTCCTGCGCCGCAAGGCGGATTGACAGCCTGGGCGTAAAACCAATGCAAATAGCCGACATTGAAAGGTGGGGCGGTTTTGTTGTCGTGCAATGACTATCCGAAATGAAGGCGTATTCATTCCAAAACTGAAAGAAATGGAAGTATCGGAACTATCGGGAGTATCTGAAGTTAGCGATACCGATAGGCCGAGACACTCGGCGGCGTGGAAAGTAGTGCACTTGTGCAAGCCATATGTTCGCGTTGTGAGTGACGGTAGCAGGGGGAATCGTGCGGTCGCCGGTGTGCGAAGCGCAATGCGATGCGGTCCCTGCGTCAATGCAACCGATATCTGAAGTAAATACAACCAGTGTGAATTACTTTTCACAAGGCCGATAATTATTTATTTCAGTAAAATATAGATTCAATGGTGATTTTAATACGGAATTGAATTGGGCAATTATTGATTTCCCCTTCAATCGTATCGATGCGATTGTTATGATGAAATTTGAGTGGTGGGAGAGTCTTCACATGAAGACAGCTTTTGTTTCGGGTGTTACCGGCCAGGACGGCGCCTACCTCGCGAAATTTCTCCTGGAAAAAGGCTATGTCGTTTACGGCGGGTGTCGTCGAACATCGACGCCGAATTTCTGGCGCCTCGACGAATTGCACATCCGGGATGCCGTCAAGTTCGTGGCATTTGATCTGGCCGACGCCAGCAACGTGCAGTGGGCGATTTCAGCGATCAAGCCGGACGAGTTCTATAACCTTGCCGCCCAGAGCTTTGTGAGCACGTCTTTCGATCAGCCGATCTATACAGGCGACATTGATGGCTTGGGGGTTGCGCGGGTTCTGGACGCGATTCGCCAAAGCTCGCCGGCGACGAAATTCTATCAGGCATCCACGTCTGAGATGTTCGGTAAGGTTCAGGATACGCCGCAAACTGAGCGAACCCCGTTTTATCCACGCAGCCCCTATGGAGCGGCGAAACTGTACGGCCATTGGATGACCGTTAACTATCGCGAGTCATATAGTCTCTTCGCTGTATCTGGCATTGCGTTTAACCACGAATCTCCTTTGCGGGGCCTAGAGTTTGTCACGCGCAAGGTCACGTACAATCTCGCCCGCATCAAAATGGGACTCGAAACTAGGCCACTACAGTTGGGTAACCTGGATGCGTGCCGCGATTGGGGATACGCCCAGGACTACATAAGAGGGATGTGGCTCATGCTGCAACAGCAGCGGCCGGTTGATTGCATCCTGTCAACGGGCGAGATGCATCCGGTTCGAGCATTTGTAGAGAAAGCTGCTGCGGCTATGGGCATGCGGATCGAATGGATCGGGACCGGCTTGGATGAAGTTGGAATTGATCAGATAACGGGCAAGGAGGTGGTTACTGTCAGTAGCGAATTCTATCGGCCGGCCGAGGTCGATCTGCTGCTGGGCAACGCCGCTGTGGCGCGGACCCAGCTCGGCTGGAAACCCGAAATGACTTTCGATGAACTGGTGCGGCTGATGGCGGCGGCGGACCTATCTCGCGCGCAAAAGGCTTTGGCGCGGCGCAGAGCCGTCGCCGGGCGCGACGACGTGGACGTTGATAGGAAAGAGCCACGGATATACGGCCATAACGGTATCAAACCGCTGACCGGACGCGCGTCGGAAAGCGAGATTGTCGGCCCAACGGGCCGCATGTGATAGCCGGCACCGAAATTGACGCCCGGAGTGATGATGATCGTGCCTTCGCGCACTTCGTGGCGGATCACATCGCAGACAGTGATGTCTTCTCGGCGCCGATGCGGAAAGCGCGCCGACGGCCGTGGTGTCGGATGAGCGAGCGGTCGCCGATGTCTACCGTGGTTGCGCGACGGTCAGTCAGGAATTCGTCCAAGTCCCGTCAGCAAGAGGTGTGACAGTGCGACAGACATGTTCCGGGGTACGCCATTCGACGATTGTCGTGGCTCCAGCGACTGCGCTGTATCGGCCAATGTGGCATTGACCCACACCGTTCGCACCGGAGACGCGTCACATGCCGCTGTTTCTCGATTTCCCGGAGCCGAGGATAGAACAAACGGCTTTTACGATCGCCGGATGGGTGGCGGGAGATTCGCCCAGCGTGCCCGTCAAGGTGAGCATTAATGGCAGGCGTGTGCCGTATGCGTTGCAGGAGTCCCCGGGGCTCAACGCCGCTCTGCCGGGATTTGCCTTCGTTCGCCGTGTGGTTTCGCACGGGCACGTCGTCGTCGATTGCGGCGAGGACGTTGTTGGCGAGATCGAGCTTCAGTTTGGCGATGAAATGGTCAAAAAGCACGTCAGCATCGCGCCGAGTTTGCGTGATGCTGCGATGCGCGAGATGAATCTACGCGAGAAGACCCGCGCCTGGTGCCAGGCCAACCTGCAGTGCCCAGTTTGCGGGTCGACCGGGCTGCGTGTGGCGGCCGAGCAAGTGAACTGCCGCTTTTGCGGCGTACGCTTCCCCCAAGGAAACCGCGCGCTCGACCTTATCTCACCTGAGTTGCGACGACGGGCAAGCATTGTCGATTCGGTCAACGTTTCCAACAATCCGTACACGCCCCTGGCACTGGAGTTGATCAACAAGACCGTTCGAAAGGGGGGCTGGGTACTCGACTGCGGTGCTGGGTCCAGGGCGGAGCGCATCGAAAACGTCGTCAATGTCGAGGTTGTTGATTACTTATCCACGGACGTGCTGGCGGTCGGTGAGGCGCTTCCGTTCGCCGACGAGAGCTTTGATGCGGTGTTGTCTTTGGCAGTTCTGGAGCACGTGAGGGATCCCTTCAAGTGCGCGCAGGAGCTGATGCGCGTTCTTAAGCCGGGGGGGAACATCATCGCCGACGTTCCCTTCCTTCAGCCGGTGCACGGCTATCCCAACCACTTCTACAATATGACGCGGACTGGCCTTACCAGCCTGTTCGACGGCGGTGGCGAGATCATTGCGTGCTATACACCCATCCATGGGCATCCAATCTGGGCGATGCAATGGTTCGCCAGTGCCTATTTGCACGGATTGCCGCCGGACATTCGCGAGCAGTTCGGACGCCGCACGCTGTCTGATCTGGCAAAACCCTTCGGTCCGTCTGACTTGGTGCGGCCGGAGGTGAGTGAGCTTAACTCCAACACCATAGAAATCCTGGCGTGCTTGAACACAGTGGTTGTTCGCAAACACGTTCGTTGACCACTGACGGCATCGGCTTGGTTTTCCCAGCGTGGGGCGCGTATGACTGCGTCACATGTGTGATATGTGATTGATCACTTTCTCGATTTTGTATAGAGTCGCGTGGAGTGAGCGTATCGCTTGGCAGCGATATCCTTAAGACAATCGCGTTCTGAGTCGAGAGAGCGACCCATGTCTGACAATTACTCATCCGACTCGGGTGGTCCCGATACGCTGACAACCAGCGCCGACACCAGCGGCTACGGAGCCGATAGCTTCGCGGAAACGACCCAAACATCCTGGTTCGAGCGGCTGAAGGGAGCAATCGTCGGCGTCCTGATCGGCTTGGCTCTGATCCCGATCTCGGTCGTTCTGTTGTTCTGGAACGAGGGGCGGGCAGTGACAACGGCGCGCTCGCTTACGGAGGGCGCCGGCCTTGTGCGGCCCGTGTTGGCCGATCGCGTCGATCCGGCCAACCAGGACAAGCTCGTGCATGTGGCGGGTCCGCTTGTTCTGGGCGGTTCGGTGTCCGACGGCGAGTTCGGCGTTACGGCTCAGGCCGTACGCCTGGTTCGCAAGGTCGAGATGTACCAGTGGAAGGAAGAAAGCAAGAGCGAGACCCGCAAGAAGCTCGGCGGCGGCGAAGAGACGGTAACGACGTACAGTTACGTCCGCGAATGGAGCGACCGGGTTCATGACTCTGCGCGCTTCAAGCAACCTGGTAACCATCACAATCCGCAGATGCGCTACACCGGGCGCAACGTCACGGTGGCGAAGGCATCGCTGGGTGCGTTCGAGGTGTCGCAGGACGTCTTGGGTCGGCTGAGCGGCGGGGAGCCTTTGCCGGTCGATCCGTCCGTCGAAGCGCGCGTGCGCCAGACCGTCGGCGGGCCGGCGCGCGTGGTCGACGGCCGCATCTATGTCGGGCGTGATCCGGACAGCCCCCAGATCGGCGACCTGCGCATTTCGTACGACGTGGTGACGGCGACGCAGATCAGCGTCGTGGCCCGGCAGGCCGGCAGCGGCTTCGGGCCGTACCAAACGGCAGCGGGCGACCGCCTCCTGATGGTGGAAAAGGGCACGGTGCCGGCGGAGCAGATGTTCAAGGAGGCGCAGCAGGCCAACACGGTCCTGACCTGGATCCTGCGTGGCGTCGGTGCGGTGGCCATGTTCATCGGCTTCGTTTTGTTCTTCCGGCCCTTGAGCGTGCTGGGCGACGTGATCCCGTTCCTCGGTGACATCATCGGCTTGGGCACCGGCGCGATCGGGTTTGCGATGACCGCTGTGCTGTCAGCAATCACCATTGCCGTGGCTTGGCTCTACTACCGCCCGATCGTCGGGCTCCTGGTGCTGGTGGTTGGCGTCGGCATTGCCGTTGGCCTGTGGTTCCTGGGCCGCCGGCGGCGCGCCGCCCGTCAGATCGCCGCGCCAGCGGGGATGGCGCCTGCGGCGCCAGGCGGCCATGCGATGCCGCCGCAGAGACAGATGGGACAGATGCCGTCGACGGGGCAGTGGCAGCAACCACAGACGCAGCAGGGACAGTGGCAACAGAGCCAACAGCTGCGAATGCCACCGCAGGGACCGGTTCAGAGATGAGTTGCTTCACTCGCCGGTCAGATTGACATCGTCGGGCGGATTTGCCTGTGCGGGAGTCGATGTCGCTCAAGTAACGGCGGAGCTGGCAGGCGTCTCAATTGGGTTCGCAGTCTGTGCGGTCGTCAGCTCGATGAATTTGGAAAGTGCGGCTGCGCGCTGTATCACGTGCAAGTCTGCGCCTGTGGCGTTCGCGCGCCGTCACTCTGCTATGTTGCAGTATGATGCCGTAGGTTGCGCTCGCCTGGTGCGAACGGATCTCGGTTGTGAAGCGTCGCCGTGCGCGATAGTGTCGATGCATAGTCGCAAGCCTTGAAAGTAACAGGATCCGAACGAATGTTGGACCTTGTAAGTTATTTTCGCGAGCAGGCCGTCAAGCCGATCTTCTATGGCGGACAACGCAGCGCCGCATTCCAGCAGGCACTCCAAGCTTTCCACAGTAACGTCACCGCGGAAGATTGCGATTTTTACCATACGATAGAGACGAACGACGGGATATTCGAAGGCGCGTGGGATCTCCGCGGACATGAGGACGCGTACCTCGGGCATCAGGATTTCAGCGCCCGTAAGGTGATCGAGTTTGGTCCAGCCAGTGGCTGGCTGTCGGCGCACATTGCGCAGCAGGCGGGCGAACTCCTGGTTTTCGATCTGCCTTTGGGTTCCGGCCCGGAGATCGTGCCTTATCCCAATGCTGATTTGGAGCGTGTTGGCGGCGTTCGTTCCATGACTAGACTGCGCAATAGCTGGTGGTTCACCAGACGTGCGCTCGGCTTCAACGCGAGCGCGGTGTATGCCGACATTTACAATCCCCCACCGGATTTGGGTCGCTTTGACATTGCGGTGTTCGGCGCAATCCTCTTGCATCTTTCAAATCCGTTTCGCGCTCTACAATCCGCGTCGCAGATGACGGACGAAGCGATTATCGTCACGGACGTTTTTTCGGCACCAACCGTGGAATGGGCGCCAACCGTCGTGGCATTCAATCCGACACCGCCCCCGATCGGCCATATTCACTGGTGGAGTCTGTCTCCTACAGCAGTGAGGCATATGCTGGCCTTATTGGGTTTCACAGATGCGGCAGTGTCGATCCATTCGCCGACTCAGATGGCGTCACAACCGCCCATGTTTACAGTGGTTGCACGACGACCGGCCGGCGGGCGCGGCACTGCAGTGGCGTGACAGCACTCGAAATCGGCCAGCAGGAACAGCCGCCTGACGAGAGCAACGTCAGGGCGAAGGAGGCGTGGAAAACCCCGCGGGAGGACGGGGCTGTTGATATCGGCGTGTCATCTCCACTCGACGGCCGGGGCACAGCACGGGCCGCGACGATCTCAAGGCTGCTGCTGCGGCGTCAGACCATTCCGAGCGGCACGCCACGCCGTGGCGCTCACCGGGGCCGTTCAACCGAAACCCCGCTCAGACAGGTAGCGAGCCTTATTGTGCTCGCGGCTGATCTTGCCGCTCGTCGTTTTGCTCAGCCAGCCATCAGGCACGACCCGCACCGCCTGCAGGGCGAGGCCCATCTCTTGCAATACTTGCGCCTTGATGCGCCGCTGTAAACCAGCGCCGGCCATGCCGATCGCGTCGGTTTCGGCGACCAGCACAGCGTCCTGCGAACCGACCTCCTCGTTGTCGATTCCGAACGCGACCGCGCGGCCCGGCTTGACGCCAGCGACCCTGTTGGCTGTAGCCTCAATCTCACCAGCGTAGAAATTCTGGCCATGCACGATAATCAGATCGTCCATCCGCCCCAGAACGAACAATTCCCCGTCGACGACGAAACCCATATCGCGGGTCCGCAGGCCCTCTCGCGTGACGCGTTCGGCGGTCTGATCCGGCAGTCGGAAATAGCCGTCGAACAAGCAACGACCCGAAACCATGACCTCGCCGACCACGCGATCATCGCAATGAGCACCATCCGGTCCGACGACACATAGACTCATGCCCGCAATCGGCCGACCGACGCTCACCACCACCACCGTCTGCTCGCCCGGGTTGGCAGACCGGGCGACCCCGTCCTGACGCAATGCGGCCGCGGCGCACGACAGACTGCGCGCGACGTGCCCTGGCTCGGTTTGTGTGACGGCGAATACAGTTTCGGCCATCGCATAACTCACTTGCAGTTGCTCCGCCCGCACGCCACGCGACGCGAAGCGATCCGCGAACCGCGCCATGGTCGGAAGCCGGCAGGGCTCTGAGCAGTTCACGAATGCCCGCACGCAGGACAGGTCGACCCACGCATCGTCGGGGCGATCCATGCGCACGAGATGCTCGAACGCGAAATTGGGTTGCCACACCAGGGTCGCCCGGTAGCGATCGATAGCCCGCAGCAACGAGGCCGGATCTGCAGCCCACGCGAAGGGATCGAGCACCGCGATCGTCTGTCCCAACATCAACGGTATCAACGTGGAGCTGATCAGGCCCATGTCGTGATAGACCGGTAGCCAGGTGGCAACCACGTCGTCCGCAGCAGCGTGAAGTGCCTGGGCATAGGCGCCCACCTGCGCGATGATGGCGCGGTTGCTGAGCATCACGCCCTTTTTTAATCCCGTGGTGCCGGAACTATGCTGCAGCAGGGCGACATCGTCCAAGCGGGCCGCTTGTATATCCACGGCGTTCATCGGCTGGCCGACGTGTTCGACACACAGGACCGTCACGTCGTTACGGCTTACTAGGCCGCTCGCGCGCATGGCTGCTGCGGTCGTCGAATCGGTCAGGACGGCGCGCGGTGCGGTGCGAGCGAGCAAGCTGCGGTGATCGCGCCAGTACTGGCCGGGCTCCTGCTTTGGCGAAGGGCATGGCATGCAAGCTGGGATGGCGCCCAGCAGCATGGCACCAATGATCGCCGCATAGAGCGCCGGACATGTCGGCAGGAAAATCATGATGACGTCGCCTCGCCCGGCGCCGACGGAACGCAGTAGCGCTGCTTGAAGCAGGCTTCGCTGGAGCAGGTCGCCGTAGGAGATCGTCAGAGATTGCGGATGGAAGACGAGACACGGCTTGGCTGGCTGCGCCTCGATACGGTCCAGGATTTGGCCGACCACAGAGGAGGTACTCGGTATCTCCGACATGGGCCCATCATCGCGATTTGGCATACCGTCGGCCATCCCTTTCGTTCCCTGATTCGGAGTCCGAGCACGCCAAGAACCACTGCTGGCGCAATACCTATCCGTCCGCGGTACAAAACGCATTTCTCCCAGCGGCGAGATGGCTGTTAAAGATTATGTAGGAGTGTCTTATGATGGCAGTTGCCGCTGGGGTGTTGGAGGTCATCGGCGTGACGTTCCGATGCCCCGCTTCGTCGTTGTCACGCGCTACGGTAGCCGAGGACATCGATGGGTGGGATTCGCTCTCACACGCCGTGCTGATCATGCGCATCGAACAGCATTTCAGGGTTCGGCTCGACGCCGGTGCGGCCTTCGATGTCGACAATGTCGGTGCCTTGATAGACCTTGTCGCCGCCAGCATCGCGCCGGGCGTGCACCCGATCACGGGTTAGCAGCCAGTGCGCATCGCGATTGTCGGCAATTGCCACGGCAACATCATTGCGCAAGTTGTCCGCAAAGCTCTTGCGGCGGAAGCGGGCGTTGACTGTCGCCACATCGTCAACGATCGGAGGGTGGAGGAGGCTGACCGCGCCTTCATCGACACAGCGGACCGGGTCTTGCTGCAGGTGGTCGACTTCAAGGGGCGCAATGCCACGGTTACCGGCGAGAGCCTCCGGCCTGGCGTGGTCGGGCTGTTCCCTTTGATCGCGTGCAATTTCATCTATCCGTTTGCTGGCAGGGCGCATCCTCGGTCTCACGAGAGCCGCAGCGATCACTGCCCTAGTGGGTACTACGAGGGCCAGTCGAGTGACGCGGTCCTGCTGGATTTGATGGAGCAGCATCAGGACGAACCTGTCCAGGCGATCGTGGACCGCTATCTCGAACTGGATTGCGCGCGGCTCGTCGATCTGGATCGTTTGTACGAACTCAACCGCTTCAAGACGCAACGCATTGGCGCGGCGGCAGGCCTGGATCTATGGCCGAAGATTGAACGCGGCTTTCGCGATGCGCCGATGTTTTGGACCTATTTGCACCCGGCGGGTGCGCTATTGCGTAGCCTGTGCCGACACGCGCTTGAGCAACTGCGGTTGGGTTTGACGACGATCGCCATTGATACTGCTGTCAACAGCGTAAGGGAGCCGTTCGGGTTCTTCCACATGCCGATCCATCCAAGCATTGCGCGACATTTCGGCATCGAATGGGCCTCCGCGACCTACCGCTATCGCTCAATGCCGGAAGGCGCATTCACGATCCGGGAATTCGCGCGCCGTTTCGTACGCTTCGAGAACTGTGACCCCGTGAACCAGGCGATCGTCAACCTTCATGCAGGCCGGGACTTGGCCGTCGCCATTGACGTGCTTGAACACGCTCGCCGCGATCTGCCGGAGAGCGGTGACATTTTGATGAACCTCGCTATCGCTTATTGGAAACAAGCGCGCCTGCCGGAAGCGATGGCGGCCGCGGCCCTGGCATTAGAGCGCAATCCACACGACGCTGACTGGGCATCGTTCGTTTGTGTCGTCGCACGCCATATGGGGCTGCTGCAGGCCGGCAGCGCGTTGACCCCAGCGAAGTGACTGGGCGAAGGCAACACCTTAGGACGATACGCTCAGGCCGCGGTGCTTGCGATCCGCACGACCTCGTCCGCGGACGGCTGGATTTCCGGCGCCGCGGTAAAGACCGTGTCGAAAGTCGCCTGCAGGGCGGCATCGAGATCGGGCATGCCGGCGGTCAGGCCGAGATCGGCCAGCGACGTCACGCCGTGCTCGGAAATGCCGCAGGGCACGATGCCCTCGAAGTGCGACAAGTCCGGGTCGACATTGATGGAAACGCCGTGGAATGCCACCCAATGGCGGACTCGCACCCCGATGGCGGCGATCTTGTCCTCGGCCGGGAAGATCGTGCCATCCAGCGCGCGTCGTGGCGGTTTGTCCGGCCGTGCCACCCAGACGCCGATCCGCCCCTCGCGCCGCTCGCCCTTGATGTTGAGGCAGGCCAGGGACCGGATCACCCATTCCTCGAGATGGCACACATAGCGGTGAACGCCGATACGCCGGCGTCGTAGATCCAGCATCAGGTAGGCCACCCGCTGCCCGGGCCCGTGATAGGTGTACTGGCCACCCCGCCCGGTCGGGTAGACGGGAAACTTGTCAGGTATGAGGAGGTCGGCGCGCTTGGCGCTGGTGCCGGCGGTGTAAAGCGGGGGGTGTTCCAGGAGCCAGGCCAGCTCGGGGGCGCTGCCGGCACGGATGGCCGCGACGCGCGCGTCCATAGCCGCCAGTGCCTCGGGATAGGGCACGGCGCGATCCTCGGTTCGCCATTCCAGCTCGGTCAGGTCGGCCATGGGGGGCAATATGGGACGATGTACGGTGTGCGTCCACGGTATTGCTGTGCGCCAGGGTGGGTGATACGGACCCCGCACCCAGCCTTGCCCTGGCCGGGTCGATTTGCTATCTCCCCCGCCGGCTCGTGGGAAACGCCTAGGTAGTCCGCGAGCCACCCAAGCCGGCTGATCGGGATGCGGCCGTGGCGGAATTGGTAGACGCACTAGCTTGAGGTGCTAGCGGGTAACACCGTGGAAGTTCGAGTCTTCTCGGCCGCACCAATCCGATCAGCGC
>Ga0187894_10003592_pt1 | contig 17218 bp, 20 predicted proteins | sample GBC1701081metaG_FD_136650 | JGI IMG/M metagenome (GOLD analysis project Ga0187894, IMG submission 136650) | White microbial mat communities from a lava cave in the Kipuka Kanohina Cave System on the Island of Hawaii, USA - GBC170108-1 metaG ...
AGACGAAGAAGCTGTTCCGCTTTGCGGCGGCCCGGCCGGGCCACCGCAAAGCGGAACAGAAAGCGAAACCTGTTACCCATGTGCCCGGTCCATAGTGTTACCCATGTTCCCGGTTGCTCAGGGGAGCCGACGTGGTGTCTCTTCGTTGAACATCACGTCGGGTCCCCCTCCGGCCTTCGGCCACCTCCCCCACTGTGTGGGGAGGATCACTCCGCGGCGGCGCGCGTGCCCTCGGCCATCACGTCGGCGATCGCCTGGTCGAGGATGGCGATGCCGCGGTCGATCTCCTCGACGCTCACCGTGAGCGGCGGCGCGATGCGCCAGATCGAGGCCATGGCGCCGACCGACACGATGTTCATCGAGAGCCCCAGTTCCATGCAGCGGCTGGTGATGGCGCGCCCGCGCGCCGCGTCGGGTGTGCGCGCCTGGCGGTCCTTCACCAGCTCGACGCCCTGCAGCAGGCCAAAGCCGCGCACGTCGCCGATGATCTCGTGCCGATCCTGCAGATAGCGCAGGCCGGCGGCCAGATGCTCGCCCATCGCCAGCGCGCGGGCGTTGAGTCCATCCTCCGCCAGCACGTCGAGCACCGCCAACGCCACTTGTGCCGGCAAGGGATCGGACACATGCGAGGTCGCGTGCATGAAGCCCTTGGCATGGCAGTCGGCCTCGATCGCATCCGACGTGACCGTGGCCGCCATCGGCAAACCGCCGCCCAAGGTCTTGGACAGCGTCAGGATGTCGGGCTCGACGCCGAAGTGCTGAAAGGCGAAATCGCGGCCGAGCCGGCCGAAGGCGGTCTGCGCCTCGTCGAAGATCAGCAGCATGCCGCGCTTATCGCAGTGCTCCTTCACGCGCTGCCAGTAGCCATCAGGCGGCACGATCACGCCGCCGGAACTCTCCACCGGCTCGGCGATCACGGCGGCGAGCGAACCGGTCGACTGCGCGTCGACCATGTCGAAGCCGACATCCAGGCAGGTGCCGTCGCAGGCGTTGCGGCAATGCCGCACCGGGCAGTGGTAGGCGTTGGGCGCCGGCAGCGCCAGCGAACCCGGCATCATCGGACCATAGCCCTGGCGGCCGGCGACGTAGTTCACCGACTGCGCCCCCGAGGTCATGCCGTGCCACGAGCCGGTAAAGCCCACGACTTCGAACTTGCCGGTGTGCAGCTTCGCCATCTTCAGCGCCGCTTCGTTGGACTCGGCGCCGGTGTTGAGGAAGAGCGCGCGCGACAGATGCGGCGGCAGCAGCTTGGTCAGCCGCTGCGACAGCGCCACCACCGGCGGGCTCAGCATGCCGCTGAACAGATGCAACGCGCCCTCGCAGGCCTGGTGGATCGCCTCGACGATGCGCGGGTGATTGTGGCCCAAGGTGGCGCACATCTGGCCCGAGGTGAAATCGAGGATCTCCCGTCCCTCGGTGTCCCAGATCACGCTGCCGCGCGCCTTGGCGATCAGGCGCGGCACGAACGGCATGCCATAGCGGACGAGGTGCTCTTCCGGCGGCTCATTGCTGAGGCGTGGCGTCGACATCGGTGGCTCCCTTGCTCCAGTCCGATGCCAAGGTTACAACGATCGGCGTCACTCGATATTTCTTTGTCAGTGCTGTATTATTTGTTTTCATTAACATCATCGCCACTTCGAAAATCTAACGCATAAAAAATGACTGTAAACTTACGAAATAGGAAGCCGCCGGAAATCGTCACCGATCCAACGCTCGACACCCTCGACCGCAAGATCCTGCGGCTGCTGCAGCGCGATGCCGTGATCGCCAACCAGGCGCTGGCCGACGCGGTCGGCCTGTCGCCGCCGGCCTGCCTGAAGCGCGTGCGCCGGCTGCGAGCCGCCGGCGTGATCGCGCGCACGACAGCCCAGCTGGCGCCGGCGGCGCTGGGCTATCCGCTGCTGACAGTGGTGCGCATCAAGCTCGAGCGGCCGCGCGAGAAGACGATGCGCGATTTCGAGCGGCGCATGCGCGAGCAGCCGCGCGTGGCGTACTGCCTGACCTTGGCCGGCGACATCGACTATGTCGTGCTGGTGCGCAGCAAGGACGTGGCGCACTACCAGGACTTCGCCCGCCACGTGCTGGCGACCGTGCCCGGCATCCGCGCCTACACCAGCGAGATCGTGCTGGATGTACCGAAATGGACGACGGAGATTCCCGTCGAGGATGCGTGAGTTCGAGCGGTACAAAATGTCGTCCTGAGCGCAGCGAAGGACCTGTTGAACCGTCGGAGCGCACGGGACGGTCGATGACGCACTGCGTCAGTTAACACCTCCCGTGCAAAACGACGGCATAACAGGTCCTTCGCTGCGCTCAGGACGACAACATGCATCAGCTCAAGTTCAGCACGGTGGCGCCGGCCATGATCAGCGCCACGCCGCACCAGCCAATCCAGCGGATACGCTGGCGGAACAGCAGCCAGCCCACGGTGGCCGTCGCCAGAATGCCGACACCGCCCCACAGCGCGTAGGCGACCGACAGGTCCATGCCCTTGATCGCCTGCGACAAGGTCGCGAACGAGGCCAGCACGCAGAGCAGGCCGGCCACGCCCGGCAGGCGCCGGCGAAAACCGTCGGCGTGCTTCAGCAGCGCCGTGCCGGTCAACTCCAGCGCGATCGATGCCGCCAGCCACAGCAGCGCGGTCGTCTCTGGTGTGAACGCCATGGCCACACCATCACGCGGCTTCGGTTTCGGTGCCGTGCAGCAGCAGGCAGATGCCGACCAGGATGGTGGCCAGCCCCAGCAGCCGCCATGGCCCCAGCTGTTCGCCGAACGCGAGGTAGCCGATGGCGGCGAGGCCGACGATGCCCAGCCCCTCCCACAGTGCATAGGCGGCAGCCATGGGGATGCGGCGCAGCGCCACGCTGAACAGCACCAGCGACAGGCTGAGCAGTCCCAGCGCGAACACGTAGCCCGTGAGCGGATCGTCGGCCGCCAGCTTCAGGCTCGAGGTTCCCGTCACTTCGGTCGCGATGGCGGCCAGCAGAACGAGACGATGATAATTCATGGGACACGCGCGCACCGGCACGCGCCGCCAGCGGCGGCTACGGCGATACGTCGATAGTGATGAATACAAGCCGGCGCTAGCCGGCCGCGGAACGCTGGACCGGTGACCGCCTAACGCTGCGCCGTCACGTCCCGCGCCAGATCGCAGGGATGGCGATCCAGAAAGACGCTGTGAAGATAAGAAATATAAGGGATCATAGCCAAATGAACCTAAGAAACCTGGCCACGACAGTCAAGTCGGGGGCGATCTGCGAAAACGCCTCGGCAGACACAAAACTGACATATGATTTCGGTAGGGCCGTTATGCATTCATGAGCATAATTCTGTCTATTTCAGCGCAGTGCGTCTATTCAATCCCGGTTGCCACAGATCCTGACTATTTCTTGTCATCTGACGCCGTTACTTCGGTATTGACCTGTCGCGATTTTTCCTGGTTGAACCGGGACCGATCCTTCGGCCATGACACCAACCCATCATCGTCGTGCCGGTCCCATGCCTACAGCCTATCTCGCCGCCACGGATTTCACGGCGCCGCTTCACGAGGAGCTGCGCCGCGCCGGCGTGCGCATCAGGACTGTCCACGATCGTCTGATCCTGACCGATGACGCGGCCGTATCCAGCGCCTGGGCGGCAAACGTGTGGCACGACGTGCAGGAGGTCGCCATCACATCGATCGGCGATGCGGCGCAGACGCTGCGCGCCGTGCAGCGCAACTGGGCGATGTACGCGCCGCTGCATCACCGCCGCGCAGCGCTGATCCAGGAGCGCCTGCCCCATGTCTCGGCCAAGAAGCTGGTGTTTCCCGACGCAGCGCCGGCAGCCCCGCTGGGGTCGTGGACGTTGCTGGCGCCCGACCGGCTGCTCTACGCCGCGCGCTGCGCGTCGCCGTTCGCCAATGGCGAACTCGCCTTCGTCGAGGACCGCGGCGGGCCTCCCAGCCGCGCCTATCTCAAGCTATGGGAAGCTTTCACGCGCCTGGGCGTGTACCCGCAACCGGGCGAACTCTGCCTTGATCTCGGCGCGACACCCGGCGGCTGGACATGGGTGATGGCCTCGCTCGGCGCGCGCGTCATCGCCGTTGACAAGGCACCGCTGGATCCGGCGGTGGCGGCGATGCCGGGTGTTGCCTGGCGCGGTGAGAGTGCCTTTGCGCTCGATCCGGCGGCGCTGCCGCAGATCGACTGGCTGTGCTGCGACATCATCTGCTATCCGACGCGCCTGCTGGCGCTGGTGCGGCGCTGGCTGGCAGCGGGCGCGGTCGACAATTTCGTCTGCACCCTGAAGTTCCAGGGCGAGACCGACCACGACACCGCCGCCGCCTTCGCGGCCATCCCCGGCAGCCGTCTGTTCCACGCCCACCACAACAAGCACGAACTCACATGGGTGCGGCTGGGACGCGATGCGGGGCGCAACGGCAGGCCCTCGCTTTCCAGCGGGGAAAATCGAAAAGTCTAGGCGTCACCGACATCAGATTGATCGAGCAGGTGCACATTTGTGCTTGCCAATCTGTATCCCATAAACTACATCATCACATGATCGAAGTTCGCCTAACAGTCCGGTTTCGGCGGTGGCTGCTGTCCCTAAAGGACGAAGTCGCGCGTACCATGATCACTGCGAGGATCGACCGACTGGCGCAAGGAAACCCTGGCAAGGTGCGGTCGCTCGGCGCCGGATTGTCTGAGATGAAAGTGGACCACGGGCCAGAATACCGAGTGTATTTCGCAAAGCGCGGACTGACGGTGGTCATCATCCTGTACGGCGGCGACAAGACCACGCAGACCAAAGACATCAAGGCTGCCCAGAAGATGATCGATAAGGGCGAGTTTGAATAGGAGACTGTGACATGGCCAAGATCAAAACAGTTGCCTTTGATCCAGCGGAGTTTCTGACGACACCGCGCGCGATGGCAGTCTACATGTCGGAAGCGCTCGCGACGAACGATCCGGCCTATATCGCCCATGCGCTGGGCGTTGTCGCCAAGGCCAAGGGCATGACCGCTATCGCCAAGGAAACCGGCCTAACCCGGGAAAGCCTCTACAAGGCTTTGAGTAAAGAGGGGCATCCGGAATTTAGCACCGTGCTCAAAGTGATGCAGGCGCTCGGGCTGAACCTGCGGGCCAAGGCCGCATGAAAAAGCGCCGGTGCTTTCGCGTCGGCGCCTTTCTTGGTTCTGTAATCTGCTACCCGACGCGCCTGCTGGCGCTGGTGCGACGCTGGCTGGCGGCGGACACGGTCGGCAATTTCGTCTGCACCCTGAAGTTCCAGGGCGAGACCGACCACGGCACCGCCGCTGCCTTCGCCGCCATCCCGGGCAGCCGCCTGTTCCACGCCCACCACAACAAGCACGAACTCACCTGGGTGCGACTGGGACGCGATGCGGGGCCCGGCTATGGACCTTCCGCCGGACGCGGATCGTAGGCCGGCTGCCGGTAACGCCGATACTGCCGGTCGTTGCGGTCGCGATCGCGATAACCGTCCTTGTAGCCGTAGCGGCTGCCACCGGAGTAGCCACTCCTGTAATAGCCATCACCGGTGTAACCACCACCGTAATAGCCATCGCCATAATACGAGGAGCGCGGCCCACGGTCGGGCACGCAGGCCGACAGCAGGACAAGTGCGGCGATCGAAAGCAGTGCAAGGCGGGACATCGGTGCCCCTTTCACATGCCGGCGCCTCCGACAGGAGACGCAGGGCGGCATGAACTCATTGAGGCCGCGAACGAGCGCAGCCTCTCATGCTGAAGATCGTGCGCGTTCATGTCAGCACCGGGTCAGCATTGAGGGATTTTAGAGGCGCAGCTCAGGTCCTGGTCTCAACGGCCTCAGATCGGTCGTTCGGGCGTTAGGTGCCGGGTGAGCGCCCAGAACAGCAGCGCCAGCGCGCTCACCGCGGCGCCGAGCAGGCAGACGCCCATCCAGCCGGCATGCGCATAGACGAGCGTCGAGACGATCGAGCCGGTGGCCGAGCCGATGGAATAGAAAATCATATAGCCGGCGGTGAGCCGGCTCTGCGCCTCCGGTCGCACGCGATAGATCAGGCTCTGGTTGGCGACGTGCACCGACTGCAGCCCGAAGTCGATCGCAATCACGCCGATCACCAGCGCCCATAACGACCAGGACAGCAGCGCGATCGGCAGCCATGCGGCCAGCATGATGACGAGCCCTATGCCCGTGGTGCGTTGGGCCAGGCCGCGATCCGACTGGCTGCCGGCCCGCGATGCGCCCAGCGCGCCAGCAGCGCCGGCCAGCCCGAACAGCCCCACCTCCGTATGCGACAGCGACAGCGGCGGCGCGCTCAGCGGCAGCACCAGCGGCGTCAACAGCACCGTGATGGCGCAGAAGATCAGCATCGCCAGGATGGCGCGGATGCGCAGCACCGGCTCCTCAACGAGCAGCGTGAACACCGAGCCGATCAGGCGCGGATAGGAAACGCGCACGCCGGCACTGATCTGGCGCGGCAGCACCCTCAGCATCAGCGCGACGATGACCAGCGTTGCGATTGCCGACACGATGTAGACCGAGCGCCAGCCGAACAGGTCCGACAGCGTGCCCGACACGGTGCGCGCCAGCAGGATGCCGATGATGATGCCGCTGGTGACGATGCCGACCGCGCGGCCCCGCTCGCCGGGCCGGGCGAGGATGGCGGCATAGGCGACCAGGACCTGCGTCACGACCGCCAGCAGCCCGACAGCGGCCATCGCGGCCAGCAGGGCCGGTGCCGTCGGCGCCAGTGCCACCGCCACCAGCGCCAGCGCCGAGAGCAGCGACTGGCCGACGATCAGGCGGCGGCGGTCGAGAAGATCACCCAGCGGCACCACCAGCAGCAGGCCCAGGCCGTAGCCGATCTGCGTGACGGTCATGACGATGCCCACCGTGGCGTGACTGATGGCGAATTCATCGGCCATCGTGTCGAGCAGCGGTTGGGCAAAATAGACGTTGGCCACCGCCAGCCCGCAGGCCACCGAGAACAGCAACGCCACCGCGCGCGACAGCACCAGAGCGGCGGCGCCCGTATCAGCGTCCGGCCGCGTTGCCGCCAGGGCGGCAGGCGCCGTGCAACTCTCCAAACTCATCCCGTGCTCCTGTCCTGTGTGGTTTTAAATTGAAACCACATGGCGTTTATCAGGAGAGGTTTTAAATTGCAACCACCTGTGGCCCGGGTGTAAAAGCGGGCATGGTCAAGAGAACCAGCCACCGCAAAGCGAAGTGCCCGGTCGCACGGCCGCTGGATGCGATCGGCGACTGGTGGTCGCTGCTGATCGTGCGCGATGCGTTCGAAGGGCTGCGCCGGTTCGGCGAGTTCCAGAAGAATCTCGGGCTGGCCAAGAACATCCTGGCGGCGCGGCTGCGCAACCTGGTCGCCCACGGCATCCTCGAGACCGTGCCGGCGTCTGATGGCAGCGCCTATCAGGAATACGTGCTGACGGAAAAGGGCCGCGGGCTCTTCCCCCTCCTCGTCGCCTTGCGGCAATGGGGCGAGGATTTCTTCTTCAGATCCGAGGAGTCCCACGTGCAGCTGGTCGATCGCAAGCGCGGGCAGCCCGTGCGACGCCTGGAGCTGCGCTCACAGGACGGCCGCCTCCTGGGTCCCAGCGACACCGTCGTGAAGCCATCGTAGAAAACTGCAAGCAGGCGCGGCCGAGCGCATGTCCGCGACATCCGACAAGCTCAAGGGCCGCACACCCCCGGTCCAGCAACGTGGCGTGGCCGCCGTCGAGGTCGCCGCCGCGATCCTTGATGCGCTGCGGACCGCACCGGCGCCGCTGGGCGTCACCGCCATCGCGCACGCCTGCGGCCTCGCCCCATCGCGCGTTCACCACTATCTGGTCAGCCTGCTGCGGACCGGCCTGGTTCGCAAAGACGAGAGCCGCTACAGCCTCGGACCGTTCGCCATCCGCATGGGGCTGACAGCGGTCGACCGCCTCGACGTCCAGCACTTCAGCGCACCCTTCCTGCAAGACCTCAGCGCACGCACACAGGAGGCGTCGTTCTTCAGCATCTGGTCATCGCAGGGACCTGTGATCGTCCGATGGCAGCAGGGTAGCCGCCCGCTCACTGTCTACGCCCGCCTGGGTGTCGCCATGCCGCTCATCGGCTCGGCCACCGGACAGGTCTTCACGGCCTGGGGCCCGTCGTCGCCAGTCGCCGACATCGTCGCGGCGGAACTGCGGCGCTTGCCGCCGCAGCAGCGCGGCGCTGAACGGAAGGCCGTGCAACGCCGGACGGAGGACGCACGGCACCACGGCTGCGGCGTCACCCGCGGCGGTATGCTGCCGGAGGTCAGTGCCGTCGCAGCCCCGGTCTTCGACCGCAACGCCCGACTGGCGGGCGCCTTGACGGTGCTGGGCTTGCGTCGCAGTTTCGACCCGAGCCCGGACGGCGATGCCGCGCGCGCCGTGCGCAGGGTGGCGCGCCAGCTGTCGGCCAAGCTCGGTCACAAGGCCAGCCTCATTTACGATCGGTAAAAGCGCTGTTGTACCGGCCGCCGGCGCCCTTCCTAGTGTCGCCTGCTCACGATGCAGGAGGCGATATGGCGGACTACCGTATGCTGCGCGGCGCGCTGGTTGCCGTTCTGGCGCTGTTGGCGTCGACGACATCGGCGCCGGCGGCCGACTATCCCGACAGGCCCCTGCGCTGGGTGGTTGCCTACCCGGCCGGCGGCGGTTCGGATTTCCTGGCGCGCACAGTCGCCGTGCGCCTGAGCACGCAGCTCGGGCAGTCGATCGTGATCGACAACCGGCCCGGCGCAGCGACCATCATCGGGGCGCAGCAGGCCGCCTTGGCGACAGCCGACGGCTACACGATCTTCACCGCCGACAATGGTTCGCTGATCTTCAATCCGGCGCTCTATGCCACGCTGCCATACAAGGTGGCGGATTTCGCCCCGATCGGCCTGATGGCGCGCTTCCCGCTGATCCTCGTCAGCACGCCCGGGAGCGGATTCGCGACCGTCCAGGCCATGATCGCAACGGCCACGGCGGATCCGACGAAAGTCGCGTTCGCATCGCCGGGCGCCGGCGGCCCGCATCACCTGGCCATGGAGTTGCTGAAAGCCCGCGCCGGTTTCGAGGCACAGCATATCGCCTACAAGGGCGCCGCCCCCGCCGTGCAGGACGTGCTCAGCGGGCAGGTCCCCGTGATGATGCTCGATACCGCGACGGCGCTGCCGCATCTCGCCGCCGGCAAGCTCAAGGCGCTCGCCGTGGCCTCCAGCGCCCGCCTCCCGCGCCTGCCCGATGTGCCGACCTTCAAGGAGCTGGGTTATGACGGCATCGAAGTCCACGCCTGGCAGGGGCTGGTCGTTCCCGTCGCCACGCCGCGATCCATCCGCGACCGCCTGACGCGAGAGCTCCAGGCGGCGCTGGCCGATGCCGAGGTCCGCAAGGCGTTGACCGACTTCGGCCTCGAGATCACGCCCGGCGACGGTGAGCGCATGGCGGCGTTCATCGATGCCGAGACGACGCTGTGGCATGCGCTCATCCGCCAGCGCGGCCTGAAACTCGATCAGTAGGCGCGGCCATGCTCAACATGTTCGTGCGCGACTGCTGGTATGTCGCGGCCTGGAGCCATGAAGTGGCGGGCGACTCCCTTCTCGCCCGGACCATGCTGGGCGAGCCGGTCTGTCTCTTTCGCCGGACCGGCGGCGCCATCGCAGCCGTGGCTGACCGCTGCGCCCATCGGGGCGCCCCGCTGTCGCGCGGCCGGCGCGAAGGCGATGCCATCCGGTGCCTGTACCACGGCATGAAATTCGACGCCGACGGCGCCTGCATCGACGTGCCGGGGCAGGATCGCATACCGCCACGCGCCTGCGTGCGGCGCTACCCCGCGGTCGAACGCAACAACTGGATCTGGATCTGGATGGGCGATGCCGCCAAGGCCGATCCCGCCGCGATCCCCGATACGTGGTCGTTGGGCCGTGCCGATTGGCCTTACAGGCCGGGCTACCACCACTTCGCCGCGCCGCACATGCTGATCTGCGACAACCTGCTCGACTTCTCACACATCGGCTACGTGCATGCGAGTACCTTGGGCGGCACAGAGAACATTGCCCTGAGCAAGCCTAAAGTGAGTCGTGAGGAGTCGTGGGTGCGCGTCGAGCGCTGGTTGATCGATGACGTGCCAGCCCCGTTCCACACCAGGGTCGCGGCATTCCCGGGACGCGTCGATCGCTGGTACTTCTACGATTTTCATGTGCCGGGCGTCCTGGTCATGCATTCCGGTGTCCAGGCCACCGGCACGGGCGCACCGCACGGTGTCGTCAAGGACGCGCTGGAGTTCAGGAGCTGCCAGGCGGTCACGCCGGAAACCGGCACCAGCGCCCACTACTTCTACGCGGTACCGCGCAATTTCGCGGTCGACGATCCAACGATCACCGAGAGCGTCTTCAGCGACATCGTGACGGCCTTCGAGGAAGATCGGGCCATGATCGAGGCCCAGGCGCACAATCTTCGGATGACCCCGGACTGGCCCATGATTCCCATTGCCGCGGATGCGGCTCTGGCGCAGTTCCGCCGGCTGATGAGCGAGCGCCTTGCGGCCGAAGGCACGCCGCAGACGATGCGCGGATGACGGTCTGATGAACACGGCGATCGTCCGCACCACCACCAACCTCACCCTGAGGAGCGAGCGCAGCGAGCGTCTCGAAGGGTGGGCTACCGCACATATGTTTCGACAACAGCTGGGACGACCGATCGAGTCTGCACCCCATCCTTCGAGACGGCCGCTGCGCGGCCTCCTCAGGATGAGGTCGTGCGAGGCCATTGGCGATCGCCCTGGTTTGATGAGGACGCCATGACCTACCTTCGCAACACCTGGTATGTCGCCGCGTGGAGCGAACAGATCCAACCCCGTGAGCTGGTCACGCGCCGTATCCTCGGCGAGCCGATCGTCATGTTCCGCACCGAGGACGGCAGCATCGCGGCCATGGCGGATGTGTGCGCCCACCGCTTCGCGCCGCTGCATGCGGGCAAGCTGCTGCCCGGCGACCGGCTGCAATGTCCCTATCACGGCCTGCAGTACGGACCCGACGGAGTCTGTGTGCACAATCCGCACGGCAAGGGCCGTATTCCAGCGGCGGCCCGCGTGCGGTCGTACCCAGCGCTGGAGAAGCACACCCTGGTCTGGATCTGGATGGGCGAGGACGCGCCCGATCCGTCGCGCATTCCCGACTTTTCGATCCTCGATATGGCAAGTCCGCGGCTCACGTCCAAGCGCGATTGGCTGCGGATGGACGTGAACTACCTGCTGATCACGGAGAACCTGCTCGACCTGAGCCACGTGAGTTTTCTGCACGAGGCGATTCTGGGCAACGAGGACACGGTCCCCGCCGCCACCTCGGTCGAAGAACGCGGCGCGACGCTGTGGGTCAGCCGCGTCATGTCGAACGTCCGCCCGCCCGGGCTGTTCGACCTGATGTTCAAGCGCGACGGCGGTCGCGTCGATCATTGGGCCACGATGCGGTGGGATAGCCCTGGCTGCTTCCTCAATGATGCGGGTGTAACGGCCGTGAACCGGCCCCGCGATGAGGGGACCGGGATTCAGGGCACTCATTTCCTGACGCCCGAGACCGCGGGGACGACGCTGTATCACTTCGCCGCCGTGCGCCAGAACCCGGTTTCCTGGGGCGAGGCGATCGACGCCGACATCCGGGCGCAGATGTCTGAGCTGCGCCGGCATGCGTTCGAGGACCAGGACAAGGTGATCATCGAGGCGCAGCAGCAAGCGCTTCTCGATCCCGGCACCCGAACGGACCACCCGATCCTCTTGGAGATCGACGCGGGGCCCGTGCGCTTCAGGCGCATTCTCGACCGGATGCTCGCGGAAGAAGCAGCGATTCGTACACATGGCGCTGAGCGCGTGTGACGCCTGGCAATCGGGGGGCTTGATTCTCCGTGCGAAAAACCTTCAGATTGCGAAGCAATTCATTCCAGTTCCGGAGGTAATTCGGCGACAAAATGGACGGCGCGACCCGCAAATTCTATTGCTTCACACAGGCGCAATAATCTCTAGATCGGTCTGGCAGCATTCGTTTGGGTATCGGCTTCACGGGTCGAAAAATGGATACGCCCTCTGTGATCGGCCTGGACGGGCAAGCCTCCGGTACGGAGACCGCTGCCAATGACCTCGACTGGATTACAACCAGCAAGACGTCCCTGGCCAAAGGCATGCTCGCGCGGGGTGATCGGCCGTCCGATATCGCGGTGTTCCTGGGCGTGAGTGAAGACCGCATTGCCGAAATCGACAGGGGGACCTTGTATCCAGCGGCGGCGGTCGCGCCGCTGAGCGCGCTGCCGCCGCCGGCCCCCAGTCCCCATGACGGCATTCGAGCGCGCTTCTTCGACCTCACGTTTTCCGGCAGTACGGTCGATATCGACGGCAATGCCTACGTGCGCTGCACCTTCGAGAGATGCACGATCAGGTACCGCGGCAGCGGACCTGTGAGCCTCGATGGCTGCACGTTCACGGAATGCGCCCTGTCGCTGATCGGTCTCGCGGCCATGACGACCGAGCTCCTGCGGACGCTGCACCAGTCGCACGGGAGCTGGGGAAGGCAGGTCGTGGAAACCGTTCTCGATGACATTCGCGGCCGCACCGACACCACCGATCCCGCCGCAAAACACGGGGCCGCTGACGAAGCGGTGGCGGCGCCACAGTTCTTCGACGCTGCCCTGGCGCACGAACACGACGCGCGCGCCATCGACAAACGACGATACGACCGTTCCGCCGATCATGCTGTCGCGGGCCCGACAGTGATCCGAATTGCATCCGCAGGCAGGCGAAACTAGGGTGCATCGCTTTGCCATGACGCCGGTGCGATGCAGCGCGGGCGTCGAGCAGCGGTGCGGAGGTCTTGCGTGAGTGACGGGATGCGTCTGGCCGTCGATATCGGCGGTACGTTTACTGATGTCGTATTGGAAATCGGCGATCCTCTCCGCGGTGGCAGGCGATTGACACGCAAGGTGCTGACGACGCCACGGGCGCCGGAGGAAGCCGTGATGGCCGGCACGCGCACCATCCTCGCCGACGCCGCCCGCGCCTTTGCCGATATCAACGTCTTCGTGCACGGCACGACGCTCGCCACCAACGCCGTCATTGAGCGCAAGGGCGCCAGGACGGCGCTGATCGCCACCGAGGGCTTCCGCGATACGCTGGAGATCGCCTACGAGAGCCGCTACGACCAGTACGACGTCTTCATCGAGAAGCCCAAGCAGCTGGTGCCGCGGGCGCTGCGCTTTACGGTGCCCGAGCGCATGGACGTGCAGGGCAACGTCCGCCTGCCGCTCGATGAGGCGGCGGTGCGCGCCCTGGTGCCGATGCTGCAGCAGCGGGATGTCGGTGCCGTCGCGGTGGCCTTCCTGCATGCCTACGCCAACCCGGCGCATGAGCGGCGTACGGGCGAGATCCTGCTCGAGGCGCTGCCCGGCCTGTCGGTGACGCTCTCGTGCGAGGCCTGCCCCGAGGTGCGCGAGTACGATCGCACCTCGACGGCGGTGGCCAACGCCTATATCCAGCCCCTGATGGCAGGATACCTGGCGCGGCTGCGTGATGGATTCGCCGCCGAGGGCTTCCGCGGCATGATCTACCTGATGACGTCGGGCGGCGGGCTCACGGCCCTGGAGACAGCGCGCAAGTTCCCGATCCGCCTGGTCGAGTCGGGCCCGGCCGGCGGCGCCATCCTGGCCGCCAACACCGCCGCCGAGCGCGGCGAGGACAAGGTGCTGTCGTTCGACATGGGCGGCACCACGGCCAAGATCTGCCTGATCCAGCACTACACACCCTTCAAGTCGCGCAGCTTCGAGGTCGACCGCGCCGCGCGTTTCCTGAAGGGCAGCGGCCTGCCCTTGCGTATCCCCGTGATCGAGATGGTCGAGATCGGCGCCGGTGGCGGCTCGATCGCGCGCATCGACGAGCTCAAGCGCATCGTGGTCGGGCCCGACAGCGCCGGCGCCGAGCCCGGCCCCGCCGCCTACGGCCGCGGCGGTAAACAGCCGACCGTGACCGACGCCGACGTGGTGCTGGGCAAGATCGACCCGACGCGCTTTGCCGGCGGCACCATCCATCTCAACGTCGACGACGCCCGCACGGCACTCGACAGCGCGATCGGCGGCGAGCTGGCGCTGGCCAGCGAAATGGCGGCCTACGGCGTGGGCGAGATCGTCGATGAGAACATGGCCAATGCCGCGCGCGTGCATGCGGTCGAACGCGGCGCCATTATCGGCGAGCACACCATGATCGCCTTCGGCGGCGCCGCCCCCCTGCACGCCGCGCGGCTGGCGGAGAAGCTGGGGCTGAGCCGCATCATCATTCCGCCCAACGCCGGCGTCGGCTCGGCGGTGGGCTTCCTGCTGGCGCCGGTCGCCTACGAGCTGATCCACTCGCGCTACATGCGGCTGGACACGTTCGATGCGGTGGCCGCCAATGCGCTGATCGACGAGATGGCACACGAGGCCCATGCGCTGGTGGCGCCCGGTGCGCGCGGCCAGAAGGTGGTCGAGACCCGTGTCGCCTACATGCGCTATGTCGGCCAGGGCCACGAGATCACGGTGCCGCTGCCGTTGCGGCCGCTGCAGGCCGACGACACCGCCACGCTGCGCACTGAATTCGAGCGCGCCTACGCGCAGCTGTTCGAGCGCCATATCCCCGACGCCGCCATCGAGGCGCTGAGCTGGTCGGTCACGGTCTCCACCGAGGCGCGCCGGCCCGCCGCGGTGGCGTCGCCCTCGCGGCAGAAGGCGCCGCCGCCGGTCGGTGCCCGGCGCTTCTTCGATGCGCGCCGATCGCAGCATGTCGAGGTGCCGGTCTATTGGCGCAACGATCTCGTGCCGGGCGCCACGGTGCCGGGACCCGCGATCATCGCCGAGGACGAGACCTCGACCTTCGTATCACAGACCTTCGATGCCTGGCTCGACGCCGCTGGCGGCATCGTGCTCGAGCGCAAGCCGACGGCGGCCGGCCGGGCCTAGCCGGGCGACGCCATCACCTGACCTCCATGATCTTGAAAGAGACGTGGCGCGAGCCTGCCTGCATGTCCTCCCGGTCGACATCGAAGATCCGGTTGTTCGCCTGGCGAAGGCTGTACCAGCTTTCCCAAAGCCCCGGCGAATGGCCACCCGTCGCCTCCACAACGCGGACCGAGAACGAGGTGCCGCGCGGGCTGCGCTGGCCCGGCTCGGTGATCACGATATGGCCCGGCGGTTGTTTGGGTCCGCCCCCGATGATGTTGCCATTCTTGTCCACCATGCCCATGAGATAGGACTTCGAGAGCTCCATCTGCGACCAGTCGCTGAGGAATGGCGCGCCCTGGAAGAAGCTGCCAATCCACGTGTCGGGCCCAAGACTGCCCTTGCCGACACCCAGACGGGTCCAGCTGTTGCCCCGCCGGACGTGCCACAGGTAGTTCCCGACAAAGCCATTGCAGTCGAGGCCCAGGTAATTGTCGGCATAGGCCTGCAGCCCGCGCGGTGCCAGGTTCCAATGGTCGGCCAATTGCAGGACGACCTGAACATGTTCCGGCGCGCCCTTGCCGAGGAAGGCATAGCGCAGGAGTGCGGGCCAATCCGTGACGGCCGGTCGGATCTGACTGCTGGTTTTCACGATATCGCCGCCGCTTCCCTCCATCCGCCAGGCGGTGTTCAGGCCTGTCCGCTTGTTGTAGGCCTGTTCCTTGTCATCGAGGTCGCGGTCGCCGATGGTGACCCATCCCGACCCGGCATGAATGTTCAGGGCGACATCGAAGCGACCCTTCTGGAACATCTCCATGAACTTGCCGATGAATTTGTCGGCTTCCTGCTTGTTGTAGTTCTTGCTGGCCAGCCGGTACTGATTGACCTGAACGGTCTGCGTCTGCCCGTTCTTCAGGCGCACGGGCAGATTGTCGTAACGACTCTTGTACGCGCTTGGACTCATTGTCTGCGCACCCCTCTTCGGTTGCCGCGGGGGATTACGTGCGCACAACGCGCCGTGGCGCGATATTGCCGTTTAGTAATGGTGGTGAACCCCACCGCGTCATATCAAAGCGATATCTCTGAAATATCGGGCGCGGCCTTCCCTTGTGATCCTGGCGTGACAACATTGCCGACGAAGACCGAACGCGGCACGCCGGGCCGCGTGGCACGCAACCAGGGATGACCGATGAAGCTGATGATCGACGGCACATGGCGGGGTGACATCACGCCGCCGCCGGGTCTGGCCGCCATGATCCACGACGGACAGTTCCGCCATGGCATTACAGGCGAAGGCCCGTTCCCGGCCCAACCGGGCCGATACCACCTCTACGTCTCCTACGCCTGCCCCTTCGCGCATCGCGCCTTGCTGGTCCACGCCCTCAAGCAGCTGGACGCCGTTGTTCCCGTTTCCATCCTGCATCCGATCTGGGACACGCCGCACGGATGGGCCTTCGGCAACGGTGCCCTGTCGACCGCCGATCGGGCCGGCAACGGCTTCGCGTATCTGCACGAGGCCTATCGCCTGAGCAACCCGCGTTACACCGGCAAGATCACCGTCCCCGTCCTCTGGGATCGCAGCACGCGCCAGATCGTCAACAACGAATCGATCGAGATCGCGCGGATGCTGAATGACGCCTTCGACCCCGTCGGCGCCGATCGCACCGTCGATCTCTATCCGCCGGCCCTGCAACCGGCGATCGATGGGCTCAATGCGCGCACCATGAAGAGCCTATCCAAGGGCGTCTACGGGGTGGGACAGGCCAAGGATCAGGATGACTACAACGCCGCCATCGATGTGCTCTTCGGCTTCCTCGACGAGATCGAAGCCCTGCTCACCGACGGGCGCCCGTTCTTGTTCGGCGAACACCTGACGCTGGCCGATGTCGTGATCTTCACGCCGCTCGTTCGCTTCGATGGGGTCTACAATCCGCTCTTTCGCGCCAGCCGAAGACGGCTTGTCGATTATCGCCACCTCGCCGCATTGACCCGGCGCATTTACGGCATGCCGCGTGTGGCCGACACCGTGCGTTTCGATCATATCCTCACCCACTACCATGATGGTGACTGGGGTGTTGCCCGCCGGCGCGGCATCACGCCCGAGCCGCCGCAGGTGGATTTTCGAACCGTCGATACCTGCAAGCCACTAGCCTCATCCTCTGATGTCCGATTTTGCAAGTAGGGGCGCGAGTATTTTCTTCGCGCCCGAGGAAAGGGAGCGTGCGGGTAGGCGTGGCGGCGGTGCATGGGTCTGGGAGCAGGCATTAGCTG
>Ga0187894_10003593_pt1 | contig 17213 bp, 10 predicted proteins | sample GBC1701081metaG_FD_136650 | JGI IMG/M metagenome (GOLD analysis project Ga0187894, IMG submission 136650) | White microbial mat communities from a lava cave in the Kipuka Kanohina Cave System on the Island of Hawaii, USA - GBC170108-1 metaG ...
AGAATGGGCGCGCCGAGCCGTTCAACACTTGATTCAACAGCAGGGTCAGATTCAGGACGGTGATGCCGCCAAAGAGCGCGTACTTGTCGAAGCCGTAGTTTTCCGCAATCGGCCTCAACTGCGCCGTCACCATCAGCCCGCTGAAAGTGACCAGGGTCATCATCAGGTAGAGCAGGTAAAAAGATCCGCTCCGCAACATCTCTCGCGGCGTGAAATCGCGCGATGACTGCTGCACCTTACGCTGCATCTTGGCTTTGATCGCTTCCCAACCCGCCGGCAGCCAACCCTCCGGCGGCATGCGCAGAAACTGAGCGGCGAAGAGCACCACAAGACCTTGAATAGCGCCCCAGGTAATGAACGCCGATTGATAACCGCTGGTCCCGATCATGTGCGAGATCGGCAGAACCGTCAGCGCCGTGCCGAACCCATACGAACCGGCCACCATGCCGACACACAAGCCTCGCCGATCCGGAAACCATTTCAGAGCGATACCGATAGTAGCGCCATACACCGCGCCCGCTCCGACTCCCCCGAGGCCATAGGCCACATAGAGCGCGGGTAGTGATTCGGCGAAACCGGCTCCGATCCATCCCGCGCCCACCAGCACGCTGGCCAACGAAACCACAATGCGCGCGCCGAAGCGATCAACCAGGTACGCGTTGATCGGGAACAGCCCCGTCTGCGTGAGCACGAAAAAGGTGAAGGCCCATTGAACGGCGGCCAACGTGGCGTTCAAATTCTCTTTCAGCGGGATCGTGAACAGCGTCCAGGCATACTGGAGATTTGCGACGGCCAGCATGGCGATGATGCAGGCCGCCAGTTGGCGCCAACGCGCGACGCCTGGGTCTGAGTTCTGCTGAGCAGTCATTCCACGCCCTCCTCGGAGAAGCGGCATGGGGCCGCGGCCTAAAGGCCGTAGCTCCATGCCCTTTTTTTATTGATCGCACTGACACGTTATCCTGGCGCGCTCCGCGCCAGCAATTTCACGCATGCGTACACCGCCTGGGTGTACGGTAAAGACAACCCAAGCTTATTGCCCAACTCCACCACCGCGCCCACGATAGCCTCCAGTTCCAGCGGCCGGCCGGCCTCCACATCCTGCAGCATGGAGGTCTTGTGATGGCCCACTTTCTCCGCTCCTTCGATCCGCTGTTCGACGGAGACGCCGATCTCAATGCCCAATTTTTTAGCGACGGTTTCGGCTTCGGTCATGATCCCGGCGGCCAGGGCGTGTGTTTCCGGACACTGGATGATCTCAACGAGCGTGGCGCGCGTGAGCGCGCTGATCGGATTGAACGCGACATTGCCCATCAGCTTCACCCACATGTCATGCCGGATGTCCGCGCGGATCGGACACCGGAGACCGGCTTTGATGAATGCGTCGGCGATGCGACGGCACCGTTCGCTCTTCGATCCGTCAGGCTCTCCAATCGCGAAGCGCGTCCCTTCGATGTGCTCGATGACTCCGGGCTCCGTGATGATCGTCGAAGGATAGACCACGGCGCCGATCACGCGCGCCGGATCAAGATGGCGGCTGATCACGCCACCGGGGTCAACCGTCTCCAGGCGCGTCCCCTCCCATGCGCCGCCGTGACGATAGAAGTACCACCAGGGAATGCCGTTCTGCGCGCTGACAATGCAGGTCTCCGGCCCTAGAAGCGGCGTCAGGCGCGGGGCCATTTCTGTCAAGCTATGCGCTTTGAGCGTCAGCAATACCACATCGACCTCGCCGACCGAGGCCGGATCATCGGTCGCCGCGGGACGGGCCTCGAACTCGCCAAGCGAGCCGCGCACGCGCACGCCTCGCTCTTGCATCGCGCGCAGATGCGATCCGCGCGCAATCAACGTGACGTCTTCACCTGATCTGGCCAGCATGGCGCCGGCGAAGGCTCCGATCGCGCCCGCGCCGACTACTGCGAATTTCATTGCGATTCTTCCTTGCATCCACGAGGGAACACGAAGGAAGAAAGCCTGAAATTCTCTCTATCTCTACTTAGTGTTCCTTCGTGTGGTTTTGTGGATGGATCATTTAGGAGTTTTGGCGATCTCGGCGGCCACATTGCGGCGCTGAATCTTTCCGGTGGCTGTGCGCGGGATCGCCTCGACGATGTAGATCACAGTTGGACATTTGAAATCGGCGAGCGACGCTCGGCAATGAGCGATCAACTCGGCTTCGGTCGCCTCACCCGCTAGCGTTACCGCCGCCGCCACGCCTTCGCCATAAACCCGGTCCGGGACGCCGAAACAGACCGCTTCGGCCACCGCCGGATGGGTCAGCAACGCTTCGTCAATCTCTCGCGGCGAAATCTTCGCGCCGCCGCGATTGATCAACTCCTTGATGCGGCCAACCAGCGTCAGATAGCCATCGTTATCCAGATAGCCTTGATCGCCGGTGCGGAACCAACCGTGAGAGAACGACGCCGCGGTGGCCTCGGCGTTGCCTTCGTAACCGCTGAAGACGTTCGGCCCTTGGATCGAAACCTCTCCCGTCGCGCCGGCCAGCAGCGGATTACCGGCTTCGTCGAGGATGGCGATGCCCACGGCCGTGCCGCGCCCGACCGAGCCTGGCTTGCGCGCGCCGGGCGGCAGCGGATTGGAAGCCATTTGATGCGCAGCCTCCGTCATCCCGTAGGCTTCGAGCACCGGCGCGCCGAACCTCTCCTCAAGATCGGCCATCATTTGTGGCGGCAAGGCCGCGCTGCATGAACGAATGAAACGGAGTTGCTCAGCTCCGGCGGGCCGCGCGCCCCCGCGAGACCGCGCCAGCAACACCTGATGAATCGTCGGCACGGCGGAGTACCAGCTCACGCGATGATCTCTCACCGTGGACCAAAACGAGAGCGGGTTGAAGCGTGGCGGCGCGATGACCGTTCCGCCTGTGAACAAGGTGGCCAAGGTTGAGGCCACCAGACCGTGCACGTGAAACAGCGGCATCACGCACAAAGAGACATCCTCCGCGGTGAGCTGGTAGGTTTCAGCGACGTTGCGCGCGGAGATCTTCAGATTGGTATGGGAGAGCGGGACACGCTTGGGACGGCTGGTAGTCCCGCTGGTATGTAAGACCAGAGCGGTATCATCATCGTTTGGATAATCACCAGCGCGCGGGGAACCAGTCATGGCGCCAGCCATTCCAGAGGACGAAAACCGAACCTGGCCCGCGTCGTCGAGATCGGCTTCGATAATCAGCGTCTGATCGCCGGCCGCGGCTCTCGCTTCATCGCTTCCCGTGGGAGGAACGATCAGCGCGCGGGCTCCGGTATCTTCGAGGTAAAACTTGAACTCATCGAGCCGGTAGGCCGGATTGAGCGGCGCGGCGGCGCCCACGGTCGAGGCCGCCAGGAATGAGACGATCATCTCCAGCCCGTTGGGCAAGGCCATGGCGATGCGGTCTCCACGGCCAAGTCCTAGTTTATAGAGTTGGGATGCGAGCGCATCTACTTGCTGTCGAAGCCGGTCATAGGTGACAACCGGACCGCCTCCCGAAACAGCGACAGCGACACGCGATGGGCTGCCATTCCCTAGCAGGTCGAGGATCATAGTTTTTCTCCTCCGCAAAGTGTTTGGAGTTCCGCCTTCAGGCGGCCCGGCTCGATGATTCGGACCGCCTGAAGGCGGAACTCCAAACATTTTCATTGTGATGGTTAAGGCAGATTATCACCGCGAATTTTGTTTTGTCCAGAAATTACAGGTTCGGCTGCTCGCCGATTCGGATCACAAACCGATCACGCCAGCTCGAATCAGCGCCAAGGACAACGCGCCGACGATCACCCACAAGATCACGCCCTGCGCCAATGGCCGCGCGCCCACCGTGCGCAAAGTCCTCTTTGAAATCCCGCAGCCGATCAGAAACAGCGTCACCGTCAGACCGATGCGCGCGCTCTCTCTGAGCAGATCGAACGCTTCTTTGCCTTCCGGAAACCAGGTCCTGATCATTGCGGCGACGCAGAAAAAGAGAATGAACCACGGCCATTGAATCCTGGCCTCCCGGCGTTTGACGAGCGCCGTTCCCACGGCCAGAGGCAGGATCCACAACGCGCGCGCGAGCTTTACCGTCGTGCCCACCGCCAAAGCTCCCGCGCCGTATTTCGCCGTGGCGCCGACAACCGAACTTGTGTCGTGAATCGCCAGCGCCGCCCACAACCCGAACTGCTGGTCGTTCAACCCGAAGCCGTGGCCGATGAACGGGAAGATCAGCAGCGCGACGGAATTCAAAATGAAGACCGTGCCGAGCGAGACGGACATTTCTTCGTCGTTTGCCCCGGCCACAGGCCCGACGGCGGCGATCGCGCTGCCGCCGCAAATGGCCGTGCCGACCGAGATCAACAGCGAGTTGACGGACCCGACTTTCAGCAAACGCCCGAGCGCAACGCCAAGGATCAGCGTCGCCGCAATGCCCAGCGCGGTGTAAACGAAGCCTGAACTCCCCGCGCGCAAAATATCCTGCAGGTTCATTCCAAACCCGAGCCCAACCACGCTCGCCTGCAACAGGGTTTTTGAAAGTGATTTGGTTTGTCTGGCGTAGTGATTTGTGAAGCCGAGGCCGAAGCCCAATCCGAGGGCGAGCGCCAGTGGCGGCGATTTCAAAATTACGGTTAAAAAAAGCAGCAAAAAGAAGACAAGCCTGGAAAGCATGCGCGCGAGTATATGCGCAGCGTCCCAGGCCTGTCTAACATTCGGAGACCGCAAAAAAACAGACAGGATTTACAGGACTCGTCAGGATGAGAGAAAGCATGATGCTCAAGCCAATCCTGATTTAATCCTGTAAATCCTGTCCGATTGCCTTCCTTAGATTACTTAATCCGCCTTCGGTTCGGGTTTGAACGCCAGTTTCTTGTTCGAGTTCCACAACTCATCCCAAGCGATGCACTCTTTGCGGTAAGCCGCTTCGCGCCCGAGGATAGCCATGAACGTGCTCTCGACGCCGAATTTGGCGTCATTGCGGTATTTGTCTTCGCCTTCTCCCTGCCCGAGCACGCTGTTGACGAAGGCCACCGCTTCCTGATCGTAATGTTTGTCGTCGTCGCCCTCGTATTTGTAGATCATCGGAGTTTCGGCGTTGCGTCTGGACGGAACGCCTTCAATGCGCACGCCGCCGGTGCCGCCTTTGCCTGCGGTGGTCGTGAACGTGCCCTTGCTGCCGCGAATCGTTTCCGACACGTCACCGCGCACGCCGTTGATCTGCACACAGGTGTTATTGAGCAGAACCTGATTCGGGTATTCGTAAATCAAATTGAAGTGATCGTAGATGTGGCCGATGTCTTTGCGCCAGAGCCTGCCGCCGCTGCCGTAGGCTTTGATCGGGCGCGCATTCAACATCCAACTGATCACGTCCATGTTGTGGATGTTCTGTTCAACGATGTGGTCGCCCGAAAGCCAGGTGAAGTAATACCAGTTGCGGATCTGCCAATCGAGTTCCGATTTCATATCGGCGCGTTTTTCGCGCCGCCACAGGTCGCCCTGATCCCAGGCCGAATGGGCCATCGCGATCGTGCCCAGCGCGCCTTCGTCGATCAGCTTCTTCGCTCCGCGATAGGCTTTCGAATAGTGGCGCTGCAAGCCGACGACAACCGTCAGGTTGTTGGCTTTGCATTTTTCGCCCGCGTCCATCACGGTGTGACAGCCTGGCACGTCAACGGCCAACGGCTTTTCGGCGAAGATGTGTTTCTTGGCGGCGGCGGCCGCCTTGAAATGTTCGGGGCGGAAACCCGGAGGCGTAACGAGCAGCACGGCGTCAACCTTGGACCCAATGACTTCCTTGTATGCGTCAATACCGACGTGAGCGCGTTTGGCGTCCACGTTGAACTTGGTCTTGGCCTTGTCGAGCTGATCCTGGAAGTAATCAGCCAGCGAGACGATCTTTGCCTTGCCAGTGGCTTCGAGCAACGAGGCGTCGCGCGTGCCTTGCCCGCCACAACCGATGAATCCAACTTCAACCATCGAATTGGCCGCGGAGCCACGAACCGATTCGGCTTTGACGATGGTCAAGGTTGAGGCCGCCGTCGCGGCGGCAGCGCCTTTCAATACTGTCCTGCGCGAAACGAGGTTCTGCTGCTTTTTCATTGTCTTCTCCTTTGAATCCCCCCTGGATACGCGCCGCTTCCAGCGCGCTTGTCTTCCGCCAGCGGCCCTTAATCGAAGTCAGCGCGCTGGAAGCGGCGCGTACCCAGGGGTTTTCATTTTGTGTAAAGAGCCGCCCGCGAGAGCCGACGACAAATTGATATTCATCGGATCATTGCCTTGGCAAAGTTCCGGCGCTTGAGCTGTTGGTGGAATACGTTTATGACGCCGCCTGTGACGACGGGCGAATTGTAGTCAAAGGCTCTCTCTTTGGCAAAACTTAAGCGGCCTCGCCAAACGAAAACTAGGAAATTGACAAGCTCAATCCGAGAAAAGATAATGAACCGCCCTTTGCAGCAAGGATTTCCGTAAAACCGTATCGAGAGGCGAAGGGCCGCACGATAATAATCAGCGCAGGCCCGTTGTTTATCAGGCGAACTTAGAAGATCAAGAGCGGCGTCGGCCGAATGAGCCAAACAAGATTGAAGCGAATGTCGGCGCGCGCCGCCCGAAACCGATCCAATTCAAAAGGCAGGCTTATAACCGTAATCGCCCGTGCGGCCACCCGTTCTTGTTCAGAACGTAACAGGAAGTCTTCGGTTCTCCCCATAACCGGCCGGTCAATTTCAGCGCCCGACAATTCAAGTGACACGGAGCGAAATCACCCATTACTCCAATGTCGCTTTATTGATTCGGAGGTACAAAGTGTCCGAAGAGAGAAACCAAATCCGACAGGAACTATCATCAGACTTAGCAGACTTGCCAAACTGGGAAGCTCAGCTCCAGGCTCGCGAGAATGAATTACTTGCGCGACGTATCGCCCCGCTCAAAGCCGAGATTGAACGCTTACAGACAAACATCTCTGAAATCAGTTCGCGTCTGACGGAACAGGACAGCGCCACAACCGAGCGGGATTCGTCCGGTCTGCTCGATTCCGTCAGGCAATGGTTCAGCGATTCGACCGCGAGGGCCGAAGAGGATTTCAAGTCGCGCCTCGAACAAGCCCGCGCTGAAGCCGCCGCCGACGCGCGCGAAGAAACCGAGAAGGGGTTTCAGGCGCGGATTGAGCAGGCCTGCGCCGACGCCGCCGCCCTCGCGCGCCGCGAAGCCGAACTCCAGGTGGAAGACATGCGCGAACAGCTCGAAGCCAGCCGCAAGGCGTTAACCATGGCTGTGGCGTCATCGCAACAACTTCCGCCTCCGCCGGCAATCTTCGACGCATTCAAAACCGCAATCGAAGATATCGATTCCCAGCGCTCGCAATCGGACACGCTCTCCGCGCTGGTGCGCCGCGTCTCTCAGTTCGCGCCCCGCGTGGTCTTTTTCGTAATCAAAAGCGGCGACGCCGTCGGATGGAAGGCCAGCGGTTTCGAGAACGGGTTGAATGACGAAACGGTGAAACTCCTGACCGTGCCGTCACAAAAGCAGACGCTCTTACGCGACGCGCTCACAAGCTTCCGTCTCGCCACAAGCGAGCCGCAAGCCACTGGTGGAGGCATTGGGGGCGACAACAGTTCAGAGACGCTGGGGCTTTACAGTTCCCCCGTTCCCGAACGCGCCATCGCCATTCCGCTGATAGTCTTCAATAAAGCAGTCGCCGTGCTGTATGCCGATTCGGGCACGCAGCCCGAAGGATCGATCAATACGGCGGCGGCCGAATCGTTGACGCGCATTGCAGGCAGAACAGTCGAGCTTCTACTTTCCCGCCGAGGCGCTGAGCCGGCGCGCCCGAGCATTACCCAGTCCCAATTGACTCCGCCAACCGCGGAAACTTCTTATCCGGCGGCTATTAGGACGGAGGGCAGGGCCACGGGCGCGGCGATCCGGCAATCAGCGGTTCAGCCGACGGTTCAGGTGGAAAGCGCCCGAGTCGAATCAGGGCCTAGCCGAGAAACCGCGAGCGAAATTCAGGAAGAGGCGGCTGGTTATGTTGCGACGGAAGCCGCGCCGCATGTCGAACAAATCGACGAGACGCCGGCCGAAATAACCAACGGAAAACGCAACACGGAAGAGTTGCCGCCACTGCCTGATAAGTCGCCTCAATTTGATGAAAGCTTGCGCCAGGCGGAAGCCCAACTGCCCGAACCAGCCTACATTGAAACCGAACCGGGCGCGCAAGTGACCGAGCCGCGCAGAATCACTAAAGAAGTTTCTGAAACAGTCGCCGACACATTAGGCGGCGCGCCGCAGTTCGAACCGCCGACGCCGTTCCAGCCGCCATCGCCCTCCGCATATGCGCAGCAACCGGCTATCGGCGAAAAGGCGGCGTCGGCCCCGACCGTGCCGATGTCGGAATTTGGCGCGCCCTCAATCGAAGAACGCCCGCCCACATCAGGGATCCCGGCGTTTGCGCCGCCGCCCGCGCCGCCGGTATTCACACCTCCAATAGACGCGCCCAGGCCGGCTCAACCCGTAACAGCGGTTCCGACTCCGGGAAGCGAAACGGAACAGCGCGCGCATAACGACGCGCGGCGCTTCGCTCGTTTGCTCGTTTCCGAAATCAAGCTCTACAACGCGGCGAAGGTTAACGATGGGCGCCGCAATTACGATCTTTACGATCGACTTAAAGATGAAATCGATCGCAGCCGCAAGGTTTACGATAAACGCGTCTCGCCCGCAGTCGCTGCGCGTTTCGATTACTTTTACGATGAACTGGTACAGACGCTGGCCGAAGGCGATCCCGCCAAATTGGGCAAGAATTGCCCTGGGCCGGTGGTGCTGGCATAGAAGAGTAATTGCGGGAGGGGGAGAAGAGGCGTAAAGTTCCCTCTCGCTCTCCCATTACCAAAAACTCCCACCCCTTTGGATTTTCATTTAGGATTTTCACGGGCGAACCGACAACCCTTTGAAGTTCGTCAAAGAGATCATCAACTGAGCGGTCAGGCAAAGATTTTTTGGAATCTTTTGCCCGCGCTTGTTTCGGTTTGTCCCCTTTGGCTGAAGCATTTTCTTGGAGCTGAAAGCATGAAGTATTTTTCCGCCACAGTGTCGTTCCTCCAACGCAAACACTCCCTTGTCTCCGTTGTGGTATTAACTATTGCTTTGATCAGCGCGGTGTCGCAATCGCGCGCCAGGCTTGTCTCGGCGCAGGACAAGGCCGGAGCGCAACTGCAAGCGGCCGCCGCCGCCAATTCCGAAACGGAATTGCAGCGCGTGGAAAATTCCTTTCCCGGAACCAGAGAGGCGGCCCTGGCCCGCCTTCTGCGCGGCTATTTGCGTTTTCAAGCGAAAGATTTCTCCACGGCCGCGTCTCTTCTCGCCGACCAGAACATCGCGCGGTTGACCGCGGTCGGCGATTACGCGCTTTATTATCGCGGCCAGGCGTTGCAAGAAAGCGGACGCGGCGAGGAGGCCGAACGCGAATTCCGCCGCCTGACGCAACTTTACCCGTCGTCTTTGCTGGCGCGAACAGCGGCGCTGCAATCAGCGGGCTCCGCGATGTTGCGGGGAGAGTATCAAAGGGTGGTTGACGACCTTGCGCCGCTCGTCGAAAAGAACGACGGCACGGCGCTCAAGCTGCGGGCCGACGCGCTTGAAAAAGCAGGCCGCGCAAACGAAGCGATCATCACGCTTCGCAAGCTCTATTACGACGCGCCGCAATCGGCCGAGGCGGTCGGCTCGGGCGCGCGACTGGCCGCGCTCGGCGCTTCGACCGATCCGGCCGACGCCACGCAACTCGCGAGGCGCGCCGGCAGGCTTTATCAGGCCGGGCTTTACGCGGTCGCCGCGCAAGCCTACGACCTGATACCGCGCCTCTTCCCCAACGAGACAACCGATGACATCCGGCTGCGCGCGGGTATTTCGTATTACAAATCGAATTCGTTCAAACAGGCTGTTGACGCGCTGTCGCAGATCAACGCGCGCGCGCCGAAAGTGATGAGCGAAGCGGTCTATTACAAAGGACTGGCGCAACTTTCGCTCAACAGCGAGCCGGCGGCCTTGCAATCCCTTGCGGAATTGCGCCGCGTCGCGCCCAGCAACGAGCGGATCGGCGATCTGCTATATGCCGTCGGACGCTATCACGAGAAGCGAGACCGCGGCGAGCAGGCCAGCGCATATTACACACAACTGATCCGGCAATTCCCGCAGGCGGAAGGCGCGGGCGCGGCCCATTTCTGGATGGCGTGGCGCGCGCATCTGGCAAGGGATTATCGAACGTCGTCACGATTGTTGACCGAGCACGTGGCCAATTACAGCGAAGTCACGGAGAATCGCGGCAAGGCCGGCTTCTGGGCCGCGCTCGACGCCGAACGCGCGGGCGACAAAGAGACCGCGATGACGCTTTATCGCGCAATGCTGTTGCGATACGGCCCGGGCTGGTTCGGAATCAACGCCGAACGCCGCATCGCGCAACTCGCGAATGAAGGAGTTCGGGGCAAACCGCTCGAAGCCGATCTGCTTTTACGCCGCGCCGTCGCGGGGCTTCAAACGGTCAAACTGCCCCAGGAGACGGTCAAAGACGCTGACGCTGAGCGAGTGACGAAAGCCGAGCAACTGACGCGCGTGGCTTTGTATCAATCGGCGATGAACGAGCTGGACGCCGCGCGCGCCAAACATCCCGATTCGCCCTCCGTCAATCTGCGCATCGCGCAGATCTTCCGCATCCAGGGCGAGCCGGTGGCGGCGCTCAACGCGCTCAAACGCTCCTATCCCGACTACGGCCAAATGCTGCCCGAAGAAGCGACGCGCGAAGTCTGGGAAGTTTTCTACCCGCTTAAATGGTGGTCGAACATCAAAGAGGAGGCGAAGCGCCACAACATTGACCCATACCTGATCGCCGGGTTGATCCGCCAGGAAACGGTCTTCACCCCGAACGCGCGCAGCCGCGCAAACGCGCTCGGATTGATGCAGCTCCTGCCCTACGTCGGGCGCGACGTAGCGCGCAAGACCGGCAACGGCTCCATCACGGCGAATGACCTGTTTAACCCCGTTCTCAACATCCAACTCGGCACGGCCTACGTGAAAGAGTTGATGGATGGGTTCAGCCGTTTCGAATACGTCGCCGCGGCGTACAACGGCGGCCCGACCCGCGTGCGCCGATGGATCAGAGATCTACCGTCGAACGAAATCGAAGAGTGGGTTGAGAGTATTCCGTTGAGCGAGACGCGGCTCTATGTGCAGGGCGTTTACCGCAACGCGCGGCAATATCAACGGCTCTATGATGAGCAAGGGAAATTCAGAAGCAGCGTGCCGGAATAATCTCCATACCGCCCCATTGTATGCGACCGCCGTTCCAAAAATTGACTCTCGCCGGAGTATTGGCGCTGGGACTTGCGCTCGGCGCCGATACCGCGGCTCAATCCAATTCCACAACCCAATCCGGCTCCACTTCGTCACTCCTGATCAAAACCGCGCCCGACACGGTCATCTGGGTTGATTCATTGCGTTACGGCGTCGTGCCCGCCAACGGTGAATTGACGATCAGCAACCTGCGCACAGGCGACTGCACAGTCCGCGCGCGTTTGAAAGGCAAGCGCGAGGTCGCGCGGAAGATCCTTCTTACGGCCGACGCGCAACAATCGCTTGAATTCGAGTTCCCAACCACGGCGAATAAAGCAGAGCTGGCGTTTCAAACCGCCGAAGAGCTTCGCGAAAAAGGCGCCCACGCCAATGCGATCAACGAGTATCGCGCCGCCATCAAACTTCGCCCCGGAGGCTTCCCCGCCGCGCGTGTAGGCCTCGCCCGCAGCCTGGCGTCCAACGAGAAGTACAATGAGGCCATCGCCGAAGCTCGCCGCGCGGCGCGTGAAAATGGCGGCGTGTTCCCCGAAGCCTACACTGTCATCGCAAATACAAAACGCACGCAAGGGTTGTACGATGAAGCCCTCCAAAATTACGACAAGGCGTTAGCCCAGGCGCGAGGCCTGTCGCCGGAAGCCCACACCGGCATCGCTCTAGCCTATCAAGACCGCAACAACCCCGAAGACGCGATCAAACACCTCCGCCTGGCCGTCGCTCAGGCCAACGACACCGAACCGATCATCTATTTTCTACTGGGAAGCGCGCTCGAACGCGAATACCTTACGAAAGAGGCTGTGGCGGCTTACGAAAAATATCTGCAGCTCGATCCAAAGAGCAATCAAGCGGCCTCATTGAAATCAGTATTGAAGCAATTGAAGCGGGAAATCCGATAAGGAGAGGCGGAGAGACGGAGAGACGGAGAGACGGAGAGATAGAGGGAGGATGAACGCTTAACTTGCTCAAGTCACCTCTCTGTCTCTCCGTCTCTCCGTCTCTCCATCTCTCCGTCCCTCCGTCATCTCTTCTTCGCGTCTTCAATCTTCTCACTCAGCATCCCCACGAAATCTTCGCGCGGGTTGAAGCCGGCCTGGCGGAACGCGATCTCGCCTTTGCGATCGAGAATGATCGTCGTCGGGATGGATGAGATTGCGAAATGATCGTTCAGATATTCGGCGTAGGCGACCGGAAGGTTGAATTTGTACTGCTTTAAAAACGGCGCGACCAGTTCGCGGTCTTCGTCCGTGGTGATCGCCAGGAAGACCACGTCCTTTTCGTTTTTATATTTTGCGATGATTTTTTCAAACAGCGGCATCTCGGTCAAACACGGGCCGCACCACGTGGCCCAGAAATTTATCACAATCACCCTGCCGCGGTGATCTTCGAGTTTCAGCGGCGAGCCGTCGAGCTTCGTCAGCGTGAATTTCAGCGGATCGCCGATGCCTGTGTTGATGTTCGGTGGCTCAAGCTTCGCAAGCCGCTCTTCGCGCTCTTTGATATAAGCGTCATGAGCTTTCAGCATGCGATCGCCGAGTCCGGCCTCCGACCCATTCTTCGCTGAATAGAGCTGTCCGAACTTGCGCCGCAGCGATTTCAGATCGATCTTCTCGTCGGTGTTGAGCGAGATGACGAAGCCCTGCAGGTAATAATCAATCGCCTCGTCAACGTGCTTGCGCTTCTCGGACAGTTCGCCCAGCGCCAAGGCGGTTGCGGCCAGACGCGCGGACTTGTAGCTCTTCGTCAAATCGGCGCGCGCCTTGTCGTCGGCGCCCAGGTCGGCGTGAACCTTGCCGCGCAGCAGGTAGACCGAAGCGATCCCCTGCTCCTTGCGCTCCTGCCACTGCGCGGAGCTGATGCGTTTCGGTTTGAGGCTTTTGGAGATAATGTTCTCGAACTGTTTGACGAGCTGATCCGCGTAAGCCTGAGCTTTGAGCAAATCGGCTTCCGTCTTGCGTTCGCGCAGCATCGTGACCAGGTTGGTCAGCGCGTCAATGTTATCCTCATCGTCGATCACGAGCTTTTCGGCGTAAATGATGGCGCGGTTGCGGTCGCGCAACTTCACACTGAGCTTGTAAAGCTCGCCCTCGATCTCTCCGCGACGGCCGCTGTTCGGGTATTTTTTCAAATAGCCTTCGAGATTCGTGATAACCTGTGTTTCGCTCCCGCCCGAAGATTGGATCGCGTGGCGCAATTCCTCATCCGAATCTTTCGAGGAATCACTCGTCGAAGATTTCGCCGGACTGGGCGGGTCCTGCGCGTCGGCGTTCGGTTTGCCGGCGACCCGGGCGAGCGCGAACGCCGGCGCGGTCAACAGCGATAAAACAATCAAAGCAACGAACAGTAATTTTGATTTCACAACTTTTCTCCCATCTCAAATCTCATACTGATCTCTCCCAATCACGCCCATCAACCGCCCGACAGGCGTCTCGGCCCCGCGCTCGCGCCGATAGCTGAAAAACAGGTCGTTGCGCAGCCAGGTGCAGAGGGCGCTGTCATAAATCCGATCCTCGCGCAGCCCGCAATCCATCAACTGGCGGACATTGGCCAGATTCAAATTCAGATGGCCTTTGCCGTTGGGCTGTGGATCGGCGATCAATTCCTCAGCATAGCCGAATTTGTTTTTGAATTCGGCCAAGACTTCCGGCCCGACTTCAAAAACGGCGGCGCTGATTGCGGGACCAAGCGCGGCATGCAGGTCTTCGGGGCGCGATCCATGCTCCTGTTGCATACGCTCAACTGTTCGTGCGACGATGCCCGCGAGCGTGCCGCGCCATCCGGCGTGCGCCGCCGAGAACGCGCCAACGCGTTCGTCAGCGATCAAAATCGGCAGACAATCGGCCGTTTGAACCGCCAGCAAAACGCGCGGCGTGTTGGCCGTCAGCGCGTCGCAAGGCGCCGGCTCGGTTCGAGCGTCTTCCGCGCCGCTGACAAAACGAACATCGGCCGAATGAATCTGCTTCGCGGTGACGAGCGTCCAATTCGCCGCGTCGAGCGAAGAAAGAAACCGGCGGCGATTTTCGACTACGTTCTCGCGTTCGTCCAGTCGGCGGGAACTTCCCAGGTCGAGCGCATCCGCCGGCAAAGGGCTGACGCCGCCCAGGCGCGTGCTGAAGGCGTTTTTGAAGCCGATCCGTTCAATCGGGTCGCAGACCAGCAACTGCAGGTTGTTGATATGACGAAAAGAGAAATGCTCCATCTTGAATCTTTATCTCAAATCCCGGATCCCAAATTTGAAATCACTTTATGATCGCAGGCGTCGGAGTAGATATTATTGAAATTTCGCGGCTCGAACACGCGATTGAAGAATACGGAGATCGTTTCGTCAATCGCGTCTTTACCAAACGTGAAATCGATTATTGCGAGCGGATGGCCCGCAAAGCCGAACGTTACGCGACCCGGTTCGCCGCAAAAGAGGCTGCCCGGAAAGCCCTCGGCGCCGCCACGCCCATTACCGCGCTCTCCTGGCATGACGTCGAGATCATATCATCAACCGAAGGCGCGCCGCAGCTTCAATTTCACGGGCGCGCAGCCAAGATTGCCGAAGCGCTTAAAATTATTCGCGCACACATCTCGCTTTCACACGCGCGGGATCAGGCTGTCGCATTCGTCGTTCTGGAGGTTTAATGAAAGCCATAGATATTCGTCTTTCGATCCTCGGCTCGGTTTTGGCCGGAGCCATATTGATTTTCGCAGGCGCCGCTTCGAGTCAGGCCAACCAGAGCCAAGCCGGACAGGGCCAGACTAAACGCGGATTGCTGCCCACCGATCTGTCCTCGATCAAGGACGTCAGCGACGCGCAGATTTCGCCTGATGGGTCGAAGGTTATTTACGTCGTCAGCGAAACGGCGCCCGATCGCTCGCGCACGGTATCGCGCTTGTGGAGCGTTCCGACCGCGGGCGGCGAGTCAAAACGGTTGACCACCGGCGATGCGAGCGAATCAACGCCGCGATGGTCTCCCGACGGCAAATGGGTCGCGTTCTATTCGAACCGCGACAAACGGGATGGGTTGTGGATCGTCCCCGCCGAAGGCGGAGAGCCGCGGCTGGTCACCTACACGATACGCGCCAATTTTCATTTGAAAGGCGCTGGAGAGAGCTTCACCTGGGCGCCCGACAGCAAACGCCTCGCCTTCCTCTCGGCGACTGAAATTCTGAACGAAGCCCCGCCGAGAGCGGCAGCCGCAAATGACCCGAAACTTGCCGGAGTTCCGCCACAGGTGTTGCGACCGCTAAGTCGCGAAGAGATCGAAAAGCTGCCAGTCGAAATCCGCGAGATGATTTTCCGCGCCCAAGGCCAGGCTTTCGGCCAGAAGCCGTCGTCGCCGCTCGACAGCGCGATCAGCGCGTTGCCCGATGACCCGCGCGTGATCACGCGGCTCCAGTACAAATCGCGCACGTCATTCTCGGACAATTTCAGGTCGCATATCTTCGCCGTGGATATCGAAACGCGTCAACTGCGCCAGCTCACCGACGGCCTGTTCTACGAGCATTCGATCAACTGGTCGCCGAAGGGCGATGAAATTGTCTTTGTCTCAAACCGCGAACCCGATCCCGACAGGGTAAACAATACCGATCTCTTCACGGTCAACGTGAACACGTTCGCGATTCGGCAGTTGACGAAGACGAAAGGGTGCGAATGGCAACCGGTGTTTTCGCCAGACGGCAGCGAAATCGCCTTTATCGGGACGAAGCGCGAGATCACGACGATTGACAGTGTGGCGGAAGATTCACACGCGTACGTCATCCCAGCGCAAGACGGCGAAGCGCGCGATATGATCGGGATGGACCGCCGCGTTTCGATGGTCAAATGGGCTACCCCGAAGACCTTGTGTCTCAGCGTCAGTGATCACGGAAGAACCCTGTTTTTTGTCACAACAGGGACGACATACTACCAACTGTTTCCGCCGGCGCATTCGCCATTCCCGGAGACGCTCAACCTCGTCTTAGAGAGGGTTGCTAACCCGGCGAGTACGAGGGTTCCGCCCGCGCCTTCGCAAATGCCCAGCCTCTCTTTCTCGCGCAACAGCTCTTTCGCCTTTACGCTCAGCAATGCGCTGAACCCGGTTGAGGTTTATGCGTGTGTAGTTAGTGTCAAGGACGACCGCATACCACTTGTCACGCCGAAGAAGATCACCAACGTTAACGCTTCGCTTACCAACGCGCTGAATCTTTCCGAGCCGATCGAGTTCACTTTCAAAAACGACAGCCTCGATGTGCAAAGCTGGGTCGTACCACCTGTTGGTTCGACGAAGAACAATCCCGGCGTAAAGTATCCAGTGATTCTGAGCGTTCACGGTGGCCCGCACGGGATGCATGGTTACGCTTTCAATCCGACGGTTCAGGCATTGGCAGCGCATGGTTACGCCGTCTTGTTGATCAACCCACGAGGTTCGTCCGGCTACGGCCAGAAATTCGCCGACGGATGCGTCAACGATTGGGGCGGCGGCGACTACCGCGATCTGATGAAAGGCGTGGATGAAGCGCTGGCTCGCTTCCCATTCCTCGACAAAGATCGAATGGGCGTGATGGGAGGCAGTTACGGCGGCTATATGACCAACTGGGTGGTCACGCAGACCGACCGCTTCAAAGCCGCGGTCGCTTCGGCCAGCCTGTCGAACCTGATCAGCTTCTATTCGACTTCGCTTTATCAGGATCTGATCCACGCCGAGTTCAACGGCCAGCCGTGGGACAATTTCGATCTGTTGTGGGATCGCTCGCCGCTCAAACACATCAAGAAGGCGAAGACTCCGTTGCTGTTGCTCCACGGCGAGAACGACAACGACGTCCACATCACGCAGGCCGAAGAGATGTATACGGCGATGCGGATGCGGGGCGTCGAATGCGTCTTCGTGCGCTACCCGCGCGAAGGCCACGGGCTGCGCGAGCCGCGCCATCGCGAAGACAGCCTGGCGCGCACT
>Ga0187894_10003594_pt1 | contig 17213 bp, 22 predicted proteins | sample GBC1701081metaG_FD_136650 | JGI IMG/M metagenome (GOLD analysis project Ga0187894, IMG submission 136650) | White microbial mat communities from a lava cave in the Kipuka Kanohina Cave System on the Island of Hawaii, USA - GBC170108-1 metaG ...
AACTTTTATGCGTGACTGAGCTGAGACGGTCCCGGTACGGCATCGAGCCGCTTGGCACCGCTCCTCTCCCCCACCAGCCAAGGCTGCGGCCGCTGGCTGGAGTCCCTCGGAGGTTCTGATGGCTGAAGGACGGGATCTCTCTGCAGAACTCTTTGGGAAGCCAACCACAACTCCCGCAGCAGAATCCCCTGCCGGACGGGATTTGGCACCAGAGCTCTTTGGCCCCAAGGGTTCAGCAGCCGGGCTCTGGGGTGTCCTCTGGGGCCAGCAACCCTTCACGGCACAGCCTCCCCGTACCTTGGCAGAAACCCGTACTGCCGCGCAAGCGCCACAGCCAGAGGCGCAACCCCCAGTGGGGGTAGGGGCGACGATAGGGGAGATTGCTGGAGGCATGGCAGGCACCGCCTTGATGCCAGGTGTCGGCACGGTTGGCGGCGCGGCGTTTGGTGCTGGCGCAGGTCAGGCCCTGGAAGATTTGTTACGGACGGGAAAGATAAATCTCGGGTCCACAGCGATGGAGGCGGGATTGAGTGTCCTGCCTGAGGTGGCAAAACCAGCCGTCAAGGGGGCCGCAAGAGCGGTGGCCCGTGGGCGATTCCCAGTGATTAAAGCAACCCGTGCGGGGCAAATCCTCCGAGGGGCAGAAGCCTATAATGTGGCCAAACGCTCGGATATTTTTCAAGCACCCACGGAGGCAACCATTCGAGAAAGTTTCGACACCCTCCGGCAGGCAGGGATTTCTGCGCCGAAAGACGCTATCCGGGCATTTGGCCAGCAACTGCCTCCCAATGACCGGCGGCTGCTGGGGCGGGAACTGAATCGTGTTGATGCGGATCTCAATGGCCGCTACAAAGCCCTCGGACTGGATCAAACCTCACAAATTGGGAAACAGGTCAATACCCTGCTTGCGACGCAGGACACGGCGGAACTCGTCAAAACGTTGGATATTGGCCAGCTCCAAGATTTGCGCAGTGCCTTGCGCGCTCGCCGTGGGCAAGTCAGTGAGCCACGAGTCCTCGACTTGCTCCACAATGCACAAAACGCCGTAGACAAGGCGCTCGACGACGCCATTGCACTGGCACCAGCCGGAGTGGATGTGGGGGCAGCACGGCGGGCCTATCAACAGTATAAAGCGGCGGAAGAGTTCACCAATTTGCTCCTCGAAAAGAGCACCCTCCCAACGGGAAAAGGGAATTTGCGGACGTTGAATTTCCGGGGATTGCGTGATGCCTTGGAAAAAGATACCGGGCCGACCGTTCAGGCCGTGAATCAAGCCTTAGAACGGGTTCCGGGCGCACGGGAACGATTAGATGCCCTCTTTCAACGGCTGGAAAAGCAATATCGCCAGATTGAACTTGCGGGCGGGGAGGAGACCGCTGGCGTTGGCCGGATTCCCTTTATCCATGGGGCGCTGCGTGGCATGGGAGAAGTGCTGCTGAGCGATGCGGGAATCAAGCGCTTTGAAGAAGCCATCCAGGAAGGGAAGGGGCGTATCACTATGCCTGTCCTTGCCACCGCCATTAATGCGGTGCGCCGGGAGTTGACTGGCCATTTCGGTGAGTCTGAGTCATCTGCTGTTCCACCTGAGCTCGCGGCGCCTGCTGGTGGGTCTGCCATACCTGCTCCCCCGCGGTAAACAGCGTCCGCAGTGGCTGTTGTCTTCCTGACGATTCTGGCGCGTGCCAAACGGGTGTCACGGTACAAGTGCTGTGAGGCCCCAGAATCGGGGAAGCATATCGCGCCATCCGCTGCTCCAGCCAGGCGAGTCGCTCCTGGAGATGCGCCTCATGAGTGGCTTCCCGAGCCTCTGTGGGTGCCGTGATGGGCTCTCCCCGCTGGGCTCCCCGTGGACTTCCACCAATCAGCAGTGGGTGTTTCGGCGTACGGGCCGATCCACGTTCCAGTTCCGACGGGCGAGGCCCTGGGGGTGTACACCAGTTCAAGATCAGGCAAAACATCCAGAGGCTGGCTGCACAAGCCCAGCAGGCCAGAATAACGACTAGGATAATAGTCAACACCGTAAGTAGCTCCATGATGGTCATTGCTGCGCTCCCTCCCCCCTTAGTGCACCGGCCCGACAATATGCCGCTCCCACCACTGCACCACCCGCCTCCGGAGCCGCGTGCCGACGCTCTGCCAGCGATGGGGTTGCCAGATAATGACGCGGGGATAGTCCGGCCGCTGCTCCACCCACTGCTGGAGTTCGGTCAGCGCCTCCGAATGGTGCAGGGGATTGCCGGCACGCTGTAAAGCATCTAGGATAGTCGCTCGTTCCAGTTTTGTCATCGGAGTGCCCTTTCTTCTGTGTGCAGTTCGGATGTTGTAAGTAGCTCCATCCAACCGCTAAGAAGCGGTCTGGATGGAGCTTTCTAGGAGCCCGTTGGGCTCCCCACTCCAGGCGGAGTGGACCCAAGGACCACGGGTCAGACTTACTTGCTGGCCCAATATACGGATGTTGCGTGCACCATTGAGATCGGCGTCGCCATGCCACAAGCAGACCAGATTCGTACAGCAAAAGCGTTTGCCCTTGCGCTCGCCAAGGTGCAAACAGCAGTGGCACATCTGCGAGGTATAGGCCGAAGGCACCAGATGCAGCACCACGCCAGCATCCTGCGCCTTGTACGCCACAAAGGACCGCAGTTGATAGAACGCCCAGCTATTGCTTCTGCGGCGTTCGGTCTTCTTCCTGGGCTGCTGATTGGTCCGCTCCCGGATCCCGGTCAAATCTTCCAGGGCAATCGCCCGTCCAGACGCCAGGGCGGTGCCAATCAGGTCTTTGCTGATCTCGTGGTTGGTGTGTCGTTGAAACCGTGCTTCACGCCCCGACAGCCGTGCCAGAAGCTCCCGGCATCTGCGCCGGGTACTTCTGGTGCCCTTCGAGGCTTTTTTCTGGAGCGCAGCCCGCAAGCGGCTATAGCGATCACGGACCGCCGTCAGTTCCTGCCCACTCCAGTCCTGTCCATCGCTGGTATGGGCAATGTCGCGGCGTCCCAGGTCCACGCCCAGCACATCCGTGGTCTCTCTGGGGATGGGAGCCGTGCCGTGGAGCTGGACATGCAGGAAGAACGTCCCATCACGGCGCTTGATCAACGTAGCACTCGTGGGTCTCTGCCCTCTGAGCCGACTCTTCTGCCGCTCCCCCAACACCGTCTCAAGCCGGGCGCGACTATGCAGCAGCGTCAGACTGAAGGTCCAGTCCCATTCCCGAAAGCTGAAGATACGCTGATCATAGTCAACCGACGTGGGGTCAAACGTCGAGTGGGCCTTGCTCTTGACCTTGAGCGCAGCACACACGCGAGCGATAGCACGAATGGCCAGATTCGCCGACAGGCCAAACTGCGCACGAACGTCCACGTAGCACACATGCTGGACCTTCACTTTGTTCGTCGTGTGCTCCCGGCGTGCCACGTCCGCAATGAAGTTACAGGCGTCGGCAAAGGCGGTCAGCGTGGCATCAAGTTCAAGCCGTTGCTCTGCGGTAGGCGCAAGTTTGCAAGCCAATGTGCGTGTGGTCTCCATGCATAAAGTTTATCACATATGAACGTCACATACCAAACCAAAAAACCTGTTGCCCTGCAAGGGCAACCTCCTCTCCCTCTCCACCCAACCTACGGTCTGGGTGGAGCATCTCGGAGGATGTTGTGAAAACCAGCGGCCGGCCACAATGGACGGCCACGGGATGCGCGTGGTGGCAGTGCGAGCACGCCAGCCAGGTGCCCTCGGCCAGCAAGAGGTGCAGCCGCTCGCTCGGGGAGAGGGCCGTATCGGTGCTAAACTGTGTCTGGGACATGGACGCCTCCTGTCCGGGGAAGCGGGGCACGATGCCCCGCACCAAGGTTAGTTGTCGGTGTCGTGGGTGCGCGGAACCGGGAACCGGGCCAGCAGCGCTTCGAGGCGTGCCAGCAACCGGGTTTCGTCCGTGTCCCGCAACGTCAACTGCGCCTTGCGGCCAGACACGACGACGTAGACGTTCGCTGACGCCGGTGCTTCAGGAAACGTTGCTGGCAGTGCCTCCGGGGCGGATACCGGCGCTGTAGGCTGTGGCGTATCCAGGGCCTGTACCATCTCGGTGGCCAGCGTCATGGCCCGCTTGTAGATACCAGCGGCCGTCCGGTGCTGACAAAACCCGTCCGGGGCATACGGCGCATCCGCACAGTCACAATGGCCGTTGACAACGTATGTTTTGCCGGGAGTGGTACGGCTCGCCACGTTGGCCGTGTTGTCCGGCAACAGTTCCACGGCGCCAGCGAGCACCAGCTCCACGGCGCGTTCGATGCGGCCATTGGCCCTGGGAAGCGCGTGCCGGGCACGTTCGGCCACGGTCAGGACGGCTTCGCGCCACATGCGCTGGGCCGGGGTCTCGGGTGTGGACTGGACAGGGGAGACAGGGTGCGGTACCATGGGGACACTCCTTTTAGGGGTTGTGCGAAGCCCAGGGACGTTGCTGGCCGGCGGTGGCCATGGGCTTCAATCATCTACTGCGCTAACAGTTGTGCGACTTTGGCGATCAGCACGGCGTCCGTGGTGTACTGCGTCACCGTCCGGGTGCCGTTGGATTTCTTGATACTCTCGGCAATGTCTTTGGCCAGAACATCCGGTTGCATCTGCGACGGCTTCCAGCCTCGGTGCATGCCAGATTTCCGTATTCTGTGCTCTGTCATTGGCGCTCCCTTTCTCTTGTATATTATCGTTGTGTCGGTTTTTCTCTCGGGGTTTTTCTCTCGGGGTTCTCCTCCCTGCCTCCCTGTGGGAGGAGCCAGCATCCATACGGAGTCTTTGGCAATCTAGGTCCGGCTCTCAGGGGCCTCGCTTCCGGCTGTCCCTGCCTCACGGTGCGCTGGGAACCCCAAGCTCTACTCACCGCGTCGGCTCTGCTGTTGTCAATCACTTCATCGCTGCGTCTGATTAGAGTATACATCTCGTGTTGTCTAATGTCAACACAGAGAGAAAAATTATTTTGCTTTTTTCTGTGATTACTCATAATATGTAGTGTGAATAGACAACAATTACCCTGGAGAGTGCCATGGCCACGTTGGGAGACCGGATAAAAACGATGCGGGAAAAGCGTCAACTGTCGCAGCGAGAATTGGCGAAGCGGGCGGGAATCGACCATGCCTGGATTGCTCGCCTAGAGGCCGGGGAGCGCCACAACATCTCATTAGCGGCTGCACGACGCCTGGCAGAGGTTCTCCAGGTCTCGGTGGATTATCTGGCGGGCATGTACGACGACGCTACGACACCGCCTGCCTGAGCCGCGCCTTGGTCACCGCCCCTCGCGTCAACACATCCAGTAGCCAGTCCTTCTCCACCCGCTGCCAGGGAATCATCTCCGGGTGTTCGATAAGGAACTGGTAGACGGCTTGCTCCGAGATATAGTAGGCGTCGGGCCGCTTATCCGCATAGCCCATATGCCGCCGAGAGGCATGAAGCCATCCCCGCGCAATGCAACGCCCCACTGTCGTGTGCGTCCAGCCGAGGAGATCTGCCAGTTGTCGTGCCGTATAGCCATCGCTATGGCTCTTGGTTATGCCGAGTCGTATCGCCTTCGTCCGTATGGCCCCAATCGTTCGCCCCAGCCGTTTGGCGAGTTGGTGGAGCGGCATTCTCGCAAGATGCGCGTGCAGTACGGCGAGATCTGCCTCCGTCCACGGCCCCTTGTGACGTTGCTGCGCCACCCCCAAACGCTGTGCCCGCGCCAGCAGAATATGGCGCGGAAAGCGGATTTGTGTCACCAGCCAGTCAATATTCTCCGGTCGGCTATCGTAATACTGTCGCATCAATTCGTCCATCCACGCCTCCCAGACATAGATCTGCCGGCCAGTGCCACCAGCAGTGAGGCCACGCAGGCGTGCCTGGAGACGACACGAATTGCCGCAATATTTCCCGTACTGGGGTTTATGCGCGTGGGACGAGGGTATCTGAAATAGTTGTTCACACAGCAGGCAAACGCGATCGATGCGAGCCATAGCGCTCCTTGCGTTGCAGGGCCCGTGCGCGGTGCCTGAGCTTCTGCACAGCCTCAGTCAGTGACTGCGATAGCCGGGATGCGGAGACCCCCACCTCCTGCGCAATGGTTTCCAGGGTATCGCCATCAAGGTAATACCGGCAAATCAGATGGATTTGTGCTGGCGGAAGACACGCGAGAAGCAGGCCCTGCAAACGATTCGAAACGTTCGGATCCTCTGGCTCCGCACCGGAGACTGGTTGCCAATTCCCGGCTCTCGTGTCCACTGCAACGTTTTGCAGCGCGAGGTCCGGGCGGACCCGCTGCCCAGTCATCAGCGTCCACCGAGGATAGAGTCGATCCACAGCATGGAGATACAAGATCCGCACACTCTGCGATCTCTCTATCCCCCGTTCCAGGGCGAGGCACAGCATTTCCTGGAGGATGTCGGGATTCCGCATCCCCTTCCGGGCGAGAAACCGTTGACAGGACTCATAGAGTACCAGCGCCGCACTCTGCCGGAGGGCATCGGCATCTTGGAAAGACGTGTACTGTCTCATGGCGTCATATAGTGTACACTATAGATAGCTTACTGTATAGCCTCATCCCTTGGCGCGAGAACACCCGTCGTGACTCTCAACATCGTACCAAATTTAGGCCTCTCCGAAACGTTCACTGGGGTGCTCACCGGACCGAATCAGAACATCGATGTCGTCGTGGCTGGCTACAACTCGGTGGGGATCCGGCTGACGGGGACGTGGAGCGGGGGCAATAACAACATTCTTTTCCAGTGTTCGTTTGACGGGATCACGTTCCACAATCTCGAAATGTATTCCACCGGGGGCCTCGCCCGCCGAAACGCCGCCACCTCCGCAAACTTTTTCCATGCGCCGATCGGCGGGATAAAAGTTGTCCGGGTGCGGGCACCGAGCAATACCACCACCGTCAATTGCACCGTGGATATCATTGCCACGATGGGCCCCTGCCGGACCACAGAGGCCACGCCAGCAGCCCCAGACACCGTCGGGCTCCCCTCGGGGGGCTATCCCATTCTCATTGCCACCGGACACGCAGCCACGGATTCCATTGTGTTTCCGTGGGGGTACGACCTTAATACGTCAGAAGTGGAAACCCCTGACACTGGCGATACCACGCAGGAATGGGTGCTCGGCGTCAATCTCCGGCGATCCACCTCCACGGGCTCGGTGGAGATTGGAACCACGACCAACCCCATCATCGCCACCACTGCGAGCGGCTCCGTGGTGGATACCGAGTTGCCCGCTGCCGCAGCCCTTGCGGATGGGGCCGCGAATCCCACCACCCCGACCGTCGGCGCGGCTCCCCTCATGTTCAATGGGACCACCTGGGACCGACAGCGCGGCAATATCACCAATGGTCTGGACGTCGATGTCACGCGCGTCCAGGGGACGGTCACCGTGGACTCGGAACTGCCTGCGGCTGCCGTCCTCGGCGATACGGACGCAAACCCCACGACTCCCACCGTTGGTGCGGGCCTGATGCTGTTCAATGGCACGAGCTGGTTTCGCCTCCGGGGCGACCTCGGCAACGGCATGGATGTGGATATTACCCGCATGCCCGATGAGGGTCAGCAGACCATGGCGGGCAGTATCAGCGTGGCCATTGCCTCTGACCAGAGTACGTTGCCCGTGGAGACGGAATTACCAGCAGCTGCGGCCCTTGCTGATGGTGCAGCGAACCCCACAACGCCTATGGTGGGGGCCAATGCCATGCTGTTCAATGGCAGCACCTGGGACCGCATGCGCGGGGACATTACCAACGGTCTCAGGGCGGATGTCACGCGCGTCCAGGCATTCCCGGCCGTCACGACCGCCTCAGGGAGCCTGACCGCTCCTGGGCATGTGGTGTCGATCCCCATTGACAATGGCCGGTCTGGACTGGGAGTGCAGGTCACCGGCACCTGGACTGGACAGCTTGAGTGTGAAGTCACCATTGATGGGTCCACCTGGGTCGAGCATGACCTAGTCAACACTGTGACCTGTCTGGTCGGCAACTCCATCACCTCCAATGGGATTTTCATTGGCAGCCTGGCCGGCTATACCACGTTCCGGGTGCGCGCCTCGGCGCTCTCCTCCGGCACCGCCGTTGTCAACGTGCGGCTCTCGACGGGTATCGAGACGGTATCCTTGGAGAGCCCCATTCCTGCGGGGGCGAGTGCGATTGGGGATGTGGGGCTGACGCCGCGCCCAGCGCGGCTCACGTCGGTGAGTGTCAGTTTTGCGACCAGCGGGAACAATACCGTAGTCGCCGGGGTAGGAGGCCAGAGTATTCGGGTGTATCGACTGTTTTTTCTCGTGAATCAGAAAAACACCCTGATCTTCCGTGATGGCGCGTCCACCGATCTCACAGGACCCATGGACATGGGGGATTTTGGGGATTTCACCCTCCCATTCGATACCGAGCCGTGGTTCACGCTTTCCACAGGCAATGCGTTCATAATCAACACGTCCAATGCCAAGCAAGTGTCTGGACGTGTCTACTACACGATCGGTTGACTAATGAGCGGTGTTTGGTCGGCATTCGATGGCGCCATTGGCAAGGAACGCTATTCGCAGGGGGCGACCACCGGAACCCTCCCCACTCTTTCCAACGGCATTATTTACACCTTCCGCTGGACGTCCTCCACGTATACCGCCCTCATCCATAAAGTGATTGTCTCCGCGGGCGGCATCACGGCCTTCACCGCAGGATTTGCGACGTTTCGGCTGGTGAAGGGCGTCGAATGGACCGTTGGACCCTCTGGAGGGAATGCCCTGAATGATCGGGGGGCGAATATCAAACTGCGGACCACCTATACCGATAGCCGCGTCGCCACGGACGATATCCGCATCGCAGACACGACGGGGCTGACCGTGGGAACGGTAACCGTGGGGAATCAAAATCTCTCGTCTGTCATTACGTCCACAGATGCGACCGCGGGAACAGTGCTGCTGCCACGCACCCATCTGATCCAACAAGAAGAGATCGGGCATCCGCTTGTCTTGGGCCAGAATGAGGGTTTCTATCTGATCGTCAGTGTTCCCGCAACAGGGACCTGGCGGGGCAATGTGACCACCGAATGGTCCGAGGTGCTCAATTTTTAGCAAGTCCTTCTCTCCCCATGGTTGAAGCCAGAGGGAGAGAAGAAAGTTGACCCTCCCTTAGAGCTGCTTGACGAGCATAACGTAGTCGATCGCCACACCATAGCTCGTACTCGCCAGATGTTTCCCGGTCACCGTGAATCGGAACACCTCCTGGGCAAACGCAGAGTATGTGACCGTTCCCAGGTCGATCTCTGTATACGATGGCGAACTACTATAGCCCTCCTGGACCGCGCCACGATTCGCTCCAGCGGTCCAGAACTGCCACTGGCCATAGCTTGGGGCCGTCCGAAACCGGACCTTGACCGCATACGTCCCCGGTGCGGGCACCGTAAAGAGATATTCCACCTTATCCCCGACGGCATTCAGGGTGGCCTGATTATAGATGGCCCCCCAGATGGACGTCTCACCCGCATCTCCCTGGCTATCGCCGCTCGATACGGTCGTGGAGAGGGCTTCCACTTCCGCGACGTACCCATTGGTTGCCATACTCCACACCTCACTCGCCGCGAGCAGAACGACCCCCACGCCAAAATCGCTCGTGGAATCAACCGTCACGGGTTGTCCTGAGGCGGGATTGCTCCCTGGAGGCTGGACATAGCCCACTTTGCCGTTGGGATGCAATGCCGTGGAGACAATGGCGTGCCAGCCGGTCTCCACAACAGGTCTATACACGCCTGGGTCCAAAAGCCCCTGATTGATGCCCCAGGCCATCCCGTAGACAAAGAGCGCCGTGCCACTGGTTTCTGGGCCGGGGTAGTGATTGGGATCGGCGAGATTCACATTCCAGAAACCATCTGCCCGCTGCACATTTTTCAGGGCGGCAGCCATGTCCTGGAACGTGGTGAGATATTCACCCCGGTGTGGGTCTGCTACCGGGAGGAAGGTGAGCACGCGAGCCAGCGCAGCAAACGCCCAGCCATTGCCACGGGACCAGAACACCTTGAGCCCATTCGGTGACTGTGTGCCGGGATATATATATGTTACATCCCGATAATAGAGATGGTCCGTGGTGTCGTAGAGTCCCAGCGTCGTTTTGGTATGGGCGAACAACTCGTACATGCGCTCGTGATACACGGTCGTGTTATCAATCGCCCCGAGGCGCGCAAATGCGGGGAGCGCCATAAACTGGGAATCGACCGAATGATACGCTCCCGTGGTCACCGTCGCAAGACTATCAGTGGTCTGTTGGAGAATCTCAGCACGCGTATCGGTGAGGCTGGCAACCGTCGGGACGACAGCCCAGGTGTCCATCCAGCTTTGTGAGGCAACGAGCCTGTTGTGGTTGTTCCCGCTGCCTGCGCGGTCGAGTTGCCACTGATTGAAATTCCCGAACTTCTCGGTATAGGTGAGCATCAAGACGTTGTCGGTCAGCGTATACGCTGCGCTCTGGCCGATATGGTAGACCCCATCCTCCCAGAAGGCCTCGACCTGTGGCGCGTATTGGCCACGGGCGTAGAGTGAGACCCGTTGCGTGACCGCCAGGACCTCGCGCTGTGACATCAGCGGGACAGCGGGAGTGGGTGCAGGCATCACATAACTCATCGCCAAAACCGTGAGCAAGAAAAACAGTCTCGTCTGCTGGAACATCTGCACCTCCTAAAAAATCCGCTGTGGAGACCCCTCGCTTCAGCGGGGGGAGGAAACAGCGGTGCCTGCACCAGCAGGAACGGTATACGTATAGCCATCAGACGACCAGAGGCGCGTACAGTACTTCTGGTGTACGCTTGCCTTTTTGCCGCAGATGACGATGTCAAACCACCCGCTGGCTTTGACAACCACGCGGCTGACCCACGTGCCCTGGTACTTCCCACATGGCACCTGGGCTTTGACTAGATCACCCGTCTGCATGCCAAAGAAGCGCTTCTGTCTGGCACGGTGGACGATGGGGAAGCCGTGGGCGTCTGTGCGGCAGCGTTGACGGGTTCCGTGTCCCATCGCTCGGATACCCAACGGACGAATCCCAGCCACCGTCAGCGTCTCAGGCGTGCTCGCTCCCACACAGGCGGCGTCTGTCCAATGCGCTTTGAACAGATACTGGCTGGTGCGGTTGTACTTCGTCCGGCCACCCGTGCCACACTCGACCGGCAGCCCTGTGGTACAAAGGGACCGATACAACGCCCATCGAGTAGCATTGACGGCAGCGGCATCTCTCAAGGGCTGTTTGGCCTGCGCATGCACGTCAGGATGACCAAACTCTGCGGCCGTCTGGTTGCCTTTGCGCTGGTTACAAGGCCGGCAGGCGAGCGTGAGGTTGCTGGCACGGTTTGAGCCCCCACGGCAGCGTGGGATGATGTGCTCCACCTCCAGCGGGACATCGGTCGCGTGGCAGTAGGCACAGGTGCGCTGCCACTTCTCTAGCAGGTATTCGCGCAGTTCATAGCCCGCGAGCTCGCCCTGCTGGTATGCAATGCCGGTGATTTCTGGATTCTGGAGCATCTGCATATCAAAGCGCACGAGCTCTTGACTCAGGGTGGTGATTGGGCAATATCGCGTCAGTCGCTCCACCCAGGTCACGACGTTGCACACACGGCTCCAGAGGGACGGGGGAAGCCACCCCGCAGGCCGTGTGCGGTTCAGGAAGCGCGGTTGCCGGTAGCGCGTCTTGCGCTGACGCCGGTTGCGCCGAATGGCGCGGCGTGCTTCTAGAGCGGCCTTGATGCGCTGCCCACGGTGCTGCAGCTCGGCTGCCCACACCACTCGTGCGCCTCGCAGGATGGCAAAGCCGGTTGTCTTGCTGCCTGGGTCAATCTTCAGGCGATGATCGTGCACCACAGACGCCTCTTGCTGCCGATCATGCAGAATGATGGTAAAGGGATACCGCCGAAACACGGCGGCTCTGCCGTGCCGCAACAGTTGCCGCGCCCGTGCCGGATGGCACGGGTCGAGCGGGTGCCGGTTGGTATCCAACACAAAGACGAAACTCATGAGTTACCTCATACGCGCCCGAAGGCGGTCACGTTGGCCTCGCGAATGTTGCCTCGGCTTGTTCCGTCTGTCGCACTGCCTGGTGCTCGCCAGCGCTGTTTAACGACAGACGACAGGGCCTGGAGCTGGCCGCGCACTCCAGGGTGTCGTCACCGAGGCAACGGCGCCCCGTCAGTCTTGCGACTGGTGGCGGTCGCTGCTTGACGCCGATTCCGAAGAATCCCGCGACTTTAGTCGTGGGAGCACGTCAACTGCCACATTTTACGCATCGCATTACGACGCGAGGACACTAAAAGAGCACCCGCAGTGCCATCCGGTCCAGGGCGGTTGCCACCCAGTGTTGCTTACAGCGCCGTTGGTGCAGCGTTCGTCCCTGCGGGTGCGCAAAGAGTCGCCCGCAGGCACATTCATAGCCCATGGTGGCAGCGGGACACTGCCGCACATGCGCCGCAAGTTTGCCCCACGCCACGTGGCGCAAGTCGATCTCCGCGCACAGGCTCTCAATATCCGCGCCAACGCACTTCACCGACCGGTCAAAATGGCGCCACCGCTCATAGAGCAGGCGGCACTCAGGACAGCGGGTGACTTTCCGAATACGGTAGGTCATAAACCACTATAGACTTGTGGCGTTCGTACCCTGTTCGCCAACTCCGGGTTTTTGTCTTCCAGCCATCCCTCCACATTCCTCCGGCCGTCATACCTGACCCAATACCCTGGGATGGCACCATACGCGAACCGCTGTCGGAATGCGGCAGGACTGCCGTGCCAGATGTCCCCATCAGCGGGAAATGTACACGGCGCGTTGGCCTCCATGGTCACCACGGTTGCGGCATCGACGTACACCACGAACACATGGAGGCAGCACATCTCGTGGAAATGATCGCCTATTGCCGGGTGCTGCATGGCCTGGGCGGTGGCGTCGTCACCAGTAAGATCAAATATCCTTGGCATATGCGATAGCCTTCTCTGTGTGGCACTCCCCCGCCAACTCGTCACGTTGAGCACGCCCCGAAGAGTCCAGTGCTCCCCTGGGCGCATCGTCCGGTCGACATACCGGACGGTACCGTATCCGTTCCGAGGCGGTGGGTGTGTGCTTCCGGCCACGAGGCCTCGGGAGGGCGGGGGCGTTGGCAGTCAATTGGCCTTTGTTTGGACCGCTCCGCCCTTCATCCATGTGGACGCCGTGCCATTGCGTGCCTCCCTCCAGGCCGCGAGCTCTCGGCCAAAGCCCAACTGTTTCGCCATCCGCCGCCGTTTGGCCGCCAGTGTCGGGGCACTGAGACCTTTGCTTAGGGGCAAGCCGTGCCGCAGCTTATAATTCCGAGGTGTCAGCCCATGGCGTTTCAGGTGCTTGCTCGACAACATCCGAAACCACTGCCCGCACTCCAGGCAGGTGATGCGAGTACGGAGTTTTGGTGGACGCGGCAGTGGTGTCTGTCCTTGATTCGGTAGCGAGAGCTCAGCCTGGCCCAGGGCCACGAGGGAGTGATGTATCGCCCGCAGGGAGGCAATCAGGGCCTCGGTGGAGAGCGGCGTACTTTTGGCCTGGGCTGCCACCAGTACGGCAGCGAGCTCGAGCATGGAGGGGTTAGGCATTGGGGATCTCCTAAAAAATCCGCTGTGGAGACCCCTCGCTGAAGCGGGAGGAGGACACAGCGGTGCCTGCACCAGCAGGCATGGTATACGTATCACTTGCACCCTGCCGCTATGGCAATGTGCTGTTCCCACTGCATGATGTCAAGATAGGCCAATCCGACCCCGACTGCATCGACGATGTGCCCACGCTCCCTGAGCGGTCCATCATCAAGCAGTGAGCGGCCAAGCCGTTGCTTGAGCACCCAATCGACCAGCCGCTCATCCGCGGTGGCATCGCCCGTGAGTTGTTGGCGCCATTTCCCCGGGTGGAGAGTCGTCACAGACGGGTAGGGCGGCACAAGGGCCAGGCACCGGATGACACCAAGGAGTTGGAAAACGGCGGGACTGTTGTTACTCATGCGTTTTTGCCCTTGCCAGACATAATCCTCATAGACAATGTGTGTGGGCCGCTGCGCGCGCACAATGCCTTCCAGCCGTTTCCACCAGCGGACAATGGGATCTGCATGATGCTGCTGTCCGTTCCGACTCCCTTGTGTTGGGGTCAGGTGTTGCACCCAACAGAGACGGTCTGGGGGTTCCAGGATGGCCACGCCCGTGTGGCTGTTGCCAGGGTCAATACTGCAAACGCGGATGGATGGTAGAGGGCGCATAAGGCTCAGTTCTCCTTTCGCCACTGCTTCTTCAGGTGCTCCTGGATGCTCGGCACTTTCGTTGTCCGCTGCTTGCTATTCTGTTTTCCCGAGCAGAGGCGGGAGCAATACACGGGGTGCCCCTGCAAGGCCCGGTTATAGCGACGATCGGAGTGGCGGAGCCTGAGAGATTTCAGGCAGACGCGACAGTGACGGGCGAGGGGCGGGCGGCCGCTGGCGGACCTCCCTGGTTCGCTGCCCAGCATCAACCCTGGGAGCGAGAGGAGCCACTCGGGGAGCGGCACGGTGGGGTCTGCATAGCGGGTCAGTGCCCGCTCCCAGTGTTCCGCTGGGTGGGGGGTCACCGTGGCGAGCATGCCACACAGTTCTCGGCGGTCCCGTTGATACATCGGCAGGGTCCCCGCCAGCCATGCCTGGGCCTCGGCACGGCTCTGCTGGGCCTCGGTGCTTTTGCCGTCAAGGCGGGCGTCCCGAATGGTGCGGATGACAATCGACAAGAGCAAGAATCGATACACCACGATGGCATCCGGGTCGCTCTCCCACACAAATGGGGGCGCCGTCCAGCGGTCTGCCCACGGGCCGTCGTCCTTGGGAATGGGAATCTGCCGTGTCGGCATGAGCGGAACCTTTAGAGCCATGGACAGACCCTCCGGCACCAGGCGTGCCAGCGATGTCCCAGTCGGTGGAGGTGCTCCGACAGACTCCCCACCGGGAAGGCATGCCCACACCGACACCAGCGCCAGGGATGAAATCGTCTACTTCCCATCATATGTGTGTGCTCCGTTGACAGCAACCGTGTCGATCGGCCAATCCAGGCGGGCGATCCGCTTGGGGCCGTGCGGGTTGGTCGAGGGGTGAAGCCTCCGCAGCACCTGGGCAATGTCCTCAGGGTCGGTGGTATCGACGGCGGGGACGGCCCGGTAGTGGCCGCGTGCTACCCGGACAATACTGCCGTCGGCAAGATCAGCCCCAGCGCTCACTAGGGCGCTGTGGGATGTGAGCTGACACACCCGGGCAATCACCCGGAGGGGGCGGGATGCCGGGGCCACCATGAGGAGATACGCCCGCAGGCGCTCCACGGGGCGCAGGGCAGAGAAGGCCTGCTTGTCGAGGACCTTGCCGACACCAGGCAGCACCTCCCCGATCGGCGAGCCATTCCAGGAGATCAGCAACCGGGTGTCGGCCATGGGACTAGACCTCCTCGTCCTGGGCTGCCAGGAAATCCACGGCAGCACTCAGCAACTCCTGGCCTTTGGCGTCAGGCGTCGTCAGATCCGCCATTGCGGTGCCGCAGGCGGTGCGGAAGTCGCCGTACTCCTCGGACGGTGGCAGTTTCTCCAACGTCGTTTGTAACTCACTCCGCCAGGTTGGTGGCGCTGGGGCCTGCTGCGGCGCGAGAGGAATCGTCTCCTCCCGTGGATGCCGTCGACTCCAGGGTTCTGCGGGGGCAGGGGGCGCATCAAACAGCTCCTCGATGGCCTTCTTGCCTCGCTGCGCTCGGAGTGCCTTCAGGTCTGCGTCGAGCGTCTTGCTGTCCCAATTGATGCGGGCATCCAGGGCGGCCTTGAGTTGCTGGGCGCCACTGTCCAGCCGTTCGACATCCAGCGTGGCGAGGTCCTGGACCCTTTCGATGCCACCAAACAGCAGCTGTGCAGCGCGTTGTCTGGCTTTGCCGCGTGGGAGATGCTCGAAGAGCGCTTTCACCTCGCTCCGTGCCGCATCAAGCTCGGGGTCTACCTGGCGTTCCTGGGCCTCAACTGCATCCGAGTACTCGAACACCTGCGGCACTCCAGGGAGTTGCCAGGTGGCTTTGCGCAAGCCACGGATAATCGCCATCTGGAGCACCGTGTTGTGGGCTTCGTTCAGCTCAGGGTTCGTGATGCGATAGACCGTTCGCCCGCCTCGCGTGCGGGTCTCCAGGGCGCTCTTGTCGAGCCCCTTGGGGATGGCATACTCCCTGATCCAGCGGGAGGCATACCGGATCTCCCGCGTGGTGCAGAACCCCACACCCACCGGACCCAGGGCGCCAGACATATTGACGAGGCGCACCGTAGCTTTGCAGGCATAGTGGCCGTCAGGATACTGCGTTTCTTCCAGGCGCGGCTCATCCATAAAGCACTGGAAAATGGCGCAGACGTTGAGCGCTCCATCTCGGGTGAGAATGGGTTTCTCGTCGTCCTTGCGTCGTGTCTGGGCGGGGGAGGACATCGTATCCTCATCTTCCAGGGCTGCGCCACGGCGCATGTCGCTCATATAGTAGTAGTCTCGTCCGTGCGCCATTTCTTCTCTCATGAAGGCGATGAGGGCCGTCCGGATCTGTTTTTGTTCCTGCATCGCCAGAATGACGGATTGGGCGTTGACGGTAAACTCAGGACGCAGGAGTGCCCCGCCACTAGAACGGATAAGGGCCTGGTTGTCTTGGATGTCACTCTCAATAATCGCCATACAATTTCCTTTCTGTATGTTTAGAGATAACGGGGCTCGGTGTCCTCTCTCTCACTGGTTGCAAATCACCACGTGTTCCGTCGTCAGCACGCACACCACCGGCAGGTGCTGCCGGGACAAGCGCACCGGCAGGTGCCGGTAGGGATAGAGCAGCCAGCACTGCCCGTTAATGGTGTAACTCGTCTGTGTCTGGCACCACAGGAACAGGCCAGGCTGCTCCAGGATGGTGACCTCTTCAGGGGAATTTGGGATGGGCATACTTATACAAGTTCCTTATCTGTCAAGTGTAATAGTGGTGGACTCGTCCGCTAGGGAGCAGTCGTTGACGCCGCCCCCTTCTGTGTTGGGATCGGGGCTGAAGCCAATAGTTCCAAGAGCACATCCCGTTGCCATCTGAGATGTGCAGCCCCAGCAGCAGCCCCAGCAGCCCCAGCAGCAGCCCGAGCAGCCCCAGCAGCCCCGGCAGCCCCAGCAGCAGCCCGAGCAGCAGCCCGCGCAGCAGCCCACGCAGCCTCAGCACCCCACGGGCCG
>Ga0187894_10003595_pt1 | contig 17196 bp, 25 predicted proteins | sample GBC1701081metaG_FD_136650 | JGI IMG/M metagenome (GOLD analysis project Ga0187894, IMG submission 136650) | White microbial mat communities from a lava cave in the Kipuka Kanohina Cave System on the Island of Hawaii, USA - GBC170108-1 metaG ...
CCCGCGACGCAAAACAACGGGCTGTTCTCCACTACACGCCCTTCCGCCGATCACCTCAGAGTGAAGCCGCGCCTAAAAACCCCTGAAAAAAGCGATTTTCCGACCTGAACTGCGGAAGACGGGGTAGCGAGCGTCCTCGACTAGCAAGTAGCGGTTGGTCCCGGCATCGATGTAGGCCAGCTCGGCTCCGGTCACGGTTTTGGGTTCGGTCCACGCCTCCGGCGTGTCTATATAACACCGCAGCTCGAACCGCGCTGGTCCCTCGCTTTCACGCCTCAAGGGAAATTCCATATACATCCTGCCATCAGACGTGCTGCCGCCGCTGTTGGACTGGATGCCGGTGGCATGGACCTGACGCAGGAAGTCCTCCAACCGGAGCGGATATTTCACGTGCTTCATGGCCTCCCTCACCTTGAACAACCAATCGCTGCCGCCGGGCGGTTCCGGCAACCGCGTGATCATCGGAAACACAAAATCGGCTTTGCCCGTTTCATCATCGATCAACAGCCAATACCCGGGAGGCGGTCGGCCCGCCTCCATAAGCATGGCAGTCCAGACATACGGACGCTTCGCGGTGGATAGCGACAGGGACCAAGGCATGGACGCATCGACCTGCAAGCCATTCTCCCGGGCGCGCGCAGCAGCGATTTCCCGGACCTGTGCCTGCGTAAGGCGCGAAACCAGCACGCCATCATTGTCCGCGCCCGGCTTGAAAGCTGTGGCACATCCCGCGAGCAGAGACGCGAAGAGCAACAGAGTCAGAACCTTCATGCCGCTTCTATGCCTGCGAGCACCCGCCCACGCAAGGCCGAGCCAATGCCAAGGGATCAGGCCCAAACAATTGCGATTCGCTCCCGCGGTATCTGAGAGGCCTCATGAATATGACCACCCCGTGCCTCTGGTTCGAGCGCGACGCCGGGAAGATCGGAGGGCGGAAGCCAGTGGACGGTGGACGGTCCACGGTGGCCAGCCACAGCGTCCCGCCGCGCGGATGCGCGTTCCCGCCCTTCCCCAAGCTTGCGCCGGATTCTGCCGCGGCTAGCTTCGTCTCCATGCCCGCCGCTCCCGCGCAAGCCGACGCCCGCCAGACGGAAATCTACCGCCGGATGACGCCCCCGCAGCGCCTCGAACTGGCCATGCAGATGAACCGGCGGATGCGCGAGCTGATGGACTCGGGCTTGCAGGCCACGCACCCGCACCTCGACGCGGAGGCGCGTCGCCGCGAGATCGCCCGTCGCATCCGTCATGCCCGAGGCTGATCTGATCGGCCTGTTCGCCGTCCCGCTCGGCCGGACCGGCCTGCCCGGTGTCCCGCCGGCGCGAGACGACAGCTGATGTTCCGTTAGGCTTTCTCCGCGCTGACCGCCCATCGCGCCTAGCGACCGCTGGTGGATATCGGGGTGAACGGGGTTGGGTGCGGATTTATGGTAACTTCAGGAACCCGAACTGGGTTATCATTACCCAGAACCTCAACGCAAGGATCCGTCATGTATGCCTTCTTCATGGGACTGAAATCCATCTCCCCCTCGGACCTGCACCAACTGGTCAAGGCCGAGGACATCACTGTCGTCGACGTCAACGCGCGCGAGCGCTGGCGCGAGGCGCACGTCCCGGGCGCGAAGAATCTCGACCCGGCGAACTTCGGCGCGAAGGACCTGCCGGCCGACAAGGCCGCCACGGTGGTCTTCTATTGCTCGAACCTCCTGTGCTCCAAGGGGCCCAAGGCCGCGAGCCGCGCGAAGAAGCTGGGCTTCGCCAACGCGATGGTCATGTCCGCCGGCATCAAGGGCTGGCTCGACGCCAACCTGCCCGTGCAATCCGGCAACTGAGCCAGAGGTCAGACGTCAGGGGTCAGAGACCGACTAAACCCAGTCACGCAGAGGCGCAGAAGCGCAGAGAGCCATGACTTCTCCGCGCCCCGGTGTGAGACCCGAAGGACTCAGCTCGCGCTACTCCCCGCGCCCGTCGCGCGGGAGCGCGTTCGCCGGCAACCCGCTCGACTTCGGCAGCAACATCAAGACCGCCGATCCCTCCGGCCACGTCTGGGCCGACGGCCGCATGTATATCTACGCGTCGCACGACGAGGAATGCCAGGAGGACTTCTGGATGAAGGACTGGCATGCCTTCTCCTCCGCCGACCTCGTCAACTGGACCGACCACGGCGCCATCTTCCACGTGAAGGACATCGCGTGGGCCGACAACTACGCGTGGGCGCCGGACGCCGCCTACAAGAACGGCAAATACTACTTCTGCTTCCCCGCCGGCACCGGGCACAAGGACCGGGGAGCACGACGGATTCGCGCGCCGGCGGCGATTCGCGCCGGTAGAGGTGCTGCCGAGACCCGGCGACAGCGCGATGGATGAGCCGCCCGGTGCTCGACGGCCGGTGGAACTCGCTCGAGTGCAGTAGCACGTCCACCTGGAACGGACAGGTCACAATGCGCTCGTCCGGACAGATGCACCATCGCGGCGCGAAGCGGCACCGCGGACAGCGGTCGGTCTCGTCGGTGATGATGCCCCGGCCCATGTCCCGGGATGCGAGGCCGGCCCGCCTGCGTCAATCCCAGTGAGCCCGGGCTTGCGCCGGTTTCCCGGGAGGATAGCTTGCGGAGCGATGCACAGCGACCCGAACCTTGTCGAGCGCGTCACAGCCGCCACGAAGGGCTGGCGCGGGCTCGTGCCGAAGAAGATGTTCGGCGGCATGGCGTGGCTGCTGCAAGGCAACATGTGCGTCGGCATCTGGCACGACAGCCTCGTGGTCCGCTGCGATCCCGCGGACTGGCCGGCGCATCTGAAGAAGAGGCATGTCCGCGAAATGGACATCACCGGTCGCAGCATGAAGGGCTGGCTGCTCGTGGATGCGCCCGCCCTCCGGACGCCCGTCGCGCTCAGGGACTGGCTGGAAACCGCGCGACGGTTTGTCAGCACCCTGCCGGGAAAGTAGGGCGGCTGTCGCGCCACCCGGGAATTTTCGCGTGGAACCGGGCGGCGGCGCGGACAGCATCCGGCCATGCTCGAACTCCGCCCGACCTGCGAGAATTGCAACCGCGCCCTGCCGCCGGATTCGACCGAGGCGCGCATCTGCTCCTACGAATGCACCTTCTGCGCCGACTGCGCCGGGCGCGTGCTCCTCGATGTCTGCCCGAACTGCGGCGGCGGCTTCGCGCCGCGCCCGATCCGCCCGCAACGAAACTGGAAGGGCAACAACCACCTCGGCGCCGACCCGGCCTCGACCACGGTGAAGCACCGTCCGGTGGACCCGGCCGCGCACGCGAAGTTCGCCGCGGAGATCTGCGTCATCCCGCCCGAGCGGCGCTGATCGGCACGGCATTTCATAATATCTTGCCAGACGGGGCACCGCCCCTTGTTGTCGTCGGCAACGTGGTTTCGGGCCAGGAATCACGGATCCTCATTCCGTCCGCATCATGCCCAACCCCAGCCCGGAGAAACGCTGCAAGCAGGCAGCCGTGCGCTTTCGCCTGGTCTATGCCAAGGCGAAGGTGAAGCTCGATGTCATCTTTTGGGTGCTCGTGGCCGCCATCGTCGGCCTGGTCGGGGCGGCCGTCTGTTATCGGGATCCTGTGCTCAGCATCTCTCTCGCGGTCGTGGCGGTGGTCTGCATCGGGTTCGCGATGAAAATCGCCTCCGTGCTCGGCGAATGCGAGTTGCAATACCTCCATGTGGAACACGCGCTGGACGACGGCAATCTCGAGGAGGCCAAGTCCGCCATCGGCGATATCGTCTGTTTCGGCGCCCTCAAGGGAATCATCAAAGATGTCATCAAAATCCTCCCCCATATCTCCGCCAAAAAACCTGACGCTGGATGAGGCGCTTGCCCGGGCCCGCCAGAACCAGCGGCGCTTCTGGATCATTTTCCTTCTCTGGGGGGTGGCCGCAGCCGTGGCCATGTCCAAATTCTACCAGGTCACCCGGACGGTGGACCAGTTGCGCCAGGCCCTCGATCTCAGCATCCAGGTCAACGAGGAGACCTCGGTCCGGCTCAAGCAGGACGTGCAGGAGGTCGGCCAGCGGCGCGACGAGATCAAGAAAGAGATCGACGGCAAGCTGGCCGAACTGCAGGACGCGCTGAACCGTTCGCACACCGAGCTGAAAAGCTTCGATGTGCAGAAGGACCGGAAGATCAGCGAGCTGTCCGGCCTGCTGGAGAAGGCGAAGCACGACATCATGGAGGAGAAGAAACTGCTGGACGCCCTCTCGGCCAAGGGCGAGGACCAGCAGCGCGCGCTCGCCGCCCTCAAGGACGAGCTGACCGCGATGAAGGCCGATCTGCGGCAGGCCACCGCCGAGGTGCAGCAACAGGTGGGACACCTCTCCAACAAGCTGGCCGAGCAGACCGCGCAGCAGGCCGGCCGCATCTCCGCAGACATCCGCGCCAGCGGATCCGATCTCCAGGCGCGCGCGCTGGCCGTCGAGGCTCTCGACCTTCTCGAGAACGGCCAGACCGCCCAAGCCATCGCCAAGCTCGACCAGGCCGTCGAAGCGAGCACCGAGCAGACGCTCCGGGCCGGCGCGCTCGCGCTTCGCGGCGCGGCGAAGAACGCCATCGGCCTGGAAAACTCCGCCTTGGGCGATGTCAACGCGGCGCTCCAGGTCGAGCCCGACAACATTGAATATCTGATCCTGCGCTCCAACATCCACCACGACTTGGGGCAGCATGACGAAGCGCGGGCCGATCTCGAGGCCGTCTTGCGCCGCGTCCCCCGCCAAGCCCGGGCGCTGGAGATGCTCGGGCATCTCCACCTGAAGCACCATCCCGACCAGGTCGCCGCGGCTGTCACCCGCCTGACCCAAGCCCTCGAGGTCGAGCCCGCCAGCCTGAACGCCCGCGGCGAGCGCGGCCTCGCCTACATCCTCGCCGGGCGCCCCGCCGAAGCCGCGCAGGATCTCGCCGAAACCCTGCGGCAGGGAGGGGACAACCAGCAAGCCCGCGCCCGGACGCTGGAATCCCAAGCCCTGCTCGCCCTCAACCAAGGCCAGCCCGAACAGGCCCGAGCACTGGCGCTGCAGGCCGACCAGATCGAGCCGGAGCGGCTGTGGACCACCTTCATCCTGGCGGCCACGATGCGCGACACCGCTCCCGCCGCGAGGAAGGCGCCGCAACCGGAGGCGGACAAATACGCCCGTGCCTTCGCCGAGCGAGCCGGCCGCTCCAAGGCCAACGTCGAGAACGTCCGATACCTGCGCCGTTTCCTGCCGCCTGAATACCAGCGGCGGCTGGATCAGCTGGCCCAGCCGCCCCAAGCCGCGCGCTGAAGCCGGTCACACACGCGAAGTTCGCCGCGGAGATCCGCGTCATCCCGCCCGAGCGGCGCTGAAGCGCGCGCCCGCTCAGTAACCGAGCGATTTGCGGCGCTCGTCGGCGCCGGGCAGCGCGTCTTTCTTGGCCGTGATGGCCGCGGCGCCGCCGTCCTTCACCCGCGCGGCCTCGGCGGCGTTGAAGGCGATGTCCTTGTTGAACTCCTCCGGCACGTCCGACTCGGCGTAGATGGCATGCACCGGGCAGACCTCGACGCACGCGGTGCAGTCGATGCAGTCGTCGGGGTGGATGACGACCTGGCCGTCCAGCTCGTAGAAGCAGGCGACGGGGCAGACCTCGACGCAATCGGTGAACTTGCATCCATTGCATTTGCTGGTGACGACGTGCATGTGGCGGGGCGGTTGGGGGACGGGAGTGGGTTTCCGGTGACCGGGTGAGTGTCTCAAAAATTTCCCGTCCGTCAATCGTAGCTTCAAGCCGGCGGATTAGGGCTGGCAACGAACGGGCTCCGCGCGGATATTCCGGTCGAACCCCCAACCCGAGGAGCCCGTCATGCCCCGCTATGTCGATGGATTCGTGATCCCGCTGAAGAAAAAGAACCTCGCGGCTTACCGCCGCATGGCCGCCAAGGCCGGCAAGCTCTGGAAGGAGCACGGCGCGTTGGAATACATGGAATGCGCCGGCGACGACCTGAAGATCAAGGGCATGGTCGCGAGCTTTCCCAAGCTCGCCCGGCTCAAGGCCGGCGAGACCGTGCTGTTCTCGTTCATCATCTACAAATCGCGGAAGCACCGCGACGCGGTGAACAGGAAGGTGATGGCCGATCCGCGCATCCAAGCAATGTGCGACCCGAAGAACTCTCCCTTCGACTTCAGGCGCATGATCTACGGCGGCTTCAAGGCCATCGTGGACCTCTGAGCCGCGCCCGGCGCCCGATCAGCGCCCGGGGGTCGGGGCGATGCCCTCGCGCCGCCGCACCTCGTCGAGGCAGTCGGCGCAGACGCTGTGCGTGAACTTCAGCTGGCTGCGGCGGCTGAGGTAATCCTCGACCTGTTCCCAGTAGCCCTCGTCGTCGCGCACCTTCTTGCACCACGCGCACATCGGCAGCAGCCCCGACAGGGTCTGCACCTCGGCGTGGACGCTCATCAGCTCCTCGTGCCGCAGTTGGAGGTAGGCCAGCAGCAGGCCCACGAAGAGCGCCACCATGAAGAAACTGACCTCGAGGTCGCCGAGCACCTGCAGCGCCGCGTTGGCCGCCGCCCAGTCGCCGGCCTCGAACAGCACCGCGAACCCGATCCGCAGCCCGTGGAACGCGGCGTGCGCGAGAAAGACCGTGGCCGGCGCGGCCAGCGAACCCCAGAACTGCCGCGCGCCCTGCCGCAGGCACCACGCCGAGGCGAGCGGGAATCCGTCCCAGACCACGCCATTGGTCACCATGCGCCAGTTCGAGGGCTGGTCCCGGAACAGAAACGCCACCAACGCCGCCGCGTGCAATACCACCACGACTGCCGCGATCCCCCGGCGTTGGGCCAGGCCCGCGGTCCGTTGCGCCGCGAACAGCATCACGGCATGCCCGATGGTGACACCCAGCGTGGGCAGCAGCCGGCCCGGCACATGCGGCAAAAACGGACGGGCCGCAAACAGCACGTCGGCGAACGTCATGATCCATGCCGCCAGGATTCAGTGGCGGATGGTAGCCGCCTCCCGGTGTTTCCACCAATAGTGCGTGGCCAGCACCGCGAGGATGGCGCCGATCACGATGTTCGTCAGGTAGGTCGCGGTCTCCTGGGTCATCTGCGTGTGGCGGCAACTTGGAGCCGCGACCCGCCCCCGGCGAGTCGAAATACCGTGACATTTCTCCGCAGCAAGGCCGGCCGGCCCCCCGGTGGCTCGCCGCCGATGGAGGTTTCGCAAGGGGCGCTCAATCGCCTCGCAGATCTCAAAGCAGCGCCAGCGCCACACGACGGCGGAGTTCCGGCAGCACTTCCCGCCTAAACCACGGATTCCGGCGTAGCCAGAGATTGTTGCGCGGACTCGGATGCGGCAGCGGCATAATCGATGGACCGAAATCACGCCACGCCCGCACGGTCGCCGTCAGGTTCGCGGCGACATGGCCGCCAAGATGCCAGGCCTGGGCGTATTTCCCGATGACCACGGTCAGCCGGATGTCCGGGAGCGCCGCCAGCAAGCGCTTCCGCCAGACCGGGGCACACTCGGGTCGCGGCGGCAAATCTCCCGAGTATCCGGTGCCAGGATAACAGAAACCCATGGGCAGAATCGCCACCTGCGCCGGATCGTAGAACACCTCCTCCTCCATCCCGAGCCACTCACGCAACCGCTCTCCGCTGGCATCCTGAAAAGGACGCCCCGACTCATGCACCCGGCGGCCGGGCGCCTGCCCCGCAATGAGCAACCGCGCCGAGGGCGCGGCTTGCAGCACCGGCCGGGGACCATGGGGGAGCGCGACTGCGCAGAGGCGACAGGCACGGACTTCGGCCATCAACCGCTGGAATGCGCGGGCGGGAGTCTCCATTCTCCTCTTTCGCGTCATCGCTCTGGAGGACATTTCAAAACGAGAGCCGATGCATGAGGAACCCTATTCGTCCGGCCGCACAGGGAGGCAGAATGGGCTCCACAGCGGACGACTCTAATGGGTCTTGAAGCGCGCACCCGTGGGCGGCCATCCAAGGCCGCCCCGGGCGACAAGCTGGATTGGTCAGTTGGAATTCTTGCGGACCAACCCCGGCCAGTTTTTCTCCGCCTTGGCGATGGTGCCCGATGGATCCTGGTCGAAGGCCTTGCGCACCTCGGGATTCAGCACGAGGTAGAGCTTGCCATCGAGGATCTGCCAGGTGGCGACATCCACCGGGAAGAGCGCGCCGACCGAGACGCCGAACGCGCAGTAACCGCCGTATTGCGGCACATAGCGGTCGGGCGCGGCGAGGAAGCGCTGCCGGTGCGATTCGCTCGCGAAGAAATACGTGACAGACTGGTGCCCGGCCTTGAGGCCGGGATCGCCGTGGACCGGCCGGCCCTCGGAGAAGAACGCCACGGGGTCATAGCCGCCGAGGCCGACATGGCTGGCGCCGGCCTGATTGATCAGGTCCGCCGCTTGGAGCGTGAGGTTGAAAGCGCTCAGGAGGAGCGCGAGCTTGAGCAGTTTGGGTATGGTTTTCATAGGGAGTGATGTTGCTGCCACCGGGAGCGGGCAGCGTGCAAGCGCGGCCGCTGTCACCAGCGGCCAGCCGTCATGCCACCGTCCACGGGCAGGACGATACCGGTGGTAAAGTCGGCGGAGGTGAGGTAGAGCACAGCGTCCACGACCTCGCCCACGGTGCCCATACGGCCGAGCGGATGCAGCCCGTTGAGAAAGCCGTGCATGTCCGGCGAGTGCATCGGAGTGTCCACCACTCCCGGGGCGACGGCCGTGACCTTGATGGCATGAGGCGCGAGTTCGATGGCAAGGGCTTTGGTGAGGTGGTTGATCCCGCCCTTGATCGCGATGGGCACGGCGGCCGGCACGTTGTGCAACGGCTGGTCGGCGATGCTCGCGCTGATGTTGACGATGTGCCCGCGCCGGCGGGGCGCCATGTGGCGGACAACAGCTTGGGTGAGCCGGACCACGCCCAGCAGATTGGTGGAAACGAGTGCCGCAAGATCGTCCTCGGAGTAGTCCGTGAACGGCTTCACAAGGAAAATGCCGGCGTTGTTGATCAGGATGTCGATGCTGCCGAAGCGCGCGAGCGCGTGCTTGACGAGCCGGTCGGCAGTGTCGGGCCGGCCGATGTCGCCCGCCACAGGCAGGAACCGCTCGTTTTGACCGAGGGCGGCGGCGGTTTCATTGAGCCGCGCGAGCGAGCGGCCGCTGCCAACGACATTGCAGCCGTGCTCGAGATACGCGGCGGCCAGTGCGCGACCAATGCCGCTGGAAGCGCCGGTGATTATGACGGTAGGACTATTCATGGCGCGATGGGGAGGCCGAGGCCCGACATGGGCGTTGGCGGCGGTGCTCGGTGACAGACCGGCCTGCGACGCCCCAGTTGTCGGTCTCGACCTCCTGGATGACGACGTGGGTGGTGGCGGGATCCTTGCGCAGGACCTTCGCGAGAAGGCGCGTGGCACCGGCGATAAGCCGCCGCTTCTGCACCGTAGTGACGCCTTCGCGCGTCACCTGGATGTTGACGTAGGGCATGGGAGCGACCGTGGGGCTCAAGCCGCGACGACGGCGAGGGGCTTGGCCCGCGGAAAATCAATCTGCGTGCGCGCCACGTTGTTGGTGTAGTTGGTGAAGATATTGAGCACGATCAGCGCGATCGTCTCGACGATCTCGGCATCCGTGGCTCCGGCCGTCCGGACGGTTGTGAGGGCCTCATCGGATACCCGGCCCCGGCTCTCGACCACGTCCCGGACAAAACGCAGGAGCGCAGCAACACGTGGATCCGTCGCCTGTCCCCGGCGCGCGGCCTCGATGGCTTCCGGAGTCAATCCGACAGAGCGTCCAATGGCACTGTGCGCCGACAGGCAGTATTCGCAGCTATTGAGCTCCGCGACAGCGAGCGCGATCTGCTCTCGCACTGCGGCTGATAGCGATGATTGTTCGAGGGCGCCGCCGAGGCCCAGGTAACCTTGGAGGACGGCGGGGGATTGCGCAAAGACGCGCACAAGATTCGGCACGAGGCCGAGCTTGGTCTTGACGGCGCCGAGGAGCTCGGCGGTCCGTCCGGTGGCGGTGGCAGGATCGATCACGGGGATGCGGTTCATGTGTTTTTTCTTTGAGTTGGCGGTCGGTTGACCAGGAGTGACAGAACACGCGGAATAGACAGACCTGTCTATCTATTGTCAAACCAAAATAGACAGATCTGTATATTTTTTCTTTGCTGCCCCGCGCCGGCCGGTCTTTACTGCCCGCATGGCCACCCTCGACAGCCCCTCTCCCAGCGGCAAGCGCGAGCTGCTGCTCGACACCGCTTGGGACCTGTTTTGCCGCAATGGCTACCATGCGGTCGGCATCGACACGGTTCTGGCCAAGGCGGGCGTGGCGAAAATGACCCTCTACAACAATTTCGACTCCAAGGACGACCTGATCGCGGCCGCCATGGAGCGCAAGGGCGCCGAGAAACTCATCAGCCTGGAGCGGGTGATCGAGGCCGCGGGTCGCAGCCCGCAGAAACGCCTGATGGCCGTCTTCGACTGGCTCGAGGCTTGGTTCGAGTCGAAAGATTTCAGCGGCTGCGCCTTCTTGAAGGCCGTGGGCGAATATTCTGCGGTGGGCGACAAGCCCCGCAAGGCCGGCGCCGCTTTCAAACTCGGCCTGCAACGACGGCTTGAGACCCTCTGCGCCGAAGCCGGCTTGCGCTCGCCTGCCACGATTGCCCGCCAACTGATGCTCATCATAGATGGCGCAACCTTCCATGCCGATATGCACGGTAATCCTGGTTACGCGACAGACGCCCGCCAAGCGGCCAGAATCCTGATCGAGCAAGCTTCCTGAACGTCCGTTGTGGCCGGCCCGCCCGGGCTTGACCGTTCAGCGCATCTGCGCCGGAATGTCCGGAAGCGGCTGGCGCGTCGCCGGCCGGTTGAACCCAAACAACATCACCTGGAATATCCCGATGAAGCTGCTCGCCACCCCTTCACTGCCTCGTTGCTCACGCTCGGCGCCGTCGTCGCCTCCGCCGGCGAGGCCGCCCCGAAATCCGTCATCCACGTCGTCACCGTAGCCTGGAAGGCCGAGGCGACACCCGGGCAGATCCAGGCCGCGATCGACGGCGTAAAGGCCATGCCTGCCAGCTAGCCCGGCATCACCCGCGTGTGGGTGAAGACCCTCAAGGCGCAGAACCCGCGCGGCACCGAGTTCCCCAAGACGCATGTGCTCGTGATGGAGTTCAAGGACGAGCAGGCGCTGAAGGATTACGCCGGCAGAGACACGCAGAAGAAGTGGTATGAAGTCTACACCCCGATCCGCCAGCAGAGCGTCTCGCACGACGTCACGAACCGAGCAGCCACCGCCTCCCTGGCTCCCGGCCGTCCCACCGGGCGGCCTTTTTTGCGGCCACATCTGATTTAGTGCTTGCTTAATTAAGTTTATACTTAATCTTCGGGACATGCTCGGCCTCGAAGCCCTCGCCGACCCTATCCGCCGCCGCATCGTCGAGCTGCTCGCCCAGCGCGACCGCACCGCAGGCGAGCTGGTGGAGGAGTTCGACGTGAGCGCCCCCGCCATCTCCCAGCACCTCAAGGTGCTGCGCGAGGCGGGCCTCGTCACCACCCGCGCCGAGGGCCAGACGCGCATCCAGAGCCTCGATCCCGAGGGCCTCGACAAGCTCGGGGCCTGGCTGGAGAAGACGCGCTCGTTCTGGTCGCGCCGGCTCGACGCCCTCGAGCGCGAGCTGCGCGCCGAGGACGCACGCGCCAAGAGGACTTCCAAATCATGAAACCAACGCCCGACAACAACGCCCACGGCCAGTTCACCGGCCCCGGGGAAGTGCGCCTCATCCGCCTCCTCCCCGGCCCCATCGAACGCGTCTGGGACTACCTTACCACCCCCGAGAAGCGCGCCCGCTGGCTCTGCGGTGGCATCGTCGAGCAACGCCCCGGCGGGAAGATCGAGTTCGCCATGCGCCACCGCGACCTCGCCCCGGACGAGACGCCGCCGGAGCGTTACCAGCACGTCCACGATCCCGGCGTGACTTTCGGCGGCCGCGTGCTCCGCTGCGAGCCGCCCCGCCTGCTCGTCCACACCTTCGGCGGCGACGATTCCGAGGTCACGTTCGAGCTGACACCGCAGGGCCAGCAGGTGCTGCTCGTCCTGACCCACCGCGCCAAGGGCGAGGATCTGCCCGAGCTGACCAACTACGCCAGCGGCTGGCATACGCACGTCGCGCATCTCATCGCCGAACTGGAGGGCGCGCCGCGCCCGCCCTTCTGGCCGTTGCACGCGCGGCTCAAGCCCGAATACGAGCAGCTTCTCGCCGCGACCAACCGTCCCTGACCCGACGGCCATGAGCGAACCGGCCAAGGCGGTCGTCAAAAGGCGCTTCACCGCGTCCGCGGAACGGGTGTTCGACGCGTGGCTCGACCCGCCCTGGCTCGGCCGGTGGATGTTCGGCCCGAACGTGCGCGACGAGCGCATCGTGCGGCTCGGCACCGAGCCGCGGGTCGGTGGCAGATTCTCCTTCGTTCTCCTTCGTCGTGGACCGGCAGGGCGCCGAGGTGGACCACCTCGGTGAATACGTGGAGATCGACCGGCCGCGCCGGCTGGTCTTCACTTGGGCCACACGGGACAGCCGGCCGGAGGTCAGTCGCGTTGTCGTGGACATCATCGCGCTCGACGACGGCTGCGAGCTGACGCTCTCGCACGAGATGGCCCCGGGCTGGGCGGCTGACACGGAGCTGGCGGCCGGCTCGTGGCGGATGATGCTCGATACTCTGGCTGGCGCGCTGGGTTGACATTCAGTCCACAGAGGCGCCGCTCAGCCTCGTTTTTGCGCTTCCGGCCGTCTCGCGCTCCGGAAAAAGCTGCGTGCAATTCTCCGCTTGGGCTTACATACGGATGTTGCATGAGCGGGACCGGACCGGCCAATCAAACTCCCCCGACGGGAAAAAAGCTGCACATCGTGATAGTGGACGACTTGCTGCAGATGCGCGACATCGTGAAACAATCGCTGGGCCGCGAGGGCCATGCCGTCGAGAGCTTCAGGGACGGCGAGTCCGCGCTGGCCTACATCAAGAAGAACCTCGAAGCGGTGGACCTCTTCATCAGCGACCACCATATGCCGAAGATGAACGGCCTCGAGGTCGTGCATGAGCTGCGCAAAACCCCCTATCAGGGCCGCGTCTTCATCTTCAGCTCCGAGATCGACCACGACGTCAACGACGCCTACCTCGAACTCAAGGTGGACACGGTGCTGCCCAAGCCGATCATCCTGCCCGAGCTGAAGCAGTTGCTCGCCGAATTCTGGCCGCCCGCCAAGGCCTGACCGCCCGGCGCGGTGCCGTTCATCCCGCAGGGGCACGGAGCCGCCCCGCGGGCCTTGCCGTCCGCCCTTGGAGTCTTGCCAAGCCCCGGCATATGACACAAGCGTCCGGCCTTCCCAATCCCAGACCCATGAGACTCCCTGCCCTGCTCCTTCCTGCCTTGTTTCTCGCCGCATCAGCCCCCGCCATGACCGACAACCCGCTGCTCGCCGAGAGCACCCTGCCCTACAACTATCCGCATTTCGATCTGATCAAGGATGAGCACTACCGCCCGGCCTACGAGGCCGGCATGGCCGCCGAGCTGGAGGAGGTGGACGCCATCGCGCACAACGTCGCCCAGCCCGCCTTCGAGAACACCATCGTCGCCCTCGAGCGCTCCGGCCAGTTGCTCGCGCGCGTGGAGCGCGTCTTCTCCAGCCTCAACGGCACGCTCACCAACCCGGAGCTGCAGAAGATCGAGAAGGAGATGGCGCCCCGCCTCGCCGCGCACAACGATGCCATCCGGCTCAACCCCGCGCTCTTCGCCCGCATCTCGGCCCTGTTTGAAAAACGCGACCGGCTCGGCCTCGATCCCGAGTCGCTCCGGCTGCTCGAACGTTATCATCGCGATTATGTCCGCGCCGGCGCGCGCCTGAACGAGGCCGACCAGACCCGGCTCCGCAACCTCAACGCCGAGATCGCCACCCTCCACACCACCTTCGCGCAGAACGTCCTCAAGGAGCGCAACGCCGCCGCCCTCACCGTGGACACCCGCGAGGAACTCGCCGGCCTCTCCGACAACGAGATCTCCGCCGCGGCCGACGCCGCCCAGGCCGCCGGCCTCGAGGGCAAATACCTCCTCTCCCTGCTCAACACCACCGGCCAGCCCCCGCTCGCCTCGCTCACCAATCGCGCCCTGCGTGAGAAGATCATGGCCGCCTCGCTCGCCCGCGGCGGCTCCGGCGGCGAGTTCGACAACCGCGCCGTCATCGCCCGGCTCGCCCGCGTGCGCGCCGAGCGCGCCGCTCTCCTCGGCTACGCCAGCCACGCCGACTTCCAGGTCGAGCTCCAGACCGCAGGCTCCGTGGAGGCCATCAACCGGCTCATGACCCGGCTCGCGCCCGCCGCCTTGGCCAACGCCCGCCAAGAGGCCGCCGACCTCCAGGCCATGATCGACCGCGAGGGCGGCGGCTTCCGCCTCGCCGCCTGCGACTGGGCGCTCTACGCCGAGAAGGTCCGCGCCGACCGCTACGCCTTCGACGAGGCGCAGCTCAAGCCCTACTTCGAGATGCAGCGCGTGTTGAAGGACGGCGTCTTCTTCGCTGCCACCAGGCTCTACGGCCTCACCTTCAAGGAGCGCACCGATCTGCCCAAATACCATCCCGACACGCAGGTGTTCGAGGTCTTCGACGAGGACGGCTCTCCTCTCTCGCTTTTCATTGTGGACTGGTATGCCCGCCCCTCCAAGCGCGGCGGCGCCTGGATGAACGCCTACGTGCCGCAATCGCACCTGCTCGGCCGCCGGCCCGTCATCGCCAACCACCTCAACGTCCCCAAGCCCCCCGCCGGCGAGCCCACCCTGCTGACCTACGACGAGGTCAACACCGCCTTCCACGAGTTCGGCCACGCCCTGCACGGCATGTTCTCCGACGTGAAGTATCCCAAATTCGCCGGCACACTCGTCCCGCGCGACTTCGTCGAGTATCCCTCGCAGGTGAACGAGCTGTGGATGACCTGGCCCGAGGTGTTGCAGAACTACGCCCGGCACCACCAGACCGGCGAATCCCTGCCCGCCGCGCTCGTCGAGAAGGTCAAGGCCACCGCCAAGTTCAACCAGGGCTTTGCCACCACCGAGCAGCTCGCCGCCACCCTGCTCGACCAGGCCTGGCACCAGCTCAAGCCCGACGAAGTGCCGGAAGCTGCCGGCGTGCTCGATTTCGAGGCCGCCGCCCTGAAGAAATCCGGCATGGACTTCCCGCCCGTGCCCTCGCGCTACCGCAGCACCTATTTCTCGCACATCTTCGCCAGCAACGCCTACTCCGCCGGCTACTACTCCTACATCTGGAGCGAGGTGCTCGATGCCGATAGCGTCGAGTGGTTCAAGCAGCGAGGCGGCCTCACCCGCGCCAACGGCGACCATTTCCGGAAAACCCTGCTCTCGCGCGGCGGCAGTGTCGAGGCGATGCAGATGTTCCGCGACTTCGCCGGCCGCGACCCCGACCTCAACCCGCTGCTCCAGCGCCGCGGCCTCGAACTCTCCGCCGGCAGCGCCGCCGGCATCGAATAGGTCAACCGCTACGTGGGCCACCCGATGCCCCTACTGTCGGGTCCAAAGAGTGCAGCGTAGCTGGTGATTTCTATTGCAAACGCTGCGAGTTAGTAGCTATCGCATACTAATCCTGCTGCGATGGGCCAGCGCAGCTTGCAACACACAATAAACGTCGGGAATCAACAACCGACCTGACTACGATGAAACTGAATAAGACTCATGCGGCCCTCGGGCTGCTGCTGGCCGTGGTGCTTAGCACCACTTTATGGATAGGAACGAACGCATTGCTCAGCAATCGTGCCCTGCATTCCCAAGAGTCCGGAGAGTCCGAAATCGCCAGACGAAGCACATCGCTTGAAGTGAGCCAGACAAATCAAAAACCAGCACTTCGGCCCGCGGAAACTCGTATATCCTCGCCGCAAAAAACCGACCGAGAAATCGCTCGTGATGAGAGGATTGTCCGGATCGCCAAGTATGTTGAGCAGATCTACGGCAAACCCGTGGCAGGCTTGGATTGGAGTGATGCCGAGAAGGTCAAACTGATCGAGTTCCTCGTTGATCGATATGAAGCCCGATACATCGCACATGGCGTGGTTTCCGAAATGCCCAATACTAACGTGGCAGATTTTGCTCGCATGGCAGCATTCGCGGAGACCGATGTAGATCACGAAATGTTAGCCTACTTCGGCGAACAAAAGTTCCAGCAGATCCAATCCATGTTGGAGCTTAATGGCTACCTAAACAAAATTGTAGAACACTTTGAGCCGGCTTTCACGCAGGCCGGCACCCCATTGAGTCCCAAACAGGTCATTCCGTTGGCCGAGATCTTCCGTGACATCTACGGGCCAAGCGGTAACGCAGCTACGCTGCCAACTCGTAAGCGGGTCAATCCGGACAGTAGTTTGACCGACTTCGACCTAGTAGTTTTGGAACGCGCGGCGGCCATTCTTCAGCCAAGGCAGGTAGTCGCTCTGCGCTCAGCCATAGTAAGTCGAAATCAGGATTACCTAAGCCGCAACTGATGCCTGCACACCGCCATGAATATCTTAACAAAGGCATTCCGCAGGAATGCGATCAGGTGCATCTGCTTTGTTCTTTTTGCGACCGCGTTGTCTGCTGAAACTGAGATAGCGGTGTTATATGTGCTTACCGGCCGGAGCAAAGATGAGGATTCTCGGATAGCTTTGCAGTATATGGTCAATGCCTTGAATTCGCGCGCACCGGCAGACAAGAGATACATCTATGCCGAAGTTGACACCACTGACCTTGCAAAAGGCTACTCAGTTGAGGCTCCGAGCAGAGGGATTAGCAAGGTATACCTCGTTGGCCATCATGCTCTGGATATGCAAGGTCACCATACAGGGCGGATGCAACACAAGGAAGGCACTACAGATCCTGTGGATCTGGAACCTTACTTTAACAAAATATACATGTGTCAGCCGGGTGCCCGAATCAGTAGCGAAGACATTGGAAGGGATGTCGCAGCTCTTAACGGGCATGACTATCCGCCACAATCACGGCTAGATGGCATTCCCAATGGATATCTCGCTACAGCGTATATCACTTGGTATGAGGTGGACCCCGAAAGTTGGACACCGCGGATCGTTAACCCAAACTCAGGAGAACGATCCCCATGTCAAAGAAACGTCGTCAGCACAGCGCCCAGTTCAAAGCCCAGGTCGGGCTTGATGCC
>Ga0187894_10003596_pt1 | contig 17196 bp, 15 predicted proteins | sample GBC1701081metaG_FD_136650 | JGI IMG/M metagenome (GOLD analysis project Ga0187894, IMG submission 136650) | White microbial mat communities from a lava cave in the Kipuka Kanohina Cave System on the Island of Hawaii, USA - GBC170108-1 metaG ...
CGCCGCCGCTGCGCGGTTGCCAGAATTTTGCGCATACCTGCATTTCCGCAAGGGTGATGCGGGGTCCGCATGGCTGTGATGAGTTATTCCCCATAGTAAACCCCCGCGTGTACCCTCATCCTTGGCTCACTACTGATGCGCCGCATTGCTGCGCGCAACGGCAGTGGGCTCGGGGCCTCCCGGGCAAGGATCTTCGGATCCTACGTCTCCCAGACGTGAAGCCTCCCTGTTTGACTTGGCCGGGTCCTTGTGACCCGGCCTTTTCTTTACCAATACAACCGAATCACGTGGACGAAACGCGTCGCAGCAGGAGCGTTGCGGCGAGCGCCATCACGAGCATCACGGCGGCACTGATGAGCGCCACGACGCCGAGCGACTGGACGAACGCGTCGCGGGCTGCGTCCCGAAGTGCAGTGCCGAGTCAGCCGTGGTGTTCGGCTTTGTGAGCACCTTCCTTGTTATGTTCGCACATCGAGAGTGGACTTTGGCGGTTCGCCTCCCGGCTCGGATGCCGGGGGGAGCAGACTGGCAATGCAGCGAATATTTGACCGTTAATGATCAGGCTGGGGCGTAGTTTGTCGCCTGAGGCTCGATGGTCACCGCGGCTTAGGGATTACGCCACGTGCTTATGATCAAGAAGGAAGACCTGGCGAGAAACCTCCTTGCTTATGGCGAGGAGGGCGCCAGCGCACAAGTGCCCGCCATGTCGACGGAAGATTATCAACGGGTGTGCGAAATCGGTTTTCGCCACGCGCTGACAGGTATGAACTTGATGAAGGCCGCATGCCTTGCCGCTGTCGAAGTTCTGGAAGGCAAGCCGCGCGAGCTTAATCGGAAACGGCGTATTTGGGCTGACGCTCCAGAACCACCCGAGCCCGATCCCATACATGCCGCGATCGCCAAGCGTTTCGAGGAGTACTCAGTTGGCAAACCGCTTCGGAAACAAGAAGTTGTCGACGGAGTGAGCGCAGCGTTGGCATCAGTGCTTGTCGGGTTCAGGTATTACCGATCGAAATCGCAATTTCGCAAACTTTTCGTCGACGGCTCTTCATACGTCGGTCTTGAATACGGCCATGCGACCCTTGCTCTGAGATTCGGTGTTTATCACCGAGGAGTGGAGGAGGCGCGAGCGAGGTTGTTTGACTCCCTCTTGAGTTCAGGGGTGGTCTTATCATCGACCATCTCGAAGTTCTCGTACAACATGGGCCCCGAGAGTCCGCACTGGAAACATCCCGTGAAAGCAACGTGGCCTATCACCGGCTCGGAGGGTCTTGAACGCGCATCACATGAGATTGCCGACTTCGTCAATGAAGTCGTCTTGCCATACGTGACTCTTCATCAAGACCCATCGATGATTCGCAACACGCTTCTGACTGCTCCAGGTCATACGGATCAGGGGGTACTGGACGGCACGACTGTCTTTGCAATTGACCATCTGTTGGGGAGACGCGACTGGCTAGAGGGAGACTATCATCGGCTCCGCGAGCAGCGTCGCGCTTTGATTGCTCAAACAACGGCGCTTCGTGCGACAGCGCCCACCCTTCTCTTTATCAAGCGACCGACCCAAGATCCGCTCGATCGTCTTGCGCAAAACTATGAGATTGCCGCCAAGAAGTGGGATGATTCCCAGTGATCCTGGAAGCCCGCTTCGGTTTTCGACGCCCGGTTGGATTGCCGTTGCAGGCAATTGGGGACCCGGGTTCGTTTAAGCGTCGGTGCTTCGGCGGGCTGTACCCACAGAGCTGATCTTCAACACACCACATCAGGGCGCAACGCGGCGCAGCAGGAGCGCTGCGGCGAGCGCCATCGTGAGCATTACGGCGGCGCTGATAAGGGCTACGACGCCGAGCGACTGGACGAACGCGTCGCGGGCTGCGTCCCGAAGTGCAGCGCTGGCCTCGGCCGGCAATTGGCTGGCGGCGGCCAGCGCGCCGCTTAAGGTCGACTTGGCGGTTTCCAGGATGCCGGGCGGGATGTCGCTTGCCGCGCCGTCACTCATGACGCTGCGATAGACGACAGTGGCGACACTGCCGAGAACGGCGATGCCGAGCGCACCGCCCAGCTCCGTGCCCGTCTCGGAGATCGCCGACGCGGCGCCGGCGCGTGCGGGTGGTGCGCTGGCCACGATCATGTCAGTGGTCAGGATGTAGGCCGGCGCCAATCCGACCGAGAAGATCACCGAGGCGGCGACCAGTGTCGGCAAACCACCGTCGGCATCGATGCGCAGGATCGCTGCGAAGCCGATGGCCGCCAGCAGCAGGCCGCCGCTGACCACGGTGGCCGGCGGGACGCGCCGGGCGATCGGTGCCGTGAGCATCGAGCCGATGGTGAAGCCGATGGACGAGGGCACTGTCCACAGGCCGGCCTGCCAGGGTGACAGGCCGAATACCAGCTGCAGGCATTGGGCGAGGAGCAGGAACGTGCCGAACATCACGAAGAAGGCGAACATGTTCGTGACCACCGCCGTGCTGAATGCCGGCACGCGGAAAAGCCCGAGGTCGATCAGCGGGTCGGCCAGCGTCCCTTGCCGGCGCACGAAGAGGGTGCCGACGATGATGCCGATGGCGATCGACGCCGCGGCGAGCCCGTCGACGCCGTGCTCGGCGATGCGCTTGACGCCGTAGATGACGGCCAGTACGGCGATCAGCGACAGCAGGGCACTCGCGATGTCGTAGCCGTGCGGGCTGGGATCACGGAACTCGGGCAGCAGCAGCGGGCCCAAGATCAGCAGCAGCACCATCGCGGGCACGCCGACCAGAAGCACCGAGCCCCACCAGAAGTGCTCCAGCAGCAGACCGCCGACCAACGGGCCCACCATGCCGCCGACAGAGAAGCTGGCCGTCCAGATGCCGATCGCCAGCGTGCGCTGGGCCGGGTCGTGGAACATGTTGCGGATCAGCGACAGGGTCGAGGGCATCAGCGTGGCGCCGGCCAGACCCAGCACGGCACGGGTGGCGATCAGCATCTCGGCGCTGGTCGAGAACGCCGCCAGCACCGAGGCGGCGCCGAACGCGGCGGCGCCGATCAGCAGCAGCCGGCGCCGGCCGACGCGGTCGCCCAGCGTGCCCATGGTGATCAGCGCGCCGGCGATCAGGAAGCCGTAGATGTCGACGATCCACAGCAGCTGCGCGCTGGTGGGCCGCAGCGCGGCGCTGAGGTGCGGCACCGCCAGGTTCAGCACGGTGAGATCCATGGAGACCAGCAGGCACGGCAGCATCAGCACCGCCAGACCGATCCACTCGCGACTCGATGCACGCGTCATGGCGGTGGGCGAGTTGTCCCGTCCCCGGGAGGGGGAAGGACAAGGAACGCTCGGGATGTCCGCATGCGCTAACCCGGCGGCACGGTGCCGGGGCGGGGATCGATCGGCAACTGCCGGTCGAGTCCGGTCATGCGCTCGAACAGCGCCGCGCCCTGCAGGGCGCGCGCCTCGCCGCGGGCCGGCGCCACGATCTGCAGCCCGACCGGCCGGCCGAATTGATCGAAGCCGCACGGCACCGATACCGCCGGGCACGAGGTCAGCGTGATGGCCGAGGTCAGCGCGCTGCCGGCGATGTAGTTGTCGAGCTTGACGCCGTCGATCACCTCGCGGGCGCGCAGGCGCACGTCCCAGGCCGGCGTCGCCGCGCCCGGCGTCACCAGCAGGTCATAGGTCTGGAAGAACGCGGCGAAGCGGCGATAGAGCGCGGCGCGCTCGCGATCGGCCCAGGCCAACCGGCTCGGCGTCTGCTGCAGCCCGCGCTCGGTGTTCCAGATGATGTCGGGCTTGATCTGGTCGCGATGGGTGCCCAGCTGCAGCTCGCGCTCGACCACGAAATGCTGCGAGCGCAGGGCGAGGAAGGTCTCGTCGACCGGTCCCAAGGTCGGGAACGCCTCCTCGACGATGCAGCCTGCTTCCTCGAAACGGCGCACCGCGCGGGCGCAGATCTCGCGCGTCTCGCGGTCGACGGGCAGGGTGCCGGCGAAATTGGTGGTAAAACCGATGCGCAGGCGGGCCGGCTGCTGTGCCACGGCATCCTGGAACGACGTTGCCGGCGCATCGAAGGTCAGCGGATCGAGCGGGCAGGGGCCGGCCATCGTATCCAGCGCCAGTGCCAGGTCGGGAACGTTGCGGGCCATCGGTCCCTGGACCGACAGCGGCGAGAAGAGGTTGTTGCTGGTGCCGCGCGTGACGCGACCGGGCGACGGGCGCAGGCCGACGACCGAGCACAAGGTTGCCGGCCCGCGCAGCGAGCCGCCATGGTCGGAGCCGTGCGCCAGCCACACCTCGCCGGTCGCCAGCGCCACGGCACCACCGCCGGTCGAACCGCCGCAGGTCAGCGACGTGTTCCACGGATTGAGCGTGCGGCCGAACACCTCGTTGAAGGTGTTGCCGCCGGCGCCGAACTCGGGCGTGTTCGACTTGGCGATCACGATGCCGCCCTTGCGCTCAATGCGCTCGACCAGCGGATGGGAGGCCGCCGGTATGTGGTCCTTGAAGATCGGCGAGCCGTACGTGGTGCGCACGCCGGCGACGTCGGTGAGATCCTTGATGGCGACCGGCAGGCCGGCGAGCCAGCCGGGTTCATGCTCGGCCTCGCGGCCGTGGCCTGCCATCAACCGCTTGGCATGATCGCGCGCGCGATCGAGGCAGAGCGTAGGCAAGGCGTTGATATGCGGCTCGACCGCGGCGATGCGCGCGGCCGCCGCCTCGATGAGATCGAGCGGTGAGATCTCGCGCCGCTTCAGGCGGGCGACGGCGTCGGTGGCGGTGAGACGAACAAGCTCCGCGGTCATGGCATTCTCCAACAAGCGCGCGACGGTAGCGCATCGCGACCGGTTGGTGTCGAAAGATCCATGATCGCCGCGTTGAACCTGGTGGCGGCGTGTGATGTCCGAAAACGATGTTGGCGAAGGCCCGGGGACCTTCGCCAACAACAGCGCGGCAGTAGCGCTGTGCCTGATTAGTAGCGTGAGTACCTGGGCGCCGGCACGACAACCGTTGTCGCCGGCGCGGGCGCCGGCTCGGCCGCCGGTACGTAGACGGTGCGTTCGGTGCGGCTGGTGCAGCCCGCGAGCGTTGCGGCCACCAGGATCGTGGCCAGCACAGCCAACGACAATCGCATCGGGTTCATGGGCGCGTTCTCCTTTCGGTAAGCCTCCTGGCTTGCGGGATGAACGCCTCCGGGTAGCGGTGGTTCCAGCGCACGCCGGGCGCGTCGCCTGGAACCCGGCGCGCGCCGCGGACGTTGAGCGCAGGCGTAACAGTGAGGAAGGCAATGCATCGCAACCCGATGCCCGTCCTGGCGGCCAGCATCGTCGGTCTCGGCCTTGCGGCCGAGGCTGCTGTCTATTGTTCCGTAATGGCGGCGTGCGCTGTCATCCAACGCGCACACGCGCTGCGCCTCAGCCCAGGCTCAAAGAAAGAGACAGGTGCGGGCGACTAGTCAGGCAGCCTGGGCCACCGCGCTCGAGCGCAGGCCCCTTGGCGGCCTGGTCTTGTCGAGTTGCGCGTAGGCGTAGGTGCCCAGGCAGTCACCACGTTTGCCATCCGGCGCGGCGTACACGGCAAGACCTTCGCCGTCCTCGAGAATCACCCGAACGCTGGGCCCATACCAGACGCCCCGATGCAAAGCCTCGTGGCCGGTCTCTACGTAGAAGGTCTTCACGGCAGCAGCCCTCGCCCACGTCCTATCGTAGCGTGACCGGCGCAAACTGCGCGTCGCTTTCGGCAGCGTCAACGGCGTCAATGCCCATTTTGGGTTTTGCATTATTTTGCATAAGCATGCTCAAATAGCTGGCGTGTCCTTGCGCCGCCGCGCTGCGACCGGGTCGGCGGGCTCGTCGTGGGGCAAGGGGCCGGCGCGGGGCGCGCCCGCCGTCTTGCCGGCGGCCTCGCGCAACGCCTGGTCGATCAGCGCATCGAGCATCCAGCGCGCGGTCTCCTCGACCTCGCGGTCGCTGGCGTCCCAGATGTCCTTGAGCACGACGTAGGGCTCGATGCCGTAGACGATCGACAGCGCCTTCACGAGCTGGTCGAAGCGGCGCCGTCCCAGCACGGGGCGCAGCGGCGCCGCGGCGCGCCGCAAGAGGTCGCGCCGGAAGCCGCGACGGTAGCGCGGCTCCTCGAGCAGCCCGACCCGCTCCAGCGATTCGTGCTCCAGCGACAGCTGCAGGGCGGCGCGCATATGCGGCTCGAACTCCTTGAAGCGCGGGAACGTCTGGCTGAACAGCTCGCGCACGCGTTCCTGGCCGTCGCGGGCGCGCGTCTCGTAGCGGCGCACCGGGCCCAGGCTCTCGGCCACCACCGCGGCGATCACGGTGCTGCGGTTGGGGAAGTAGCGATAGGCGGTGGCGCGCGAGACGCCGGCGCTGAGCGCAACCTCGGCCACCGAGGGCGTGCGGCCGCGCCGCACCAGCTGCATGGCCGCCGTCAGCAGCAGGTGATGCGTACGCGCGCGGGCGCCGTTGTCGCCTGATGGCGGCAGGGTGAGTGTGCGGCGCGCGCGTGCGGGCATGGCTTCCTTGACAGGCCAGAACCCCGGTCCTAGCCTTCCCTGGATCCGTGAGACGCGTGTCTCACCAACTAGCAGCAAGATGGGACCTTGGCCATCGCCAAGGTCTGGCAAGGGTGGAAACGTGATGATCGCCTGCCTGCGGGTAGGCGGGGCGGGTGCAGCCATGGCTAACGTGCTGTTCACCAACGTGCGCATCCTCGACGGCTCGGGCGCGCAGCCCTTTGCCGGCGAGGTGCTGGTGCAGGGCAATCGCATCGCGCGCCTGGCGCGCGGCAGTCGCGCGCTGCCGACGGCCGGGATCACCGTCGTCGACGGCGCCGGCGCCACCCTGATGCCCGGCATGGTCGAGGCGCACACGCATTTCTCGTGGAACGACCAGCCCAGCCTCACCGCCATCCAGCGCATGCCGACCGAGGAACACATCCTGTGGTGCGCCCATATTGCGCGGCGCTACCTCGACAGGGGCTTCACGTCCTGCCTGGGCGCCGCCACCGCCAAGCCGCGGCTGGATGTGGTGATCCGCAACGCCATCGAGTCCGGCCTGATCCAGGGTCCGCGCTATCTCGCCGCCAGCCAGGAGATCACCGTGCCCGGCGGCCTGGGCGATGAAACCCTGCCGCACCTGCCGTTCCCCGAGTTCAGCTTCGGCGCCGTGGTCAACGGTCCGGAGGAGATGCGCCGCACCGTGCGCATGTTCCTAAAGTACGGCGTCGACACCATCAAGCTCAACCTGTCGGGCGAGTACATCGCCGGCATCCCGGCCGAGTTCACGCCGATGTCGGATGGCGAGATCGCCATGGCGGTCACCGAGGCCAAGCGCCGTGGCAAGCGGGTGGCGGCGCATGCGCGCTCCGGCGAATCGGTGAAGCAGTGCGTGCGCCACGGCATCGAGATCATCTTCCACGCCAGCTTCGCCGACGAGGAAGCACTCGACATGCTGGAGGCAGCCAAGGATCGCCACTTCGTGGCCCCCGGCATCGCCTGGCTGGTCAACACGTCCTATCACGCGGCCGAATGGGGCATCACGCCGGAGGCCGCCGCCGGCATGGGTTATCACCGCGAGCTCGAGGTCGCCTGCGAGACGTTGAAAAAGATGCATCGCCGCGGCATCCGCATCCTGCCCGGCGGCGACTACGGCTTCGCCTGGATCAAGCACGGCACCAACGCCAAGGATCTCGAGTACTTCGTGAAGTATCTCGGCTTCACGCCGATGGAAGCGCTGGTGGCGGCCACGCGCTACGGCGGCGAGATCATGATGCGCGGCCGCGAGCTGGGGCAGGTGAAGGAGGGCTACCTCGCCGACCTGCTGCTGGTCGACGGCGATCCGGCCAGCACCATCACCGTGCTGCAGGACTCCAAGCGCCTGCTGGCGGTCATGAAAGACGGCCAGTTCGTGAAAGAGCCCGAGATCGCCGGCCAAGGCCGGCGCCTCTCGGTGGCCTGACCCCATGACCACGCAATTCATCGAGCGGATCGCGGTCGAGACGGAGGGGGCGGGCGACGACGTGCTGTTGATCCATGGCCTGGGGGGCACCTCCAACGTGTGGATGCCGCTGATGCCGCAGCTGGCGCGGTATCGCACGGTGCGCCCGGACCTGCCGGGCTCGGGCCGCTCGGCGCGCGTCGAGGGGCCGCTGTCGATCGACGGGTTCGTGCAGGCCCTGCAGCGCGTCTGCGCCACGCTCAATGTCGAGCGCGCTCATGTGGTCGGCCATTCGATGGGCACGATCGTGGCCTTCCACCTGGCCGCCGCCATGCCGCGGCTGGTGCGCAGCCTGACGCTGTTCGGTCCGCTGCTGGCGCCGCCCGACGTGGCGCGCCCCGGTCTTACGGCGCGCGGCGCCAAGGCTCGCAGCGAGGGGGTTGCCGGCATGCAGGCGATCGCCGATGCCATCGTGCAGAGCGCGACATCAGGCGAGACCAAGGCGCGCCAGCCTGCCGCGGTGGCGATGGTGCGCGAGTCGGTGATGCGCCAGTGCCCGGACGGCTACGCGCGTTCCTGCGATGCGCTCGCCCAGGCGCAGCCCGCCGATGCCGCCGCCATCACCTGTCCGACCGTGATGGTGACCGGCGACGAGGACGCCATCGCGCCGCCGCAGGCCGTACGCCAGATCGGCGAGCGCATCTCAGGCGCACGGGTGGAGATCCTGCCGCGCTGCGGCCACTGGACCACGATCGAGAAACCGATCGAGTGCAACGACGCGCTGCGGCGCTTCTATAACAAGCGAATGTGAGAAGGCGGAAGATGAGTCACCGAATCTTCCCTCCCCCAGCGAAGCTGGGGGAGGTGGCCGAAGGCCGGAGGGGGAGCCCACGTGGTCTTAGTTACAGAGACCGCGTCGGATCCCCTCCGCCCCTTCGGGGCACCTCCCCACTGCGTGGGGAGGATTCTGAAGGGAGCGAGCGATGACGAACATCCTGTTCACCAACGTACGCATCATCGACGGCTCGGGCGCGCAGCCCTTTGCCGGCGAGGTCCTGGTCCAGGGCAACCGCATCCTGCGCGTGGGCCGCGGCGCGCGCGCCATTCCCGCTGTCGGCGCCACCGTGATCGACGGCGCCGGCGCCACCCTGATGCCGGGCATGTGCGAGGCGCACACCCACTTCTCGTGGAACGATTCGGCCACGCTCGAGGGCATCCAGCGCATGCCGCTGGAGGAGCACGTGCTGTGGTCGGCCGACGTGGCGCGCCGCTACCTGCAGGCCGGCTTCACGTCCTGCGTTGGCGCCGCCTGCGCCAAGCCGCGGCTGGACGTGGTGACGCGCAACGCCATCAACGAGGGTTTGATTCCGGGCCCGCGCTATCTCGCCGCCAGCCAGGAGATTACCGTGGCCGGCGCGCTGGGCGACGAGACCCTGCCGCACCTGCCGTTCCCCGAGTTCAGCTTCGGCGTCGTGGTGAGCGGTCCCGAGGAGATGCGCCGCGCCGTGCGCATGTTCCTGAAATACGGCGTCGATACCGTCAAGCTCAACCTGTCGGGCGACAACTTCGTACCCGGCGCACCGGCCGACACGACGTGGATGAGCGACGAGGAGGTCGCCATCGCCGTCAAGGAAGCCAAGATGCGCGGCAAGCGCGTGTCGGCGCACGCGCGCTCCTGCGAGTCGATCAAGCAGGCGGTGCGCCATGGCGTCGAGATCATCTATCACGCCAGCTTCACCGACGAGGAGGCGCTCGACCTGCTGGAGTCCAAGAAGGACCGCGTCTTCGTGGCGCCCGGCATCGGCATCCTGGTGGCGATGCTGGAACACGCGGCACCCTTCGGCATCACGCGCCAGAAGGCGATCGATATGGGCTACGAGATCGAGCTCGCCGCCGCCGCCGAGTCGCTGAAGAAGATGCACAAGCGCGGCATCCGCGTGCTGCCCGGCGGCGATTACGGCTTCGCCTTCACGCCGCACTGCGAGAACGCACGCGATTTGGAATATTTCGTGAAGTATCTCGGTTTCACCCCGATGGAGGCGATCCTCTCGGCCACCCAGCTGGGCGCCGGCATCATGATGAAGGCGGGCGAGCTGGGCCAGGTCAAGGACGGCTATCTCGCCGACCTGCTGCTGGTTGATGGCGATCCGCTGGCCAATCTTGCCGTCCTGCGCGACCAGCGCCGCATGCTGGCGGTGATGAAGGATGGCGTCTTCTACAAGAAGCCCGAGATCGCCGCCCAGCGCACCCGCTGGTCGCAGTCGGTGGCGTGATGGTGCGGTCTGAAGGTCTTCTCCTCCCCAGCTTCGCTGGGGAGGTGCCCCGATACGACGCTTCGACGCTTCGCGTCGAAGCGTCGGTGGGCGGAGGGGAGCCGACGTGGTCTCAGTTGCATAGACCACGTGAGCTCCCCCTCCGGCCTTCGGCCACCTCCCCCAACTGCGTTGGGGGAGGGTATCCATGATGCGCCGCTGGTCCTGGTTGTGGCTGCTCGGTCTGCTGCTGGTGGCGATGGCGGTCTGGGGTATCGTGCACAATGACCGCCTGTTCTTCGCCACGGCACTCAACGGGCTCACCCTGGCGGCGCTCTACTTCCTGGTCGCCAGCGGCTTCACCTTGGTGTTCGGCCTGCTGCGCAACGTCAACCTGGCGCACGGCTCGCTCTATCTGATCGGCGCCTATGTCGGCTGGGAGGTCGGCGAGCACTCGGGTTCCTGGTTTCTGGGAGTCGCGGCGGGCTTCGTGTTCGCGGCCCTGATGGGCCTCATCCTGCAGGTCGCCGTCTTCCGCTATATGCACGGCGAGGACCTGCGGCAGACCATGGCCACCATCGCGCTGTCGATTGTCGCGGCCGATATCGCGCTGTGGATCTGGGGCGGCCAGATCTACACGTTCGATCCGCCGAGCTGGATCACCGGTTCCACGGCGCTGCCGATCATCGGCAAGTTCTCGACTTACCGGCTGGTGCTGCTGGCGACCGCCATCGTCATCGGCGTCGGTTTGTGGTGGTTCCTGGCCCGCACGCGCGTCGGCATGATGATCCGCGCCGGTGTCGATGACCGCGCCATGCTGTCGGCGTCGGGCATCGACGTGCAGATGGTGTTCGCCATCACCTTCGCGATCGGTGCCGGGCTGGCCGGGTTTGCCGGCGTGGTCGGCGGCACGGCGCTGTCGATCGCCCCGGGCGAGGACACGCGCTACCTGCTGGCGTCGCTGGTCGTTGTCATCGTCGGCGGCATGGGCAGCGTGACGGGCGCGGCGCTGGGCGCCGTGCTGGTGGGCGTCGCCGAGCAATTCGGCCTCGCCTATGCGCCGACTTACGGCGTCGTCTTCACCTTCGTGATCATGGCGCTGGTGTTGGCCTTTCGCCCGCAGGGCATCCTCGGGAGGCAGACGTGAGCGCTGCCCAGTGGCGCAAGGCGATGAACTTCAACGCCGCGGGCCGCAACTGGTCGGGCGGGCGATCAGCGCTGCCACCCACCCGGACGGCCGTGGCGCCGGTCGCCAACGGCCAGCGCCTGTGGCGCCACATCGGTGTCCGCCACGTCGTCGTGTTGGCCGCCGGGCTGATCTATCCGTGGATTGTCCCACCGTTCTTCGCCTTCCAGATCGGCGGCCAGGCGCTGACCTTGGGACTGATCGCCCTGTCGCTGACGTTCCTCGCCGGCTACGGCGGCATGCTGTCGCTGGCCCAGATGACCGTCGCCGGAATCGCCGGCTACGTCGTTGCCATTCTTGGCGCCAGCGGCACGCCGGAGATCAGCCTGGGATGGCCATGGTGGCTGGTCGTCATTCTGGCGCTGGCGGTTGGAACCTTGTGCGCAACGCTGATCGGTTGGCTGTCGGTGCGCACCGAAGGCATCTACACCATCATGATCACGCTCGCCGTCGGCATGGCGTTCTTCTATCTGGCGCAACAGAACTACGCGATCTTCAACGGCTTCCAGGGTTTCCAGAAGGTCCTGCCGCCGGTCGTGCTGGGCATCGACTGGCGCGATGCCGTTCCTTACTACTACCTTGCCCTGTTCTGGGCATTGGCCGGCTACTTCTTCGTGAAGTACCTCATCCGCGCGCCGTTCGGCATCGCACTCCAGGGCGTGCGCGACAACAGCAGGCGTATGAACGCACTGGGATTCAGCCCAGTTGCGCACCGCGTGGCCGCCTATGCCGCAGCCGGGCTGATCGCGTCGGTCGGCGGCGTGCTGCTGGTCTGGTACAACGGACTGATCACGCCGGGTTCGGTCGGCGCGTCGTGGCTGATCAACATCCTGATCATCGCCGTGCTCGGTGGCCTGCGCCATCCCGTGGGGCCCTTCATCGGTGCCGTGGTCTTCGTGCTGCTGCAGAACTTCGCGATCGACCTCGTCGATCGCGAGCGCTTCAACCTCGTGATCGGCGTCATCTTCCTGGTGATCGTCCTGTTCTCGCCCGACGGCCTGCTGGGTTGGTGGACCTGGCTGTGGGACCGGGCACGGCGGCGGATGGTACGCAGCCATGACTGGCGTTCAGTAGGCGTTCAATCAACGCGGCCGGCGAGCCGCTCATAGCAAGGAGGAAACGAACATGACCAGGCGTAGGACGATGCTGTTTGGGGCGCTGGCGGGGGCGGCTGTCGCGACCGCATTGCCGGCCGGTCTTCAGGCGCAGGAGACGATCAAGATCGGCTTGCTGGCGACGCTGGAGGGGCCGTTCGCGGCCGGCGGTCAGGACGGCATGCGCGGCGCCGAGCTGGCGCTGAAGCTGCGCGGCGGCATGGTGGCCGGCAAGAAAATCGAGATCATCAAGGGCTCGTCGGATGCCAAGCCCGACGTGGCGGTCAACGCGACCCGCAAGCTGGTCGAGCAGGACAAGGTCCAGATCATGGTCGGCCCCCTGTCGGGCTCGGAAGGGATCGCCGTCAAGGAGTATTCCAAGTCGCAACCCGGCGTGACATTCATCAACGGCGGCTCGGGCGCCCAGGCGACGACCCTGGTCAACCCGTCGCCGAACTTCTATCGCTTCAACACCGAAGGCGCGCAGTGGATGGCGGGGCTGGGCACCTACGCCTTTGCCACCAAGGGCTACAAGAAGATGGCCCTGGTCGCCGAGGACTATGCGTTCCCGTATTCGCAGGTCCAGGGCTTCATGGTCGAGTACTGCAAGGCGGGCGGCAAGGTCACGCACAAGGCCTGGGTGCCGCTCGGTGGCAAGGACTATTCCTCGGTGATCGCCGCCCTGCCGCGTGACGTCGATGCGCTGCTCGTCGTGCTGGGCGGCTCCGATGCGGTGAACTTCCTCACCCAGTACGAGCAGGCCGGTGGTGACAAGCCGATGGTCGGTGGCTCGATCACCGTCGACCAGACGGTACTGAACTTCAAGGGCAAGCGCCGCGAATCGCTGCTCGGCACGGCGTCGGCCGGTCCGATCGCCGACAGCTACGACACGCCGGAATGGAAGAAGTTCGTGGCCGACTACAAGACCAACTACAAGGACGGCTTTCCGAGCCCGTCGCTGTTCGCCTTCGTCTATCACGTGAACATGAAGGCGGCGCTCGACGCGCTTGAAGCGGTCAACGGCGATCTGTCGGGCGGCCAGGCCAAGTACCGCGAAGCGCTGGCGAAGCTGGTGCTGAAAACGCCGACCGGCGAGGTCAAGCTGGACGAGAACCGCCAGGCGATCGGCACGACGTTCATCACCGAAGTCGCCAAGGGCTCGGACGGCGGCTTCTACAACAAGGTCGTGAAAGTCATCCCCAACATCAATCAGCGTCTGGGGATGAGCAAGGAGGAGTTCGACAAGATGGGGCTGGGCTCGCGCGACGTGCCGAACTGCCCGTAGGTCTTAATCCTCCCCAACGAAGTTGGGGAGGTGCCCCGAAGGGGCGGAGGGGAGCCAACGTGGTCTCGATAGTGAAGACTACGTCGGTTCCCCCTCCGGCCTTCGGCCACCTCCCCCAACTGCGTTGGGGGAGGGAATGAACGCATGTCTTTGACCAACACCGAACCATCCACCACGCCGCTCGCCACCGGCAACGCGCTCGAGCTCGAGGGCGTGACGCGCACGTTCGGCGCCCTGCGCGCCATCGACGACGTGTCGTTCTCCGTGGCGGCAGGCGAGCGCCGCGCGGTGATCGGCGCCAACGGTGCCGGCAAGACCACCTTGTTCAATGTGATCACCGGCGACTTCCCGGCCACCGCGGGCCGGGTGCGGTTCTTCGGCGACGACGTCACCGCGGTGCCGGCCTATGACCGCATCCGCATGGGGTTGCGCCGCACCTACCAGTCGTCGCTGCTGTTCCGCGACCTCACGGTCTGGGACAATTTGTTCCTCGCCGTGCGCGGCGTGGCGCGCGGCCGCTTCGACTTCCGCCGGCCGCGTGCGGCGCATCCCTCGCGCGCCGCCACCGAGGACCTGCTCGAGCGGGTGCGCCTGCAGTCGGTGGCGCAGCGGCCGGTGTCGAGCCTCTCGCACGGCCAACAGCGGCAACTCGAGATCGGCATGGCGCTGGCCGGTGCGCCGCGGCTGATCCTGTTCGATGAGCCGGCCGCCGGCCTGTCGCCGGCCGAGCGCCGCGAGTTGGTGAACCTGCTGTCCGCGCTGCCGGCGCACATGGGCTTCATCCTGATCGAGCACGACCTCGATATCGCCTTGCGCGTGGTGCAGCAGGTGACGGTGATGCACAACGGCCGCGTGCTCAAGCACGGCACGCCGCAGCAGATCGAGAGCGACGCCGAGGTCGCCGCCATCTACATGGGCGGAGGCCGCCACTGATGGCCTGGTTCTCGCGCAACGAACGCGTCGAGGGTGGCAGCACTGGCCCGATCCTGCGGGTCGAGGGGCTCAACGTCTATTACGGCCGCGCGCATGCCGTGCAGGACGTCTCCGTCACCCTGGAGCGCGGCATCCTCGCCGTTGTCGGCCGCAACGGCATGGGCAAGACCACGCTGTGCAACGCCATCACCGGCCTGGTGCCGGCGTCGGGCAGCATCAGGCTCGCGGGCCGCGAGATCGTCGGCCTGCCGCCGCACGCCATCACCGGCCGCGGCATCGGCTACGTGCCGCAGGGCCGCCGCGTCTGGCCCTCGCTCACGGTCGACGAGCATCTGCGGCTGGCGGCGCGCAGCGCCCATCGCGGCGTGTGGACCATCGAGCGCGTCTACGACCTCTTCCCGCGCCTGGCCGAGCGGCGCGGCAACGGCGGCTTCCAGCTCTCCGGCGGCGAGCAGCAGATGCTGGCGATCGGCCGCGCGCTGCTGTTCAACCCGCGCCTGCTGGTCATGGACGAGCCCACCGAGGGCCTGGCGCCGGTCATCGTCGAGCAGGTGGCCGCGACCTTGAAGACGCTGGAGGACGATTCGCTCTCGGTGCTGCTGGTCGAGCAGAACCTCGGCGTCGCCATCGATGTGGCCGACACGATCGCCGTGATGGTGAACGGCCGCGTCGCGCGCATCATGCCGGCGGCGGAACTGGCCGCCGACCGCGACCTGCAGCAGCGGCTGCTGGGCGTGACGACGCAGGGCGGCGCCGAGGCCGACGATGAGCCGGCGGTAGCGTCGTCGGAGGCGCCTGACGGCGTCGAGACGCAGATCTTCACCGTGCGCCGCGCTGGCGACTCCACCGATGCCGGCGCGACGGGGGCGGCTGAACCCGAAGCGCGCGCCGTGCGCGGCTTCACGCGCTGGAATGCCGCCGACACCCGCGTCGGCCCGCGCGATCAGGTCATCAGCGCGCGCGCCGATGCGCCGGCCGAGCCGCCGTCGCTGGTGCCCGCCGCCGCCAGCCTGGCGCGCGCCGGCCGCGAGGCGCGCGTGGTCGAGCTGCCGGTCGCCACCACCATGGGCCGCGCCGCCTATGTTGCCGGCACTTTCGACACCAAGGGCCGCGAGCTCGCCTTCCTGCGCAATGGCCTGGAGAAGCTCGGGCTGCGCACGGTGACGGTCGACCTCGCCACATCGGGTGCGTCATCGCCGGCGATGGTGCCGCCGCGCGAGGTGGCGCGCCATCATCCCGGCGGCGAGCGTGCCGTGTTCACCGGTGATCGCGGCTCGGCGGTGGCTGCGATGGCCGTCGCGTTCGAGCGCTTCGTGCTGAGCCGGCGCGACCTCGGCGGCGTGATCTCGGCCGGCGGTTCCGGTGGCACGGCACTGGCGACGCAGGCGATGCGCGCGCTGCCCATCGGCATTCCCAAGGTCATGGTGTCGACCGTCGCCTCGGGCGATGTACGGCCCTATGTCGGACCATCAGACATCTGCATGATGTATTCGGTGACTGACGTGTCGGGCATCAACAGCGTCTCGCAGAAGGTGCTGTCCAACGCCGCCCATGCGCTCGCCGGCATGATCTCCCATGCCGGCCGCACGGCCACGACGGGACCGAGCAAGCCCGCGATCGGCCTCACCATGTTCGGCCTCACGACGACCTGCGTGCAGGGCGTCACCAAGCGGCTCGAGGAGCGCTACGACTGCCTGGTGTTTCATGCCACCGGCACCGGCGGCCAGTCGATGGAGAAGCTGGTCGAGTCGGGCCTGCTCGCCGGCGTCATCGATGTCACCACCACCGAGATCGCCGACGAGATCGGCGGCGGCGTGCTGTCGGCCGGCCCGGGGCGGCTCGATGTCTTCGCCAAGAGCCGCGTGCCCTATGTCGGCTCCTGCGGTGCGCTCGATATGGTGAACTTCTGGGCCATGGACACGGTGCCGGCGCCGCATCGCGGTCGCACCCTGCATCGCCACAATCCCAACGTCACCCTGATGCGCACCACGGCCGAGGAGTGCGTGCGCATCGGCCGCTTCCTGGTCGACAAACTCAATCGGATGCAGGGGCCAGTGCGGTTTCTGATCCCGCAGGGCGGCCTGTCGGCGCTCGACGCGCCGGGCCAGCCGTTCTGGGATCCCGCCGCCGACAAGGCGCTGTTCGACGTCATCACCTCGGGCTTCCGCACCGGCGTCGATCGCCGTCTGGTCACCCTGCCGCACAACGTCAACGACCAGGCCTTCATCGACGCCCTGGTCGACAACTTCAACCAGGTCGCTTTATCGTCCTCCCCACGCAGTGGGGAGGTGCCCCGAAGGGGCGGAGGGGCGCCGTGGTGATCTTGGTAACCGGGACCGCGTCGGCTCCCCCTCCGGCCTTCGGCCACCTCCCCCACCTGCGGTGGGGGAGGGAGCATAGGACGACCCATGCCCCGCATCGCCCGTAAGGACATCCTCGACCGCCTGCGCGGCATGATCGCGCGCGGCGAGCCGATCATCGGCGGCGGCGCCGGCACCGGGCTGTCGGCCAAGTGCGAGGAGGCCG
>Ga0187894_10003597_pt1 | contig 17195 bp, 12 predicted proteins | sample GBC1701081metaG_FD_136650 | JGI IMG/M metagenome (GOLD analysis project Ga0187894, IMG submission 136650) | White microbial mat communities from a lava cave in the Kipuka Kanohina Cave System on the Island of Hawaii, USA - GBC170108-1 metaG ...
AGCAATTGGCCCCTGCCGACCCGGTCGCCAACCGCGACATGGATCGCCTGCAGCTGCCCGGAAACCTGGGCGCCGACATCGACATACTCCGACGGCTGGATCGACCCGACGGCGGTGACGACGTCGTCGATGTCGCCGCGCACGACCGGCTTCGTCGTGAATCCGACCGGCGTCTCGGCGCTGGCCGGCATGGATTGCCGCGAGGCGAATCCGGCCGACACCAGCACCAGGATGACGATTGACCAGACGTATTGACGTCGCATCGCAGGGCCGCTCTTTGTTCGTGAAGCCGTCAGACACGTAGGAAGCGAGCCTGACAAAAACCTTGATCACCTCGAATTGACGAAAGAGGCATCGGCGCGAACCCCAACCTGACTCACGCCTGACAGTCGCTGCAAAGCGGAGCGAGTGGATCTCATATCTCAGACCGCGCGCGTCCACGCGCGCTCACGATCCGACGCTTCGCGCCGGTGCGCGCGTGGAAGCGCGCGGTCCGAAAAACGCGATTGCCGGATCAACGGCGATCGCCATCGGATGTGCGTACGAAAATCCGCTCGCGCAGCGGCAACAGGGCGGCAGCGCCGGCGCGTGCACGCGATCCGATCTCGGTCGAGAACTGCCGCATGGTGCCGACCGCGGCAAAAGTCACGCAGATCGCCAGGACAACCCAGGCCGGGCGGACGCCTGACATGAACGTCAGGTTGGCCATCAGCACCTGTGTCGGGGCCACGCCGACCTTGATCCAGTAGAAGACCGATTCCCCGACCGCGGTGCCGACGGCGGCCAGCACTGCCAGCAGCGTGGGCCACACGCTCGCGAGACGCCCCTGCGGGAAGCCGCGCCAGGCCACGGCGCGATACGCCATCAACCACGCGAGCAACCCCGTCATCACCCACGGCTCGCTGACGTTGAACTTGGTCTGCATGAAGAAGTGCACGACCGAAAGCAGCGCTGCCAGGTAGACGAGCTGGTGCAGCCGCCGCCACCGCCTGCCGCCGAGCCGTCGCACCATGCCGTCCGTCGACGTGACGGCCATGGCGGTTAGGATCAGCAGGGCCACGAACCCGATCGCGAGGTAGATCCGCAACACGATCTCGACCGCGACCTTGCGCAGGTCGAAGGCCTCATCCGCCGCATAAAGCGCGACGTGGACCGCGGCATAGGCGAAGGCCGCGACGCCGACCATGCGCCGGACCTGAATCAGGCGCGGCCACCGCAGCAGCCGGCGGCCGGGCGTGATTGCCAGCGAGATCATGATGAGCTTCAGCGTCCAGTTGCCGATCTCGTGGACCGCCTGGTTGACCGGCCGCGGACCGAGACCGCCGCCGGCGTAGCTGACCGCGACCTCGATCGCGGGAACGAACAGCAGGATGAAGACGGCGAGCTTGAAGGGCGAGAGCCGTCCCGCGGGATCGAGCCACGGCATGCGATCAACGCGTCCGTGGCGGCATGAAATGGGTGGCGTCCGTCATCGACCGATATCCTACGCGCATCATCGATGGGCCGGGATGCCGTTGTAGCCATTGTTTCGATAGCCGCGACGATATGCACGACGGCACCGACTTTATCGATGCGGGGATGGCGCACCGGATTTCACCATCGCGTGAGCCGGACGACGGCTGTCCCGGCGTCCTGCGCGCCGCGAACGAACCTTCCGGGCTGAAAACTGCCCGCGGTGGTGCGGATGAAGCGCCCTGGAAGGCTTCGACACGGAGACACAGAGATTACCGAGGCGCACAGAGGAAGGAAGAAGCAAGACGCCGACCTTTTCTTCACCCGCCGAAGCGGGCCTCGCGAAGGGGGGAGGCACGCGGCGATTCCCTCTGTGTGCCTCCGTGACCTCTGTGCCTCAGTGTTGAAGCCTTCTTGCCTCAACGCGCCATCCTGTCTGAGTGATGCACCAAGCCCCTTCGCTGCACTGCCCCACATGAGCTCACCGCAGGAACGTCGCCTCCGCCGCCTTCATTGCCGGCACGCCCTGCAGCTCGAAGATGTCCTCCACCGACACGATGCGGCGGTCGGCGTCGGCGATGCCGCCGTCGCGGCGGATCTGCGCGAACACCGCCTGCATGGCGGTGACGGCGGCGCGGATGGCGTGGTTGCCGTAGATCACCAGGCCGATCCTGCCGGTCTTCTTCATGTCGGCCTCGGTCAGCTCGGGGTAGGCCGTGGGCACCAGCGCGATCGGCCGGCTGCCGTCCCAACGCGCGACGAAGTCCATCACCTCGGCCGGCGTCTTCTGCCTGGAATGCACCAGGATCAGGTCGGCGCCCGAAGCGACGTAGGCCCGCGCCCGCCTCAGCGCCTCCTCCATGCCGGCGCCGGCGATCAGCGCTTCGGTGCGCGCGATCACGACCATGTCCGGGTCGGGTCTCGCGGCGCAGGCGGCCGCGACCTTGCCCTGGAACTCCTCGACCCGCACCAGCTCCTGCCGCCCGCCGGCCAGCAGGCTGGTGTCCTTGGGGAAGATCTTGTCCTCCATCACCACGGCGCCGGCGCCGGCGCGGCCATAGGCGCCGACCACGTGCATGACGTTGATGGCGTTGCCGTAGCCGGTGTCGATGTCGGCGATCACCGGCAGCGCCACGCGCTCGGCGATGGCACGGGTCATGTCGAGATGCTGCGTCATCGACAGCAGGCTGGCATCGGGCACGCCATGGGCGGCGCTGAGCTCGAAGCCGCTGGCCCAGATGGCGTGGAACCCGGCGCGCTCCGCCAGCCGTGCCGACAGCGGGTTATGCGCCGCCATGGCGTGCGCCAGGCCCTCGCGGGCGATGATATCGCGCAACAGGCGGCCGGCGGTCATGGGGTCTCCCCGGTGTGGCGGCAGTGAGCACCGAGTCTACGACATCCCCGCCTCACTCGGGCGAGCCGAATCCGGACGCCGTTGAGCCCGCGACCATCCGTGTGTGTCAGCAGGGCGGAGAAGCACATCGACCGGAGCGTCGGCCACCATGGCCGCGGCGTCGGCCCCTATCAGCGCTGCCGCCTGAACGCGGCCGCGCCACTGGGACCGCCGATGCCGTTCACGCTGGCGATCGTGCCGCTCTCGCCATAGATGCCATAGTGCGCGAAGGGATCCAGGGCGCGCGACGTCGACGCGTCGGCGCCCCGCGGGCGTCGCCCCGCGGGTCGCGCCGCGCGCGGCTTCGGCTCGGGCGCCTTGATGCTGGCGGCGCTCGGCCCTGCCGGCGGCCTGGCCGGCATCGGCACGGGCAACATATCGACGGGCAGCGCGGTCTGGCTGGCGACTCCCGAGCCGGCATCCGGTCCCGCCGGCGAGGAACGCGCCGCCGCGACATCAGGGCTCCTGGGCATATCGGCGTCGGGCGCGCCAGCGACCGGCGCCGGCGATGCTTCGGCCGGCAGCAGCCTGCGGTCGAACGACCCCGCATCCGGCGACGACGGGCGCACTGATCCGGCAGAAGCGGGCGGCAGGACCGGCTCGGGCAACGGCCGGTCGGGCATGCCGATCGCCAGTGTGCGCGGCAAGCCGATCGGCAGCACGACGATGTCGGCGGCACCGGGTTCGTCGATCGGCGGGGTCGGCGGCCCGATCCGCACGACCGGGACGGACTCGGCGCGCGGCACCATGCGCGCGACCGGCCGGATCGACTCCAGCTCGGCCGCGGGTTGGGGCATGCCCAGGATCGGCGTTGGCGGTTCAAGATCGGTCGGCAGGATGGTGCGATCGGAGCGCCCGCGCTGCGACCTGGGCGCACCGGGCGCCTGGGCAGCCGTGCTTGTCGCCGTTTGCGTCGGTGCGTCGCGCCCCGGCGTGTGCGGCCCGGGGAAGGTCAGCAGGTCGACGGCAATCGCGGATGTGCCGTCCGCACCTGCGTAGCCGGGAGCGATGGGCCCGGCCACCCGGTCCGGCCCGGCGCGACCGGCAATCAACAAGCAGATCACGAATACATGCAGCGCCAGTGAAGCTGCGAGCGCGACCGGCAGGCCATCTGTGACATTGACCACGGCCATGGAACTGCCGCCTCCATCCAGCCGGCATCGCGATAGACGGCGCATCGGCCGCAAGGTTCCTCGCGGACGCTGTTGCGACTCGATTTTATCTCGCACCTCCCATGGACCCGTTCCGAGTCCGCCGCGCGAAGGCAGATCCCCCTTCACCTTGGGTCGATCGTATTGTGCGGATTGTCGGACCCGTCATCGTCTCGAGGGGGGTCGTGAGTTCTCGCGCTTCCTCTGCCACCCGAACCCGCAGCCTCGACTGCGCCGACGACAGTGCCAGGTTTGTCACGGTATTTTGCTTGGAAGCTTCCAGCCGGCACCGGCGCGCAGCGCCGGATCATGAGCCGGCTGGAAGCCGGCGCTGCCGGAAGACGATTACGTGCACAGGCCCGCCAGCCGCAAGTCATACCTCATCGCAGGGAGAACCCCTGCGATGAGTCGACCGACCGAGACCTTGCGGCGCTGACGGATGCGGCGCGTCACGCCGCCTGTGGCCGCAGCGCGTTGCCGCGACGCTTGCGGTTGATCTCGCGCAGGTACTCGATGCCGTCGGCGGCGATGGCGTCGCCGACCATCGAGTCACCCTCGCCCGTCAGCTCGCCGAGGTCGACCCAGGGGCTGTACACGTGCCGGGTGCGCTCGGTGATGATGCCGGCCTTCAGCAGCGTCTTGATCAGCACCCGGAAGAGGTTGGTGCTCTCCTGCATGGAGTTGCGCCGGCTGTCGCGGCCGTAGGCCTCGCGCACCGCGTCGCGCACCCACTGCCAGTCGAGCCCCAGCTCGGCGTAGATGTAGGTGCGCTGGCTGATGCTGGTAAGGTTGAACAGCAGCGACTCGAAAACGTGCGCCGCCCAGTCCTCGACCTTGTCGTGCTCCTCCGGCGTCAGCTTCGGGATCGTGCGGTCGGCCCAGATCTTGCCGAACTTGTGGTGGAACGCCTCGTCGGTCATCACCAGCTGGATCAGCCTCTTGAGCAGCGGGTCGCGGGTATAGGCATAGGTGTCGGCGAAGGCCCCCATCGCCAGCCCCTCGAGCATCAGCTGCATGCCGACCAGCTTCTTGTAGACGATCGGCGACAGCACGATCTCGTTGAGGAACTTGCCCAGCTCCTCGCTGCACGGATAGGCCTTGCCCCAGCGCGCCTTGATGTAGCGGCCGAAGCCGGCGACGTGGCGGGCCTCCTCGCGCGCCTGGTTGGCGGCGTACTCCTGCGCCCCGGGGTCGAGCAGGATGTCGCACAACGACGCCGACAGCGACAGCGCCCCCTGCTCGCCGTGCAGGATGCCGGACATGCGGAAGCGCGTGATGTTGTTGCTGAGCCGGATGCGCTGGCCCTCGTCGAGCCGGTCCTTCACGGCGCAGTTCAGCTCCGGCACCCGCTCCGGCGGCATGATGTACTCGCGATCGACGTCGAACGGAGTCGCGTAGTCGAGGTAGGCCGGGTTGAACGGGTCCCAGAAGTGGTCATGCGTCTGGCCGATGATGCCGTCGAAGGCGTCCGAGCGCAGCTCGTAGCGCTCGACCTCGATCATGGCCGGGAAGTCGTCGGGCGCCACGACCTTGTAGGCCGGGTCGTGCGTGATGTGCGCGTCGTCCGGATGATGGGTCATGGTCGTCCTCCACAGCGCCGGGGGCGGCATTTTCTATTTCATATCAGAAAATCGTACTCCCGATCCCGGTGGAAATCCACCTGGCAATGCCGGCCATGGCGGTGCAAATGGCCGCTCTGCGGAAGCCCGGTTCCTCCTGCTCGCTCCACGAGGGAGAGGTTTGCCAGGCGGCCCGTCCTTCGGAGCAGCGGCCGGTCGCACACGTTCGTGCAATGCAATGAACCTTCGTCGGTCGCGTCAAGGCGCTGGCCTCTGCCGCGTGCGATCCCGGTGGTTGACCCGCAGGCCGTGAAACACTATAGTGAGCGAGCACTCATATAGTGACTGGGCCCTGCCACATCGGGACGCGGCGGTCCGGATTGGATATCCCGTCCGTGCCGGGATCGGTACGACGCAACGTCGCTCGGGCCGCAGGAGACGTACGATGGCGATCATTAGCCGGGGCCGGTCGGAATGCTCGATCTGCCGCGACATTCTGTGGCCCGACGAGGACATCATCGCGACGACGCACTTCATCGAGGACTCCAGGGACCCGCTGTGGGAGTTTTCCGATTCCGGCATGCACCGCCGGTGCTACGAGCTGTGGGAGCATCGGGACGAGTTCACCCACCGTTATCGCAGCACGCTGGGCGGGAAGTACCCGAACCAGCCCGGCTACGTGCAGTGGCCGGATGGCGAGAGGAGGCAGCCGCACGTCGGTCCGTACCCGATTTCCGGCGGCGGGCGAATGGAGCGTCGCGGCATCCCCTGGATGCGCCAATCGGGTGTCGACCCGCGCGTGGCCGAGGATCTCGCGCCGCTCGTCGCCGGTCACGGCATCCTGGTCGCGGGGACCGGCGACGAGCGGGCCGTGGAGTCGGGGATCTTGGTGCTCCGCGTCCATGAGGTGATTGCCGCGCACCTCGACATGCCGGTGGAACGGTTCATCGAGGAGTTTGCCGCGACCGCGACGATCGCGCCCCTCGAGATGCTCAAAGCGCTCGTCGATGCCGGCAAGCGCGGCATGACGCCGGCGCGCCTGGCTGCGGTGCCGGAACAGATGCTCCCGGCTCACGGCGAGACCTATTTCCAGCTCGTTCGCGACGCGGGCTCAGCGCCGCTCTGGGACCAGCTCCAGGCGGCCTCCGGATTGCTGGCCTGCCATTTGACCCGCGAATTTCCCAGGGCGCTGGACATCCTGCGGCCCGGGTCGCCGGTACCGCTGTCGCTGTCCTACTATCTGCCGCGCAGCTACATCAGGCGCCAGGTACGCATGAAGATGGAGGAGCGGCGCCAGGGCGTGCATGTCGGGTTCCATCGACGCTATTGGACCTGGGCCCGCAACCACGCCGCGCGGATCATCGTGTCGGTCCACGCCGAGCATATGTCGGCGCAGCTGCGACAGGCACTGGCCGAGCGCCTCACCATCGCGTCGGTCGAGCAGATCGTAGGGCTGATCACATCGGCCTCGCCTGGCATTCCCTACGTGCCCCTGGCCACGGTTCCCTCGGTGATCCGGTCCGACGAGCAGGCCGCGTACTTCGAGCTGGATCGCGCCGGCGATCTGTTCGCTGCGCTTTCCCGCTCGCAGGCAATGACCGTTCACGTCGGCGGGGAGATGCCGAAGCTGCGCCTGGAACTGCTGGCCGTGCGAGAGGCAAACGATGCCGGGCATGGCGATGGCTGATCAAGAGGCTTTCCGGCGGAACTCCGATGTTGCATCCCTGTCAATCAGGCTGTGTCCGCGCAATGGGCACGAGGCGGCTACGGCCCCTCCTGCTGCATCGGGGGCGGCGGGCCGGCCGGCACGAACGCGGTCGCCTCGATCTCGACCTTGGCGCGGTCCTCGACCAGGGCCGCGACGAAGATCACCGACATCGCCGGGAAGTGGCGGCCGAACACCTCGCGATAGGCGGCGCCGATCTCGCGGCCCTGGGCCATGTACTCGTCCTTGCGCGTGACGAACCAGGTCAGCTTCAGCAGGTGCTCGGGGCCAGCGCCGGCCTCGCGCAGCAGGCGCGCGATGTTGCGGAACACCTGCCGGGACTGGCCGGCGAAATCGTCGGTCTCGAAGGTGCCGTTGTCGTTCCAGCCGATCTGGCCGGAAAGCACGACCAGCCGCCCCGGCCCCTCGACCGTCATGCCGTTGGCATAACCGCGCGGCCGCGGCCACTCCGCCGGTGCAAGCGTGGTGATCATGCGCCTGTCCCTCCGCAGTCATTCGTTCCGGCAAGAAGAGTTAAACACAGAGAGCACAGAGCACACAGAGGAAGGAAATCCTGCTGTCATCCCGAGCGAAGCGAGGGATCTTGAAGGCGGCCCCCGAGCCCATACGGATGCCGGAGGGAAAGATCCCTCGCTACGCTCGGGATGACAGCCACTTTATGGCGCTCTTCTTGTTCTTCCTCTGTGTGCTCTGTGCTCTCTGTGTTTAATTCTTCGAACTCGTCGCACCGTAAGGTCGCCCCTGCATTGGCCTTGGCTCGACACGCCCGTCATGAACCCTTCCCCACCATCTCGCGCAGCCTGAATCGCTGGGTCTTGCCGGTCTCGGTGCGCGGCAAGGCATCGACGTAGCGCACGGCGCGCGGATACTTGTACGGCGCCAGGTTCGCCTTCACGTGCGCCTGCAGCGCCGCGGTCAGCGCCGCACCGGCCGCCGCCGGATCGCGCGGCACGACGAATGCCGTCACGATCATCCCGCGCTCCGGATCCGACGCGCCGACCACGGCGCATTCGCGCACGTCGGGGTGCTCCAGCAGCACGTCCTCGACCTCCGGCCCGGAGATGTTGTAGCCGGCCGAGACGATCATGTCGTCGGTGCGCGCCTGGTACCAGAAGTAGCCGTCGCCATCCATGACGTACGAATCGCCGGTGTAGTTCCAGCCGTCCGCGACATAGCCGCTCTGGCGCTCGACGTCGTCGAGATAGCGGCACCCCGTCGGTCCCTGCACGGCCAGCCGCCCCACCGTTCCCGGCGGCAGGTCGCGGCCGTCGGCATCGACGACGCGCGCGCGATAGCCCGGCACCGCGCGTCCCGTGGCGCCCGGCCGGATATCATCGCCGCTGCAGGCGATGAAGATGTGCAGCATCTCCGTGGCGCCGATGCCGTCGATGATGCGGATGCCCGTCAGCGCGCGCCACGCCTCGAACACGGCCGCCGGCAGGTGCTCGCCGGCCGACACGCATTGCCGCAGGCCGGCGAAATCGGCCGCCCGTCCCTGCTCCGCCATCACGCGATACGCGGTCGGCGCCGTCCAGCACACGGTTGCGCCGAAGCGCCCAATCGCCTCGAGCAGCCGCGGCGGCGTCGCCATCTCAGGCAGCGCCGTCGAGGCGCCGATCCGCATCGGGAACAGGATCAGCGCCCCCAGGCCGAAGGTGAAGGCGAACGGCGGCGAGCCGATGAAGACGTCGTCGGCATCGGCCCGCAGCACATGGCGGCCGAACGTGTCGCAGCTCGCCAGCAGGTCGCGATGGAAATGCATCGTCCCCTTGGCCGGCCCGGTCGTGCCTGACGTGAAGGCGATCAGCGCGACATCGTCGGCCGCCGTGTCGACGTTGGCGAACGTCCCGTCGTGCCGCGCCATTCGCGCCTCGAGGCCATCGGTGGCATCGGCGCCGAACGCGGCGACGCGGTCGAGCGCCGGCACCGCCGCCTGGGTCAGCTCGAGCTCGGCCATCAACGCGGCATCGCACAGCGCGTGGCGGATCTGCGCCTTGGTGGCGATGTGCGTCAGCTCGCGCGCCCGCAGCAGCGGCATGGTGGCGACGGCGATGCCGCCGGCCTTCAGCACGGCGAACCAGCAGGCGGCCATCTCGGCGGTGTTGGCGCCGCGCAGCAGCACGCGGTTGCCCGGCACCAGCCCCAGCTCGTCGCGCAGCACGGCGGCGATGCGGTTGGTCTTGTCCAGCAGCTGCGCGTAGGTCCAGTCACCCCGCGGCGTGCGGAACACGATGCGCCCGCCTTGCCCGCCCGCCACCATCCGGTCGAGCAGCTCGACCGCCGCGTTCAGCCGCGGCACGTCGAGGTGCGGCACCGAAGAGAGATCGAGATTCGGCCACAGCTCGCGCGGCGGCAGCCGGTCACGGGCAAAGGTATCGACATGGGCGGTCGCAACCGGGGTCATCGCTTCCGGCATGACGTCCTCCTCACCTTCCCAACGCACAGCGTTGGGGAAGAGTGAAGAATCCTCCCCAACGAAGGTGGGAGGTTGCCCCGACGGGGCGGAGGGGAGCCGACGTAGTTTCAGTTTCGAGAGCCACGATGGTGCCTCGAGCCCTTGACGCCAACTCCTGTCCCAACATCAGCGGGCAAAGATGGCGGAAAGCCGGACGGAGAGCCAATGTCGTGTCTTTCATCTGCTTGTAGCGGCGCAGCCCCGAGGTCGAGGCGATGTTGACGACCCGCCCGGCCTTCGCCGCCAGCATGTCCGGCAGCGCCTGTTGCGTGCACAAGAATACGCCGGTTGCGTTCGAAGACGCAGATGCGACGGCGCGGATCGGCCTTCCTGGCGAGCGCGGTGAAATACAGGCCGGCGGGCTCGCCGCCAATCACCACGATGTCCATCCGCAGCCTCGCGCCGCCGTGCCGTTCCACGCGCAAAATGCTAGAGCACGACATGAGTGTCCGCAAGGCACGCGGATCTGGCCAGGCGTTCGATGTATGCCTCAATCACAGCCACGCATGCCGGCAGCAACTAACCGAGAGTCACACATTGCGCGTCACCGACGCAGCGAAGCGACGGACTTTGCGATGGTTCGACCAAGCCCGTCGTCCCGAGCGTAGCGAGGGCTTTCTGGAATGGAGTCTCCATTCGCAGAAGATCCCTCGCTTCGCTCGGGATGGCATTGGTCAGGCGATGACAGCCCGCGGACCATCCCGTAGGATCGCCTGCGCCTCAGCATCCGCGGAACCCTGCAGCCTGGCCCCTTTCCCTACGCCTGCCCGGACCGGCATGACGCATGCCCTGCACGCCTGCGTGACCTACATGGTCCGGGCCGCGCGCGGGCGATTCGCCTGGGCCGCCACCCTGATCGTGCTCGGCGCGCTGACCGAGGGCGTGGGCCTGGCGCTGCTGCCGCCGGCGCTGCAAGTGGCCGGTGTAAACCTGGAGGGCCAGGGCGGAGTCGGCGACTACGCACGGCTGGTGCTGGAAACCTTCGAGGCCATCGGCGTCCGCCCGGGGTTGCCCTTGCTCCTGGGCCTGATCGTCCTGCTCGTCGGCTTGCGCGCCCTGCTCGCCCGCGTGCAGGCGGTGGCGATGTTCGCGGTCGAGCAGAATTTCGTGTTGAGGCTGCGCCGGCGGCTCTACCACGCCATCGCCAACGCCGACTGGCTCTTCCTGTGCCGGGCCCGCTCGACCGACTTCACCCACGCCCTGACCGAGGAAGCCACGCGCGCCGGCGCCGCCAGCTACGTGCTGCTGATGATGGCCGCCGACGTGATCCTCGGCGTGCTCTACCTCGGCATCGCCGTCGCGCTGTCCTGGAGCGTGACGGCACTGGTCCTCGCCGCCGCCATCCTGCTGACGCTCCTGCACCGCCGCCGCACGCTCGCCCTCCACCAGGGCGGCGCCGAGCTCTCGTCGTCGGTCAAGCTGCTGAATACCGGCACGATCGAGCACCTGCAGAGCCTCAGGACGGCCAAGACCTGCGGCGCGGTGGACCGCAACTTCGACCTCTTCGCCGTCTACAGCCGCCGGGTGGCAGACGCCTACATGGCGACCGCACGCCTGCAGGCGTCGGCCGGCGCCTGGTTCGAAACCGGATCGATGATCGTGCTCTGCGCGGCGTTGTTTCTGTCGGTCGAGATGCTCGGCCTGCCGGCGGCGACGATCCTGATCCTGCTGCTGCTGTTCGCCCGCATCATGCCGCGGCTGATGACCGGGCATCAGCACTACAGCGGCCTGGTCGCGGTGCTGCCCGCCTTCGACGCGATGATGGATCTGATCCGCCGCTGCGAAGCGGCCGCCGAGCCGGCCGGCAGCCCCGACAAGCGGCCGCGGCTGCACACGGACCTGCGATTGAGCGGTGTCACCTTCTCCTGGCAGGCCGATGCGCCGCCCGTGATCGACGAGGTCGACCTCATGATCCCCGCCGGCAGGATCGTGGCGCTGGTCGGCCCCCTGGGTGGCGGCAAGAGCACGATCGCCGATCTCGCGATGGGACTGCTGCGGCCGGACTCCGGCCAGATCAAGATCGACGGGGAACCCCTGACGTCGGCCAACGCGCACGCCTGGCGCGAGCGCATCGGCTACGTCTCGCCGGAAGCATCGCTGTTCCATCTCAGCCTGCGCGACAACCTCCTGTGGGCGGATCCCGACGCCACCGACACCGACATCGCCCAGGCGTTGCGGCTCGCCGCGGCGGCGGAATTCACATCGGCGTTGCCGCAGGGGCTCGATACGGTAGTGGGCGAGCGCGGCGGCCTGCTCTCCGGGAGCGAACGTCAGCGCCTCGCCCTGGCACGCGCTCTCCTGCGACAGCCGAACCTGATGGTACTGGACGAAGCGACCAACAACCTCGACCCGGAGGACGAGGCCAGGATCCTCGCCTCCTTCGGGCAGCGCCGCGGCGATATGACCGTCCTGCTGATCGCCCATCGCCTGTCGGCGCTGAGCTGCGCCGATCTGATCCACGTCATCGAGCACGGCACCGTCGTCGAGTCCGGCACGCTGGACGAGTTGACCGCCCGCCCCGACAGCCGCTTCCGCGCCCTGTGCGAAGCGCAAACCGTCATCATGTAGGTCGGGCCGCATCCCTGCGGGCGGGCAAGCCCACGCCGAAGTGGCGCTCATGGTCAGTGCATTCCGTTCGTATGGCCGCGTTCCTGGGAGGCGCTTCAATTTTGATCGGAACAGCGTGCGCACCCTCTTCGGGCATGCGCCGCCAAGCGCATCGCGGGCGCGCCGCAGCACACCGTTCTGATTGTATCTCCACCGACGGCCCACCTGCGGCGGCCATACCAAACAGCTTCTTGAACAACGTCGGGCCTTTGCCCCGCCTTCGCGATATGGGGGTGGACACAGGACTGTGGGCAGCTCTCTCTGTGATCCCTGGCGAAGCGAAGGATGACAGCGGACAAGGGCCCACCGACGACATGTCCACTCCATCGCGCCATCGCGGGAGGAGGCTGAAATCGGGCGCATTCCTTGAGCCGGACGCCCCTGCCTACCGCTTCTGCATCGCGAAGGTGCACTTCGGCGGCTCCGACGGCCACCATTCCTTGGTGACGAGACTGCCGTCCAGCCTGTCGCCGGTTGTCGCCGTCACGATCGTCTCGCCCGTCATGTCGTAGGCTAATGCCTTCCACCTGGCCGAGAACTTCATCCGGCCGCGGTCCTGCGTGATGACGATCCGCACGCCGTTCACGCGGCTGTCGGACCATTCTCCCCGGCCGCTGGCGACCGTGACCGCGAACCGGGTGTCGTTTTCCGGCGACTTCGGCGTGCACGAGATCGTCCCCGACCAGGTCCCGTCGAATGGAAAGGATGCGTTCCGCCGCCGCTCTTCCTCGGCCCGGCGACGCGCTTCCGCTTCGGCCGCCGCGCGTCGTGTCGCTTCTTCCTGCGAACGACGGGCTTCGGCGTCGGCTGCCGCCCGACGCCGCGCCTCGTCCTCCGTGCGGCGACGAGCGGCCGCTTCCTCGGCCGCACGCTGCGCTGCCGCCCGCTGCTCGCTCTCGCGTGCCGCCTGGATCATGCCGTCGACCAACGGGATCACGTAGGCGCCGCCGACCGCGAGCAGCACCACCACGGCGGCGACCGCCGACCACAGGCGCCACCGTATCGCCGGTCGCCCTCCCGCGTGTTGAACGTTCCCCGAAACGCGGCCTGGCGTTCCCGGCCCGGCCGCTGCGGCATGTCCGAACGGCCCGGTCGACACCATCAGCTGGCGCCAGTCGGCGATCGACTGCGGCCGCTCGCGCTCGCGCAGCTTCAGCGCCGCATCGACCGCCCCCAGCAGGCTGGTGGCGTAGCGGCCCTTGCCGGCCTCCATCGCCGGCACCATCGCGTCCTCGCGCATGCGGTCGGCGGCGCTGGGCGGCTGGTTGCCGGTGATGCAGTGATACAGCGTCGCGCCCAGTCCGTAGATGTCGGTCCAAGGCCCCTGTTTGGCCGAGGTGAGCTGCTCGAAGGCGGCATAGCCCGGCGTGTACACCGCCGTCATCGTTTGCGTACGTCCCTGCAGCGCCGCGCGCGAGGCGCCGAAGTCGATCAGGGTCGGCAGGCCGGACGGGTCGAGAAGGATGTTCGCGGGTTTGATGTCCCGGTGCAGGAAGCCGGCCCGGTGCACCTGCTCGAGACCGTCCAGCAACGGAAAGCACATCCGTTCGACGGCCGGCTGATGCAGCCTGCCCTCGCGCCGCAGCCGCGCCTCCAGCGTCTCGCCCTGCACGAACTCCATCACCATGTAGGCAGTGCCGTTGGCCGAGATGATGTCGTAGACGTTGACGATGCCGGCCGCCTTTTCCAGCCGGGCGAGCGTCCGTGCCTCATCCGCGAACCGCTCACGGCCCCACAGGAACGTCTCCGCCACCTGCGTCGAGCGCGCCAGCACGGTGCCGTCCGCGCGCCGCAACGCGAAGCCGGCCGGCAGGTATTCCTTGAGGGCGACGTCACGTCGCAATTCCAGGTCGCGGGCGTGATAGGTGACACCGAAGCTGCCTTCGCCCAGCACCTCGGCGATCTCGTAGCGGCCGATCCGCGTCCCGCGCGGCAGCGAGTGGGAGTCACCCCATGCGCCGCGCGCCCGGCCAGGCGCCTTGCTGTCAGCCGGAACGCCCGCGCGTCCTGCTGGCCCGCTGTCGCTCAACGACGGTCTCCCCCCAACGAAACCGAGCCACTCACCTCGATCTGAAACCTCAATCCCGCGACCGTCAATCCTCTCCCGCCAAGCGGGAGGGGTGAAGGCTGGCGCGGCACACTCCCGGCGATTCGCTTCGCTCGAATGCCCGAGTCAATTCCTCAAGACCTCGCCCGTCTCGCGCAAGTACCTCAACCGTTCCTGCGTCCTGGGAAGCTGCACAAGGGCGAGGAAATGCTCCCGCTCCAACGCCAGGAAAGCAGCTTCGTCCAGCATCCCCGGCTCGCCCTTGCCACCGCAGATCACCTCCGCGATGTGCAGGCTGACCTCACATTGATGCGGCGTGAGCTTCCCCTGCCCGGCGCGCTCCTCCTGTGTCTTTGCCAGCCGGTCGAACGTCCGGCCGCCGGCGGACCGGATCGGCGGATTGCGCCCCGGTGGTTCATACCCCGCCGATGAGAGGGATACCGCCTGCGCCACGGCGAGCCCAAGGAGGTCGGCATCCTCGGTCACCACATCATCGCTTCGCAGATAGCCCAGTTCCTTGGCCACGGCCGGATTGCCGGCCTTCCCCGCCGCCACGGTGACAAAGTGCTGCGCGATGGACGACTCGAAATCGCCGCTGCCCGTCGACGCCTTGCGGGCCATCTCCTTGATACCCCCGCCGCCTGGCAGGATGCCGACCAGCGCCTCTCGCAGGCCGATGAAGCTCTCCCGATGGGCCACCACGCGGGCACAGTGCATCAGCAATTCGCAGCCACCGGAGATCGCGGCGCCCCTGACCGCCGCGACCACCGGTACACGGGCGTAGCGGAGCCGCAACTTGGTCTGCTGGAACCGGGTGATCGCCGCTTCCAGCACGCGCAGATCGCCCCGCTCGGCCGCAACGAAACCATCGTCGAGATCCGCACCGTAGGCAAAATGCTCCCGGGGCGCGTGGATGACGAGCGGAAGAGACTCTGCCTCGGCAGCGTCGATACCCCGATTGAGCCCTTCGAGAATTCCCGGCCCGATGCGCGGTCGCGAATTCAGGAATTCAAGGACGGCCGCACGGCCGTCACGACGCTCCAGCCGGACGTCAGCTGATTCGAACGCGACGCTGCCGGTCGTCGAGTCTTCTTCGCACGTGTTCTTGTCCTCTCGACTCGACACTGGCGTATCCGCTAATGCCGGCGCCGGGTGGCGAGTTCGGCCCTGGTTTCTTCGCAGACCCGGCGCAGTTCGCTGACCGGGCGGCAGAGGCCCTTGGGCGCTTCGTTCAGGCGCGTCACCAGCACGCCGGACTCCTTGGCGTACTCCTTGGTCTCGAACGGAACGCTCTCCGCCGGCACGTCCCGGCCCTCGCTCAGGCACAGCATCTTGTAGGCCCGGTTGGTCAGCGACATGGTCATCGCTGGCGTGACATTGGCGCGGCAGGCGTGGACCACGCCACGCCCCACGACGATCGGATTGCCGCTGCGGTCCACCGACCACATGGCGTCGTCAACGGCCACGCCCACGGCGGCGCCGACCCTGAAATTGTCCAGGCTGAGCAGCGGCCGCAGGTCGCCGAGATGCTCGCGCACGGCGTACATCATCTCCCAGCCGCACTTCACCGCCTGGCGCACCAGGGCCTGTTCCGCGGTCGACCATTTCTCGAACGCGCTGGCGATGAAGTGCACGATCACGCCGTCGCCGGTGAACTTGTCGAACACGCCTGAGTTGTCGTGCGTGATGCGCCGCAGGATCTGCACGAAGCCCTCGACCCAGTCGGCGTATTCCTTCTTGTTGATCGCCGATTCCATGGCGAATGTCGACTGCCGCAGGTCGACCGAGATGGTCGCCGTCTTGATCGTCGGATAGTCGCCGTTCGCGAGGTCGTCCCACGGCTTGATGCGGGCCTTCTGGCGCGGACTGTCCTCGATCACCTTCCACATCTCCTCGACCACGCCCTTGGGGAAGATGTAGTTCAGGTTGAGGTAGTACTCGACCGCCATGCTGAGCAGCGAGCTGATGATGTTGACGGTCTCGTAGTTCTCCTGGAACACGAAGAAGGACGTCCGGCCGTCGACTTTGCTTTCCACGCCGAGCTTGGCCACGAAGCTGGGACGCTCCCTGGCGTACACGAAGCAGAAGAAGACCGGGTCCCTCGGCTCGATCTGGCCGCCGGTCTGGCTCTTGTAGTGCTTGCCCGGAAAGTGGACGAGGTACTTGGGGCTGTCCGCCCCGCCGTCGATGTAGCGGATCGGCGCGCCCTGCTCCCGGGTCAGCCGACCGACCATCTTGAGCACATCCCGGGTCGCCCGCTCCTTTCCCTTGCGATCCGGCCCGGGCGGCCGGAACGTCGCGAAGATGTGACCCTCCAGCCCGATCCGCGCGATGAGCGCGTCGGCCTGCATCGCGATGGCCACGTCGCGCACCGCACGATAGAGCTGGGCGTCCTGGCCGCGGGCAAACTGCATCGCCTCGGCCAGCGTGGTGCTCAGCCCCGAGATGTCGATCTTCAGGCGTTGGTCCATGCCGGGTCCTATGCACGTTCCGCTCGGTCTGGCCTTCTCCCCGCGACGGCGGGGAGAAGGTGCCCGAAGGGCGGATGAGGGGCTTCGCGCCAGTGGACAGAAGACAGAAACCAGAAGACAGACTGACGATGGTCCTGCTCATTCTGTCCTCTGTCATCCGCCCTCTGTATTCTGATACGAAGCCCCTCATCCGGCGCTTCGCGCCACCTTCTCCCCGCCTTCGCGGGGAGAAGGCCTAACTCCGTCTAAGCGGCACACGCTCTACGCCGTATCCACGAGGCCTGCCTTGCGGAGCACCACGTCCAGCACGGCGTCCTTCAGGTGGTCGTGGTTG
>Ga0187894_10003598_pt1 | contig 17190 bp, 15 predicted proteins | sample GBC1701081metaG_FD_136650 | JGI IMG/M metagenome (GOLD analysis project Ga0187894, IMG submission 136650) | White microbial mat communities from a lava cave in the Kipuka Kanohina Cave System on the Island of Hawaii, USA - GBC170108-1 metaG ...
AAAATCTCTGTTTAATTTCCCCATAGCTGCACTATGGGCTAAGAATATATCGTTGTCTTCGACAGCTAAAACCGATTCCTGATTAAAGTTTTTGAATTATTATCACTTGACCTAATCAGTTACGAAAACTCAATGTGAAATATATTCGTGAAGGAGTTTTAACTCATCGCCTTGTTCACCGAGTTCAACCCGCATAATATCACGCATTGAAAGCATTCCCACCCAACGCCCGCCGTCAACAACAGGAAGATGACGCCGCCCTATTTTTTCCATTCGTTCGAGAGCCTGATGCGGTGTGTCCGTAACATCTATAACGGCGAGAAGGTTGCTCATGGTGTCGCGCAAGGGCATTTTTCCGGCATCTTGTCCCGTCAGAACGACACGGTTCAAAAGGTCTCGTTCGGTTACAAGCCCTATCAATTTTCCTTCTTCATCCAACACACAGACGCCGCCGATTTTTCTTTCAGCCATGTATTCAGCTGCTTCGAGCGTTGTCTGATTGACGCGCACAAAATAACCTTCGCGGTCTTTAATCACATCTTTGATTGTCATCGGTATTTCACAGCCTCCTTATTTTACTCGTCGGGTGCTTCGTTTAAGAGATATAAAACCTGTGTATTACGCCTTGCCGACAGCTTTTTTAACTTTAGGCTCTGCCTTTCGGGTATGCACTGCTTCGATACTTTGCAAAAGCACGAACGTTTGTTCAGGTGGTCCGTCGCATTCGCAAACAAGCATAACGTAATCGCTGTTGATGTCCGTGACAACGCCTTCGTAGGCACCACCGAACATCGTGCGAATCTTTACTACTTCTTCACGATGGCGTCTCAATAAATTTTCCAGGTGTTGCAAACCCATGTTTCAACCAAAGAAATAAAGTTGAATGGATAAAAGCTGTAAAAGAAATGTTTTCGGAATGCTGTGGCATTGTAGTTTTCTGTGGTTTGATTTGCAATAAAAATTTCGCGTCTGTGTTAATCTTGCAAAGAATTACAAGTTTATAGAGGCAAATTTTAATGCAATCATTTCAAGCAGGTGACGATTTGGTTTTTCAACTTGAAAGCGGTTTCGGGCTTCTTCGCGTTCTTGCGGTTGATAAGCTAGAAACGGGCGAACACATCTGGCATCTTAAAGCCTACGAAGAACTTTTTCTTGATGTTGAATTTGCCGGGATGGCTCTGGCAAATCCTTCATCGCTCTCAACAAGAAAAGCACATCTGGCTTTGACCGACAGGGCGTTTGAACGAACTCCGACTGCGAAACTAGGTAATCGTCCTGTTGTGGAAGAAGAATTTAAACCTTATTTTGAATGGCTTAATAACAAAGACAAAGAAGTATCAGACCGTTCTGCTTTATTGATGTTGGGGTTGAGATGAAAAAAAATCTAAATTCAAAGTTCAAAATTCAAAGTTACTTTTACCCGAAACGATTGTTGTCGTTTCTATTCATCTTGTTTCTCTTTGCCGTTTCTGTTTATGCGGGAAGGCGCGAGCGTTTAATCGAAACGTGGCAACCCGTACATTTCGGTATTGACCTTACGTTTAATTTTTCGCTTACGGAAATATCATCAGCAAAAACCGAGGTTACGGTATTGATTCGCAAAGCAGATGTGACGATGATTGATTTTGACTTTGGCGCAATGAATATCAGCACGGTTACGGTTGACGGCGAACCAGCTAAGTTCGCTCAACATAACGATAAACTTGATGTTTATCTGACAACACCTGCGAAACAAAATCAGAAACTGAAAGTCGTCGTCTCTTATTCCGGAACGCCGAAAGACGGTTTGATAATGACAAAAGACCGCGATGGCTTCCCTTCTGCCGTTGGTGATAATTGGGCTGACAGAGTTCATAACTGGATTCCTTGTTTTGACCATCCTTCGGCAAAAGCGACCGTAAAGTTTACCGTCACGGCGCATTCAAATTATGTAGTGGTGGCAAACGGAAAGATTGAGTCAGCAACAGCGTCAAATTCGGATTTGAAGACATGGGTTTTTAACGAAACGTCACCTGTCTCGCCTTACAATATGGTCGTCGCTGTGGGCAATTTTGCAAACGCAGAAATACAGACAAAATCACTCTTTCCCTTTCGTTATTATGTTCCGCAATCCGACAGACCGTTTGCAGAACAAGGTTTTTCGCCCGCTGTTCCTTCGGTTCTGTTGTTCAATAAACTGGTCGCGCCCTATCCTTACGAAAAACTCGCTTTGATTGTCGGCGCGACAAGATTCGGCGGAATGGAAAATGCCAATACGATTGTCTTTTCTCCGAATCTTTTCAGAGACTTTGAGACTGCACGCCCGCGCAGTCAGCGTTACAACATTCCGAGCGCGGTTGAAGAAGTCGTCGCGCACGAAATCGCTCATCAATGGTTTGGCGATTCCGTAACACAGACAACTTGGGCGGACCTTTGGCTCAGCGAAGGATTCGCCACATATTTCGCCGGATTGTTTTTAGAAAACTACGAAAGCAAGGATGCATTTCGCGCTTATATGAAGCGTGCAGCAGAAACCTATTTAAGATTTTCAAAGCAACGACGCATTCCGATTCACGACAAAGAAACCGAAAACCTGTTCCGCCTTCTCAACGCAAACAACTATCAAAAAGGAGCTTGGGTCTTGCACACTCTCCGGGGACACGTTGGCGACAAAGCTTTCTTTGACGGCTTAAAGATTTATTACAACAGACACAAAAGTTCCACTGCCACAACAGAAGATTTGCGTTCGGCATTTGAGAAGTCGTCTGGCAAAAAGTTAAAGGACTTTTTCGACCGCTGGATTTACAAAGCAGGGCATCCCGTTTATCAAATCTCTTGGTCTGTAATCAACAACAAAACAATTGAAATAAAATTAAACCAAATCCAAGAAGACGAGCCGTTTTTAATCCCTGTCACAATCGAACTTGCCACGAATAAAGGAACGCGCCGCGTTTCGATAATACCGACAGGAAAAGAAACAAAGCTAAAAATCAAAAGCGGGAAACCGAAAAAAATTACAATTGACCCGGACGAAATTATCTTGAAAGAAATCGCGTCATAAGTTGAGTTTCACAGCGTAATTCAGCATCCAAAAGATTTATGGTACTCCCACGTTTAGTGGAAACGTAGTTAAGCAACTTTTATGTGTTAAAGCTGCTGCACTCGAAACTGATTGGCTCTTTTCGCCCTTATTCCATTCTCTCGCGTCACTCACTCAAACCGTTTGTAATTGACTATTTCTCCTGACTTTCTCAACTCTTAATAAATTTTAAGTCCGCCATAATTCATTCAGCTTTTCTTGTGAATGAATTTTACCTTCTCAAGAAGTAGCAAATCCTCTTTAGCTCTCTTGCTCTATAAGCTCTTTGCTGCATCGGTAAAACCCGGATTTTACTAACTTTTAAAGTGCGGCACATCAATCGAATCCTGAAACCCTCTTGATAGTCCAGAACAAAGGCATACTTCACACGAGGTTTCTCGCCGGATTCGGGTGGCAACCTTTTTTAAGATTTTAAGCTCCCGTTCAAATGCCTTTAGTTTGCGTTTTAGATAAGAGATACATAAGCGAATTTATCGGCAAGTATTAAGCTGAAAGCCTCCATTAATGTGGGGTAAGCACCAAGAGTAGAGGGAATTACTTTAACAGTTGGATAACCTTGGCAGATACCATGTTCGGCAGCTCTGTTTATATCATTAGCAATTAAATGCCAAGCCCTGACAATATCTCCCGATACAATAGTAACTTCAGGTGAAAGACCTTGTATGAGGTTAGATATCCCGATTCATATGAGTATGCGGTTTCTTTTAGAGCAATTTTTGCTTTTTCATCGCCTTGAAGTGCAATATCTATCAGTTGGCTAAAAGTTATTTTGCCTGTCCCATTTTGTTTTTCCAATAAATTCATATAACGGGCAACAGCAGCACGCTCTGAGGCAAAGGCTTCCCAACAATCCTTACTACCCGCAGCGCACTCAATCGGCGCATTGCTGCCAATAGTCATATGTCCGAATTCTCCGGCAACCCCACCCTTTCCACGATAAATCTGACCGTCAAAAACTACACCCGTTCCAATACCGCTTGTGATAAAAACCATTGTTATTAGAAAGCAGTTCTTCATCAAAGCCAAATGATTCATAAACTAAATCAGATAATGAAATCCCGGCAAAACCGCTTGTCGGTAATTTAACGCTTAACCAATTTCATGTTTTGGTATCAAGAACTTAACAACCAAAGTATCTAAACTTCTTCCATTATTAAATCAAGGCTAACAGCGTTAATAATCCATCCTTTATTTTTCTCCTATAAGCTCTTGGTAGTGTCCTAAAAGTGTGGAAGAAAATACATTGGCAAACTCAACAGTTAGCGCAAATATGCGTGCGGTTGGCTGATAATCCTACCACACACTTGGGTGGTGTTGATGTAAAGCAAAGGCGTTTGTTATTGTGGCTTGAAATTACAAACGCAAAGGCGAGATATGTACGGGCGTTTTTGTTCTAACGTGACGTTCACTTTTTATGAAAAGCAAAGAGACTTCTTATCCCAGAAATAAAATCAAAATTTTACTGCTTGAAAACATAAGCGATTCTGCAATCCAAGAATTTCACAGTCACGATTACACCGAAATAAAAAAAGTTTCGGGTGCGCTTAGCGAAAAAGATTTGTTGTCCGCAATAAAGGGCGTTCACATTCTTGGTATTCGCTCGAAAACAAAAATCGCCGAAAGCGTTATTGCTAAGGCTGATAAACTTTTAGCTATCGGTTGCTTTTGTATAGGCACAAACCAGGTTGATTTGAAATCCGCAACAAATAAGGGCATAGCAGTTTTTAATGCGCCTTATTCAAACACGCGTTCCGTAGCCGAATTGATAATCGGTCTGTGCGTGATGTTGATTCGTAAAATCGCTGATAAAAATACTGCCGCACACAAAGGCATCTGGCTAAAGGATGCAAAAGGAAGTTACGAACTACGCGGAAAAACGCTCGGCATTATCGGCTATGGAAACATAGGCACACAGGTTTCCGTGATGGCTGAAGCAATGGGAATGAACGTAATCTATTACGACATCACTACAAAACTCCCACACGGAAATGCGAAACAAGTCCGCGAGTTGCCAGAGCTGATAAAGAAATCAAACATCGTAACGCTTCATGTTCCAAGCGACGCCACGACGCGGAACATGATAAACGGGCAGATGCTTTCACATCTTCCGCGTGGAAGCATCTTTTTGAATTACAGTCGCGGCGAAGTGGTTGATTTGGACGCTCTTAAAAAGTTCATCGAAAACGGGACTATTGCAGGGGCGGCTATTGACGTATTTCCCGAAGAACCTGAAAGCAACGGCGACGCTTTTTCAACTGTTTTGCAAAACCTTTCCAATGTAATCCTGACGCCACATATAGGCGGTTCTACGGAAGAAGCACAGGTCAACATAGGTTCTGATGTTGCAGCCAAACTTATTCAGTATATGGAGTTTGGCACAACAAACGGTTCGCACACCGTTCCCCCGTTGAACCTGCCGCCGCAAGACAAAACGCATAGAATCCTACACATACACCAGAACATTCCGGGCGTTCTCAGCGAAATAAACTCCAAACTCTCAAACCGCGGTATCAACATCTTGGGTCAGTATCTGAGAACAAACGAAGAAATCGGCTACGTTATCTTGGATGTTGATATGCAACTTTCAAAAGCGGCTTTTGAACTATTGAAAGAAGTTCGAGGAACTATAAAAACCAGAATGGTCTATTAAAGAATGTGCGTGAAATAACTTCTTCAATGAAACAGAACTCTATACCATTTAAGAAGCGGGAATTAAATTAGGAACAAGATGGTAAGCTGTCTCTATCTTGTGTTAAAACATCCATTCACGAAAGGCAACATTTTATGGCTAAAACATCGGCGAAAATTGTAATTATCGGGGGCGGTTTCGGCGGGCTTTTTACGGCTCTTGATGTTGCTAATCATGGCGAAGTCACACTTATTTCCGACCATGACCATTTTCTTTTCAAACCCCTTCTTTACGAATATATGAGCGGCGAGGTCGAGGCTTGGCACATCGCCCCACACTTTAACGAGCTCTTGGATGACAACATACATTTTGTTCACGGTTCGGTTGCAGATGTTGATTTTGACAACCGCGAGGTAATTATAGAAGGGCGTGAGAATCGCATTTCATATGACTGCCTCGTTCTGGCTGTGGGTGGACGAACAAACTATTGGAATGTCGAAGGTGCTGAGCAAAACTCAATGCCTTTCCGCGAAATAGCACACGCGGATAGGTTAAGACACAGAATGCTCGAAACGCTTGACCATCTTCCCACAGGATCAGCACCGCAAGATGTGCGTGATGCTCTGACATTTGCAATCGTAGGCGGCGGAGCAAGCGGCGTTGAACTCGCTACAAAAATGTCAGACCTTTTAGGCGAAGCAATCGGAAGACGCGCATTAAGAGGTGAACCCCGCATTCTGATTATTGAAATGGCTGATGAAATTGTGCCGGGTATGGGTGAAGATATTCGCAGGATTGTCGAGAAAGCGTTGAGCGAAGCCCGCGTTCAGACATACTTACAAACAAAAGTTGTCGGTGTTTCGCCCAACGGTCTGACTATTGAACACAATAAGGCAGAGTCCCACATTAAAACCGCCGCAACAGTTTGGGTTGCAGGTGTTCGCGTTCACGCATTAATTGAAAAATTAAATATAGAAAAAACTAAAAACAATTTGGTCATTGTCGAACCGACTTTGCTTGTTAAAGGTCATGAAAATGTTTTTGCACTTGGCGATGCTTGTTACTACGCAAACATCCCGCCCGTTCTCGGGGGTACGGCGCAACTCGCAATGCAACAGGCAAAACTTTTAGGTAAGAACACAAAAGCTTTTGTACGTGGCAAAGATTTGTCCGTAGGAAAATTTGAAGAATTGGGCGAGGCTTTAAGTTTGGGTGTAGAAAATGCCGCTGTTCTTGCAGAAGGAAAATCTTTTGGCGGAACGCTCGCGCGACAGGCAAGATTCGCGCTCTACACATCGCGCCTTCCCACCTGGCAACATCGTTTGAAAGTAGGTGCAAGTTGGTTCTTTGAAGGGACCTCTCCGCGTCCGCTTCAACCCCTGGGATTTTGAATAACAGTGAGCGGTGAGCGGTAAGCAGTGAGCAGTGAGCGGTGAGCGGTGAGCAGTAAGCAGTAAGCAACATCAAACGTCAATGAGTTTGTTTATACTACTTCCTACCTACTGTTAACCGCTCACCGCTCACTACTTACTGCTCACCGCTCACCGCTCACTACTTACTGCTCACCGCTCACCGCTCACTGCTCACTGCTCACTGCTTACCGCTCACTACTTACTGCTCACCGCTTACCGCTCACCGCTCACTGCTCACCGCTCACCCTTCCCCCCTCGACCCACATTTCGCCGTCTGCATAGATTTCTTTTTTCCAAATGGGGACGGTTCGCTTTAGTTCTTTGATAGCCCATTCGCAAGCCTCAAAAGCGGCGCGACGATGCGCTGAACCTACGGAAATAACAACACTGGTTTCACCAATCTCAAGCCTTCCCAGGCGATGAACAATTCCGATGTAAGAAATTTCAAATTTTTCGTGAGCCTGCTGTCCTAATCTCTCCATCTCTTTCAGTGCCATTGGTTCGTAACCCTCATAAACGAGATAGAAAGTCTGCCGCCCTTTCGTCCACTCGCGCACGTAACCGTCAAGTGTTACGGTTGCGCCGCATTCATTCAAAACAACACGTCGCGCAACTGCACCAACATCAATCGGGTCTTTCGTTATTTCAAAAAAATCTTTCGATTGCAGATTGCTGATTGCTGATTGCTGATTTTCCCTATCTTTTTCTATATCATTTGCTCCCTTCTCCGCCGGAAACGGGTGGGAAAATCGCTAACTCATCGCCTTCGCTTATCTCTTGTTCCGTTGGTGCGTATTCTTGATTTACAGCAAATAAGAGCGAACGACCGAAGCGGTCTCTCAAAGCGGGATATTTGCCCATCACTTCTTCAAACGCGCCTGAAACATTGATGGGTGATGACAAAAAAACTTCTGTTTCTTCATATCCCGTCACATCACGCGCCGCCCCGAAAAAGAGCAAACTAACTTTTATTTTTTCAGTCTCAAGTTCCAAATCTCAAGTCTCACGTTTTGAATTTTAACTTTAATTCAGACTTTACCTGTAAACAAAAGCCACTTAAAGGCTGGACTCTAAACATTTAGAATTCTACTTTCTTATTGCCGTGACCGTTTGATTTTGCGATTTGCTGAATGTGCGCACGTTCTTCGTATTGAACAACGGCGCGGGAAAGATAGTAGTACAAACGGTCTAACCTTTCAGAAGTAGAACGCATTTCCAGCAGTTCATACTTCATCTTCAAGTCAATATCCATGGCAGACGAGACCAAGAAAGAAAGTTGTTCGGGGTCTGTCGGCGGAAAGTCAGGCAGAGGGTCATTATCATTGCTCAGTTTTTTTATTGCCTGTGCAATCCTAACGAAAAGTTCTCTTACCTTTTCTGCCTGTGGTTCAAGCGCGGTTTTGTCTTCAGGCTCATCTTCAAAATAAGAAACCCGTCCAACAAGATAAGGTTCGTCCGCATCCACATAATCTTCCAACCGATAGCGAATTACGCCGACAGATAAGATGTTCGAGCGTCCGTCGGGTAATTCCTGTGCATCACGCACTTCTGCAATACAACCCAGATGTCCATGCGGCGGCAATGTTTCTTCCGATTCGCTCGCATCAAAAAAAGAGAGACCGAAAAGATTGTTTCCGATTTGAATATCCTTGAGCATCTTTCTGTAACGCGGCTCGAAAATATGCAAAGGCATCGGCGCACCCGGAAATAAAATTACGGGCAAAGGAAATAACGGTATTTCATTAACACCGCGAACTTTGTCTAAGGCTTCACTCATTTTTAGCCAATGTTCCTAAGTCCCGCCTTTAGGCGGCAATATTTAGCGAAATAAACGCCGCCTGAAGGCGGGACTCAAAACTTCTATCCTTGTTGTGCAATCGCATTTCGTTCAAGCGCATTCAATGCGTTTGTTCTTGTTTCTTCTTTCTTTTCGTCCAATACCTGTTGAATCTGCTTCAAAATTTCATCGGGAGATTTGCCGGAAAGAACCATTCTTTTTGAATTGATAATCAGTTCCGCAATTTCAACGGCGCGGGATTTATAGCGATTATCTCGCAGAACCAAATCTTCTAAGATGCGGCGTTCGCGCTCGTGACGCGGAACCTGTGCGTCCATTCCAACGGCAACGCCGTATTCGACGGGCACGCTTTGATTGCGGATGATTACATGGAGTGCGCCCGTCTTTTCCTGCGCTTCATCGCGCATCTTACGAATGTTTAAAAGCGAATTTTTGAAGCCGAGATGCCCGCGCAAAGTTATCTCAATTATCGGCGCGGGTTCTTTTGAGTTTGCAGAGTGTTTATTCGCTTCGCGTTCGATTACATCCATCACGCCCTCATGGACTTTCTCTTCGTCAACCACGCCCGAAACATCAAAAGAAAGCCGTTGAAACGGACGCTGAATGTAATCGCTCAAATGCCTTGCTTTCACATTCTTCTCTTGGTCAACTTCAACCAAAAAAGCACCGCGTTCTTCTTTATATTCGTCAATCGTGCAAGCCTCTAACGAACCCGGATTAAAAGCCCAGTTTTCAATCTCGAAACGCTTGTGCGTATGACCGAGGGCGACATAATCAACCAGAGATTTCAGCTCTTTCAGTTTTTCAACCGACAACGCCGGAATCGGACGATTGATTTGTCCTTCAACGTCCGTGTGGAGCATCAGTATATTAAACATCTTCTCATCACGCGCACGCCTGAGAGCATCAGATAATGCCGGAATCGCGTTGTTCGCACTTGCGCCATACCAGTGAGAACCGAAAATTCTTGTGCCTGCAATATCAACGTAAGAGCCTTTGCGTTCTTCGTCGTTCCAAGCCGTTAAACTCAAATTCCCTTCTTCGTCACGCGTGGGCTCGAGCAGGTAAATAAAACCCCATTCTGAAAGAGAACGAAGCCAAGAGAAAGTTCTCGAAGTATCTTTCTCTTGAAAGGAAGAAACAGCTTCGTGTTGGTCATGGTTGCCTTCGATGACAATGACGGGAATATTGGCTTCTTTAAGTGCCATCAGACCTGTCATCGCGTGATTCATGGCTTGCGGCTCCACGTTTCGACGGTCAAAGAAATCACCGCAAACCAATACAAAATCCACTTTGTGTTCAATCGCAGAGTTGAGAACAACATCCATCCACGCACGCGCAAAATCTCTCATGCGTTCGACAAGATTGTAACGACGACAACCCAGATGTATGTCTGATATGTGCAGGAATTTCATGCGGCAAGGATACAAGTAAAAAGTAAAAAGTAAAAAGGCAAAACGGACGGTCATCCATTTTGCCTTGCGCCTTTTGATTTCCAAATGTTAAAGCCCCCGCGGCTCTGGGCAAGAACCGTTTTGGATCGGGGGCTTTACGCGGCTACACACAGGCAGGAGGGGATCCGCTTTATATGTAGCACTGGGACTCTCATAGCGGTAAGAGTCCGTTCTTTAATAGTTTGCAAATATCTTTAATTGTGGGCAAGAGCGACAGTCTTTTTTATCTTTTGTTTTGTTGCTGTCTTCTATTTTCTTGCTTGGGCTTTGGTTTCCTCACTGCCCACGCGCCATTGACGCCACGCTAAGTTTCTTTTGCAAAAAATTTCTGTTTCATTTCGAGTTGACTGACGACGTCGGAATATGGCTTCTTATTCTCGCAAAAACTTTTCATAAAGGTATAAAAACCCATGAGCAAAACGGTTTTGATAACGGGTTCGTCATCCGGCATAGGCAGAGCAACTGCGGAACATTTTCAAAAATCGGGCTGGAATGTGGCGGCTACTATGCGTTCGCCTGAAAATTCTTCGGGTTGGAAGAAAACCGACAACATCTTTTTTGTCCGTCTGGATGTAACCGACATACCGTCAATCGAAAATGCAATAAAAGAAACGCTCAACAAATTCGGCACGATTGACGCGGTTGTAAATAACGCAGGTTATGGACTTGTCGGTGCGTTTGAGGCTTCGACCGATGAACAGATTGAAAGACAGTTTAGGACAAATGTCTTAGGTGTGATGAACGTGACGCGGGCAATTTTGCCTTACTTTCGTGAACGCAAAGACGGGACAATCGTTAATGTAACTTCGATGGGCGGGCGCATAACTTTTCCGCTTTACAGTCTGTATCACGCAACGAAATGGGCTGTTGAAGGTTTTTCGGAATCACTTCAATATGAACTGAGTCCGTTTAATATCAAAGTCAAAATCATTGAGCCCGGTCCGATTAAGACAGATTTTTATGACCGTTCGATGGACGTAATGACACGCGATGGCTTAACCGCTTATGACGATTACATCGCACGCGCAATGCCCAATATGCAAAAAGCAGGCGAAACCGCGCCCGGTCCCGAAATCGTTGCTAAAGTGATTTATCGCGCCGTAACGGACGGAAAATGGAAACTCCGTTATCCCGCAAACGCTTCGATGGTTTTAAGTTTAAGAAAAGCATTACCGGACAAGGCGTTTCAAGGTTTTGTGAAAAAGGCAGTTTTAGGAAAGAGCCGCAAATGAGATTCAAGCGACTTTTTTCAAGTTACAAAACTAACCTTCTCCTTCGCCCAATACCTTATAAAGAAATGAGCGGCTTATTCCCAAACGGATGGCGGCGGCGGATTTGTTGCCGTTCTCTTTTTCGACAGCTTCCAGGATTTTTCTTTTTCTATATTCATTCACCATGTCTTCCAATGTCGGTTCATTACTCTGTACTTTCGGTAAAATCTTCAACATATTTTCCGGTAAAAAGGTAACATCAAGCTTTCCGTTTTCGGACAAAACCATAAGACGTTCGATTATGTTTTCGAGTTCACGAACATTTCCCGGATAGTGATAGTCTTGCAGGGCTTCGAGCAGTGCGGGCGTGATTTTCGGAGTGGCACGACCATGCTTCTTCGCAAATTTTTCAACAATAATTGTGGCTAACAAAGGAATATCGTCAACGCGTTCTCTTAACGGCGGCAATGTCAATGGAACAACATTCAAACGGTAGAACAAATCTTTTCTGAACCGTCCGGCTTGGACTTCCTCTTCCAGGTTTTTGTTTGTAGCCGTTATCAAACGTACATCAACGCTCAGAGTTCTGTCGCCGCCCAATCGTTCAAAAGTTCTGTCCTGAATGACGCCCAGAAGTTTCACCTGTACGTTTTGCGAGAGTTCTGAAATCTCATCAAGAAAAAGTGTGCCGCCGTCAGCCCATTCTATGCGCCCTTTCTTTTGCTGGGTCGCACCCGTAAAAGCTCCTTTTTCATAGCCGAATAATTCTGATTCAATCAATGATTCCGGTATGGCACTACAACTAATCGAAACGAATTTGCCATTGTGTCTGAGGCTCTCTTCGTGGATTGTTTTTGCAAGAAGCCCTTTGCCTGTTCCGCTTTCTCCGGTTATTAACACATTCACGTCGGCTGTAGCTATACTTCGTGCAAACGCCAAAACTCTTTGCAGTTGCTCATTGGTGCTTACGATGTTGCCAAAACCTTTTTCCCTGCGTTGTTCGAGATGGTGAAGGTGAAGTTCGCGCTCAATTTGACGCACTCTTGCGGCTTGTCGAATCAAAGGCGAGACATCATCGGAATCCACATCTTTGTCCAGATAGCCGAATGCCCCTCTTCGCATCGCTTCCATTGTTGATTTTGTGGATGCTCTTCCGGTAAGAACAATGACGGGTAGCGGGGGGACTTCTTGACGGGCTGATTCAATGACAGCGAGACCTTCGGTGATGCCGTTTTCGTCAGGCGGTATGTGCAAATCACACAAGACGACATCAACATTTACAAGTCGCCAAGCCTCTATCGCCCCTGTGCGCGAATCCGCTTCAATGATGTTGAACTCATCTTTGAGTGACCAATAAAGTTGACGGCGAAAAGCCGTTTCATCGTCAACAATCAAAACCGTTTTTTTCTTTCCCTGCGCGTTTTCATCCATAAATTAGCCGCAATAACACACAATAAACCTAAGCGGAACTTTTGCTTTATAGGCTCTTTATTCTTTCTTAGTGCCTAATTTTTAATGAGATGAATTCTTTATTCGCAGGGCGCGTCGGATGGTAACACGACCTTAAATGTAGTTCCAACATTTATTGTGGAAACTACTTCGATTCTGCCACCGTGAGCCGTTATGACTTCATTACAAGAATAAAGACCTATTCCAAAGCCTCTCTTTTTTGTTGATGAAAAGGGACGAAAAAGTTTTTCCGCAACAAATTTTTCACTCATTCCTTCGCCGGTATCAGTAACACTAAAGAACGATTCTTTCCCGTTTACTTTTCCTGCGCTGATTGTGATTTTGCCATTGCTCTCGCCCATTGCTTCGATTGCGTTTAGCAAAAGATTTTCAATCACTTTTTCGATTTTTTCATGGTCAATGTCTATTATGAGTTTTTCGGGTAAATTCATTTCAACTTCGTGTTTTGAATCCTGTTTTGCCGTCGAAGACGCAATACGATTTATTATCGGCACGATGTCGTGAGGTTTCGGTAAACGAAACTCGACGCTGTGACTAAGCGAAGGGCGGTTCAATTTTTCAAACAGTCCCTGAAGTTTATCAACTGTCCCTTGAAGAGCGTCCATGGCGTCCTTACGAAAATCTTCGTTGTCATAATGTTTCTGCATATTCTTTACCAGCAGAAAAAGAGCCGCTATTGAGTTTTTCAAATCGTGAGCCAATACGGCAGAGACACGGAGAAAAGATTGAAATTGTTTTGTTTCGGCTTCGTGTCTGACCTGTTCGCGAAAGCGTTCGTTGATGATATTCAAATGACCTTCAAACGGGCGCAAATCATCGCTTGAAAGTGTCGTTGGCGATTGATTCAATTTTCCTTCGGCAATGGCGGCTGTTCCGACCGAGACTCGATTTAGATTTCGCAGATGCTTATTCAACGTACGCCACAAAAACCATGTAGCACATGCTACAAACAAAGTAATCAATCCAAACCCAATCAGCCCGAATCTTTTCCAATTATACAAAGAACCCGTATAGCTTTCGCCGACCACAACGGATAAATCCATATCTTCGATTTGAAGAAAAGAAACAAGCCAACTCGATTCCGCAGTATCGTAAAACTCCAAACCACTTTCGCCTCTCTTTATTGCTTCGCCAATCTTTGAAAAGGGACCTGACAATGCCGCAGTTGTTGTTTGATAACGATAGGACAAATTTGTGTGATAAAGAATGTAACCCGTTTTATCTGTTATTAATATAAAGTTTTTATCGTGGTGAAATAAGTTCACGTCCTTTAACAAAACTTCCAGTTTTATGTCTGCAACTAAAGCCGCATTCGCTTTTTTGTTACCGGCATTACCGACAAAAATCGGAACGGTGAAGCGAATCACAGGAACAAAACTATTTTTCACTATCATCGGTGGTAAAGTTTCGCCCTCGGCTATTGTCCAGATTTTTTCTTCATTTAAGCGTACATCCGAATTATGCAGAGACGAATCGTTTTGCGATTTTTCAACGAAACTACAAACCTCGTGACCATTTCTGTTTAAGATTTTAATCGAAGTGAAATTTGAAGAATGTCCTTCGATAAAGGTGTATGTTTTTTCTCTGGCTTGCTCGTCTAATGCCGGGAGTTGATTTACAAATTCAAGAATGTTTTTCGACCGTGCGAGATTAATCAATTCACCCTGTTTTTGCTGAATTGATTTCGAGACTGTGTCTTTAATAACAGTCGAATATTGATGTGCCTGGCTTTTCGTGGTCTCGGTAATAATCCGGGTTCCCCGCCAATATAATGCCGCGCTCAAAAGCAGTGCCGACACAAACGCTATGATAAATGAAAGGAAAACTCTTTGACGAAGTTTCATGCGGGCGAATGTTACGCTTAACCATGTTGAATTGTCAGCATAATTCTCTGAGGTTTATAAAAGAAATGAAAAATCCGTCCCGGCGTGTCACAACACAGTGCAAAAAACTTTCCCCCCTCATTTTGCGTAAGAACAACGCTCTATGGTTTTATCTTTGATGAAATTCGTAAACTTCTTTTAATTCAAGTCTAAGGTGGTTTTGAAAAATTATGGCAATGTCTCGCACAAGAAAAATCGTGCTTGCAATCGTCGGAGTGGTCTTCGTTTTATTTTTAGCGTGTCTTATCGGTCTGGCTCTTTTTATTGCTTCTATCAGAAGTTCGACGCCCGGTGTTGAAAAGAATAGTGTGCTTGTTCTTCGCGTTGCGGGTGATTTGCCGGACTATCGTCCCGAAGACCCTGCGGCAAGGTATTTTGGCGGCGACGATAATTCTTTCGCCCTTCTTACATCGCAAATCAAAAAAGCGAAGGTTGATAAACGCATCAACGCGATTTTGCTGGACATTGATTTTACCTCGATGGGATGGGCAAAGGCAGACGAACTGCGCGACACTATTGCGGATTTCCGTATGACCGGAAAACCCGTTTACGCCTACATGGAACTTGCCACAAATAAGGAATACTACATAGCAACCGCATGCGATAAAATTTTCGTTCCGCCGACGGGTGAACTATTTATCACAGGTTTTGCGGCTCAGGTTCAATTCTATCGCGGTTCGTTGGATAAACTTGGCATCGAAGCCGATGTTGTAAAAATCGGCAAGTACAAAAACGCACCCGACCAATACACCGAAAAGAAGATGACGGACGCGCATCGTGAAGTTCTCAATTCGCTTCTCGACGGTCTTTTCAATCGTTATATTCAGGGCATCGCCACAGCCAGAAAGAAATCTTTCGACGAAGTTAAAGCCATGATTGACAATGCGCCTTTCAAATCAACTGAAGCGCAGTCTCAAGGCTTGATTGACGGTGCGCTTTACAAAGACCAGGTTTATGACGACTTGAAAAAGAAACTCGGTTATAAAGATAACGAAAGCATAAAGACGACAAGCGAGAGTGCTTATCGTGATGTGACACCCGAATCTTTAGGCTTGAACGAAGGTGAGCGGATTGCCGTAATTTATGCTTCGGGTCCAATAAATTCAGGGGCTTCAAACGATAGCCCTTACGGAGAACCGACAATCGGTTCGGATACGGTTGTAAAAGCCGTCAACGATGCCGCCGCAGATGAAAGAGTCAAAGCAATTGTAATTCGCGTTGACAGTCCGGGCGGTTCAGCTTTCGCTTCGGATTTAATCTGGCACGCAATCGAAAACGCCAAAGCGAAAAAGAAACCCGTTGTGATTTCAATGAGCGATGTTGCGGCATCGGGCGGTTATTACATCGCCTGCAACGCAGATAAAATCGTGGCTCAACCTTCTACAATAACAGGCTCAATCGGCGTCTTTGCGGGAAAACCCGTGATGAAAGGTTTCTACGATTGGCTTGGCGTTACAAACGAATATGTTCTTCGCGGTAAGAACGCAGGACTGTTCCGTGAAACCGAAAAGTTCACGCCTGACGAGCGCAAGAAATTTGAGGAAATGATTAACAGCACATATTGGGATGATTTTGTTCCGCGTGTTGCAAAAGGTCGTGGCAAAGACAAAGAATACATTCACTCAATCGCACAGGGTCATGTCTGGCTTGGCGAGCAAGGGAAACAGAACGGGCTTGTTGACGAGTTTGGCGGTCTGGATAAAGCGGTGGATATTGCGAAAAATCTTGCGAAAATTCCAGATGGCACAGGCATAAAGCGTGTTGTCTTTCCAACTCCACGCACGTTTTTTGAACAAGTCTTTAACTTAGAACCCGACGAACAATCGAGAATCAAAATCGAACAACAACGCGCCGCTTACAAAGCATTGCCGCCGGAGGTAAGACGTTCGCTCCGTTTCGCCGCAATGATGGAACAAATGCGAAATGGTCAGTCAATGTTGTTAATGGATTATGAATTAACAATCAAGTAGGCAAACAACAGTAAACAAACAAAAAGCCGAAGGGGATATTTGCAATAACCTTCGGCTTTTTGTTAATGGGAAAGAATTTATTCTGCTTTTCCAAACAAGCGTTCCGTCTTCATTTTGCTCTTTCGTTTCAAGTCGTTATTCACAGCCTCATTGACGCTCTGCATCTAAACCTAAGCGGTTATAGATGTAGATTCTAAAGACACGCTTTGTGTAGCCACATACGTTACGTCTTTAACCGTCCGCCCGACGGCTCGTTTCAAGATTACTTGAGCAGACACAATATC
>Ga0187894_10003599_pt1 | contig 17189 bp, 12 predicted proteins | sample GBC1701081metaG_FD_136650 | JGI IMG/M metagenome (GOLD analysis project Ga0187894, IMG submission 136650) | White microbial mat communities from a lava cave in the Kipuka Kanohina Cave System on the Island of Hawaii, USA - GBC170108-1 metaG ...
AAAATAACTCGACGCTTTATCGCTAACGACGGCCGGTGCGAACGGCCGAAAAGATTCGCGATACTTGATCTTCAAATTCATCTTCGATTGCATTTCCGCGTCGTGCGGATCGCCGAGAATGCTCCTCGCACCTAATGCCCTCGGGCCAAATTCCATTCTTCCCTGAAACCATCCGACGATCTTTTGCTCGGCAAGATGTCGCGCGGTTTTGTCAATCAACTCATCGTCGCTTAACTCACGATAAATCGCGCAGAGACGATCGAGGTCAACCCGAATTTCATCGTTCGAAAACTCAGGACCGAGATACGAGCCGCGCATTGCGTCGTTGCTCACGACCTTGCGTTCGTTGCCGAGATACTCGTGCCAAACCGACAACGCGGCCCCCAGCGCGCCGCCTGCATCACCGGCCGCAGGCTGTATCCAAATATTTTCAAACGGCGTCTCGCGCAAAATGCGGCCGTTGCCCACGCAATTCAGCGCCACGCCGCCAGCGAGACACAGATTTTTTTCACCGGTTTCGCGGTGAACGTGATTCGCCATTCGGAGCATCGCCATCTCGGTTACTTCCTGCACCGATCGTGCGAGATCCATCTCACGTTGTGTGATCGCGGATTCGGGTGTGCGTTCCGGGCCGCCAAAGAGATTGGCAAATCGCGCGTTCGTCATTCGCAAGCCGCTCGCAAAATCGAAGTAGGGCATATTTAAGCCCAACGAGCCGTCGTCTTTGAGGTCAACCAGTTCTCGCAGGATCGTATCGACATACTTCGGCTCGCCGTAAGGCGCGAGGCCCATCAACTTATACTCGCCCGAATTCACCTTAAAACCGGTGAAGTACGTGAACGCCGAATACAACAAACCGATCGAATGCGGAAAGCGCATCTCGGCGAGCAGGTCGATCTCGCTGCCGCTCCCGACGCCATAACTCGATGTCGCCCATTCGCCGACGCCGTCCATCGTTAGGATTGCCGCACTCTCGAACGGCGAAGGGAAAAATGCCGACGCCGCGTGCGATTGGTGATGTTCGGTAAAAAGTATGTCGCCTTCGAAACCGGTAAGCCGTGCGATGTTTTCACGCGTCCAGAGCTTGTCGGTTAGCCACACGGGCATCGCTTTGATGAACGAGCGAAAACCACGCGGTGCGTAGTCGATGTAAGTTTCGAGCAGGCGTTCGAATGTAAGCAGCGGCTTGTCGTAAAACGCAACGTGATCGATATCATCACGCGTGATGCCCGCATATTCGAGACAAAATTCGATCGCGTTCTCGGGAAAACTCTCGTCGTGCTTTTTGCGCGTAAAACGTTCTTCCTGCGCCGCGGCAATGATCTCGCCATCGCGAACGAGACACGCCGCCGCGTCGTGATAAAAAGCCGAGATGCCGAGGATATTTGTCATTATCTACCGCAGAATTTTGTACACAGCTCGCGACTGATCGTTTTGCCGGCGACTGCGTGCCCGAGTTGGTTCCAATGGCCATAGCCGATGTTGCCCTCAAAGCCGTGAAGATTTGCTTTCTCTCGCGCCGCATGCTCGGCGAGCATCGGCGCAAGCGTGATCACGGATATCGAATTCGTTTTACAAAACTCCGCAATGCGATTGTCGGGATAAAAAAGATCGTCCACACCGAGCAGATTTGCAAACGCTTCGCGTTCGTTAACGTTCGGCAAAACCTGCACACCATTGCTGGCGGTTACGACGACAAACTTTGCGCCGCTAGCTGCAACTTCTTTGTTCGTTTCCAGAATGATCGCCTCGGTAACTCGCCACGCATTTTGCCAAATCTCGTCAGTCGGTTCGCGATAAACCTGACTGTCGATGCCGACTTCGATTACAGGTGCAACAGCGGTGTCGGTTTTGTTTTGCGTTGCTTCGACCGGTCGACTACGTTTCCAGTCTTTAACTTTTCGCGTTATCTCGCGAATCGCCTGCACAAAACGCAGCTGATTTTCGAACCACGTTCCCGCACGGCCCAATGCGGAACTTCGCACGATAAACCCTTGCTCGGTGCGAAAGCTGTCATCCAGAACAAGCTTGTCATTCTGCACAATGTAAAACGGTATCGGCGTTTGTTTGAGTTCGCGCACATTGTCGCTGATGTCGTTGTTTGTCGTCACTACGAGCATGACTATGTCGGGTGAAAACGCGATGACTTTTTCGCGCAGAAGAATTAATTCTTGCGCGGTGCCGTAACCCGAAACGCCAAAGCTCAAAACTTCGACGCGTTTGTCGTCGAACCCGCTGCACTCGCCGGCGATAAAATTCGCAAACGACTCTTCACGCCGCAACTGAAAAGCTTCGACATACGAATCGCCGATAATTGCAACACGAAATACGTCTACCGGCTTCTCGATCGTATGATCCGCGTCGTGAAATCCGTGACTATTTATCGTTACAAAGTTGCGGCCCTCTCGCGTGTACCAGCCGCTCAAATTCGGAATAAGTTTGTGGCCGAGCGTTTCGTCCGCTTCGTAAAATTGCGGCGACGAATAGCCGACGATGCGAAGCGCGATCTCGGCAACTATCAACCCGACGATCAACCCGAGCACGAGCGCGACGAGGCGAAACGCAAATCGTTTACCCCTTCTTTCTGGCGAAGGTTCATTGTCTGTCACTCCTCTTCCTGTCATCAAATTTCGTGGGCCCGTGCGCTAAAATCAATTTAGCAAAGAATGCCGCGAACCGCATTTCTCGCTATAATGTTCTTGAAAAATTATGGATTTCTTACTTGACCCGCAGATCTGGATAGCGTTTGCGACTTTGACCGTGCTCGAGCTCGTGCTCGGCATCGACAACGTTATTTTTATCTCCATACTTTCCGGCAAGCTGCCCGAAAAAGATCAGAAAAAAGCGCGTTTCATCGGCCTCGCTCTCGCGCTCGTAATGCGCGTGATATTGCTGTTCTCGCTTTCGTGGGTTATTGGCCTCGTGGCTCCGCTCTTCACCATTTGGGGGCAGACGTTCTCGGGCAAAGATCTTGTCCTGCTCATCGGAGGGCTTTTCCTGATCGCCAAATCGACGCACGAGATTCACGGTTCGCTCGAGGGCGAAGAAGGACACGAATCGAAAAAAGTTTACGCAGGATTTGCCGGTGTTATTTTGCAGATCGTCGTTCTCGACATCGTTTTCTCGCTAGACTCTGTGATCACTGCGGTCGGTATGATCAGCGATCAGTACGGGCCGTATGGAATTTGGATAATGATAACGGCGGTTATCATTTCGATAGCCGCGATGATGGCCTTTGCGGGGCCGATCGGCGCGTTTGTCCAAAAGCATCCGACGGTGAAAATGCTCGCACTCGCGTTTCTACTGCTAATCGGCGTGATGCTGGTCGCCGAAGGCTTTCACCAAAAAATACCGAAGGGCTACATATATTTCGCAATGGCCTTTTCGGTTCTCGTCGAACTGCTAAATATGCGACTACGTAAAAAGTCGCCGCCGGTCGGGCTGCATCAGCGATTTTCGGAAGAAAAGAATGCATAAAGCCCGCGAGATCGATTTCAAGATCATCGTATTTTTAAAAGCAGCTATTAGCTGATAGCTGATAGCTGTTAGCTGTTAGCTGTATTTAAAACTCTAAAATATCGCCCGCTTCGCAAGCTCGGGTCGGAGCCTTCACAAAAATATAAACCGATCTGTCTCGAATTTCACCATCTCATTTGTCGAGGGATGCGGAAACGCTAACTTGTAGGCGTGTAAACACAGTCGCGAAAATTCCCGACCGCCGCGTCGCGTATCGCCGACTATTGGGTGGCCGATGTGTTCGCAGTGAATTCGCAGTTGGTTTGTGCGACCGGTTATTGGTTCAAGCTCGATCAGCGTCGTGTCCGTAAATCTTTTCTTCACCGAATATCGCGAAGTCGAATGTTTGCCGTCGGATTTTACGCTCCAATGTTTTAGCTCGGCATAACGGCCGATCGGCGCATCGATCGTGCCTTCGTCGGTTTTTATAATTCCTTCGACAAGCGCGAGATAGCGCTTCTCAACGCGCTTTCGCATAAAATGTCCGGACAAAATTCGATGTGCGCGCGCATTTTTCGCAACGACCATTAAACCTGAGGTTTGTTTGTCGAGACGGTGTATCAAACCGGGACGGATGATATTGTCAGAACCGCCTGCGTAAGTGGGCGGCCGGTTTGATTGCAATTTTACTCCTAGAGAAACCGACCGCCCGCTCACGCAGGCGGTTCTGACATGATGAACAAGTGCGTTCAGCAGCGTGCCGCTGTTCTCGCGATGCGACGGATGCGCGAGCATGTCATGAGGTTTATTTACGACAATAATGTCGCTGTCTTCGTGAATGATGTCTAGCGGAATATTCTCCGGTCGCATCGCCGTGCCGCGAGCGTGATCGACGGTTATCTCGATAAAATCATCTGCTCGCAGCTTATAACCGATGTTTTCGTGCCGTCCGTTTACTTCGCAGCGAGCAGTTTTTACGAGATCGCGCAGATACATCTTGCTCAAGCTGCTGAAATGATCGAGCAGAAAATCCTCGAGCCGCATCTTTGCGGCATCGCTCGGAACCGTGATCTCAACTCGTTTCTCCACGCTGAAATCTTAACAAAAGAAAGTGGCCACGAATGCGCGAATAAGAAAAGGTCGGCCTCTACATTCGTGCATTCGTGGCTATCTATCCTACAATTTCGTAAGAAATGAAGTCTGACAACTTCGAAATCGTCACACGTGTCGCGACTGCTCTTTCGGGTAATGGAACACTGCGCGAAAGCTGTGACGAGGCCATAAATCATATTTCACAAAGTCTCCCTTCACGTTTTGCTTTTGTCGCGCGAAAGTCCGCCGACAGCGGCGTCGCTGACTTGATCGCCGCGTGTGGTTTGCAAGCTGCCGACTTTCGCCGGCTCGAAGAAAGGTTGTCAAAAAGCAGCTTGTGGCAGATTTTGCAGATCGCCAAACCCTTAGTGATCGACGATCTTGCAAACGACCCGGTTTTGAATTTTCTCGGCTTTGCGACCGGAACCGGAATGCTAGTTGCGACACCCATAATTATCGACAACTCGGCGGTCGCGCTTTTGGCTGTAGGTTTTGAGAGAGAAATGCTGGCCGATGAAAATCGTGTCGTCAGATTGCTGCTGCCAATTTCGGCGATGATCGCTCAGACGATGCGCGTTGAGCAAACTTTGCTCGATGAGAGCCGTCGCATCGCCGAAGAAAATTCAAATCTGCGACATGAAGCAAAACAAAAATTTGATTTTCGAAATTTGATCGGCAACTCGGGCGCGATGCGGCAGGTTTTTGATCGTGTAAAAAATATCGCGCGTTCGAACAACGCGGTTCTGATCCGCGGCGAGAGCGGCACGGGCAAAGAGTTGATCGCGGCGTCTATCCATTACAACAGTCTGCGCTCAAAGCGTAAGTTTGTAAAAGTGAATTGTATTTCGATACCGGAAACATTGATCGAAAATGAGTTGTTCGGCAACGGTCGCACGAAAAGCAGTTTCGAAACTGCTGACGGCGGCACGATCTATATCGATGAGTTTGGCGAGTTGTCAAAACAAGTTCAGTCGCGGCTGCTCGCGGTTCTCGACGATCCGAAAATAAATGTGAGGATCATCGCGGCCACGCGCAAAGACATCGAAGCGATGGTTTCTGCCGACGAATTTATTGACGAACTTTTTCAAAAACTAAATTCATTCACGATCTTTTTGCCGCTGCTTAGCGAGCGCAGATCTGACATCCTTCTGCTCGCCGAGCACTTTCTCGAAAAGTATTCGAGCGAGCACAAAAAAAATATCTTGCGCATCTCGACGCCGGCGATCGACATGCTCGCGGCTTATCATTTCCCGGGCAATGTCCGCGAACTTGAGAACGTGATCGAGCACGCGGTCGGCGAATGTGATTCGAATGTGATTCACGGCCATCACTTGCCGCCGACGCTGCAAACCGCCGAAGTCACTGGCACGGAAACACGTTTGACGCTCGATTCTGCTGTTGCTGCTTTTGAGCGCGATCTTATTCAAGACGCGCTCAAATCGACGCGCGGCAATGTCGCAAAAGCCGCTCGAATGCTCGATTCGACCGAGCGGATTCTCGGTTACAAAATAAAAAAATACAGCCTTGATCCGTTGCGTTTTAAAAGATGGAAATAGACGAAAAATTATTTAAGGAGCTGCCCGACGCGGAATCGGCAAAGCGTTTTATTGACGCTCTGACCGAGAAGCATCCGACACATGCGACAAAGCTTGCCGCTCAACCGGCGCTATTGTCCGACGTGCTGACGCTCGTTGCGTTCAGCCCGCTTCTTGCCGCGACGATGCTGCAAAATCCCGAATACTTATCGTGGCTTGAGCGTAAAAGAAAAGAATCAGGTGTGCGCTCGCACGAAGAACTACTCGAATCGCTCGCGAGGTTTTCGCTGACGAACTCAACGCTCGATACGCAAGTTCTCTTTGCGCGATTTCGCCGCCGCGAGCTTTTGCGAATTTACCTTCGCGATATTCGCCGCCTCGCGACGGTGCCTGAGATCACCGAAGAAATCTCAAATCTCGCCGACGTCGTGCTCGCCTCGGCGCTCGATCACGCGCGCCGCGAGATGGACAACCGCTACGGACGGCCGCAAGTGGTGGACGAAAAAGGCCGCAAAGCATCGGTCGAATTTTGCATCGTCGCGCTCGGCAAGCTCGGTTCACGCGAGTTGAATTATTCGTCGGACATCGACCTCATCTTCATTTACTCGGACGAAGGCGAAACCACGGGCGGCACACGCGGAGCTATCACAAATCGCGAATACTTTATTAAGCTCGCCTCCACGATCGTAAAACTGACGGGCGAACAAACCGGCGAAGGTGCGGCATACCGAGTCGATCTGCGTTTGCGACCTCACGGACGACTCGGCCCGCTCGCGCTTTCAGTCGCGGATATGATCCGTTATTACAAAACCGAAGCACGCGCTTGGGAACGACAAGTTATGATTCGCTCGCGAGGGTCAGCGGGCGACGTTTCGTTGTTTAGAACATTTTTCGACAGCGTTGCGGAGCTTATTTTTTCAAAAGATGAGTCTGTCGAGTCGGCGCTTGCAAATGTTCGCCGTTCAAAAGAACAGATCGATAAAGAACAGATCGATCGACGCGGTTACAACGTCAAGCTCGGTCGCGGCGGCATTCGCGAGATCGAATTTATCGCGCAAGCGTTGCAGCTCGCATACGGCGGTGCCGATCGCTGGCTGCGTTATCCGCACACGCTCGTGAGTCTGTCGCGGCTCGCCGATCGACAACATTTGAGTGAGTCGGAATTAACTGGACTGGCCGCCGCTTATGAATTCCTACGCCGCACAGAACACATTTTGCAGATGGAGAACGGTCTGCAAACTCACACGCTGCCCGACGACAAAGCAAAAAGATCATTGGTCGCTCGCCGGGTCGAATTCGCAGGCAGCGGCAATTTTGAAAACAGTCTGCGACATCACACGAAGTTTGTTCAGACGGTTTTCGAGCGAGTTTTTGGTATCGAGGCGGCACCTCCTTCGTCAGCAGTTGGAACCAACGTTGAACTCGATGACGCAGCTTTTCCATTCGCCGACGCGAGCAGTTCGGCCTCGCGTCTTCGCGAACACGTTCTCGCATCCATAGCAAAGAGCGACTCGACATTTGACGAACGCAGCGAATCGGCGAAAGTGCTCGAACGCGTTATCGAGACATCGCCGCACTTCGCGTCGATGCTTGCGGCAAATCCGCAACTCGCAACGCATCTTACCGAACCGAATGACGCGATCCTTCAGCGTGATTACGCAAGTGAAATGAACGCGGTGGTTGAAAATAACAGTTCGTTTCGCGCTTGCATTGCCGCGATGCGAAAGACGTGGCATCGATGTTTGATCGAGATCGTCGTTGCCGATATTTACGGCTCGATCACGACTGCTGAAGCAAAACGTTTGCAAACAGAACTTGCCGAAGCAAGCATCGAGGCCGCGCTCAAAGCTGTAAGTTTAGAAGTTGCTGTCGATGACATCGCCATCCTCGCTCTCGGCAAACTCGGCGGCCGCGGCGTCGATTACGATAGCGACCTCGATCTGATATTTGTGCATGAAGAACGCGATAAATCGCGCACTCTGAACCATAGTCGTGCCGTCGAATTATTTGTCACGGCGTTGTCGTCGATGACGCGCGACGGCAGTTTGTATCGCGTCGATCTGCGACTGCGGCCTTACGGGTCGAAAGGCCTGACGTGTATCTCCTCGAACGCGTTTCTCGAATATATGCGTGAGACAGCCGTCGCATGGGAGTTTCTCGCGTTCGTAAAGCTGCGAGCCGCCGGCGGCATTTCCGAACTCGGTCGCCGCATCGAAACTGAAACTCGAAGCATCATTCACAAACGCGCCGCAATGCTCGATGCGAACGAACTTGCCGACGAAACTCGGCGCGTCCGTCTCGCGCTCGAACAGCAACGCACGCGAAGCTTGCGCGTCGGCGAGATCGATATCAAATACGGCGCCGGCGGATTGCTCGATATTTATTTTGCGATGCGATATTTGCAGCTTCGTGACAATGTTCCGGATGACGATGAAGATCGGTCGACGCGATTTATGCTTAACCGACTGGCAGCGTCATTACAAAACCCCTCGACGCTCGACGCATTAGCAGACGGTCACGAATTCCTCTCCGCGCTCGACCACAATATACGGCTGATCGCCGGTCGTTCGACGCGACTTTCGCACGGCAATCACGCATTGCTCGATGCGATCGCAAAACGTATGAATCTTCATTCGCACACCGATCTAATCGAAAATCTCACGCTTCATCGGCTCGCCATCCGCGCCGCTTTTGACGACATCACATCATTAGAATAAGGCTTGCAATGCTCGGCGAATTTCGCTAGTATTACTGCTTGCTGACGAGAGCTGGAACACGTAGAAGTGGGTTTCGCACCCACTTTTTATTTTGTCCGGCAGTTTCAGAGCGGGATTTGAAATGGAATTGCGATCAATCGCGACACGTGTCAGGGAAATTGCCTCGCAGGCTGCAAAAAACAGCGGTATCGAGCTGGTTCATGTCGAGATCGCGGGCGTTAAACGTGATCACGTGATTCGCGTTTATATTGACAAAGATGGCGGCGTGACACTGGATGATTGTTCGGCGGTTTCGCAAAAGATCGAGTCCGTGCTCGACGCAGAAGATTTTATTCCGTCGAAATACGTGCTCGAAGTTTCGTCGCCGGGCATCGAGCGACAACTTTATTCGCTTGCGGATTTTGTGAAGTTTACGGGAAGCCTGGCAAAGGTGAAATTGAAAAGCGAGATCGACGGACAAAAGATTTTTGTCGGCACGATCACGTCGGTTGACGATGACGCGATCACATTCGATGACCGCACGCGTGGCAGTGTGAAATTCAATTACGCCGACATTGAAAAAGCGAATTTGAAGATCGATCTGGCAAAGGAATTTGGCGGTAAAAAAGGCGGTAAGTAAAATTATGTTTATACGGTTGAGTGTAGTGAAGTTATGACATCATCCATCGGACAGAGCATTGATATTTTGTGCAACGAGCAGGGCCTCGACCGCACGATGGTCATCGAGGCGATGAAGGACGCCGTTAAGGCGGCCGCGCGTAAGCAATTTAAAGACAAGACGGGCGAGAGCGTTCAGGTCGATTGGAACACCGAGGAAGGAGCGATCGAAATCTCCGCGCAAAAAACCGTTGTCGAGGTGGTTGAAGATCCGCTCAGCGAACTTTCGCTTGCGGACGCGCAAGAGATGGCCGGCGACGAGATCGAGATCGGTGACATGCTGCTGCTGCCGCTGCCGACCGAGGAGCTTGGCCGCATAGCCGCACAAACTGCAAAGCAAATTCTCGTGCAAAAAGTGCGCGAGGCTATTCGCGAAAAAGTTTATGAGGAGTATGTCGATCGCAAAAGCGAACTCGTCAACGGCACCGTCAAACGCTTTGAGCGTGGCGACATGATCGTCGATCTCGGCAACAATCTTGAGGCCGTCGTGCCGCGTAAAGAACAGTCTCGCGGCGAAATGTGGAATCAGGGCGAGCGAACTCGCGTCGTCATAATTGATGTATCTAAAGAGCTTAAGGGGCAGCAAATTATATGCTCGCGAGCTTCGAGTGAATTATTAAAACGGCTCTTCGAGATGGAAGTGCCCGAGATCTACGACGAGACCGTCGTCATCAAATCGTGCGTTCGCGAGCCCGGAGATCGTGCAAAGATCGCCGTTACATCGAACGAAAAGGATGTCGATCCTGTCGGCGCCTGCGTCGGAATGAAAGGCTCGCGTGTGCAAGCGATCATCAAGGAACTTCGCGGCGAAAAGATCGACATCATCGAGTGGTCGGACGAGCCGTCGGTTTTTGCGGCGAACGCGCTTTCACCGGCTAAGGTTTCGCAAGTTCGCATCACCGATATAGAGGGTCGCCAGATGGACGTCATAGTCGGCGAAGATCAGCTCAGCCTTGCGATCGGTAAAAAAGGTCAGAACGTTCGGCTCGCCACGCGGCTTGTCGGTTGGGAGATCAAGATCGTAAGCGAAGAATTGCTCAAGCAAGAGATCGCGAAACAAATGGGCAGGATGATGGCGTCGGGCGAAGCGGTGCCGATCGCAGCACTCGAAGTCGTCACGGCGACACAGGCCGAAGCTTTGGCAGAGAAAGGCGTCACGGATGTCGAGTCGCTTGCGGCTACGTCGGTCGATGATCTCGTCGAATTTCTCGACATCAGTTTGGACGAGGCTGAGGCGATTCGCGCGTCAGCGAACTCGATTGTCGAGGCGAAAAACGTCGAGGTCGATGGCGAAGAGGAATCTGAGACAGCGGCCACTGAGACAACCGAAGCTGAAACAGCCGAAGAACCAGTCATTGAATCAGAGGTCAAAGAAACGGCGGCGGAAACTGCTGAAGAAGTAATCGAGGAGCCGATCGAAGAGACATCAACTGAAACTGAAACTGAAACTGAAACTGAAGCTGAAGTCGAAATTGAAACCGAAGAACCTTCGACGGAAACGACAGAGGAACCTAAAGAGAAAGAGAGCTAGAGCATCCGGCGGAATATTCCGAATATGGCAGTTGGCAAGAGCATAAGAGTTTACGATCTGGCACGCGAGGTCAAGCAGGACACAAAGCGCGTGATGGAAGATCTGCGCCGCGAGGGTGCGGACGTGAGCGTTCCGTCCAACTCGGTCAGTCACGAACTTGCCGAAAAGGTTCGTAGCAAATATTTCCCAAAGACCGAAGCCGCACCAAAACGTGGTATCAAGGTCATCAAAAAAGCTGCCCAACCGATCGACGAAACTCCGGTCGAAGCTGAAGAGCCGGTCGAGATCGAGCAGCCGGTTACGGTCGAAGCGGAAACTCCGGTCAAAGCTCCTGCTGTCGAGATCGAAGATGCTGCTCCGAGTTCGCAGGTCAAAAAACTGACGAAAAAACCGGCTGCAGTCAAAGCGGTCGAGAAGGAAGAAAAACCGAAAACTCGTGCGGTCAAAGCAAAACCCAAGGTTATCGACGAGCCTGCCGAAACCGAGCTGCCTGTCGTCGATGCTCCTGAAGAAACGACGGAAACGGCCTCAACGCCGCTTACTCCTAAATCCGGCAACGTGGTTAAAACGCTTAAACTTACGCCGGATGCCTTAAAGCAAGGAATCAAGGTTGGCGATCGACTCGTTCAGCAGACGCCGACAAAGACCGGTCGTCTTGCCGAGACCGGAACGGGTCAATATCGCGGGACGCCCGGCGAGACTGCCGCACCGCAACTTACTTACACGCCGCCAGCCGACAATCGCCGTCGGCCCGGACGTTCGGGCGGGCGAAAAGGTCGTCCTATCGACGAGAAAACGGGCAGGTTTGCCGAGCGCGATGTCGATGCTCCGCAAAAGCGCTCGATCGAGGAACGCATTCTCGATCAGGTCGGCGAGGTTGATAACGCAAATTTAAAAGTGGTTCGGCTGACCGACGGCGCGACGGTTCGCGAGTTTGCCGAGGCGCTAAACATTACGCCGCGCGACATCGTGCAGCTGCTTATCAAACGCGGCGTCTTTGCAACATTGAATCAGCCGATAGGCGAGAAGATGGCGATCGAAATGGCGTTCGATTATGGCTTCGATCTCAGCTTTGTGCCGTTTGAGGAAATGGTCATCGAAGAGGAATTCGAGGAGCTGATCGCCGCCGACGCCGACGACACAGAATTGTCGCGTGCACCGGTCGTGACCGTTATGGGCCATGTCGATCACGGCAAAACTTCCCTGCTCGACGCCATTCGCTCGGACAATGTTGCCGAGGGCGAGGCCGGCGGAATTACGCAGCACATCGGAGCATACAGCGTTATGGTGCCGAATGCGGACAAACCTGACGAAGATCGTCGCGTTGTGTTCCTCGATACGCCGGGCCACGAAGCGTTTACGATGATGCGTGCTCGCGGTGCCAAGGCGACGGATATTGTTATTCTCGTCGTCGCGGCCGACGACGGCGTGATGCCGCAGACGATCGAAGCCGTCGATCACTCAAAGGCCGCCGGAGTGCCGATCATCGTCGCGATCAACAAGATCGACAAACCCGACGCGAGTCCCGACAAAGTAAAGCAAGGTCTCGCAGGTTTAGGGCTACAGCCGACGGATTGGGGCGGCGATATCGAGATGGTTCCCGTGTCCGCGAAGAAACGCGAAAACCTCGACACGCTGCTCGAAACAGTTTTATTGCAAGCCGATATTCTCGAACTTAAAGCGAGTCCGACGCGGCGAGCTTCGGGCGTTGTGCTCGAAGCAAAGCTCGACAAAGGCCGCGGTGCCGTCGCGACCGCTCTTGTGCAGCAAGGCACGCTGAGCGTCGGCGATCCGTTTATCGTGGGGCAATTTTCGGGCAAGGTTCGCGCGATGATCTCGGATCGCGGCGAATCTGTGACCGTTGCACCGCCCGCGACACCGGTCGAGATACTTGGTCTGCAAGGCGTGCCGCAAGCCGGCGATACTTTTCAGGTTGTCGCCGATGTCGAACGCGCTCAGGACATTGCCCAGCAACGGCAAATGCACGCGCGACAAGCTGCAATGCTCAAGACAACGAAACGCGGCATCGAGTCGCTCGGACAAGCCGAAATTAAAGAACTGCTCGTCGTGCTCAAAGCCGACGTTCAAGGCTCGGTCGAAGTGCTGCGTTCGACGCTCGAAAAACTTTCGACCGAGAAGGTCAAGGTTCGCGTCATCCGCGCCGGCGTCGGCGCGATTAACGAGTCCGACGTTCTGCTCGCCTCGGCGACACAAACCGAAGAGACCGGAACGGCCGTCGTCATCATTGGATTTAATGTTCGTCCCGAGGCGCGTGCGGCCGATGTCGCACGGCAAGAGGAAGTCGATATTCGTCTGCACTCGATCATTTACAAGGTCGAAGAAGAGATCAAGGCCGCGATGATCGGGATGCTCGACGCGATCGAGAAAGAAGCGATCCTCGGCAAAGCTGTCGTGCAAGAGACATTCAAGGTTTCGCGTATCGGCACGATCGCCGGTTGCCGCGTTATCGACGGCGTTATTCGTCGTCAGGCAAAGGCGCGGCTCATTCGCGACGGCGTCGTTATTTGGGATGGCGACATTGCCACGCTCAAACGATTTAAAGATGACGCTAACGAAGTCAAAAACGGTTTTGAGTGCGGCATCAGCCTCGTCAACTTCAACGACATCAAAGTCGATGACGAGATCGAGGCGTTTGTGATCGAGAAGATCGCAGCGACGGAACTATAGCGAAGGCAAAAGGCAAAAGTAAAAAGTCAAAAAAATATTTGGATCTTATTTTGCCTTTTACCTTTTTACTTTTTACTTGAGTTTATGCGTCGGCCTGAGCATTTAGCCGAAAGTTTGAAAGAGGAGATCGCCGAGATCGTCGGCTTTGAGCTGGACGATCCGCGACTCGAAACGGTGACCGTCACCGATGTCGAAGTCGCTTCCGACAACAGAGATGCGAAGGTCTATGTACTCATTCGCGGTTCGGAAGACGAGATCGAGGCCGCGTTGAAGGCGCTGCAACATGCGGCAACATTTGTTCGCCAACAAGTTGCGATGAATTTGAGCAAGCATCACGCGCCGCATTTACATTTTGTTCGTGACACGGCAGAGGAAAACGCCTCGCGTGTCGGTGAGATCCTTGAAGAATTAACGGTCAAGGGTGAAATTAGAAAAGAAGTGAACAACGAACAGTGAACAACGAACAGTGAATGCCAAAACTTTTGGCTTGCCACTGTTCACTATTCACTGTTCACTGTTCACTATTTGAATTGTGTTAAGTCAAGTAGTTGAATTAATTGAAAAGAAAAATAGTTTCGCCATCACCACTCATATCAAACCGGATGGTGACGGTGTTGGGTCGAGTTTAGGCTTGTATTGGCTGCTGCAAAGCTTAGGCAAGCAGGCTGACGTCATCGTTCACGGCGACGTGCCGCCGGCGTATATGAGTCTTCCGGGTGCGGACGAGATTCGCGACGTAAAGTCGGTCAACGGCAGATACGACGCGGTCTTTGTGATCGAATGTTCCGATCTGACGCGTCCCGGCATCGACGGTCTCGACAAACAATTCACTGTCAACATCGACCACCACGCAACCAGCGAGCATTTTGGGACGATCAATTGGATCGACTCGACCGCGTCGGCCGTCGGCGAGATGATCTACAATCTTTGCAAAGCCATCGGCGGCAAGATCACGAGCGAGATCGCCGAATGCGTTTATATGGCGCTCGTCACCGACACCGGTTCGTTTCATTTTCCAAACACCTCGGATCGCACACTCAAAGTTGCATCAGAACTCATCAGAGCCGGTGCTTTGCCTGCAAAGATCGGTGAAGCCGTTTATCAAAATTATCCGTGGTCGCGGATCGAACTCATGCGTCAGGTGCTCGAAACCGTTCGTCGTGACGAAACCGGACGCATCGCGATGATGCGGCAAACACTCGCTATGCACGAACTCGCCGATGCGATCGACGGTGATAATAATGGCTTTGTAAATATCCCGCTCGCCGCTCGTGAAGTCGTCGCAGTCGTTTATATGCGCGAGGTCGGCCCGAATAAATATCGCGCCAGCCTTCGCTCAAAAGGCAACATCAACGTCGCTAAGGTCGCGGAAAAATTCGGCGGCGGCGGTCACAAAAATGCTGCCGGTCTTGGCATCGAAGGCGATTGGGACGCGAAGGAACTCGAGATCGTAACTGCGATAGGCGAGGCGATCGATACGGCTTTGTAAACCGAATCTGCTGATTATGAGGCGTTCATTAGAAGAATTATGGCTTCGCCTTATTCGTCTCTACACTTTTAACACGCCTATAGATAAAGGAAAATATCGGCTTTTCGTCAACGCTCTCAAATTTTGCAAATTCGATCACGATGCCCTCAACGCAACCGCGAAAGACGGTCGCCGATTCATCGCAAATCTCTCAACGGGAATGCATGACCAGCTTTTTTTCCTCGGCCAATACGAAAAAGCAATCAGTAATATCGCATCTCGACTGATAAATTCCGGCGATACCTGCATCGACGTCGGTGCAAATTTCGGCTGGTACACGACCTTGATGGCAAAACTTTGTGGCCGTGACGGCAGTGTGCATTCATTCGAACCTGTGCCACAAACTTTTCGAGAACTTGATGCGAATGTAAGTCTGTCGGGTTATAAAAATATAACTATAAATCAAAATGCATTGGGTGATCGGCGCGACACGATCACTATTCGAATTCCGAAAGGCGAGCCGACCGGTCACGCATCCATCGCTTCAAAGAGCGACGGCAAAGACGCCGCGTTCGAATGTGAAATGCTGACGCTGGACGATTACTTTACAGAAAACGGAATTGGTACCGTCAATTTTGTAAAGGTCGATGTCGAAGGTGCCGAGATGATATTTCTAAAAGGAGCAGGCAGGTTGTTCACGCAGCCGATCCCGCCGGTAATTTTGATGGAGATGGCGCTGAACCAATCAAAACATTTCGATTATCTGCCTAACGACTTAATAGAATTTATTCGTTCAAAAGGAGATTATATTTTTTTTGCGGTTGACGAGAGTAGTTGTTCGCTTGCACAAATCGACGGATTTGCCGATGACGACATCGGGGCGAACGTTTTCTGTATTCCGCAAGCCGTGTCAATCGATCCTATTCGTGAGAAGATCAAAAACTGATCTAATATGCCGACTGAAAAACGCTACAAATGGCGACGCGAAGATTACCGTGAAAAAACGCGCGGGCTTTTAATACTCAACATCGGCGACGGCAAAGGCAAGACGACTGCCGCTATCGGCACGATGGTCAGAGCATCAGGTCGCGGTTTAAAGTGCGCGATGATCCAGTTCATGAAGTCGAAAACCGACCGCTACGGCGAGCACGATTCACTCGAAAAACTCGGCATCGAAGTTCACACGATGGGCGACGGCTTCACCTGGGACACGAAAGACAAAACGCAGGATATAAAAACTTCTCAAGAGACGTGGGCAGTCTGCGTCGATAAAATGCGCAGCGGCGAATATGAACTTTTAGTTTTCGACGAGTTGCTGTATGTGCTGAGCTACGGCTTTCTCGATATTGATGACGTGATCGCAGAGGTGCGAAAAATCAGAAATGATCAGCCGCATCTTCACCTGATCTTAACAGGCCGAAACGTCGATAATGCGCTTCAAAAGATCATCGACGAAGCCGATCTCGTCACCGAAATGCGCGAGATCAAACATCCGTTTAACGTCGGTATTTTCGCCCAGCAAGGCATCGAGTTCTAGTCAGAACCGGGAGCGATAGCGACTGGGTTTATATGAAAAAAACTGTCGAAAAGCGAAAACCAAGCGGCATCGTCGATTACATAGCACTTGCGCTGACGACGTGGGGCGTTGGATATCTTCCGTTGATGCCGGGAACATTCGGTTCGATGGTTGGCGTCGCGATCTATTTTGGAGTTGTCGCGTTCGATACTGCACTCGGTGCAAAATTCACTGCGGCCCATTATTCGCAAGATCAGATCACTGCGATCTCGTGGGCGTCGAATTCTATTTTGCTGATCGCGTTCGTAATCGTCGGAATTTGGGCGTCGGGTCGCAGCATCGCGATGCTCGGCAACACAGATCCGAACGAAGCGGTCGTCGACGAGGTCCTCGGCACACTGACCACCCTACTTTTTATTCCGCAAGGAGCAAGTTGGATATTCGTACTTGTTGGATTCGCACTCTTTCGACTTTTCGACATTTGGAAGCCGTATCCGATCGACAGTTTACAAACTCTGCCCGCAGGCGT
>Ga0187894_10003600_pt1 | contig 17189 bp, 11 predicted proteins | sample GBC1701081metaG_FD_136650 | JGI IMG/M metagenome (GOLD analysis project Ga0187894, IMG submission 136650) | White microbial mat communities from a lava cave in the Kipuka Kanohina Cave System on the Island of Hawaii, USA - GBC170108-1 metaG ...
CTCGTAGTAAGATATGGTCTGCAACCTATATCTAACACGGAGGCCACCCTCAGTAATTGGCAAATTTGGCAAAACCCTAGATTTTTTGAGGATTCGCCGTCGTTCTAAAAGAGCCACACCCTATTATTATTCTTATACATGGCTTGTTCCTCCTTTCCTATGAAATTCATAGGAACCAAACAAGCCATTTTTTGTCAAACTTTACAGGCCGCTCAGGCCAATTTTGGGACTACTGAGACTACCCGCAAAATATCTGCTGCCGCTTTGCCTGTTAAGCTGGCGCCTGGCGTCTGGCGCGAAGCCGAGAGAGTCGGCAGGCAATACTCAATCGCGGCAACGTCCGAACATTCTTTTCGCCATTGCCGATGATTGGGGCTACGGTCACGCGGGGGCTTATGGCAGCCGGTGGGTCAGGACGCCAGCGTTTGATCGTGTCGCGCGCGCGGGGCTGCTCTTTACGCACGCTCACACGCCGAACGCCAAATGCGCGCCCTCGCGCGCCACTATCCTGACCGGGCGCAATTCGTGGCAACTGGAAGAGGCCGCCAATCACGTGCCCTTCTTTCCGGCGAAGTTCAAAACCTGGGTCGAGGCGCTCGGCGAAAAGGGCTATTTCACGGGGATGACCGCGAAGGGCTGGGGCCCGGGCGCGGCCAGCGATGCCAGCGTAAGCCGCGTCAGATGGCAGGCAAGCCTTACGACCGGCGCCGGCTGCAACCGCCTGCGTCGGGCATCGCCAGCAACGATTATGCCGCCAACTTTGCGGACTTCCTCGACGCCGCGCCGAAAGACAAGGCTTGGAGCTTCTGGTACGGCGGGCTGGAGCCGCATCGCGCGTATGAGTACGGCTCCGGCATCACGAAAGGCGGCAAACGCCCGGGCGACGTTGAGCGCGTGCCGGGCTACTGGCCTGATAACGAAGTCGTGCGCAACGACATGCTCGATTACGCTTTCGAGGTTGAACACTTCGACCGGCATCTGGCGCGCATGCTCGATCTGCTCGAACAGCGCGGGCAGCTTGAGAACACCATCGTCATAGTGACTTCCGATCACGGCTGCCCGTTCCCGCGCGCGAAGGGACAGGCTTACGACTTTTCAAATCGCGTCCCGCTGGCCGTGATGTGGCAGCGCGGGATCAGGACTGCCGGGCGCGTGGTTGACGACTACGTCAGCTTCGCCGACCTTTCGCCGACGCTCGTTGAACTGGCCGGATTGAAATGGAGCGAGATCGGCATGCATCCGACAGCAGGCCGCAGCCTGGCTGACATTCTCTTTTCGGCAAAAGCAGGCCGCGTGAATCCCGCGCGCGATCACGTGCTCGTCGGCAAGGAGCGGCATGACGTGGGCCGCCCGCACGACGCAGGCTATCCGATTCGCGGCATCGCCAAAGGCGACGTGCTCTACCTGCGCAACTACGAGATCGAGCGTTGGCCGGCGGGCAATCCCGAAACTGGTTATCTGAACTGCGACGGCGGCGCGACCAAAACCGAAATCCTGAGGGCGCGGCGCGAAGGGCGCGAGCGCCGCTACTGGGATTTGGCGTTTGGCAAGCGTCCTGCCGAAGAGTTGTACGACTTGAAGGAAGACCCCGATTGCTTGCGCAACCTCGCCGCTGATCCTGGGCGACAATCGTTGAAAACGCGACTGCGGCGGCAGATGGAGCGCGAGCTGCGGGCGCAAGACGACCCACGCATGTTCGGTCGCGGCGCCGTCTTCGATCAGTACCCTTATGCGGACGCGGAGCAGCGGAACTTTTACGAACGCTTTATGCGCGGCGAGAAGATGAAGGCCGGCTGGGTGATTGAATCGGACTTCGAGAAAGAGCCGGAAAAATGAACCATATCAACGATTCGGAGCGACACCACGGATGAAATCATATAAACATGACAGGCAATCAGGCAGACGAGGTTTTTTGAAAGACACGGCGGGCGGGCTGATCGGAACGGCGCTCGGCGGCAGTGTTGAAGCATTATCCTTGCCGGTTGATTCATTCTCCTCGCCACGGCAAGCAGACACAGATCTCAAACCGGTTGGCTTGCTGCCAACCAACGTCACGCGCACCTGGCTGGGGCCGAGCTATTGGGCGAACCGGCTGCAGGATTGGCGGCTGCACGAAGGCCGGATTGAATGTGTGGCGGGCGCCGCCGGAGATGAAGTGCGCACCGTGGCCGTTCTCACACGCGAGGTCATCGCGGGTGACAGGCCGGCCTATGTTCGCGTCCGCGCCGGACTCTTGAGCGATGGGGAGGCGGGCGGCTTCTGCGGTTTTTTGCTGGGCGCTGGTGGCGGAGATCTGGATTATCGCGCGGCAGCGCTGGCGCAAAAGGCGTCCGGCATCGGCGGCGGTTTGATGTTCACATGCGAGTCCGATGGTCGATTGCGCGTGCGTGACCACAGTGATGAAGAACGGCCGCTGGCTTGCGCTGAAGCGCCGCCTGCGGAGTCAGGGGCGGCGTCTGGCAGGACGGGCCGGCGGCCACCCTGGCGCCCGGCTTCACGGCGCTGTTTCGGATGGAGAACTGGGACGCAACGCGCGACTGGGAATATCGCGTCGCCTACCCGGCTAATGCGCCGCAACCCGCTTACTACACGGGCGTGATCCGCAAAGACCCGTCCGGCGCTGAAACGCTGAAGATCGGTCTCTTCAGTTGCAGCATCGCTTCGGCCCGCTCGCTGGAGGGAGGCGTTGGTAAACCCGAGATGCCTCAAGCCGAACTGCTCGGCCGTTACACGAGCAGGAATCTTTATTTTCCATACCGAGAACTCATCCACAACGCAGGCCGTCACCAGGCGGACCTGCTGGTCTTCGCCGGCGATCAGTTCTACGAGGGCAATCCGACACGCAGGGATAACAGCCCCGCGCCCACGCTCGACTATCCCTACAAGTGGTATCTCTGGGTCTGGTCATTCCGCGAACTGACCCGCAACACGCCCACGATCGTGCTGGTGGACGATCACGACGTTTACCACGGCAACCTGTGGGGCAACGGCGGGCGCGCGGCCCCGGAGCGCAATCAGAATCGCGGCGGCTATCGTTGCACAGGCGAGTTCGTCAACCTGGCGCAGCGCACACAATGCAGTCACAATCCTGACCCCTATGATCCAACGCCGGTCCAGCAGAACATCACGGTCTATTACGGCGCTTTCCGCTATGGCGGCGTGAGCTTCGCCGTGCTTGAAGACCGGAAGTTCAAGACCACGCCGATGGAAGGCGCCGACCTCGATGTCCACGAAGCGGAGCTGCTCGGCGAACGGCAGGAGAAGTTTCTGGCGGCGTGGGCGAAAGACTGGCAGGGAGCTTCCGCCAAAATCTGCCTGACGCAGACGCTCTTTGCCTGTGTACAGACCAGCCCGGCTGGGCGACCGCTGATGGATTTCGACTCGAACGGCTATCCCAAGCTGGGGCGGGATCGCGCCATCGAATTACTGCGCGAGGCGCGGGCGCTCGTTTTGGCAGGCGACCAGCATCTGGCCACCGTCGTCCGGCATGGGCTGGATACTTTTACCGACGGGGTGATTCAATTCACCGGCCCGGCGGTCGCATCGAGCTGGCGGCGGTGGTTCGAGCCGGCCAGTCCGCTACCCCACGCGGCGGGCACGCCGCACACCGGCGATTTCATTGACGCCTTCGGCAACAAGGTGCGGGTGCTGGCCATCGCCAACCCCAAAGTGACTTTCAAAGAGTACCGCCGGCATCAGGCAGGCCGCAGCCAGGGACTCGGCGACCGGCGGCTCAAGAGCGAAGGCTACGGCGTCATCCGCGTCAACCTCAAACCGTGGGATATTGACCCGGCGGCGACTGGCGCGCGACAGTTTGCCGGCTGGCCTTTCCGGCTGCCGTTCAGCGAGTTGGATGGACGGCAGCTATAGATTTCAAGAAAAGGGTTGCGGAAATGGTGCGCGTCCTCGCGGGCAGGTTGCGGAAGGGCGCATTTCCAGGCAAGAGGCTACACACGCCGCCACTTTACTTCACGTTCCTTGGCCATGAATTGCTCCGCGAGCTGAAAGCCCGCGAATTTACATTCCTTACAAAACCTTTGCTTCATCTTGAAGTAGCGTCCCTCATTAAGCGCCAGAATCATACCGGCAGTTACAGAACTGAGCATTGAGCAAGGATAAAAGGGATGGCGTTTATCAGAAGCAGATTCAAACTCTCCGGTCGTTGGCTGACGATTTTGGTTGCGCTGGCGTTGCGTGCAGCGGGCTTGGCGTTTTTTCACGTCCGCGGCAAAGGGCGGATTGAGTTTGCGACCTCCAACGTCACAATAGGAACGATCCGCAGCACGGTCACGGCGACTGGCGCGTTGGAGGCAGTCCGGACGGTGCAGGTCGGCAGCCAAGTGTCGGGCATCATCGCCTTGCTGTACGCCGATTTCAATTCCACCGTGCGCAAAGGGCAGGTGATCGCGCAAATTGACGCTTCGATCTATCAGGCGCAGGTGGCGCAGGCGCGCGCCAATCTTGACGCCGCGCGCGCGCAGCTTGCCGACGCCAATGCGCGGCTGGCCAATGCGCGCGCCAACATCGAGACTCAGAGCGCCGGACGCGCCAGCGCGGACGCCAATCTGGCGTCACTCAAAGCGCAACGCGACGATGCGCGGCAGTTGTTGAGGCGGCATGAAACATTGGCCGAAGACGGCGTCATCACGGCCCGCGAGCTTGATTCGTCGCGCGCCGGTTTTCTGGCGGCGGAAGCGCGCTACAACCAGGCCGTCGCGCAGCTCGAACAGGCGCGCGTCGCCGAGCGCGCAGCCTCTTCCGCCGGTCTCGCGCAAGGTCAGGCTCAGGTCCGGCAAGCCGAAGCGCAGGTTAAACAGATGGAAGCCGCGCTGCGCGTCGCCGAAGTCAATCTCGCTCACACCACCATCACCGCGCCCATTGACGGCGTGATAGTCTCGCGCAACGTCGACGCCGGGCAGACGGTCGCGGCCAGCCTTCAGACGCCGACGCTCTTCACAATCGCCAACGATCTGGCGCGCATGCAGGTCATCGCCAACATTGACCAGGCCGACATTGGCGCGATCAACAGCGCCAACAAGGTCTCCTTCACCGTGGACGCTTTCCCGACGCAAACCTTCGAAGGCGTGATTCGCCAGATCCGGCTCAACCCGCAAACAGCGCAGAACGTCGTCACCTACAACGTCGTGATTGATGTTGAGAACCGCGACCTCAAACTCAGACCCGGTCTGACGGCCAATCTGATTTTGACGACGGCGGAGCGCGCCGGCGTCCTGTGCGCGCCCAACGCCGCTTTGCGCTTCACGCCGCCCGACGCCGCCAAACTCGCGGCGAAACCTGCCCCAGCAGGCGGGCGAACGGTCTGGGTTTTGGGCGCGGATCGCCAACCGCAGCCGCGCGCGATCATCACCGGAATTACCGACGGCGCATTCACTGAAGTCGTGAGCGGCGAACTGCGGCCAGGCGACGCGCTCATCACGGGGCAGAAACAACCGGAGGCGAAGTGAGGCGCCGATCACGATGCTGATTGAAACGGCTGAAACAGAACAGGCCAACGCGGCGGCTGCGCGACAACCCGGAACAGAGATCATCGAGCTGCGCGACTTACAAAAAACCTATCAGACGAGCGAGGTTGCCGTATACGCCTTGCGCGGGGTTTCGCTGACGATCCGGCGCGGCGAGTTCGTGGCGATTATGGGCGCGTCAGGGTCTGGTAAATCCACGATGATGAACCTGATCGGCTGTCTCGACCAGCCGACGAGCGGCGGCTATCGCCTGGACGGACAGGACGTGTCGCAACTGAGCGCCGACGAATGCGCCGACATTCGCAATCGCAAAATCGGCTTCGTCTTTCAGAGCTTCAATCTGCTGGCGCGCACGTCGGCGCTCGAAAACGTCGAACTTCCCATGTTGTATGCGGGGCTCTCGATCGCAGCGCGGCGCGAATGCGCATTGACGGCGCTGGCGATGGTCGGGCTGGAAGGGCGCGAATCGAGCGCCCCGAATCAGCTCTCCGGCGGTCAGCAACAACGTGTTGCCATTGCCCGCGCGCTGGTCAACCAGCCGTCGTTGCTGCTGGCCGACGAACCGACGGGCAATCTCGATTCGCGCACGTCGGTCGAAATCATGGAAATCCTGCAACGACTCAATCGCGAACGGGGAATCACAGTCGTCATCGTCACCCACGAGGCCGACATCGCCGCCTACGCCGACCGCATCGTCCTCTTCAAAGACGGCCTCATCAACCGGGATGAACCTGTGAAGGAGCGACGCGCGGCGTCCGACGATTTGCGGTCTTCTCACGCAGAGGGGCAAGCGGATGCCTATGCGCACGAGGGCGTACAGCCAGAGATTGGCGCGCGAGATGGCGCGAAGACTATTAAGCTCGCCGCGCTGCCCGCCGGCGTCGAAGCGATGAACTTGCAAAAGTATCTGATGGTCTTCCGTGTGGCGTTCCGCGCGCTGGCGCGCAATAAAATGCGTTCGGCGCTGACCATGCTCGGCATCGTGATCGGAGTGGCGGCGGTCATCGCGCTGGTGAGCATCGGGCAAGGCGCGCAGGCGCTGGTGCAGGAAAAGATCTCCAGTCTCGGCGCCAACCTGCTCTTTGTCAGCGCAAGCTCGCAAAACGCCGGAGGAATGATGAGCGGGGAGGCGATGCATACGCTGACCGCGGATGACATCGTCGCCATCGAGCGCGAATGCCCGAGCGTCAAAATGGCAAGCCCGAGCGTCTCCACCCGCGCGCAGGTCGTTTTCGGCGGGGAAAACTGGAATACCTCCATTCAGGGCGTCAATGAAAATTACCCGCAAATCCGGCTTTGGGATCTGACCGCCGGCGAGTTCTTCACGGAGAACGATGTGCGAATGGCTACGCGCGTCGCAGTGTTGGGGAAGACGGTGGCCGAAAAGCTCTTCCCCGACGTTGATCCCATTGGCCAGACGATCCGCGTGCGCGAGCTTTCGTTCCAGGTGATCGGCGTGCTGAGTTCCAAGGGGCAAGACCCGCAAGGGCGCGATCAGGACGACCTGGTATTGGCGCCTTACACGACGGTCCAGAAAAAGCTGCTCGCCATCACCTGGGCGCATTTCGCCTACATCTCGGCGAGTTCGCCGGTAGCGGCCAAGCAGGCCGAACAGGAGATCACCGCGCTGTTGCGACAACGCCACCGGCTCGGCCCGGACAAAGAGATCAAGGAGAACGATTTTACCCTGCGCAATATGTCGGATGTGACTTCGACCATCACGGCGGTCACCGCCATCCTGACGGTCTTCATGGGCCTGGTGGCGGGCATTTCGCTGATCGTCGGCGGCATCGGCATTATGAACATCATGCTGGTCAGCGTGACCGAACGCACTCGCGAGATCGGCGTCCGGCTGGCCATCGGCGCGCGCGCCGCCAATGTCCGTTCGCAATTCCTGATCGAAGCCGTCGTGCTGAGCGTGACCGGCGGTTTGATCGGGGTCTTCTTCGGCTCGCTGTTCTCTCTTGCGCCGCGACTGTTCGGCTGGGCGACCAACCCGTCGTCCGGCCCCATTCTCATCGCGCTGCTTTTTTCCGCCGCCGCCGGCGTCTTCTTCGGATATTACCCCGCGCGGCAGGCGGCAAAGCTCAACCCCATCGAGGCGCTGCGTTTCGAATAACCCGCCGCATCTACAAGAAGGAGTGGTTATGAACAACGGGAATCGTTATTTCGTCCTGATAGGAATCATCTTGTCACTCGCGGCAATGTTTGGCCGCGACGCGCGGGCGCAAACGCCCATGCCGCCGAAGCCCAAAGCCGAGATCTCCATGCCGCCGCCGATTGCCAGCCAATACGCCGGCGTTGATTCGTCCAAACAGGCGCGCTGGACGCTGCGCGACGCGACGCTCGCGGCGCTCGAAAACAACCTCGACATCGAGATCGAACGCGACAATGTGCGGCTCACGCAGTTCGATCTGTTCGCCGCGCGTGGCGTCTACGACCCGCTGTTGAAATCAGAGATCGGCTACACTTCACAACAGCAACCGAACACTTTTCAGTTCAGCGGCAGCAATCAAAGCTTTCTCAAGACGGACTCTTTCACTTTCAGCACGGAGCTGACGCAATCGTTGGAAAAGACGGGCGGCAAGCTGGAACTTTCGTTCGACAATTCGCGAGTCGTCTCGAACAGTTCCAGCCTGGAGACGGCCTATACGCCGGCGATGACTCTGACGTTCACGCAGCCATTGATGCGGAATTTCAAGATCGACGCGAACCGGCGCCAGATTCGCGTCGCCGCAAAACGCCTCGACCTGTCCGACGCGCAGTTCCGCCAACAAGCCATCGAGATCATCTCGCGCGTGCAAAAGGCCTATTGGGATTTGGCCTTCGCCGTCCGCGACGAGGAGATCAAGCGTGATGCCGTGCGGCTGGTTGAAGAACAACTGGCCAACAACCGGCGCCAGGCCGAGGTCGGCACGCTCGCGCCGCTTGATGTCGTCTCAGCCGCGACACAACTGGAAGCGCGGCGGCAGGAGGTCTTCCAGGCGATGAACAGCGTCGCGCAAGCGGAAAACGCGCTCAAGACGCTGACCGTCAAGGGCGCCGGCGCGGAACTGCTCTCCACACGGATCATCCCGACCGAGGACTTTGAAGCCAAACCGATTGAAATGTCGCTGACCGAGGCATTGCGGCTCGCCGAGGAGAATCGCCCGGAGATGAGGCAATTCGCCTTGCAGCAGGAGATCAACGGCGTCGAGATCGAATTTCAGCGCAACCAGACGAAGCCGCAAATTGATCTGGTGGCCAGTTACGGCTTATCGGGTACAGCAGGAACGCCGGCGCAAGTGACCGACCAGAACGGCGTCCCGCAACCGGCCAGAGTGCCTCCGGAATTTATCGGCGGATACGACGCCTCGCTCGGCAATCTGTTCAACAACGATTCCCACACGGCGCGCGTCGGCCTGAGCATCAGTCTCCCGCTGCGCAATCGCACGGCGAAAGCCAATCTGGGCAGCGCGCTGGCGACCGGCCATCAATTGGACCTGCAAAAAGAGCGGCAGCGCCTGGCCATTGAGATCGAGGTTCGCAACGTCATGCAATCCGTCGAAATGTCCCGCCAGCGCATCGCCGCAGCGCGCGCAGCGCGCGAATACGCCGAACAGCAACTGGCGGGCGAGGAGAAGAAATTCGCCGCTGGACTCTCGACCACGTTTCTCGTGCTGACTCGCCAGACAGACCTTTCGCAAGCGCGCGGAACCGAACTGCGCGCGATGACCGATTACAACAAAGCGGTCGCCGATTTGCAGAAAGCTGTCTCGACGACCCTTTCCGGCAACGACATTCAAATCAAATCGCGGTAGCGCGAATTATGGTTCGCTCATTTCAGGAGTGATTTCTGAAATTTGGGCTTTGGATAGAACACGGATCCGCACAGAGCGAGCGGGTTGGAACAGATCAAATCCGTGTTCTATTATGTGAGGGATGAAGATGCGACAGAGGTTCGCGATGCCTGAATCGAAAAGTCGTTTTATTCTTGTGACAATCCTGCTGTTACTGCTGCCCTTTCTGGCCGTGTTGCAATACCGCTGGCTCGGCCAGTTGAGCGAGAGCACGCAGAAACAGATGAAGGCGAGCCTGCGCGCGACGGCGGCGCGTTTCAGCGAAGATTTTGATCGGGAAATTACCGAGGCGTACGCGGCGTTCGCGCCGGCGTTTGATTTCGGGGAGGAAAACCCGCAACGCCGTTACGCCGGCAGCTATGCGCGGTGGCGGGAATCCGCCCGCTATCCGCGACTGGTCAATGCTGTTTATCTGGCCGAACCCGGCGAGGCCGGCCGGTTGCGCCTCTCGCAATTGAATCCGGCCACACAACAACTGGAAGCTCGCGACTGGCCGGCGGAGATGAATGCTTTGCGACAACAACTGGAAAGGCGAGCCGGCGGATTTCACGACCTCGCGAAGCGATGGCAGGCAGGCGCCGCTCCGCCCGAAGAGATGATTCGTTCTCAGGCGCCGCTTCACGCGGATATTCCAGCCATGCTTATCCCTATCCAGAAACCGCCGAAGATCAGGGAAGGGAAAGAAATTTCGATCACGCTTCCGCTCGGCATTGTGATCGTGACGCTCGACACGGATTGCATGACGCGGGAGATGCTGCCCGCGCTGATGAAGCGTCATTTTGCGGAAGGCGAACAACGCGACTACGTCGTGGCGGTCACAAGCGGAGAGTCACATCAACCCATTTTTAAATCGGCGCCGGTGGATTTTGACCTTTCCACCGCCGACGCCAGCGCTAAATTTTTCCAGCTGCGACCGGATGAGTTGCGCAATCTTTCGCGCAATCGGATGCGGCAAACAATCGGAATGGCGGCGGCGAATGAGCAGGAGGGATTTTGGCGCCTGCATCTGCGACACCGCTCCGGGTCGTTGGAGAAGGCCGTGGCGCATGCGCGACGCCGCAATTTATTTCTCGGTTCCGGTATTTTGATCCTGCTTGCGGCTACTATCGCGCTATTGGCGCTTTCGGCGCGCCGGGCGCGGCGCCTGGCCCGGCAACAGGTGGATTTTGTCGCGGGCATTTCACATGAACTTCGTACGCCCATCACGGTCATTGATTCCGCCGCGTATAACCTCGCCAAGGGCGTGGCGCGCGATCCTGACCAGGTTCAGAGTTACGGCCGGATCATTCGCAAACAAACGCGACAGTTGCAGGAGATGGTCGAACAGGCGCTGGAATTCGCGGGGATTCAGTCGGGACGCCAGCCTTACAACCTTCAACCGCTAAACCTCAATCATTTGTTGGATGAAATGGCGAAGGCCAATCAGCCGCTGCTGGACGAGCGTGGGTTTCAACTTCATCAGGACATTCAACCCGCGCTGCCCCTCGTGCTGGGAGACGGCCCCGCGCTGGCGCGCGCGCTGCAAAACCTGCTCAACAACGCGATCAAGTACAGCGGCGAAGGCCGTTGGATCGGACTGCAAGCCGCGGTGGACAGCGCCGCTCAACCGCCACACCTTACGCTGGCGCTCCGAGATCACGGCCTGGGCATTTCCGAAGAGGATTTGCCGCGCATCTTCGAGCCGTTCTATCGAGGCGGCGAAGCCAGAGCCGCGCAAATCCACGGCAACGGATTGGGATTGAGCCTGGTCAAACACATCATCCGGGCGCATCAAGGCGAAATCTCCGTCCGGAGCCGCGCCGGCGCCGGCAGCTCCTTCACCATCCGGCTGCCCATTTACACGGAAAACCATGAGCAAACGACTTCTCCTGATTGAAGACGAAGAAGATTTGGTACTGACGCTGGCGGATTTCATTCGCAGCGAAGGTTATAGCGTCGAATCCGCCGCCGACGGGGAGTCGGGACTCGATCGCGCGTCGCGGGAAAACTTCGACCTGTTGATCCTCGACGCGATGCTGCCGAAAAAGAATGGCTTCGACGTGCTGCGCGATCTACGACGGAGTGGCGTCGAGGCGCCGGTGATTATGCTGACAGCGCGCGGTCAGGTGGTGGACAGGATTATCGGATTGAAACTTGGCGCGGATGATTACGTCACCAAACCCTTCGATTCCGGCGAACTGCTGGCGCGCATCGAAGCCATTTTCCGGCGCATCCCCACGGTGGATCATCTAACACCTGACAACTACGTGTTCGGGGACGTCCGCGTGGATTTTCGCCGCGCATTGGTGACCCGCGCCGGAAACCAGGTGGAACTCGCCGCCCGCGAATACCGGTTGCTGCGGTATTTCATCGAACATCGTGAGGTGATCCTGTCGCGCGATGATCTGCTCAACGAAGTATGGGGCTATAATGTGATGCCGGTGACTCGCACCGTGGACGTTCATATAGGTCAATTGCGCCAAAAACTCGAACCCAATCCGCGCAAGCCGCAATACTTTCTTACCATCCATGGCCTCGGATATAAATTCATCGGTTGACATCCTCCGCCATTGTTCCGAAACGAAAGAAAAATTAGTCAACTTATTTTGACGCGAGCCTTCAGTGCTCACCCTTCACGTCGGCGCCGGGTGGATTATTGCCTGGTGAAAACGAGTTTGACCTCTTCCATCCCCATCGGCATGTCAAGGGTTCGTTTGACAGTGAGCGTTTGACCATCCTCGGACAATTCCCAGCGGTCTTTGTTGGTCATGCTTCGGGCGCCTTCCGGCGTCTCAAACTTACGGGTGGATTGAAGCTCCAGAATCTTGCCGCTCTTCTTCCAGCTTGCTTTGAGCGCAATACTTCCGCCGGGCTGTGGCGGCTGGCTGCTGGCGCTCTCCCGCGCTTCCATCTGATGCGTTGTCTCCTTGCCGTCGAGCGCGTAGGTGGCTTTCGGCGCCGTCATTCGCAGCGCCATGCCCATGATCACGTCCTTTGGCAGTGAGAAACCGCCGCCGCCGGGTCCACCGCCGCCCGGAAACCCACCACCACCGCCAGGACCACCGCCACCTGGAAATCCTCCACCGCCGCCACGACCGCCGCCGGGAAAGCCTCCGCCACCACCCGGGAATCCGCCGCCTCCTCTGGGTCCTCTGCCTTGCCCGCCAGCCCCGCTCCGCGTTCCGATCTCGCCCTTCAGATCGGTTTCTACCGTGAGTTGTTGCGCGTCTTGAGCGACTGTCAGCGTGTAGCTTTCAAGTGTGGGCGGCAAGTCGGAAGTCTTGCTCTTGTCCAATATCCAGACGCCGGAAAAGTCTGTTGTTTTCGATTGAGCGGCGCGGACGCTGTAAAGGCATGTCGCCAACGCAACGGCGAATAAACCTGTCGCCAGTAGCTTTTTCATTGGAAGGTCTCCTTGTTTATCGTCGAAATAACCGGTTGGGCCGTTGGCCGTTCCCGGTCTGCGCACGGAAGCGCGGCTGATTATGGTCCCGCGCGCTGGCGAAATGTTAAAGAGCAGGCAAATAGTTTGTAAGCTATGTAAAGATTCATCGCGCTTAGAATGTACGTCCAATGCTGAACCGGAAGACGGTCCTCTTTTCCACCGACAGCACTTTCGGATCGGTGATGTCCGGATTGGTGTTCGGGTTATAAGCGAAGATGAGCCGGAACGGCACGTTGATCATCGGAAGCTGGATACGGAATTCCAGGCCGACCGAGGCGCGCAGGTTTCCCATAAAGCCGGTCGGATTTTCCGAAAGCCGCAGCAGATTGTAAGCGCGCGACTCGCCCGTTAGATAAACCTTGCGGAAGCCTGCCGGCAGCCCATCGGAGCCAACGCCGCCCGCGGCGATCGCGCCGTCCAACTCATCGCGCGTGGCGATCACCCCTGACGAATTGAGGATCACTCCGTCCGGCGTGATGAGAGTGTTGGGAATGTAATTCGTAGAGACGACCTGGTCCTGGTACTTGCGCATGTTGAAGACCGAGCCTACGTCGAAGAACCCGGCCAGCGAGAGAGGGCCGGCTATCGGGACGCGATACTCAAAATTGAACAGCGCCTTCGTGTCGCCGCCAACCGCGGTATAGAAAGGAACCTCGTTTCCGTTGGCGTCCGCGCGAATGATCCGCTCGATGTTGCAGCCCGTGCTTGGCGCCTCGCCGCAGCCGTTTTCCGGCGCCTCGAACGTGTAGCGGCGCGTCACGCTCGAATGGACCGAACTGTCCACCACGTCTTCAAAATCGCCCGCGCTGTTCTGGGTCTTCGCCGTGACATTCCTGGTGGATCGAAAAGAATCATATCTGGCGACCGGCGAGATCGAAGAAGAGTTGTAGCCGCGCACGTCGTTCTCGCCGCCCAGGAAGTAACGCTCCGTGATCGGCACGCCGCCGACAAACGACAAGGACTGAGTGGTCAGGGGCGCGCCGAAGCTGCGCACATGCCCGGCCTGGAAACGCAGGCCGATGACGTGCGGCTTGTCCGACCTGGCGCGCAAAACGGGCTTGAAGAATTTGTACTCGATGCTCGGCGAGATCGTGTTCACGTCGCCGCCCAGCGCGCCACCCGCGAACGAAAGGCCCGCAAACAGGCTCTGCCCGCGCGTCGGATCAATCGCCGCGTTGAGCGTATTGAAAGAGATGCTCGGCGTGACGCGGCTCGTGACAATGCGCGGCTGGCTGTAGGTGACCGGAATGTCGTTTGAAGTGTCGCCATCGGTGTTCACCGCTGGGTCTTTGATCGCGGAAGCCGACAGGGAGTACGAGATTCCCACTCTGGTGAAGTTCGAGTATTTACGCAAACTCTTCGTAAAGAGCGAGAGCGGCGCGGAAAGCTCGACGCTTCCTCCAACCGTATCCTGGGTGAAGAGTGAATCCAGTTCGGCCTGAGAGAGGCCGCTCGCGCTATAGTAACTGCTGAACGTGTTGTAGCCGTCGCCGAAATACTGCTGCCGCTGGGCGAAGAGATTCACGCCGAGACTGATCGGTTTGTCGAACAGGTAGCGCTGGGCGTATCCGACCGAGGCGGAATACTGCCGGGAGCCGCCCGAGAAGTTGAGGCTCAGCGTCTGGCCGTAACCGAGCAGGTTATTGGTCGAATAACTGACGCCGAGGGAGCTGCCGGCAGAACCTGACACTTCGCCGTTGAAGCTGATTTTCTGCCGCCCGCGCTCCTTCACTTGCAGATCAATATCCACCGTCTGGTCGCGGTCGTTGGTTCGCGTAATGGCGTCCTTCTCTTTGATCTCCTCGAATAGTCCCAACTGATTCAGGCGCAGGATGGACAAATCCCAGTAACGTTTGTTGTATGGGTCGCCTTCGTTCAAGATCACCTCGCGGCGCAGCGCTCGATCGCGCGTGTTGACGTTGCCGATGAACTCAAGGCGACGCATCATGAATTGCCGCCCTTCGTCAATCTCCAGCGTGATCTCGATCTCGCCCTCCTCCTCGGTTTTGTCCGCGAATTTAGGGATGAAATCCACACTGGCTTGAATGTAGCCCTGCGCGCCGTAAAGGTCTTTGATCCCTTTGAAGACGTTCTCCGAAATCTTCTTGGCGTCGGCGTAATCGCCGGCCTTCAGTTGCGAGACTGCTGTGACCATGCCTGGTTGGAAGATGGTGACGCCTTTCTCCTCGACCTTGGTGACACGATATCGCCGCCCGACTTCAATCGGGATGACGATCTTCAATCCGGGCCCTTCTTTGCGAAGACCCGGAATCGGGAGCGGGAAGCCGTTGCTGGTGACGCCCGCCGGAGAAACTCGCGGCTCGCCGACCTTGGCTTGAAGATAGCCTTTCGCGCCGAGGAAGTAACGCACGCGCTCCAAGTCGTCGAGTAGCTTGTCCTTGAAGTAAATGTCTTTCGACGTGAAGGTCGCGAGCAGCCCTGCTTCCTTGACCAGCTTCATCGCGCCGCGCAATTGCTTTTGCGAGAACCCGGCGTGCGCGCCGGTGAATTCGATCTCCTTGATCCGCACGCGGGCGCCTTCGGTGACGCTGAAAATCAGCGCGACCGAGGTCGCGGAAATCTCCTCGACTTCGAGATCAACAGTGGCGTCCGGGTAGCCTTTTTCGGCCAGCAATTCCCTGACCTCTCTTCGCGCCGCGTAAGCCTTCACCGGATCGAACGGCGATTCCTTGCTGACCCCGGCGCGGCGTTCCTTGAAGCGCATCAGAGCTTCGCTCTCGGTCACGGAGTTGAGGCCCCGGTATTGAATGTCGCGGATGAGCGGATACTCCCTGACTTCAAAAATGACGACGCGGCCTCCGCGCGGGCCGTCGACAGCTCGCAGCTTGCAGTAGAGCGGATCGAAAACGCCCATGCTGATGATCGCCTCGAAATCGCGCCGCGCGGCGGTTTCGCTGTAAAGATCGCCCGGCTTGCTCTTCACGCTGTAAAGGATCGTGTCTCTTGGGATGCGGCGGTTGCCGCGGACCTCTATGTCTTCGATGATCGCGCCGTTCTCTGCCAACGCCAGCCCCGGCATAGTAAGAACGGATAACGCGGTGAATAAAATGATCGCGATGATGCGGTAAAGATTTGACATGCAACTTCTCCTATATTGGTAAGGCGACGGAGAGGCGGGAAAGGTTTGTAAGGACTTGTAAGTAGCTTATTGATTCGAGCTTAGAAACAGCCTGAATTTACATCGTTTACAAATTCTTTGCCTGCGCTTTAACACCTGCTTGACGAAACCGGAGATCATCGGCGGCCAGTGAATGCGGGCTTGCATTCACCATTACCACGGAGCAGATGGCCCGATTGGAGCAGTCAGCGCAAGCGCTTTTGAGAGGTTGTGTGGCAGGGTTGGTCATCTTCTTCTCTTCTTTATCACCAGCAGGGAGGTCGAGAAATGCGTTCATTCGTTGTTTGTGTGTGCTTGATTGCGCTGGTCCTGGCATCCGGCCTGACCGCGATCCCGGCGCAGGAAACCCCGAAGGCCGCGCGCGCGCTGGAGATCCTCAAACAGGCGCGTGAAGCGCTGGGCGGCGAAGCGAATCTAAAAGCGATCCGGAGTCTATCGGCTTCCGGCAAGTTCAACGGCGCTATAGGAGGCCGCGCTACGAAAGGAGACATCGATCTCGATCTGCTGCTGCCAGACAAATACATGCGGACTATCAAGATGAGCATGGGGCCGGCGAACATCACCCGGATCGAAGCGGTCAATGGCGACCAGGTGTGGATGGATATGAAGCGCGGGATGGGAATCGGCGGCATTCTGGGCGGCATGGGCGGTGGTGGCATGGGCGGCCCCGGAGGCGGCGGTCGTGGCGGCGGCGGCGGTCCGGGAGGAGGCGGTCGCAGCGGTGATGGACAGATGGGCGGAATGCGCGAGATGAATACCCCCGCGATGCGGGAACAAGTGCGCGCCGATTTCACGCGAGTGCTAGTCGCGTGGCTGTTGACTTCTCCGGCTTCGTCGCCGGTCGAATTCGCCTACGAACAAGAGTTCGAGACCAAAGAAGGCAAGGCGGACGTGCTGCGCGTGACCGGAGCCAATGACTTCTACTTGCTGCTTGGCATGGATCAGCGGACGCATCGGCCGGTGATGCTGGTTTATCGAGCCTTGGCGCCGCGCCGCGCCGCCGGTTCGCGCGGTAACGAAGAACCGTCCGACCGTCCGCGCGAACCGGAATGGGTGGACATGGAGGTCCACCTCTCAGACTACAAGGCCGCCGGCAAGGTCTTTCTGCCACATCGGGTCGTCAAAACCAGCAACGATCAGACAGTGGAAGAATGGGTAATCAGCAAATACAAGCTTAACCCCTCACGGTTCGCGCGATTTAGATCGCAATTTTGAAAATTGATATAAGCTCGTGAAATGAGCAAAAAGGTCGTTGCCATTCACGAGCGAGTTGACGATATACCGGTCATTATTGCGCAACTGCA
>Ga0187894_10003601_pt1 | contig 17189 bp, 17 predicted proteins | sample GBC1701081metaG_FD_136650 | JGI IMG/M metagenome (GOLD analysis project Ga0187894, IMG submission 136650) | White microbial mat communities from a lava cave in the Kipuka Kanohina Cave System on the Island of Hawaii, USA - GBC170108-1 metaG ...
CGAGCTCGTGCTCCTTAATTTTCTCGGCGCCAGCGGCTCGGATAGAGCGGGAAGCGGCCGCACAGCGCGCGCACTTCCTCTCGGACGTTCGCCAGTACGGCGCTGTCCGCCGGCGCTTCGAGCACGCGCGCGATCAGGCGCGCGATCTCGCGCATCTCGCCCTCGCGCATGCCGCGCGTCGTCAGCGCGGGCGTCCCGATGCGCAGGCCCGACGTGACGAACGGCGTGCGCGTGTCGAACGGCACCATGTTCTTGTTCGTCGTGATGCCCGCGAGGTCGAGCACCTCCTGCGCCTTCTTGCCGGAGATCTCGCGCTCCAGCAGCGAGAGCAGGAACAAGTGATTGTCCGTGCCGCCCGAGACGATCCTGAAGCCGCGCTCGGCGAGCGCGCCCGCGAGCGCGCGCGCGTTGGCGATGATCTGCGCGCTGTAGTCGCGGAACGACGGCGCGAGCGCCTCGCGGAAGCCGACCGCCTTCGCGGCGATCACATGCATCAGCGGGCCGCCCTGCCCGCCCGGGAACACCGCGCTGTCGACGGCCTTCGCGTACTCGGCGTCGCAGAGGATCATGCCGCCGCGCGGCCCGCGCAGCGTCTTGTGCGTCGTGGTGCCGATGAGCTGCGCCTTGCCGACCGGGCTCGGGTGATGGCCGGTCGCGATCAGGCCCGCGATGTGCGCGATGTCCGCGAACAGCAGCGCACCGACTTCATCCGCGATCTCGCGGAAGCGCGCGAAATCGATCACGCGCGAGTAGGCCGTGGCGCCGCACTGGATCAGCTTCGGTCGATTCTTCTTCGCGAGCTCGCGCAGCTCGTCGTAGTCGATCAGCTCGTCGCCCGCCCGCACGCCGTAGGGAATGATCTGATAGAGCTTGCCCGAGAAGTTCGCGGGGCTGCCGTGCGTCAGGTGGCCGCCGTGATCGAGGTTCATCGCGAGGATCGTGTCGCCGGGGTTCAGCACCGCGCGGTAGATGCACTCGTTGGCCTGCGAGCCGGAGTGCGGCTGCACGTTGACGTGCTCGCTGCCGAACAGCTGCTTGGCGCGTTCGATCGCCAGATTTTCCGCTTCGTCGAGCACCTCGCAGCCGCCGTAATAACGCCTGCCCGGATAGCCCTCGGCGTACTTGTTGGTGCCGACGGAGCCGAGCGCTTCGAGCACGGCTTCGCTGACGAAGTTCTCGGACGCGATCAGCTCGAGCCCCTCCGCCTGCCGGCGCGCTTCGCGGCGCAGGATGTCCGCGACGATCGGATCGACGGCCGTCAGCGCGCCGTCGTGCGACGCAGTCAGCGCGTCGATCGCGGCCACACGGCCGGCGTGGCGCCCGCCTTCGAACGGCGTCGCGAGCCAGCGCTCGACGATCTGCCACGCGGTGTCGGGATCGGTGCGATCGCCGGAGAGCGCCAGCATGTTGGCGTCGTTGTGCTGCCGCGCGACGGCCGCCGTGTCGGCATCGTGCACGAGCGCGGCACGCACGCGCGGGAAACGGTTCGCCGTGTACATCACGCCGAGCCCGCTGCCGCAGATCACGATGCCGCGCGCCGCTTCGCCGCTCGAGACGGCGCGCGCCGCCGGCGCTGCGAACTCCGGATAGTTCACCGAGCCGGGGCCGTGCGGACCGTAATCAGTCACCGTGTAACCGGCTGCCTCCAGCTTGGCGCGCAGCGCCTGCTTCAGCGGATAGCCGCGGTGGTCACTCCCCATCGCGATGGAGTCGCCCATCGACGGTGTTCCTTTCGCGCTTCCGGCGCTCACGAGTCTGCACTTCCGAAGATCAACGCCGCATTCACGCCGCCGAACCCGAACGAGTTGCTGATCGCGACGCGCGCCCGCGCAGTGCGGGCCTTGTTCGCGACGTGATCGAGCGCGCAGTCCGGGTCGGGGCGATCCAGGTTGAGCGTCGGCGGCAATGTACCCGTCTCGAGCGCGCGGATGCAGAGCAGCGCTTCGAGCGCACCGGCGGCGCCGAGCAGATGACCCGTCGCACCCTTCGTCGACGAGACCGGCAGCCGGTCGGTATGCGCGCCGAACGTGTCGCGCAGCGCCTTCGCTTCGACCGTGTCGCCGGCCGGCGTGCTCGTCGCGTGCGCGTTCACGTAGTCGACGTCCGTGGGCGCGAGGCCGGCATTCGCAAGCGCCGCCTGCATGCAGCGCAGCGCGCCGCCGGATTCGGGATCGGGCGCCGCCATGTGCGCGGCGTCCGCGGAGGCGCCGTAACCGAGCAGCTTCGCGCGCGGCCTCGCGCCGCGCGCGCGCGCGTGTTCGGCGCGCTCGAGCACGAGCAGCGCGGCGCCCTCGCCCAGCACGAAGCCGTCGCGGTCCAGATCGAAGGGCCGGCTCGCGCGCTCGGGCGCGTCGTTGCGTCTCGACAGCGCCTGCATGTTCGCGAAGCCCGCGATCACGAGGTCGACGACCGCCGCCTCGGTCGCGCCGGCCAGCATCACGTCCGCCTCGCCAGCGCGCAGCAGGCGTAGCGATTCGCCGAGCGCGTGTGCGCCGCTCGCGCAGGCCGTCACGTGACAGAGGTTGGGGCCGCGCAAGCCGTGATGGATCGCGACGACGCCGGCCGCCATGTTCGCGAGCGTCATCGGGATGAAGAACGGCGAGACGCGGCTCGGCCCGCGCTCGACGTAGACGCGATCGTTCTGGATGAAGGTGTGGATCCCGCCGATGCCGGAGCCGATCGCGACGCCGATGCGGTCGCGATCGGCCGAGCCGCCGCCGGCTATGAGCTGCGCATCCGCGAGGGCCTCGCGCGCGGCGCACAGCGCGAGCAGGATCGAGCGGTCCATCCTCCGCAGCTCTTTGTGCGGGGCCTCGCCCGGATTCAGCTCGCCCGTCACGCGGCCCGCGATGCGAACGGGCAACCGTTCGTCGAAGTCGTCGGGCAGGCGCGCGATGCCCGACTTTCCTGCCGCGATCGCCGACCAGGTTTCCTCAGCGCTCACGCCGAGCGGCGAAACGCAGCCGAGCCCGGTGACGACGATCTCCTCAGCTTGCGCGGACACTGGTTCGACTCCGTCTCCGCGCCGCGCGGGCGATTGACTACGCCTCGAGGCGCTCTTTCAAGTACTGCACCGCCGACCCGATCGTCTGCAGCCGGTCCGCGTGCTCGTCGGGAATCTCGATGTCGAACTCTTCTTCCATCGCCATCACGAGCTCGACGATGTCGAGCGAATCCGCGCCCAGATCGTCGATGAACGAAGCTTCGGGCACGACCTCTTCCGGCGTGACGCCGAGCTGCTCGACGATGATCGCCTCGACGCGCTTCTCCAGACCGCCGCTCATGCTGGCTCCCCTCTCGCTATCCGACCGCAGCACCCTACGCCCCCGCGCCCGCCGATACCACGGCTTGGACACCTTCGCGCGATTCGACGTTGGCGCGCGCGAGGCCGCGCTCGATGCGCGCGACCAGGCCCGTGAGCACCGAGCCCGGCCCGATCTCGACGACCTGCGTAACGCCGAGCGCTGCGAGCCGCTTCACCGACTCCGTGAAGCGAACGGGCGCCGTCACCTGCTGCTCCAGCAGCGCCGGGATGCGCGCGCCGCTCGTGTTCGGTGCGGCTTCGACGTTCGTGATCACCGGAACCCGCGGATCGCGGAAACGCACGCGCGCGAGCTCGGGCGCGAGCTTCTCCGCTGCGGGCCGCATCAGCGCGCAGTGAAACGGTGCGGAGACCGGCAGCGGAATTGCGCGCTTCGCGCCGCGCTCTTTCGCGAGCGCGATCGCGCGCTCGACCGCCGCCGCTTCGCCCGCGATCACGGTCTGCTGCGGCGAGTTGTAGTTCGCGGAAGAGACGACACCGCCAGTCTCGGCCGCGGCGGCGCGGCACGCGTCATCCACCGCCTCGGGCTCGAGCCCCATCAGCGCAGCCATCGCGCCTTTCCCCGGTGCGACCGCCTCCTGCATGAAGCGCCCGCGCCGATTCACGAGCACGACGGCGTCCTCGAACTCGAGCGCGCCGGCCGCGACCAGCGCCGAGTACTCACCGAGGCTGTGGCCCGCGACGTAGCTCGGCGCGAGCGGGCGCTGCTCTTCGACCGCACGCAGCAGCGCGATGCTGGTCGTTAGGATCGCGGGCTGCTGGATCTCGGTGCGCCGCAGCTCATCCTCGGGACCCTCGAAGCACAGCCTCGAGATCGAGAAGCCGAGCGCGCGATCCGCGGCGTCGAACGTCGCGCGGGCGGCGGGCGAGGCTTCGTGCACGTCGCGGCCCATACCGACCGCCTGCGAGCCCTGGCCCGGAAAGAGCAGCGCGAGCAAAGCGACTACGCCTCGCCGCCGATCAGCTTGCTCTCGGGCAGCGTTTTGCGTCCGTGATAAGTGCCGCAGCTGCGGCACACGCGATGGGGCGCGCGCGGCTCGCCGCACTGTGGGCAGGCGGAGCTGGCGGGCGCGCTCAGGAAGTGATGGCTGCGGCGCATGTTCTTGCGCGACTTCGACACCTTGCGCTTCGGGACGGCGGACATCTGTCTCTCCGGTTCAGGGACTGACTACTGAGGCGGCGCGCCGTCCTTCTTCAGCTTGCCGAGGACGGCGAACGGAGATTCGGGACGGATCTCGGCACAGTTGCACGACTCGACGTTGCGATCCACGCCGCAGCGCGGACACAGGCCTTTGCAGCCCTCCCGGCAGAGCGGCTGCATCGGCAGCGCGAGTGAGATCACCTCCCCGATGAATCGATCCAGACGAAGATCCTGTCCGCGGAACCAACCCGTCTCCGCCTCGTCGCCCAGGTACAGCCCATCACTGGAGAGAGCCTCGGCGCTCTCGGGATCGGCAGGAACTCTGGCTCCGGCGGGCTCCAGCACGAGGCGGAAAGGCTCGCGGACGGGCGCACGATAGCGGCCGAGACATCGGCTGCACCCGAGCTCGATTTGCCCGCGCAGCGTCCCCTCGATCAGCAAATCGGCCGCCACGCGGTACGCGCGCCCCTCGATCTCGAGCGGCTCCGACAGCTCGTCGATCGGATGCACCCCGCGCTCGAACCGCCCGCGAAACCACTCCGGACTCGCCGTAAACCGAAACGAAGTAGGGGTCTCGCTCAGACTTTCGACTGCAAGCTTCACCGCGACACCCTACCGCTCCGCCCGCGCTCCGGGGCGGAGAGCTGACAGCCAATCCACGAACACGAGCCACGCCCCCCGATCGCGGAGCCGCCTCCCCCGCACACCTCCGCCCCACCCGCGCCCGCAAGCCGACCGAGCGAGCGCAGCTCGCGCAGTCGGCGCGCAGCGAGGCGGGCAGCCCGGGGACTCACGACCTACCGAGCGCGAGCCGAGCGAAGCCCACGACAAACTGGATCCCCGGCGAGGATTCGAACCTCGACTAGCAGAGTCAGAATCTGCGGTCCTACCGTTAGACGACCGGGGAATGCCAGATGCGCTGGTCAACTCGGGTCCTACCCGAATCGGCCAAAGCGCGCGCAGGATAGAGAGTTCCGCGCGCTTCGCTTCAGTTCTTCCGCGCGTTCACCACCCAGATCGCGGACGGCAGCTCGGCGCGACCCGCTTTCGCATGCGACGCGATCGTGTCGTGGATCGCGTTGCGCGCTTTCTCGCGCAGCGCGTCACCACCGCCGGCCTCGCGGATTGCGCGGCTCGCCGGACCCATGTCGGTCAGGAAGTCGGCTGCCTCGTCGACGCTGCCGAAGCCCATCGGCAACCCTTCGCTGCGGAACTCGATGTCCGAGAGGCCCGCCTCGCTCAGGATCTTCTGGACGCGCGCGGTGTCAGCGAACGCGAACGGGCCCGGCGCGTCCGGTGGCGGCGGCGGCGGCAGCGTGAGCACCTTGGCGAGCGCGGCCATCGGCAGGCCGACCCACGGGTTTGCCGCGATCGGTTGCCAGCACGCGAAGACGACGCGGCCGCCCGAGCGCAACGCGCGCGTGAGATTCGCGAACGCTGCGGTCGGCGCCTCGAAGAACATCACGCCGAAGCGTGAGAACAGCGCGTCGAAGGTGCCGGCAGGGAACGCGTGGGTCTGCGCGTCGGCGTGCTCGAACGCGACGTTCGCAAGGCCCGCCTTCGCGGCGCGCTCGCGGGCGCGCGCGAGCATCGGCGCGGAGATGTCGATGCCGAGCACGCGACCGCTCGCGCCCACACGGCGCGCGATCGCGAGCGCCGTGTCCCCGCAGCCGCAGCCGACGTCGATGATGCGCTCGCCCGGCTTTGCGGCCAGCACCGCCAGCGCGCGCTCGCCGTGCGCACCGATCTGCGCATCCATCCTCTCTTGCATCGAGACCCAGATGGGCCCCGCCTGCTCGTTCCAATACGTGCGCTGCTCGGCGTTCGTGTCTGCCATCGTCGCTCCTCTGGCTCGGGCGGTGCGGCGACGGTAGGGCAGTGACCCGATGCGCGCGGCAACGCGCAGCGATCTAACTCTGCGGAGCGATGCGCGCGGCCTGGGGAGCGCGCGGTATCACGCCGCGGCCCTAGCTGCGCGGAGCGATGCGCGCGGCCTCGGGAGCGCGCGGTAACGCGCAGCGCTCGAGCTGCGCGGAGCGATGCGCGCGGCCTGTGACGCGCGCCACGCCTTGCACCGCACAACCGCCGCAGATCCGACCTAATGCGCTCGCGCGGAGTCGTTGAAGACGGCCGCTGAAGGGCAGGTCGAGGAGGACCTGTTTTAAGGGACGATCTATCGCCTCGCGCGCGCCGCCGTCGTTGAGGAAGGTTTTGAAGTGGGGGATCGCTCGTGCGCGAGCGACGGCTGCGACGGCAGCATGGGGGGCGCGCCTCGAGGACGAGTCGGGCTCGCAAATCTCTCAGGTTCTCGGTTCGGATCCTGACAACTCGAATAATTCAGCCATAATCAAAAGCGTGCCGCGCCGTCCCATGCAGCGAGTTCTTCCGCTCTTCACGCACGGCGGCGCGCGGCCGGGCGCCGGACGAAAGCCGAAGTACGCCCGCCCGCCCGTGCATCACGTGCGCAGACCGCCCGTCCCCGGCCGCTATCCGATGCACGTGACCCTGCGCGTGCGCCGGAGCATTCCCTCGCTCCGCTGCCGGCGCTTCGTCGAGGCGTTCCGCGAGAGCCTGCGCAAGGCGAGCGAGCGCGGCGAGTTCCGCGTTTGCCACTACTCGATCCAACGCGACCACGTGCACCTGATCGTCGAGGCGACGGGCAAGCTCGCGCTCGGGCGTGGGATGAAGTCGGTCGCGACGCGCCTCGCGCACGCGGTCCACCGCGTGTTCGGAGGCAAAGGAGCCGTGCTCTACGGCCGCTACCACCTGCGCGTCCTGCGCACGCCGCGCCAGGTGCGCCGTGCGCTCGCTTACGTGCTGCTCAACGCGCGCAAGCATTGGCGGCAGCGGCACGGAGCCACTCCACCCGTGCGGCTCGACGCGGCGACCTCGGGCGAGGCGTTCGACGGATGGAAAGGAAGGTGCCCGCCGCCTCGTGCGAGACCGCCTGCGCCGGCGAACGCGCCGGCGGTCTCGCGCGCTCGCACGTGGCTGCTCTCGACGGGTTGGCGGCGGCATGGGCTCGTCGACCCGGCCGAGGTTCCGGGCGCGCTGCGCTGAGATCCGCCGAGCGTCACTCGAGCTTGTTTTCGCGGACACCTTGGATCGCACGGAAGTGCGGTGGGAGGCGGAAGCGGCGGGCGTTCAACCCGGAGTCGCGTTCATCGAGGCGGAGAGGGCGAAGTACCCGGCGCGGGTGCTGTGTCGTTGCCGGCAGGTATCGGCGTCTGAGTGTTTTCGGGTGACAGGGAGCGAGCCGAGCGCGCGATCGCGCGAGGACGGGCGGCTCGCGGCGTCGATCGCGGCACTGGTTCGGCAGCGGCGGGGTCGGTATGGCAGCCCGCGGCTTCACGGCGAATAGCGCGCGGCGGGCGCACAATCGGGCAAGGCCAACTCACCGCGGCGGCGTCCCCTTTTCCTCCCGACGTTCCGGTGCCGGGCGTCCGCGTCCGCCGCGCACTCCGGGCCGTGCGGCGGAGCGCGTTTTGCAAAGGTCCCTAGCTCTGCGGAGCGAAGCGCGCGGCCTGTGGAGCGCGCTGTAACACGCCGCGGCCTTAGCTCTGCGGAGCGATGCGCGCAGCCTCGGCGGCTCGGCCATGCTCGCGAAGCAAGCGCGCGAGCAGGCGCGGCGCCGTGTGCGAAGCGTCGCGCATGACGAGCGCGCGCAGCATCGGCTCGGCGCGCGCGACGTCGCCGCGCGCCGCGAACACCACTGCGAGGCGCACCGCGAGCTTCGAATCGTTCGCCGCGGCGCCGGCGAGGGCGATCTGCTCAGCGAGCTTTGCGTCGTCGCCGAAGCGTGCCGCGAGGATTGCGAGCCGCATGTGCAGGCGCGCGGCCGAGTGCGGTGCGCGTTCGACGCCGACCTGATAAGCCGCCGCCGCGCGCTCGTACTCGCCGGCGCTCTCCCAGGCTTCGCCGCAAGCCTCGACGAGATCGGGCTGCTCAGCGCCGAGCTCCAGCACGCGCTGCGCGTGCGGCTCGATCTCGGCGGCGGTTGCGCCGTCTCTCAGCTTGGCCATCAGCGCGAGATGCGCGCTGAGCTCGTTCGGATCGAGGGCGAGCACATGCTCCATCATCGCGAAGCCGCCGGCGCGATCTCCGTTCGCGATGCGCAGCTCGCCCACCAGCGCAGACGTCTTCGGCGACTCCGGCGCGAGGCGGCTCGCCTGCTCCGCGATCTCGAGCGCCTCGCGCTTGCGGTTCGTCGCGAAGTAGACGCGGGCGAGATCTTCGCGTGCGCTGACAGTGGTCGGAATCTTCTCGATCGCCTCGAGCGCCCAGCGTTCGGCTTCGGCGTACTTCTCCAGGCCCAGCATCACCTTCGCGCGGAACGCGAGCTGCGCATAGCGCTCGACGTCCTTCGGGTCCGCTGCGTTCGCGGTCGGGACGCGATTGCCGCTCGGGACGACGTAGCCGAGAGCTTCGATTTGGCGGCGCGTCGCGTCGTCGATCGCGACGCGCGCGCTCTGAGTCTCGCGCGCCGCAACGCCGTCGATCCGCTGCTGCGCGCTCGCAACGGCGTCGAGATGCGGCGCGGCGTCGCGCGCGAGCAGGTTGTCGAGCTCGCCGGGATCCGACGCGAGATCGAAGAGCTCCGGGCGCGGCGCGCGAATGAACTTCTGCGCGCTCGTTCGCATGCCGAAGATCGGCGCCCAGCCGTGATCGAAATGCCCGGCGAGCGTTTCGGAGTACGCCCAGCCATCGGCGCGCCCTTCGCCGCGTAGCTGTGGGCCGAGCTCCGGGACGTCGGCGTCCGAGAGCGCGGGCAGACCGGTCAGCGCCAGCAGCGTCGGCGCGATGGCCGCGTTCGAAACGACGTCCGGGATGCGCTTGCCGCGCGGGACGCCCGGGCCGCGCAGGATCAGCGGCACGTGCATCGTGCTCTCGTAGATCAGATAGGAGTGCGTGCCCTCGCCATGCTCCCCGCGACCCTCTCCGTGATCCGCCGTTGCGACGATGATCGTGTTCTCGAGGCGGCCACTCGTCTTCAGCGCCTCGATCACGCGCCCGAGCTCGTGATCGACGTAAGCGACTTCACCGGCATACAGGTCGTGCGCGAACTTCTGCCGGAACGGCTCCGGCGGCCGGTACTTCGAGTGCGGGTCGTAGTAGTGCAGCCACAGCAAGAACGGCCGATCGTTCGACGCGAGCCAGGCGAGCGCGAGATCGCTGACTTGCTGCGCGGTGCGCTCCGGAAACCCGCCCCGATGCGAGAGCGATCTCGGCATTTCATCCGAGTAGGCATCGAAGCCCTGCGCGAGACCGAACTCGCGGCCGAGCACGGACGAGGCGACGATCGCGTGGGTCGCATAGCCCGCAGCCTGGAAGCGCTCCGCGACCGTCTCTCTCTCGGCGGCGAGCTGGTGGATCGAGTTGTGCCGCACGCCGTGATGCGGTGGATACTGGCCGGTCAGGATCGAGCTGTGCGAGGGCAGCGTGAGCGGAACGGTGGCCGACGCGTTCTCGAACAGCGTGCCCTGCGCCGCGAGCGCGTCGAGCGCCGGCGTCTCCGTCGCGTGCTGCGCTGTCACACCCACGTAATCCGCGCGCAGCGTGTCGATCGTGATCAGCAGGACGTTCGGGCCAGACGGCGTCGGCCGCGCCGCCACTTCGACGCGATTGCAGCCGGTCGCGAGCGGCGCGCCAGCGAGAGCAGCCATCAGCAAGGAGCAGAAGCGCAGCGCAGAGCTTCGCGACAAAAGAGGAACTCCGTGGCGGGTACTCGCCTTTCGGCCGCGCCGAGCGCCGAGTTGAGGCCGCGCGCCTAGAGCAGCAGGCGCGGAGTCACGCAGGCGACGACCGCGGCGATCGCGATCGCGGGGCCGAAGCCGAACGGCGTGTTCAGCGCGCGTCTCGCGACCAGCGGCGCGAGGCCGAACAGCAGGCCGAACAGCGCCGCGAGCAGGATCGTCTGCATCACGCCGAGCGGGCCGAGAAACGCGCCGACCGCCGCCATCAGCTTGACGTCGCCGAAGCCGAGCCCGGGGAACCAAGTCCAGTAGTCGAGCGTGCCGATCGTCGGCAGCTCGTTGCCCTCGCCGGGCCAGTGCTCGAAGCGGCGCCCGAACGCCTGAGAGATGCGCGCGTGCGCGAAGCCGACGAGCCAGAGCGAGCCGCCGCCGAGCGCCGCGCCGAGCGCAGATTCGAGCAGCGCATCCGGATACGGCTCGCCCGCGAGCCAGCGCGCAGCCGGCACCAGCGCGAGGCCGCCCGCGAGCCCGCCGAGCGAGATCGAATCGGGGATCCAGCGCTCGTCCCAGTCGATGCCCGCGCCCGCGATCAAGCCGGCCGCGAAGATCCACCAGAGCACCGTCAGCGCGCTCGCGCCGTGCACCCACGCGATCGCGACGAACACGAGGCCGGTCGTCGCCTCGATCAGCGGGTAGCGCAGCGAGATCGGCGCGGCGCAGCGGCGGCACTTGCCCCGTAACAACAGCCACGAGAGCACCGGGATGTTGTCCCAGGCGGCGATCGCCGCGCGGCAGCCGGGGCAGCGCGAGCGCGGCTGCACGATCGATTCGCCGCGCGGTACGCGGTGGATCACGACGTTGAGGAACGAGCCGACGACGAGGCCGAGCGCGCCCACCAGTGCGAGCGCCGCGGGCGTGAACTCGTAGGCGGCGGGGAGCTGCGTCATGCGCGAACGCAGCCTATCGGAAGTCGCGCCGCTCGAACGTCATCACCGCGACGAGCAGGAAGCCGACGATCCAGGCGCTGCCCATCGCGAGGCTCCAGCCCACCTCGACCGCCGGGATCGGCAGCCCGTGCACCGCCTCGAGCGTGCGGTTGAACGCCTCGAGGTCGGGCAACGCGCGCTTCACCCAGAACGTGAACTCGCGAGCCGCGGGCGAGGAGGAGGTCTTGCCGATCGCGTAGAGGTCCCGCGTCAGATGGCCGACGAGGTAGATGCCGAGGCTGTAACAACCCGCCAGGAACGGCGTCGAGAACGAAGAGAACAGCGTCGAGAACGCGACGACGACGGCGAGCTCGACCGCGACCAAGCCGAGCGCGATCGCGTGTCCCGCATCGAGCGGCGCGCCGGCCAGCAGCGACGCGGCAACGAAGCAGAGCGACATCACCGCCAGCAGCGCCCAGAGCGTCGCGACCAGCCCCAAGTACTTGCCCGCGATGAACGCGCTGCGCTCCACGGGCTTCGAGAGAATCGTGAAGATCGTGCGGCGATCGACCTCGCGGTGCACGAGGCCAACGCCGACGAAGATCGCGATCGCTGCGCCGAAGAAGCGGATCGCGCCGAGGCTGACGTCCTGCAGGATGCGCTCGCGCTCGACGTAGGAGAGCGTCGCGAGCGTCGCGCTCGTCGCGATCAGCAGCAGCGCGAAGAACAGCAGCACATAGAGCACTTTGCTGCGGATCGCGTCGCGCCACGTGTTGCTGGCGATTGCGACGACTGCGCCGAGCCACCTCACTGCGCGCCTCCTCGCAGCTTGCCGGAGACCGCGTCGAGGAACAGCGCCTCGAGCCCGATCCCCACCGGCGCGACTTCCTCGAGCACCGCGCCGTGCGCCAGCGCGCCCTGCACGAGCTCCGAGAGATGCTTGTCGGCGACGCGCAGCGTGATGCGTTCGCCGCGTCCCGAGAGCTGCGCCTCGAAGCGCGATTCGGCCTCTTCGGCGAGCTCCGGCGCGAGCGCCGAGAATGTCACGTCGAGCTTGCGCTCGCCGACCGGCAGCGCGCCGCCCAGCTCGCCCTGATAAGCGATGCGTCCGTGCACGATGATCGCGACGCGGTCACAGATCGTCTCCACGTCCGCGAGGATGTGGGTGTTCATGAAGATCGTCTTGCCGTCCGCGTTCAGCGTGACGACGAGATCGCGGATCTCCTTGCGTCCGACCGGATCGAGGCCGCTCATCGGCTCGTCGAGGAACACAACGCTCGGGTCGTGCACGATCGCCTGCGCGATGCCGATGCGCTGCAGCATGCCCTTCGAGTAGGTGCGCAGCCGCGCGTCCGCGGCGTGCGAGAGGCCGACCAGGCTGAGCACCTCGCGCACGCGCTCGCGGCGGCGCGCCTTCGGCACCGCGCACAGTCGCGCGTAGAAGTCGAGGATCTCGGCGCCGGTGAGGAAGTCGTAGAAATAGGGGCTCTCGGGCGCGAAGCCGATGTGCTCGCGGAACGCCGTCTCGCGCACGTCGTGACCGAGGATGTGCGCATCGCCCTGCGTCGCGCTGATCAAACCCATCAGGATCTTCATCGTCGTCGTCTTGCCCGCGCCGTTCGGGCCGATGAAGCCGAACAGCTCGCCGCGCTTCACCTCGAAGTCGATGCCGTGCAGCACGCGCTTCTTGCGCAGCCCGAAGCCCGGACGGAAGTCCTTCACCAGCCCGCGAACCTGAATGATCGTGTCCCGCTCCATCGCGATCCCTAATTCTTTGGCTGCTTTGCCTGCGCCCTGAACTTCTCGAGCATCGCGCGGCTCGCCGGGTCGATCTTCACGCCGTAGCGATATCGGACGTGCTTCGAGACGATCTCGCCGGTTTCCTTGCTGATCTCCCAGCCCGAGTCGAACGGATCCTTCGGCAGCACGCGCAGCACGCCTCCACTGACCAGCTCATCGACCGAAGCGATGTCGCGCTTGTGCCTGCGTACGTACTCGGCGCGCGCGGCGTCGAGGAAGCGCGCGCGGCGCTCGGTTTCGATTTCGCGCAGCGCGCTCGCGTACTCGGCGCGCTCGTCCGGATCCGCGGTCTGCCGCACGAGCTCGCCGAGGAACGCGGCCGCCGCATCGAGACCACCGCCGCTCTGGCTCTTCAGCCGCGCGGCGAGGCGCGAGAGATATTGGGGCGCGCCTTCCAGCGTGATCGCGCGATCGAGCGCACGCGAGGCTTCAATGGGCTCGCCGAGATAGAAGAAGTGGTTGAACGCGAGGTAGAAGTATCCGCGCCAGTCTTCCGGATGGTGCTCGATGCCGCGGCGGATCAGCTCGTTCGCCTTGCGCACCGCGGCCTCGTCGTCGGTCATCCAGACCGCGGCGAAGCGATACGGGTGGCCCACGTGCGGATCGAGCGTCGTCGTGACGTCGATCAGCGCGCCGATCACCGCGTTACGACCGACTGGCCCTCTGCTGCTGCCGACGATCTGAACCGCGCGCAGCCAATAGAAGTCCGCGACGACCGTGTCGAAGCCGAACGCGAGCAGCTTCGCGACAGCGGGAGAGGGCACGAACGCTTCGTCGGCGAGCTGCTCGCTCGCGTCGGGAAGCGCGCGCTGCGAGCCGACGATGCCCGCGAGCGCAAGCGCTGCGAGCGAGAGCCGCAGCGCAGAAACGCGCGCGGCTCGGCCAAGAACCGCCGCGAGACTCGAGCTTCTCAGCACACCCCTCATCGCCTCTCCGAGCGATCAGCCGGCGGACGAATCCGCGAGGCAGTTCGAGGGGCGAGGCTTAGAAGTCATCTTGCAGGAAGCTCGGCAGATACGCCGCCGCGGTGTCGTATTGCGCGGTGCCGCCCGCGTCGAGCGGCGCAATCCAACCCCAGATCGACGTCGGGCACTCGATGCCACCGCCGTCGCGGTGGAAGTAGCCCACACCGCCGAGCGTGGCGTCGGCATCGAGATTGGAAAACGCGATCGCGGTGAAACAGACGCCGCTTGCGCACGGGCACTCGCCGCCCGCGTCGAAATCGTAGGCGTATCGGACTCCGCCTTCCGGCTGGAAGCCGAGCACCCCGAACGCACCGCGCGACGCGGCGTCCCAAGGCGTGGCTACTGCGGTCGGGTTGGCGAGCGGCCAAGCACCGGCCACGGCCGGGTAGATGCCCGAGTCGCCGAAGTATCCCTTGGCCATCTTCGCCATCGCTTCGACGTTCGTCATGCCTTCGGTGCGCTTCGAGCGAAGTTGTTGGGCCGTGAAGAGTGTCGTCGCGGTCGCCGCGAGGATCCCGATGATGGCCACCGTGATCATCAGCTCGATCAGCGTGAAGCCTGCGGAGCCGCGTTTCGTGTTGCGCATCATCGACCGATCCCTCGAGATTTCGACCGTGTGTGTTCGTGGTAGGAAGAAAAGGGAGGGCCGGAGCCGGAGCCCCGGCCCTCCCGCGGATCAGAGGACTAGAACTCGCTCTGGCCGTCGAGCTGGTCGCACGGGCCGACCGTGTTCTGGAGGGCCTGCGCGGTGCCGTCCCACACGCCACCAGCGACGCAGACACCCCGCTGGCCGCCGACGCCAGCACCACCCGTCTGGACCTTCACGTAGCCGAAGTCCGAGGGGTTGTTGGCCGCGTCGAGGTCGCCCTGCGCGTCCGCCGTGTACGAGCTCGGCGTACCGCCGAGGGTCACGGAGTACGAGTAGAACACGTCGCCTTCCGGCGCCCAGCCGAGCGTGTCGAAGCTGGTACCCGTCACCCACGGCTGCTTCTGCGAGGTGTTGTTGCCGCCCACCGCAGCGAGCTCTTCGACGTACTGCCCGAACTCGGCGAAGTAGCCTTCCTCGGCCGTACGGATCGCGGCCAGGTTGGTCTTCGCCTCACCGGTCTTCGAGCGGAGCTGGAACATCAGGAAGTTCGGGATGGCGATCGCCGCCAGGATCCCGATGATGGCGACCACGATCATCAGCTCGATGAGCGTGAAGCCGCCCTTGCGCGTGTGAAGCTTGCGCATCGTTCTTTGTCTCTCTTACTTGGTCCGAGCAAGCTTCACACGGCGACCTGCCGAGATCAGGCATCGCTCGGATTGGCGTTGGGCGGACCGGTCGCAACCGATGTGCCAAGGGTTCCGCCTGATGCATCGCTGCGGCAGGTGAGCGCGCGAACTTGAGCCGGGCTGGACGAAACCGGCGGTGCTTCGCGCGTCGGCAGCAGAGCGGCCAGCCGACCCGAAGTGACGACCGCCGGCGTCGCGGCGACGATTTGTGTCACCGCGCACGGCAAGCGCCCCGAAGCAAACTGCCGCGAGCGAGCGCAGCACCACGCGTTTCGTTGACTGCGAGGGCTCGCTCGCTAGCGTGCGCGCCCTTCGCTCCCTTCGTCTAGTGGCCTAGGACGTGGCCCTCTCAAGGCCGAAACGCGGGTTCGACTCCCGCAGGGAGCGCCAGTTCTTCGCGGGCTCCGCTCGCCTCAGTGGGTGGAGTGCGTGGGCGGGCGGAAGGGACTGGCTCGCTGCGCGCCGACTGGGCGAGCTGCGCTCGCCCGGGTCGGCTTGCGGGCGCGGGTGCGCGCACAGTGCGCGTGACGTTTGCTTCGCGATCGTTCCCAGCCTTTCGCGGGCTCCGCTCGCCTCAGTGGGTGGAGTGCGTGGGCGGGCGGGAAGGGACTGGCTCGCTGCGCGCCGACTGGGCGAGCTGCGCTCGCCTGGGTCGGCTTGCGGGCGCGGGTGCGCGCACGGTGTGCGTGACGTTTGCTTCGCGAGCAATGCAGCCTCTTGCGGGCCGCCTCATGCGGGCCGGGCGCCATGGCTCGGCGAGCGTTCCCAGCTTATAGAAGGGCGCGATGGCGAACTTTTCTTTTGCGTTTCTCGATTGTGAGATGGGTGGGTTGGATCCGGGGCTGCACGACATCACGGAGATTGGGTTGATCGTTACGGACGATCGGCTCGCGGAGATGTCGCAGCGGGAGTGGAAGGTGATTGCGCGGGCGGAGCGCGTCACGCCGGCGTCGATCGAGATCTCGGGGTACGACGCGGCGGTTTGGGCGAAGGAGGCGGTCCCGGTCCGGCAGGCGTTGAACGAGCTCGCGGAGGCGTTGCCTAAGAACTGCAAGGTGGTGCCGGCGGGTCAGAACGTGCGGATGGACGTCGTGTTCCTCGAGCGCGCGTACAAGAACTGCGGCATCGCCTGGCCGTTCGACTACCACGTGATCGATCTCGCGACGCTCTTCTATGCGTGGTCGCTCGTCGCCGGCGAGAAGATCGAGGCGCTCTCGCTGCGCCAGGCTGCGACGCGCGCGGGGCTCGCGCAGAACAAGGTCGCGCATCGCGCGCTGGCGGACGCGCGCCTCACGCTCGAGACGTTTCGGCACTACGTCGCGCGGCTGGCTCCGCGCGAGCTGCGCGACGACGCGCCCGCGCCGCTGCCGGCCGCGCCGCCGCCGCCAGCGCCGGAGTAGGCGCGCCACTTCGCGACCGCGCTGCGATCGATCCTGCCGAGCAGCGCGCAGGCGATGCGTGCGCGTTTGCTGCCGGGCGGCAGCACGAGCGCAGAGCCGAAGTCGATCAGCACCGGCGCGCCGTCGTCGCCGACGAGCACGTTGCCCTGATGGCGCAGATCGAGATGGATCACGCCGCGCGCATGCATCTCCGCGACCGCTGCATCGAGGCGCGCGAAGAACTCCGGCGGAGTCTCGCGCGCGACGCTGCGCGAGAGCGGACGCCCGCCGCGGTAGGCGACCGCGAATGCGAGCGCATCGACGGCGCCGGCGTACGCGGGCACCGCTGCGTGACCCGCGAGCGCGCGCCAGGCGCGCTGCTCGCGCCGCGCGATCCAGCGCCCGAGCGTCATGCGCACCAGCCACGCGCGCGGCGCGAAATCCTTCACCGCCAGCAGCACACCCGCATGCTCGATGCGCAGCACGTCCGGGTTCGCGAACCCTCCGCGGCTGATGCGCTCCGCGCGCGCGAGATCGCTGCGTTGCGGCAGCGTGAACCGGGGGCCGCTCGACATGCGCGCAGTGTCCGCATGTGTGCGCCGCTCGGCCAGGATCCGCGAGAGCTCCGCGCTTATTCGCGCTTCGTCGGGCCGTGCATCTCCTGCACCATTGCCCACAGCTCGTCGCG
>Ga0187894_10003602_pt1 | contig 17186 bp, 19 predicted proteins | sample GBC1701081metaG_FD_136650 | JGI IMG/M metagenome (GOLD analysis project Ga0187894, IMG submission 136650) | White microbial mat communities from a lava cave in the Kipuka Kanohina Cave System on the Island of Hawaii, USA - GBC170108-1 metaG ...
AGGCTCGGCGGTTGGACCGGCTATTACGGAAAGCCAGGTCCTATCGTCATGCTCCGAGGCCTCACCCAGTTCCACGACATCAAGCATGGTTGGAGCCTCCGAAATGTGCGAATCTCATAGCCCTGCGGGGGAGAGGGCTAGGGTGAGGGGGAAATGACGGCGAAATCATCTCCAGCGCAGGAAGAGCAGTTGCCGTCCGATCCCCCTCACCCTCTCGATGCTTCGCATCGGGCCCCTCCCTCTCCCCCGTTGGGGGAGAGGGTAACAAGCTCGTTGTCGCTTCAGTCCGTCGCCAGGCATTTCGGCCCCGTGAAGGCGGTCGACGGCATCGACCTCGATATCGGCCAGAGTGAGTTCTTCTCGCTCCTGGGACCGAGCGGATCCGGCAAGACGACGCTGCTCAGGATCATTGCCGGATTGGAACGGCCGACGGCGGGGCGGGTGCTGGTGAACGGCCGCGATGTGACGCCGCTGCCGCCTTATCGCCGGCGCATCGGCATGGTGTTCCAGAATTTCCTTCTCTTCCCGCATAAGACGGTGGCGGAGAACATCGTCTTTCCCTTGCGCATGCAGGGGATCGAACGGGCCTCGCGCGACGAGAGGCTGCAATGGGCGGTCAAGCTCCTGCGTCTGGAGGGGCTTGCCGCGCGATATCCTCATCAGCTGTCAGGCGGCCAGCAGCAGCGCGTGTCCTTGGCGCGCGGCCTGATCGCCAGGCCCGCTCTTCTCCTGCTCGACGAGCCCTTGGCCAATCTCGACCGCGAATTGCGCGCCGAGATGGAGGTCGAGATCCGCCGTTATCAAAAGGAGCTCGATATTCCCTTCGTCTATGTCACCCACAATCAGGAAGAGGCGCTCACCATGAGCGACCGGATCGCCGTCATGCGCAACGGCGTGATCGAGCAGGTAGGCCCGCGCGATGACGTCTATCGCAAGCCCGCGACCGCTTTCGTCGCGGCCTTCGTCGGCCAGTCGAACCAGGTCGCTGGCACGGCCGAGACTGTCGCGGGCGAGACGCTCGCCTTGACCTGGCAAGGAGAGACGCTCCATTTGCCGCATCGCGGCGGCATTTCCGCCGGCGATAAGGTTCGCTTCTTCATAAAGTATGAGGACATCGAGGTTGCGGCGGTGCGTTCCCGTTCCCGCAAAGGCGACGACGACAAGGATAATGTCGTCGCCGGCCGGTTGCGCGACATCATCTTCAAGGGACAGACGGCGAACTACATCGTCAGCATAAAAGACGGCAGCGAGATCATCGCCAGCGCCTCGTCGCGCGATCGGAAGGTGAAGATCGGCGAAGCCGTCATCATCCGATGGCCGGCGACGGCGGGCATGTGTTTCAAGCCATGATGCGCCGCTTGCCGCCATGGCTGCTGCTTGCCGGCCCCGGCATGCTGTTCATCCTGGTGATGCTCCTCCTTCCGCTTCTCGTCGTCTTCATCTTCAGCTTCTGGCGCACGGAAAGTTACGAGCTCCATGCCGATTGGAACTTGGACAATTACCGCGTGCTGTTCGGAGAGCCGGCCTATCGCACCTTCCTGTTGCGTTCGGTCATGGGCGCCCTTCTGGCCTCGCTGATCTGCCTCGTCTTCGCATGGCCGGTCGCCTATTTCATCGCCCGCCATGGCGGCCGCTATCGCCTCCTCCTGGTCCTTCTCATCGCCGCTCCATTCTTCACCGGCCTCATTCTGAGGATAGCCGCGTTGCAAGGCATTCTGGGACCGGGCGGCCTCATCAACATGGCGCTCGGCATGTTGGGCTCGGGCCCCATTGCAGCCTTGATGTACACCCAGACCGCCGCGACGATCGGGCATGTCTATCTCTTCGTGCCCTTCATGGTGACGGCCATCTATCTCTCGCTGGTCAACTTCAATTTCGACCTGCTTGAGACGGCCAAGGTCAACGGCGCCGGCCCGCTGCGCGCCTTCATCGAGGTGACATGGCCGCTCAACTGGATGGGAACCTCGATCGGTCTGGCGCTCGTCTTCATTCCTTGCCTCGCCTCGGCCGTGACGCCGCGCTTCCTCGGCGGCCCAAACGCCACGTCATTCGGCATGAGCCTCGGCCAGCAATTCGGCGAGACCGGAACCTGGGCGCTCGGTTCGGCGATGGGCGTCGTGCTGTTCGTGTTCTCCCTTCTCGTCATCGCGGCGATGGGCCTCTCGGTCAATCCTCGGCGTAGCGGATTCACCGGTCGGGGGAAGGCATGACGTCGCTCCGCGATACGGCCCAGGGACTGCGCCGCCTCGTGATGGGTGGGCTTCTCCTGCTGCTCTATGTCTTTCTCTATGCCCCGATCCTCTATGTCATCTATGCGTCCTTCTCCCAAGATATCGTCTGGCCCTTCCCGCCCTCCTTCACGATCGATGCTTATGCGGAGTTGTTCGGGAACTCGCTCTATTCGGATGCGCTGAGCAACAGCCTGCTGATCGGTGCCGGCAGCGGCCTGGTATCGACCGTGCTGGCGACGGCCGGCGTCATCGGCGTGTTGCGCTTCCCCTCGCGCTGGCGCGTCCTGGTGCTGATCGCCTTCCTGGCGCCGCTCTTCGTGGCCGAATTGCTGATCGGCATTTCATCTCTCGCCTTCAATGCCCGCATTCTCGGCCTGCCCGGCAATCTCGTCTCGGCCATCCTGGCGAATGCGGTGGAAGGCACGGCCTTCGCCTTCCTGATCGTGCTGGCCCAGCTCGTGCGCTACGATTGGCAGATGGATGATGCCGCCATGGTGTTCGGCGCCAGCCCGGCGCGCTGTTTCTGGGAAGTCACCTTGCCGACGATCTGGCCGAGCCTTCTCGGCGCATTCCTCATCAGCTTCATCCTGGCCTTCAACAATCTCGAGATCTCGTTCTACAATCTGGGCGCCATACCCACCCTTCCTTCCGTCGCCTGGGGTTCGCTGCGCTTTGGCTTGGGCCCGGAACTCTTCGCGCTGGCGGCGCTGACCAACGGGCTCGTCTTCACGGTATTCGCCGTCATGTATGTCCTGATGCGCACCGGCATCGTCAGATTCGGCTATCGCGGCACCTGACAAGCGGACTTGCTGGCGCTCCCGGTACTCTGTATGGGGATCGAAAGACTTGGCGAGGGGTAATGTTTTCAAGAAGAGCCGTCATTTTCTGTCTGGCAATTTTCCTGAGCCTGCCGGGCGTCGCGCGCGCCGAAGTTGCCCCTAAGGTCAAGGCGGCGATCGCCGGATATTCTGCCCTGTATGGCCTGCCGGAGTCGCTCGTGCATCGCATCGTCAAGCGCGAGAGCAAATACAATCCCAAGGCCTATCACCGCGGCCATTGGGGGCTGATGCAGATCAGATACGACACCGCGCGCAGCATGGGCTATCGCGGTCCCGCCAAGGGCCTTCTCGACGTCGATGCCAATCTGAAATACGGCGTGAAATATCTGGCCGGCGCCTATCTCGTTGCCGGCGGCAATGCCGAAAGGGCCGCGCGCTACTACCGCAGCGGCTATTATTATGTCGCCAAGCGCAAAGGCCTGCTCGAAGAAGCAGGATTGAAGCGCAAGCGCTGAGCTGACGAAACAGGCCGGATCTCGAAGATCCGGCCTGATCGGGTCAGCGGTGCTGGTCGGGAAGCATCAAGGCGCGATCGCTATCGAAGCTCGCCCGGTAATAGTAATAGGGCGGCAGGTTGAGATCGGCCAGATCGTGATTGCTCAAATTCAGGCTGTCGAGCCGGGGAACTCGGGCACGGCCGGCATTGCCGCGGCTCAGGGAGAACAGCCGGAAAAGACGGGATGTCAGTGTCATGGCGGGCCTCATATTTTCCTGTAAGAGCCATCGAATTGACTATAAATATGAGCCCTGTTTTTGCTGGTTTCCAACGCGAAATCTGGTATGAGTCATCAAACAGATTGATGGCTCAAAATGGCTGAAACCCCTCCCTTGCAGGCCGTGAAGGTCTTTGACGCGGTCGCCCGCCACCTGAATTTCACCAAGGCGGCCGACGAGCTCAACATGACCCAGTCGGCGGTCAGCTATCAGGTCAAGCTCCTGGAAGGCTTCATCGGCGCGCCCTTGTTCGTGCGCCAGGCGCGCGGTGTCGCCCTGAGCGAGCATGGCGAGAGCGTGGCGCCGCTGGTGCGCCGGGCGCTCAATGACCTGACCCAGGCTTTCCAGTCGGCCAAAGCGGAGACCGCCAATCTCCTGGTGATCTCGACCATGCAGACCTTCGCCTCGAATTGGCTCGCCCCGCGCATCGGCAATTTCCAGATGGCCAATCCCGATATCGCGGTCCGCCTCGATGTCTCCAACCATCTCGTCGATTTCGAGCGCGATCGTGTCGATGCCGGCATCAGATCGGGCAAGGGAGGTTGGCCCGGTCTCAAGAGCCATTTGCTGGGTGGTGGGAATTTCACCGTCGTCTGCAGCCCGGCCTATTATGAGCGCATCGGCAGTCCGAAAACACCGGCCGATATTACCGACTGTATTTTCATCGGGCCGCGCGATGAATGGTGGCCGATCTGGTTCGCCGCCGCGGGTCTCAAGCCGCCCGCCGCCTTGAGCCGGCCCGGTGTCGATGTCGAGACGCAGCAGATGGCCGCGGTGCTGGCCGCGGCGGGACATGGCCTCGCGCTGGTGCATCCGAGTTTCGTCACCGAGGAGATCAATTCGGGAAAGCTGCTCCAGCCTTTCGCGCTGATGGCCTCGACCGGCTTCAATTATTATCTCGTCTATCCTGAGACCAACCGCCTGCCGCGCAAGACGCAATTATTCAGGGACTGGATCCTGGCCGAGGCCGGACAGACGATCCTCACTCGTTGACGCGGCGCAGCGCGCCATTGGCGGGCTGACTGTCGGGCGACGGCGCGCCGCGATGCTCGGCCGACGGCAGGTTCTCCAATTTCGTCCAGGCGAGAAGCCTTTCGGCGACCGCCTGCTTGAGCTTCGGATCGTAATTCATGAGATTGAAGCTCTCGGCGAACCACAGGCCGTCATTGGCCATGCGGATGATCGAGGCGAAGATCGGATCGAGGCCATCGGCTTGAATGGCGGCCTGATGCCGCTGGCCCTGCTGGCGCACCGGCTCGACGCGCTCCGGGAAATTGGTGAGCGCCGCGGTGATGGCGCCATTGACCTTGTCGAAGGTCTTGCCGGTGATCGCCTCGCCATGGAAGGTCGCGGTCACATAAGCGCGGATCTTGCGGCCGAGCGGTTCCGCGTCCTCATGGATGGCATCCGCCCAGGCGGTGTCGAAGCGCGCCACGAAGCGCTCGATCATGGCCGAGGTCAGGGCCTCCTTACAGTCGAAATGATAGAGGGTAGTGCCCTTGCTCACCCCGGCTTCCGCGGCCAGCGCGTCGAAAGTCAGGGCATTCACGCCATCCCGATCGACGATGATCTCAGCCGCATCGAGAATGAGATCGCGGGTGTTCCGCTTGGTCTTGCCTTTCCCCATGGTTCTACTATACCGTCTGGTCAGTACAAATCAAGAGCCTTCATCCAGGCGGAGTATCCATGGCCTACAAGTCCTCGCCGCGCCCCAGTTTTTCAGCCGCGACGCATATTCCCTATGCGGGCGTCACGCGCTTTCTGTGGGGCGACGAGACGGCGGGCTTCGTCGATGACTGGATCTATGCCTCGACCGACAAGATCCATCAGCTCGTCTTCGGCCTTCCCGCCTATGGCGCCTTCCGCCATTCCACGGACCGCCCCACTGTCTTCGGCGCCGATGAGGTCCTCTATGTGTTGGAAGGCACTTTGGGCTCCGCGAACCCTGAGACGGGCGAGGTCCATGTCGCGCAAGCGGGCGAAGCGATCTTCTTCCGCAAGAATACCTGGCATCACGGCTTCAGCCTGTCGCTTGAGCCTTTGCGCGTGCTCGAATTTTTTGCGCCGCCGCCCTCGACCGGAACCTCGGGCCCCTATGCCCGCACCAGGCCTTATGTCGAGACATCCAAATACCGGGAGAGCGATTTCATTGGCCGCTGGCCGATGGCGAGCGCCGAGCAGCGCCAATCGGCGACGATGCGGGTGATGCGCGATGCCGATCTCCTGTGGGAACTGGACGGCAAGGATCAGGGCGTTCTCACCGGCCTTTACGCATCGACCGAGCATCTGACCGTTGGCCGCAGCACGGTCATGCCCGGGCGGGCATCGTCGCTGCACAGCCATTCGGGTGACGAGGGTCTTTATCTTCTCTCCGGCACGCTCAATGTCCTCGTCCCTGAGCAGGACGGTCAGACCTGGTTCGAGATCCATCCGAAGGACGGCTTCTTCCTGCCCGCCGGGACGAAGCATCAATATTGGAACATGGGCAAGGACCCGGCAGTCTTCGTCTTCGGTGTCGCCCCGCATTATGGAGCGCCGGCATGAAAAACGCGCACCAGGCGATCGGGATCGACATTGGCGGCAGCAAAACGGCCATCGGTCTCATCGATCTCGACAGGGGCAACGTCCTTCGCGAGGAGGTGTTCGACACGCCGGCGCTTGGCGAAACCGGCGAGGCTTATGTCGCCAGGATGAAAGACAGTGTGGCGCGGCTGCGGGCGGGCACCGATGTGGTGAAGATCGGCATTGGCATCTGCGAGCTCGTCGACAATTCGGGACGGATCGTCAGCGCACATCGCGTGAAGGTCAATGAGGCGCAATTATACTCAGCCTTCAGCGACTTCCCGGCCGTGGTGATCGAATCCGACGTCCATGCGGCCGCTCTCGCCGAAGCGCGCTTCGGCGCCGGCCAGGACATGGCGCAATGGGTCTATGTGAATGCCGGCACCGGCATATCGAGCGTGCTCATGCGCGGCGACGATTGCTATAGCGGCGCCCATGGCTGGGCCATTTGCCTCGGCATGAGCCCGATCGATCTCGCCAACGGTGCTGCGGGAAGCGAGCCGCATGTCATCGAAGATCGCGCCGGTGGTGCCGGTCTCGTGCGCGAGGCGCGCGAGGCGGGGCTTGCGCTCGATAGCGCCGCCGAACTGCTCGCCGCCGCGCAAGAGGGCGACGCCCAAGCGATCGGCGTTCTCGAACGCGGCGGTCATGTCCTCGGCAATGCTATTGCGCTCCTCGTCAACATGCTCGATCCGCAAAGGGTGGTCGTGGGCGGCGGCCTTGCCAGCCTCGATAGTCCTTATTGGCGTGCCCTCGGCGAGGCCGCGCGCCTGAGCATCTGGCATCGCCCGGCCAAGGACGTGCAGATCCTCAAGGCGCGCCTCAAGAGCAAGGCCGGCGTGATCGGTGCTGCCCTCGCCAATGGCCGGTGATCGGTCTACAAGCCTCGTCACAGTCAATTCGAAAACGGAATGAGATGATGAAGGCGCGCGCGCAGTGGCTTGAGGGCAGGACTTTCGTAGGTGAATCGGGCAGCGGCCATGCCGTTGTCATGGATGGCGCCCCCGAGGCGGGCGGCCGCAATCTCGGCATCAGGCCGATGGAGATGTTGCTGGTCGGGCTCGCCGGCTGCACCGCCTTCGATGTCGTGCATATTCTCGAGAAGGGCCGCGAGGCGGTGACCGCCTGCGACGTCGAAGCGACGGCGGAACGCGCCCCGACCGAGCCCAAGATCTTCACCGCCATCCATCTCACCTACAAGGTGAAGGGCCGCAATCTCAAGGAAGCCGCGGTGAAGCGCGCCATCGACCTCTCCGCCGAGAAATATTGCTCGGCCTCGATCATGCTGGCTAAGACCGCCAAGATCACCCATTCCTGGACGGTGGAAGAGGAGGGGTGAGGCCCCCTCCTCGATCGTCCTTGCCTATTTCTTGTCGGTGTCCTCGAAGAAGAACCGGCCCAGCGGGTTCTGGTGGAAATCGGTCACGTTCTTCCGGCAGCCATTGATGAATGGGCTGTAGTAGAGGTCGATCCAGTTCACGTCTTCCTTGGCCATGGCCTGGAGCTCGGTATACATCTCCTTGCGCTTCTCGGTATCGACCTCGACGCGCGCCTTTTCCACCAGCTCTTTCACCTTGTCGTTCTTGTAGCGGGTCATGTAGTTCAGGTTGGAATCATGCCCGAGGACGAAAGTGGTCTTCTGGTCGGGATCGAGGATGTCGTTGGTCCAGTAGTTGGTCGCGAGCTCGTAATTGCCGTCGACCAGCGTCTGCCAGATCTGGCTCGCATCCATTTTCTGGATGGTGACGGTGACGCCGGCCTTGGCGAGCTGCTGTTGCAGCAGGATGGCGATCTGCTCGTCGACGACGTCGCCGGCTTGCGCCAGATAGCTGAGGCTGAGGCCTTCGGCGCCCGCGTCCTTCAGAAGCTGTTTCGCTTTCTCGGGGTTATAGGGACGCGCGAGGTTCTTGTAATTGTGATAGAGGGCGCCCGCCGGGATATAGGAATTCGCGACCTGGCCGAGGCCGAAGGTGACGGTGTCGACGATCGCCTTCTTGTCGATGGCGAGATCGAGCGCCTCGCGCACTTCCTTTTTGCCCAAGGCGCCTTTCTCATGGTTGATCAGGAGCGCGTCCTCGCGCGTCGAGGGCGTGACCAGGATGTTGAGATTGGGATCCTTCTTGAGCTCGGCCTCTTTCGAGAACGGAACGAAGATCGAGCAGTCGATCTCGCCCGCCTGGAGCTTCAGCATCCGGGTGTTGTCGTCGACCAGCGAGATCCATTCGATGCCGTCGAGCTTTACCTTGTCGGCCTGCCAGAAATTCGGGTTCTTCTTGAGGATGACGCGATCGCCGCGCCGCCATTCCGCCAGGCTGAAGGCGCCCGAGGCCATGGGTTTCTCGGCATAGCCTTCATCGCCTGCGGCCTCCACCGCCTTTTGCGACAGGACCGAGACGCTGGGCATGGCGAGCAGCGACAGGAAGGCGGCGATCGGCTGATCGAGGGTCACGACCAGCATCTTGTCGTCCTTCGCCTCGGCCGTCTTGATCATCTTGAAGGAATCTTTCAGCACCGAGGCCGGATTGTCGCGCAGCCGCACGATGGAGAACACCGCATCCTTGGCGGTGATGGGCGAGCCGTCCTCGAACTTGGCGTCACGCAGCTTGAAGGTGTAGGTGAGGCCGTCCTTCGAGACTTCCCAGCTCTCGGCGAGGCCCGGCTCGAGCGTGCTGCCGGTCTTGTCGACGCGCACGAGCACGTCATACATGTTGGCGATGACCCAGAAATCAACATTGAGCGCCGTCCGGGTGGGATCGAAATTCGTCGAATCCTCGCGCCGCCCGACGCTCAGCGTACCGGAAGCCTCGGCGAGGCTTGTCACGGCGATCGTGCCGGCGAGGACGAGGGCTGAGGCGGTGATCAGTTTTCTTGGCTTCGGCATTTGATCGTCTCCCTTGGTTACTGCGTGGCTTCGTCATAAAGCAGGCATGCGGCGCGCCGCCCCTCGATGCGCCGGAAGGATGGCGCGCCGCCTGATCGGCATTTGTCCATCACGCTCGGACAGCGCGGATGAAAGGCGCAGCCCGTAGGCAGGTTGAGCGGGCTCGGTGGTTCGCCGGCGAGAAGGGCCGTGGCGGCAGGCCGGTCGGGATCGATGTCGGGCACCGAGCGTATCAAGGCTTGCGCATAAGGATGCTTCGGGCTGGTGAAGATTTGATGCGTCGGTCCTTCCTCGACGATGCGCCCGAGATACATGACGGCGACCCGGTCGCACAGATTGCGGACCACGGCCAGATCATGGGTGATGAATATCATTGCCAGGGCGAATCTACGGCGCAGGTCGATGAGCAGGTTGATGATCTGCGCCTGGATCGACACATCGAGCGCGGAGAGGCATTCATCGGCGACGATGAGCTTGGGCTCGACCGCAAGCGCCCGGGCGATGCCGGCTCTCTGGCACTGGCCGCCGGAAAGCGTCACCGGCTTGCGGGCGGCATGTTCCGCGGAGAGGCCGACGAGCGTCAGGAGTTCCTCGACCCGGGCCTTCACGTTCTGGCGCGTGGTCTTGCCGTGAACCAGGAGGACTTCGGCTATGGCCGCCCCGATCGTCATGCGCGGGTTGAAGGCATTGTGCGGATCCTGGAAGATCATCGCCGTCTCGCGCCGGAGCTCGTGCAGGCTGCGCGGCTGGTCCGGGTCGACCGGACGGCCGGCGAAGGATACGGTGCCGCCGCTGCGATGGGTGAGGCCCAGGATCGAACGGGCGAGTGTCGTCTTGCCGCAACCGGATTCGCCGACAAGCCCCAGGGTTTGGCCGGGCTCGAGGGAAAGCGTCACGTCCGCGACGGCGGAAACGGACCTTCTCCCGTTCAGGAATCCGCCCGCCGAATAGTCGACGCTCAGGCGATCGACGGTGAGGAGCGATGCCGTCATCTACGCCGCCTTCCCGCTCAGGACGGCGTGACACGCCACAATATGGCGGCGATCGATCGTCACGGCCTCGGGGACGTCGTGGCTGCAGCGCGCCATGGCCTTGTCGCAACGGGGATGAAAGCGGCAGCCCGAGGGATAGGACGTGACCGAGGGCGGTTGCCCCGGGATGTTGGCAAAGCTGCCGCCATTGCCGATGCCGGCGGAAGGCTGGCAGGCGATCAGCTTCCGCGTATAGGGATGGCGCGGCGCCTTCAGCACCTCCCGCTTCGGGCCGCTTTCGCATATGCGCCCCGCATACATCACCGCCACCCGGTCGCAGGTCTGCGCCACGACAGCGAGGTCGTGGGTGATCAGGATCGCGCCGAGGCCGCGCCGGTCGCGCAAATCGAGCAGCAGGCGCAGGATCTGCGCCTGGATTGTCACATCCAAGGCCGTCGTCGGCTCATCGGCGATCAGGAGTTCTGGGTCGCAAGCGAGCGCCAGCGCGATCATGGCGCGCTGGCGCATGCCGCCGGAAAACTCGAAAGGATAGTTGTCGACGCGATGCTGTGGGTCAGGAATGCCGACCTGGCGCAGAAGCTCGACGGCGAGAGAGCGTGCCTCTTGGGCCGTGATCTGCTTGTGGATCTCGAGCGTCTCGCCGATCTGCCTGCCGATGCTCATGATCGGATCGAGATGGCTCGAGGGGTTCTGGAAGATCATGCCGATGCGCCGGCCGCGGATCTTGCGCAGCTCGGCCTCTTGCGCCTTGGCGATGTCGGTGCCGTCGAGCAGGATATTGCCGCCGGTGATCTTCAGGTTGCCGGTCGGAAAGAGCCGCATCAGCGCCCGACAGGTCACGGTCTTGCCCGAGCCCGATTCGCCGACCATGCCCAATATCTCGCCGCGCTCCACCGTGAAGCTGACCGCATCGACGATCGGCTGAGCGATCCCGTGCCGGATGGAGGCGATGCTCAGATCGCGGACCTCGAGTAGCGGCGCGCTCATTCGCGCACCCCGAGCAATTCGCCGAGGCCGTCGGCGGCCATGCTGAAGCCGAAGGCGAGGATGACGAGCGCGAGCCCGGGGAAGGTGGTGATCCACCAGGCGGTGGTGATGAAGGCCTGTCCTTCCGCGATCATGATGCCCCATTCGGCGGTCGGCGGCTGGACGCCGAGGCCCAGATAGCTCACTGCCGCACCGCTCAGGATGACGAGCACGATGTCCGACATCGAGAACACGATGGAGGCGACGAGCGCATTGGGAAGGATGTGGCGCAGCATGATGCGGGCATGCGAGAAGCCGAGGCTCTTGGCGGCGGTGACGAAGTCGCTGTGCTTGAGGACGAGCACTTGCGCGCGCACCAGGCGCGCATAGGACACCCAGCCGACGAGCGCGATGGCGATATAGAAGCTGAGGAGGCCGGGTCCCAGATGGGCGATGATCGCCAGCATCAGGACCAGGAAAGGGAAAGCGAGGACGATATCCACGATGCGCATGAAGATCGCATCGGTGAGCCCGCCGAGATAGCCCGATGTCAGGCCGATCGCGGTGCCGATGATGAAGGGGAACAGGACGCCGAAGAAGCCGATCTGCAAGTCGACGCGGATCGCCCAGATGACGCGCGAGAAGATGTCGCGGCCGAAATTGTCGGTGCCGAAGAGATGAGCGAGGCTCGGCGGCTGGAGCGCATTGGGGGTGTCCTGCGCGATGGGATCGAAAGGCGCCACCCAGGGCGCGGCAATGGCGAGCAGGAGGGCCGCCAAGATGATGGCCATGCCGAGCACCAGCGGCATCGGCAGCTCGAGGCGCCGTTTGGTCATCGTCCAGGCGAGGCTCATAGTCGCACTCTCGGATCGGCGGCGACGGTTAGGAGGTCGGCGATGAAGTTGACCGCGACGCTCGCCACCGCGAAGGCCATCGCGACGCCTTGCACCACCATGAAGTCACGCGTGAAGATCCCGCGCACCAGGAGCTGGCCGAGGCCCGGCAGCGAGAACACCGATTCGACCACGACGGTGCCGCCGATCAGCCAGCCGATATTGACGGCGAGGAGATTGATGGTGGGGACGAGCGAGTTCGGCAGGACATGGCGGAAGAAGATGACATGTTCGGGCAGGCTCCGTGCCCGCGCCGCCAGCGCGTGATCGGACGACATCTCCGCCAGGATGCTGGCGCGAAGGTTGCGCGTCAGCACTGCCGAAAGGGCGAGAGCGACCGTGACGCAGGGCAGCACCATGTGATGCAGGCGGTCGAGGGCGTCTTCGCCATAGCCCGACACGGGAAACCAGCCGAGCTTCACGCTGAACACGATGATCAGCATGATGCCGAGCCAGAAAGCGGGAAAGCCCAGGCCTGCCGTCGAGACGAGCCTGATCACATGATCGAAGATCTTGCCGCGCCTGCCGGCGGCGAAGCTCGCCAGCGGCACGGCGATGAGGACCGCCAGGACGACGCTGCCCAGAACCAGGAACAGGGTCGGCGCCAGGCGCTCGGTGATGAGCTGGAGAACGTCGACCCGGTAGAGGATCGATTTGCCCATCTCGCCCTTGAACAGGTTCTTGATGAAATAGAAGTATTGCAGCCACAGCGGCTCATCGAGGCCGAACTGGGCGCGGATGCGGGCAATGGCTTCGGGCGTCGACTTCGTGCCGAGAAGCACGCGCGCTGGATCGCCCGGGATCGAGCGCACCAGCAGGAAGGTGATGATGCTGATGCCGACGAGTACCGGCACGAGCTGCAGCGGCCTTGTGAACACGAAGCGGAAACGGTCCATGGCCTCAGCCTCCGGACGTCATCGCCGAGAATCGTTAGGGAAGACACATCGCGCGGACATGTCCTGACAAGTCGTGCCCGTCACTTCGAAATATACCTCCCACCCGACCGTCGCAAAGAAAGCGGCAACCGTCACATTTTTTTGACTTATTGCATTGTAATATCTTCTACTTTAATACAATAGCATCACTCCAGGCTCGATCAAGCTTCATGAAATCAAGGGAACGATTGATGGGAACCGGTCCCGTTGCTCCGACAGAAGGCACTGCTCCGGCTCTCTTGACTGCGCCCTCGGAAGCGATCGAAGCGCGGAATTCGCTATATGTGACGTCGATCGAGAAGGGCATTCGCGTCATGAATGCTTTCATGGGCGAACGCTCGCTGGGCCTTGCCGATGTGGCGCGCAAGACCGGCCTCGATATGAGCGCGGTGCAGCGTTTCGTCTTCACCTGGCAGGCGCTCGGTTATTTGAGCAAGGACGAGCGCACGCGGCGTTATCACTGCTCGCCGAAGATGCTCGACTGGGCGCTGCTCTATCAATATTCCGATCCGCTCATCGTGATCGCGGCGCCGGCGCTCCTGGCGATGGTCGAGGAGACCGGGCAGGCGGCGAATCTGGGAAGGCTCGTCGATGCGGAGGTGATCTATGTCTCGCGCATCCCGAGCCGCCGCGCCCGCCTGGTCGGGCCGGTGATCGGCGACCGCGCGCCGGCTTTCTGCACCGCCTCCGGGCGCGCCATCATGTCGAGGCTCGATCCGGCCGAGGTCGAGGAGATTCTCGACGCGGCGCCGCGCCGGCAGTTGACGCGTCACACCATTGCCGATCGCGGCGAGATCCTGGCGCGCGTCGCGCAGGCGCGCAGAGACGGCTTCACCATCGCCGTGGAAGAGTGCCTGCTTGGCGAGATCACCGTCGCCGCCCCCATCACCAGCGCGCTGGGCAGGCCGGTCGCCTCGGTCAATCTATCGATGCGGACCGGCAATTTCACCGCCGAGCGGGTGCGCGAGGAAATGGCGCCGGTCATCCTCAATACTGCCTCGGTGATTTCCGAAGCCTATGCGCGCTCCGGGCAGTTCTAGCTCCGCAAAGCGAGCCCGGTCGCAGGATCGAAGAAATGCGCGCGATCCAGGTCGATGCCCACGGTGAGCGGTGCGCCGCGTTCGGGCAGGTGGCGCGGATCGATGCGCGCCGTGATGCGGTTGGATTGCTCGCCCTTGAGCTCGAAGAAGACATAGGCATCGGCGCCGGTCATCTCGGTCATCAGCACCTCGCTGCGCAAGCCTCCCGGTGACGGATAGGGATAGAGGAAGGCCTCCGGCCTGACGCCCAGTATGAGCTCGCGGCCGATCGATTTTGCGAGATAAGGGCGTGTCGCGGCTTGCGCGGCGGTGAGGAGCAGGATCATGTCGGTGCCGGTGATGAGGCAGCCGAGCGCCTCGCCCTGGCGCACCGGTCGCACTTTGAGGAAATTCATCGCCGGCGAGCCGATGAAGCCCGCGACGAAGAGATTGACCGGATTCTCGTAAAGCTCGCGCGGGGCGGCGCATTGCTGGAGATTGCTTTCGTTTTCCTCGGCGACCGGCTTCAGCACCGCGACGCGGTCGCCCATGGTCATCGCCTCGACCTGGTCGTGGGTGACATAGAGCGTCGTGACGCCGAGGCTGGCATTGAGCAGCTTCAATTCGGCGCGCATCTGCACGCGCAATTTGGCATCGAGATTGGACAAGGGCTCGTCCATCAGGAAGCATTGCGGATCGCGCACGATGGCCCGGCCCATGGCGACGCGCTGGCGCTGACCGCCCGACAGCGATCCCGGCCTCTTGCGCAAATAGGGCGTGAGATCGAGGGTGCGGGCCGCCTGCTCCACTTTCTGCTTGATGATGTCCTTGGGCACTTTCCTTTGCCCGAGGCCGAAGGCCATGTTCTCGAACACATCCATATGCGGATAGAGCGCGTAATTCTGGAACACCATGGCGATGTCGCGGTCGCCGGGCCCGAGATCGGTGACATCCTTGCCGCCAATGGCGATGCGCCCCTGGGTCAGCGTCTCGAGGCCGGCGGCGCTGCGCAGAAGCGTGGACTTGCCGCAGCCCGAGGGGCCGACAAGCACCAGGAACTCGCCGTCCTTGACGTCGAGGTCGACGCGCGACAGAGCGAGCGTCCCGTCGCCGAAGCGCTTGCCGACCGAGGAGAAGCTCAAGGATGCCATCAGCGCGCTCGCTTCGGCAGCTTAACGCTCTCACCAGTCTTCGCCGCCTCCTCGATGGCGGTGAGGACGCGGGTGACCTGAAGCCCGTCCTCGGCATCGGCGAGGACCGGCGCATCGAGCGTCACCGCATCGACGAAGCGCGCGATCGCTTCCATGACGAAGCCGCCGATGCGCCCGCCGGCGGCCGGTGTCACGCCCAGCATGTCGTCGGCACGCAGGCCCGCCCCGGTATATTTCTTGAACGTGCCGTTCTGCGCCGTGCTGATCTCGACCGAGCCCTTCTCGCCGACAATCTCCATCTTGAAATCGAAGACGAGCGGCAGATCGCGCGGCAGCACCCAGCTGTTTTCGAGCGAAGCGACTGCGCCATTGTCGAATTCGAGAAGAGCCATGTGCACATCCGCCGTGTCGATGCCTTGTCCGGCAAGAAAGCCGTGGCGTTTCATGGCCTGGACGCGCACGACTTCGGCATCGAGCGTGAAGCGCAAGGCATCGACGGCATGGCTGCCGATGAACCACAGGGCGGAAGATTTCGCCGCCCAGCTCAGCATGTCGAAAGGCACGAACAGCGTGTTGGAAAGTCTCGCCGAGGCATGGAGCGGCAGGCCGATCTCGCCGGCGCCGATCGCCTCCTTCATGGCATGGACGGCCGGATTGACCCGGTTGTGGAAGTCGACCATGACCTTGACCTTGCTCTTGGCGGCAAGGGCGGCGATCTTTTCCGCTTCCTCGAGCGTGGTGGCGAGCGGCTTCTCGCTCAAGACATGCTTGCCGGCCGTGAGTGCTGCCATGACGATATCGGCATGGGCGAAATCGGGTGTCGCCACGGTCACCGCCTCGATTTCGGGATCGGCGATGAGCTCGCGGTACTCCGTATAGGCCTTGCGCGCGCCGAACTGCTCCTGCATCGCCTGTGCCCGTTTCGCATCGAGGTCGCAGACCGCGGCGAGCTCGGCATTGGGCAGGGCGTTGAGCGTCTTGCAATGGAAGGAGCCCCATAAGCCTGCGCCGACGACACCGAATTGGGTTTTCGATTTGGATGATTTCGCAGATGTGGTCATGTCAGCCCTTTACCGAACCAAAAGTGAGCCCGCGTACGACATAGCGGTCGAGCGCCAGGAAGATGAGCATGGGGGGGATCATGGCGGCGACCGCGGCCGCGGCGATGAAGCCCCAGGTGACGCCGGCGGTGCCGAAATAGCGCAAGGTGCCGACCGGCAAGGTCGCCGTCGCGCGATTGCTCAAGACCAGCGGGAAGGCGGCATTGTTCCAGGAGAAGACGAAGGCGAACATCGAGGTGACGATGAGGCCGGGCAGGATCAAGGGCAGGACGATACGCCATAGGATGGTGGCGGTCGAGGCGCCATCGACGCGCGCTGCTTCCTCGATCTCGACCGGCACCTCGTCGATGAAGCTGCGCAACAGCCAGATCGAGAAGGGGATGGTCAGCGTCTGCAAGATGAGGATCATCGAGAAATAGCTGCCCTTGAGACCGGCGGCGCTGGCGAGGATCGAATAGGGGATGAGGAAGGCGACGGGCGGCGCCATCAACAGGCCCAGATACCACATCATCAGGTGCTTGCGTCCCTTGACCCGGAAGCGCGACAACGCATAGGCGGCAGGCAGCGAGAAGGGAAGGTTGAGCAGGACGGCGCCGGCCGCGACCACCAGGCTGTTGAAGAGCTGCGGCAGGTTGTTGCCGGGATCGCCGAAAGTGTAGTTGATCGACTCCCAGCTCGGCGTGAAGGTAAGGACCGGCGGCATGGCGAAGAACGTATCGGCCGGGCGGATGGCGAGCAGCACGAACCAGACGATCGGCCCGATGAAGATCACGAGCAGCAGCAGCATGAAGGCATAGAGCGCCGCTTTCTTCATCGCTCAGTCCAGCTCCTTGAAGGCGAAGAACACCAGCAATGCGATGACAGCATTGACCACGATCACCATGAGCCAGGTCATGGCGCTGGCGAGGCCGATATTGAAGTCGACGAGACCGTACTGATAGA
>Ga0187894_10003603_pt1 | contig 17186 bp, 15 predicted proteins | sample GBC1701081metaG_FD_136650 | JGI IMG/M metagenome (GOLD analysis project Ga0187894, IMG submission 136650) | White microbial mat communities from a lava cave in the Kipuka Kanohina Cave System on the Island of Hawaii, USA - GBC170108-1 metaG ...
TCGCCTGTTTTCTGAGCGAGGGGGCTACGCCCCCTCGGACTCCCCGGCCGACGGCGCTTCGCGCCGGCCTCCCCCGAAGACAGGTTGCGCCGGCAACGCCGGCGCTCGGACGGTGGCGGACCCGTACGGGAGCCGTTGAATCCCTGTGATTGACTTCACGCTCTACCTCGTCACCGACCGCACTGTCTGCCGCCGGCCTCTCGGTGACATCGTCGACGAGTGTCTTGCTGCTGGGCTCCGCGCTGTTCAGGTTCGGGAGAAGGACCTCTCTGCGCGTGACCTCTTCGAGCTGGCGGTGACGCTCCGAGAGTCGACGCGCCGTCACGCGGCGCGACTCCTCGTCAACGATCGCGTCGACGTTGCGCTCGCCGCTGGCGCCGACGGTGTGCAGCGCACCGAGGTCTCGTTGCCGACGACGGCGATTCGCGGCATCACGCCGCCGGGATTCCTCATCGGCGCCTCGGTGCACTCGCTCGGCGGCGCGCGCGACGCGGTGGCCGAGGGCGCGGACTTCCTCGTCTTCGGACCCGTCTACGACACGCCGTCGAAGCGGCAGTACGGCGCGCCCCAGGGCCTCGCCGCGCTCGAGCAGGTTGCGGCGGCGGTGACCCGCCCCGTGCTGGCCGTGGGTGGCGTGACGCCCGAGCGGGTGCGGGAAGTTCTCGACGCCGGGGCAGCGGGCGTGGCGCTGATTTCGGCCATCCTCGCCTCGCCTCGTCCGGCCGACGGGACCAAGGCGTTCCTCGACGCGCTCGGCCGCGTCTGATGTACGGGACGTCGGACGCGCCTCTGCCGGGACGCGTCGTCTGTCTGAGCGCGGAGCACGTCGAAATCTGCTACGCGCTGGGCGCGGGCGATCGCGTGGTCGGCGTGCCCGGCACCGCGGAGCGCCCTCCCGAAGCCCGCGCCAAGCCCAGGGTCGGCGGCTTCACGACCTTCCGGGTCGATCGCATCCTGTCGCTCGAGCCCGACCTCGTGCTCGCCTTCTCGGATCTCCAGGCAGACGTCGCCGCCGAGCTGATCCGCCAGGGGGTCGCCGTGCTGTGCACGAATCAACGGTCGGTCGAGGACATCCTCCAGGTCATCTCGATGGTCGGAGGCGTCCTCGGGCTGCCTGGACCGGCACGCGACCTCGTGCAGGACATTCGCGACGAGATCAGGCAGGTGCGGGAGTTCTCGAGCGTGTGGGCGCAGCGGCCGCGCGTGTACTTCGAGGAGTGGCCCGAGCCGCTCATCGCCGGGATCCGCTGGGTCTCCGAAGTCGTGGAGATCGCCGGTGGCCGCGACGTTTTTCCCGAGCTGCGCGACCGGCGCTCGGCGCGCGACCGCGTGATCGCGCCCGAGGAGGTCGTCCGGCGCAACCCGGACATCATCCTCGCGTCCTGGTGCGGCAAGCCGGTGGAGGTGGACGCGATCACGGCGCGACCCGGGTGGCAGGATGTGAGCGCGGTGAAGGCCGGCCGCATCCATCCGATGGACGGCGCTGATATCCTGTGTCCGGGGCCATCGGTTCTGGTGGGGTTGCGGCAGATCCACGAGATCGTTCAGGCGGCGCTCGGCGGCTGACCGACCAAGTTCGAGCAATCCCTTCGACAGGACTCGGCAAGGCGTGGAAATACCGCGGTGAATGGAGCGCGATCCTGATTCGAGGCCGACGCCGGCTCCACCCGCCGATGACCCGACCACAATAACTGGCGGGGCTCCGAGTTCCCGATGCTACGATGATTACCCTTCGCGCACTTCCAAGGAGAGCGAAATGCTAGCGCGTCCGGAGCGCTTTTTCGAGGACCGATTCGGCTTGACCGGGGTAGCGATGGAGCGGCTTCTCGGGGGCGCCTTGCGAGGCCGCGTCGATCACGCGGACGTGTACCTCGAGTACCGCGTGAGCGAGGAGCTGGTGCTCGAGGAGGGCGCCGTCAAGAAGGCCTCCCGGCACGTGAGCCAGGGCGCCGGCGTGCGCGCCCAGTCCGGGGAGCGCACCGGGTACGCGCACACGGACGATCTCGCATTGCCGAACCTGGAGGAGGCGGCCCGTCAGGCGCGCGCCATCGCCGACCAGGCATCCGAGTCCGCGGTGGTCGCGGTGGCGCCACGGGGCAGGCCCCACGATCTCTACACGCTCGCCGAGCCGCCGATCAGCGCCGATCTCAACCGGAAGGTGAGCCTGCTCGGCCAGGTCGACAAGACGGCTCGCGACCTCGACCCACGAGTGCGCCAGGTGATCGCGACGCTCGGAAGCGAGGACGTCGTGGTGCTGATCGCGGGACCCGCCGGCTGGACCGTCGGCGACATCCGACCGTTGACCCGGCTCAACGTGAGCGTGATCGTCGAGGACGGCGGGCGGCGCGAGATCGGCAGCTTCGGCGGGGGCGGGCGCGTCCCCTTCGATTTCTTCCTCGAGCAGGACCGCTGGAAGCGCTTCGCGTCCGAGGCGGTGAGGCAGGCGGTGGTGAAGCTCGGCGCCGTCGACGCGCCGGCGGGCACGCTCACCGTGGTGCTCGGTCCGGGCTGGCCGGGCATCCTCCTTCACGAGGCCGTGGGCCACGGGCTCGAGGGCGATTTCAATCGCAAGCAGACGTCGGCGTTCTCCGGGCGGCTCGGACAGAAGGTCGCCTCGGAGCTGGTGACGGTGATCGACGACGGCACGATTGCGAACCGCCGCGGGTCGCTGAACGTCGACGACGAGGGCACGCCGACGGCGCGCAACGTCCTCATCGAGAACGGGGTCCTGCGCGCCTACATGCAGGATCGGCTGAACTCGCGCCTGATGAACACGGGCCCGACCGGCAACGGACGCCGGGAATCCTACGCCCATCCGCCGATGCCCCGGATGACCAACACGTTCATGCTCGCCGGCCAGGACGAGCCGGCCGACATCATCCGCTCGGTGAAGCGCGGGCTCTACGCCGTCAACTTCGGCGGGGGCCAGGTCGATATCACGAGCGGCCGATTCGTCTTCTCGGCGAGCGAGGCATACCTGATCGAGGACGGGCGGGTCACCGAGCCCGTCAAGGGCGCCACGCTGATCGGCAACGGTCCCGAGGCGCTCACGCGCGTGAGCCGGGTCGGCCACGACCTGGCGCTCGACGAGGGCGTGGGAACGTGCGGCAAGGACGGCCAATCCGTGCCGGTGGGCGTCGGATTGCCCACCATCCGCATCGACGAGATGACGGTCGGGGGCACCCAGGTCTAGCGCAACGCGATGATCGATCTGCTCGGACGCATGCTGGAGCAGGCCAGGCGGCGGGGCGCGACGTCGGCCGATGCGTACGTGGTGGAAGACCAATCCTTCTCCGCGCAGGTGCGCCTCGGTCAGGTCGACACGGTCAAGCACGCGCGCGAGCAGCACCTCGCCTTGCGGGTGTTCGTCGGCCGGTCGGTGGCGGCGGCGTCGACGTCCGATCTGTCCGCGGACTCGGTGACGAGGCTCGTCGAGGAGGCGGTGTCGCTCGCGCGCATCACGAGCCCCGACGAGCTGTCGGGACTCCCCGACGCCGATCTCCTGGCGCGAGACGTGGCGCCGCTCGATCTCGACGATCCGGTGGGGCACGACCTGTCCCCCGAAGCCAAGATCGATCTGGCCCGGCGCTGCGAGTCGGCGGCACTCGAGTCGGATCCGCGGATCACCAACTCCGAGGGGGGCGACTTCGGCGACCGCCGGGCCCGCTACGCGTACGCGACGACGCACGGCTTCTCCGGCGAGTACCGGACGTCGTCGTTCTCCCTCTCGGCCGCGCCGGTGGCCGCGCAAGACGGCGAGATGCAGCGCGACAGCTGGTATCACGTCACCAGGAAGCGCGCGCGCCTCGACAGCCCCGAGGAGATCGGCCGCACGGCGGCGCGCCGCGCCCTCCGGCGCCTCGGCGCGCGCCGGGTCAAGACGAGCGAGGTGCCCGTGATCTTCGACCCCGACATGGCAGCCACACTGATCCGCCACGTCGCGAGCGCGGCGTCCGGTCCGGCGCTCTACCGGAGCGCGTCGTTCCTCGTCGGCAAGCTCGGCGAGGTCGTGGCAGCGCCCTCGGTCACGATCGTCGACGACGGCACGATCCCGGGCGCGCTCGGATCGCGTCCATTCGACGGCGAGGGCTTGCCGGTGCGGAAGACGCTCGTCGTCGACCAGGGCGTGCTTCGTTCCTATCTGCTCGACACCTACAGCGGCCGGAAGCTCGGGATGGCGTCGACCCATCACGCGGCGCGCGACGGCAGCGGCGTGAGCGTGTCGACGACCAACCTCTACCTGGCCGCGGGACCGGCGGATCCGGCGGAGCTGATCCGAAGCGTCAAGAACGGCCTGTACGTCACCGAGCTGATCGGCTTCGGCGTCAACGGCGTGACCGGCGACTATTCGCGCGGCGCCGTGGGTCTCTGGATCGAGAACGGCGAGCTCGCGTATCCGGTCGAGGAGATCACGATCGCGGGGAACCTGCTCGAGATGTGGAAACGCGTGGAGGGTGTGGGCAACGATCTGGTGTTCCGGGACCGCACGGCGGCGCCGACGCTCCTGATCGGCCGCATGGTCGTCGCGGGCTCCTGAGGGGGACGATGATCATCGATAGCCATTGTCACCTGCACGACCCCGCCTTCGAGGACACGCGCGGCGCGTTGACGCGCGCCACGGAACACCACGTCTGGGGCGTGGTCGCGGTCGGCTGCGACCCCGAGACGAACCGCCGGACCATCGAGGCGGCCGGGGCCAACGGCAAAGCGGTCTGGCCCGCGCTCGGGCTGCACCCCGAGCGCACCGAGCTGGGCGAGGAGGCGCTCCAGGCCGTCGAGAGCCAGGTGGCGACGTATCACTCGCGGCTCGCGGCGCTCGGCGAGGTCGGCCTGCCCTGGTACAGCCTCGAGGGCGCGGCCGACGCGGCGGCGCTCATGACGCGCGGCCGGGAGCGCTTCGAGCGGCTCCTCGATCTGGCCCTCAAGTTCGATCTGCCCGTGATCGTCCATGCCCCGCACGGCGCCGCCCAGATGGCCTTCCAGGCCCTCCAAGCGAAGGGCGTGGAGCGGGCGGTGTTCCACTGGCACAAGGCCCCCGTTCACGTGACGCGCGCGATCATCGACGCCGGGTACCTGGTGTCGGTCACGCCGGAAGTCGTGTACCGCGATCGCGACCGCGATCTCGTCGAGTCGGTGCCGATCGAATCGCTCCTCGTCGAGAGCGATGGCCCGTGGCCGTACAGCGGCGAGTTCGAAGGCATGCCCTCCGGGCCCTGGCTCGTGAGCCGGGTGGCCGAGGAGGTGGCGAAGATCAAGCATCTGCCCGTCGAGGAGACCATGTATCGGTTGTCGGTCAACACCTGCCAGATCTTCGATCTCGTCTGGGCGTGAGGGCGTGTCGATGCGACCCCGGACGAGTGGCCGCGCCTAGCCCCATGGAAGCGATCGCGCGCGTGTCCTCCGAGCTCGCCACCATCATGGTGGTCGAGGACGACCCGGCCATCCGCCAGGTCCTGAGCGAGCTGCTGGGCGCGCTGGGGCACGGCGTCGTCACCGCCGAGTCCGCCGAGAAGGCGATCGCGCTCCTCGACGTCATCTCCCCGGACCTCGTCATCACCGACGTGCACATGGGCGCGATGAGCGGCATCGAGCTCTGCGCCCGGCTCAAGAGCGATCCTCGCTACGAGCTCCTGCCCGTCGTCGTCCTCACCGCGGTGGCCGACGTCGACGCGCGGGTCGCGGGCCTCGCCGCCGGGGCCGATGATTTCTTCCCGAAGCCCGTCGACTTCAACGAGCTGCGCACGCGCGTGAGCGCGCTCCTCCGCGTCAAGGGTCTGCTGGATCAGCTCGAGAGCGCGGAGGGCGTGATCACCACGCTGGCGCTCACGATCGAGGCGCGCGACACGTACACGGCCGGCCACTGCGATCGACTCGCGCGGTACGCCGTCGCCGTCGGCGAGGCCCTCGGCGTCGACGTGCCCATGATGCGCGCGCTTCGCCTCGGCGGATATCTGCACGACCTCGGGAAGATCGCCGTGCCCGACGGCATCCTGCTCAAGCCAGGGCCCCTCGACACGGCCGAGCGAGAGCGGATCCGGCTGCATCCCAGCGCGGGCGCCGACCTCGTCCTCGGCTTGAAGAGCCTCGAGGACGTGCGTCCGATCATGCGGCACCATCACGAGCACTGGAACGGCACCGGCTACCCGGACGGGCTCATGGGGGAGGGGATTCCGCTCGGCGCACGGATCATCTCCGTGGTGGACGTGTACGACGCCCTGCACACCGAGCGCCCGTACAAGCCCGCGCTTCCCCACGACCAAGCGGTGGGCATCCTGCTGCGCGAGACGGACGCCGGGTACTGGGACCCGCGCGTGGTCATGGCGTTCCTCGACGTGCTGCGCCGGCTGCCGCGCGATCCCGCGGGCTGACGGACCGCACCCGTCCCGTCCCTTCCGCCCCGCCGGAACGCGGGGTTCGCCTCGACGACATGCTAGGGTGGTCGAGTGCGTATTTCCCTGCGGTGGAAGCTGTCGCTGCTGATCACGACGCTCGTCGTGCTCGCCGTCGTCCTCGTCGGCGTGTTCCTCCTCCGCCAGCAGCAGCAGAGCCTGACCGCGGAGATGACGAAGCGGGGCCTCACGATCGCCAAGAACTTCGCGGCGAGCGCCAAGACACCGCTGGTCACGAACGATGAGCTGACGCTGGCGGTCCTCGTCAAGGACGCCATGACGGATCCGGACGTCGCCTACGTCATCCTGGCGGACACGGATGGCAAGGTCCTCGCCCAGTCCGACCCGTCGCGCACGGAGGGACCCATCGCTCGCCCCGCCGACCTCCGGCCGCTCCGGGACGAGATCCTCGTCCAGACCTACCGGACGGCGGGCCGGCGCATCATCGACTTCGCCGTGCCGCTCGTCTACAGCCGCGTGCCTGTGGGCGCGATCTACCTCGGCTTCAGCCAGCGCGCGATCGACGCCGCGCTCGACCGCGCCCGGACCGAGGCGCTGGTGATCACGTTCGGCATGATCGTGCTCGGCGTCGCCGGCGGCGTCGGGCTCGCCGCGTTGCTCTCGCGCCCGATCCATCGGCTCGTGGACGGCACGCGCGCGATCGGGCAGGGCGACCTGAGCGTGTCGCTCCGGGTCACGTCGCGCGACGAGATCGGGCTGCTCACCGAGTCGTTCAACCAGATGGCCCGGAGCCTGCGCGAGAAGGAGATGATCAAGCGCGCCTTCACACGCTACGTCGCGCGCGAAGTCGTCGAGGAGATCCTGAAGGATCCCGAGCGCCTCGTGCTGTCGGGGGAGCGCCGCGAGGTGACCGTGCTGTTCTGCGACGTGCGCGGCTTCACACGGATGAGCGAACGCATGAGCCCGGAGGAGGTCGTCTCGCTCCTGAACGACTTCTACACGCTGATGATCGAGACGACCTTCAAGAACGACGGGACCCTCGACAAGTTCATGGGCGACGCGGTCATGGCGATCTTCGGGGCGCCGATCGCGCACCCGGACCACTCGCTGCGCGCGGTCAAGACCGCGATCGCGATGCAGGAGGGCATCGTCGAGCTGGCCGAGCGGCGCCGGAAGGCGGGCCAGGAGCCGATCGCGGTCGGCATCGGCGTGAGCGCGGGCGAGGCCGTGGCCGGAACCGTGGGCACGGAAGACCGCATGGAGTACACGGTGATCGGCGACACGGTCAACCTGGCGGCGCGGCTCGAGTCCAACGCGAAGACCGGGCAGATCCTCATCAGCCAGCGCACGCACGAGGGCGTGCGCGACGCCATCCGCACCCAGCCCCTCGGCAAGATTCGCGTCAAGGGCAAGGAGGAGGAGATCGAGGTGTACGAGGTGACGGGCATGATCGCAGACGGGCGAGGGGTGGACTGATGGCCAGGCATACGGTCGCCCGCGCGGTCGGACTGCTAGCGGCGTCCGTGCTCGCGGCCGCCTGCGCCTCGGCGCCGCCACCGCAACAGGTCGCCGCGCCAGCCCCGGTCCCCGTGCCAGCGCCACCCCCGCCGGTCGTCCAGGCGCTGCCGCCACTGCCCGAAGCCTTCGAATCCGAGAACTTCATCGTGACTGTCGCCCGCGAGGGCGACACGGCCGAGAGCCTCGCGAAGCGCTTTCTCGACGACGCGGGAAAGGCGTGGATGATCGAGGACTTCACGAACGCGCGCACGTTCAAGGCGGGGCAGGAGGTCGTGATCCCGCGACGACCGTGGAACCCGTCCGGGGTGCACGCCGACGGATATCAGATCGTGCCGATCCTCTGCTATCACAACCTCGCCGAGCAGGCGAAGGGGCGAATGGTGATGGCCGTGTCGGCCTTCCGCGAGCAGATGCACTACCTCAAGGACAACGGCTACCGGGTCATCAGCCTGCGCGACTTCGCGGAGTTCACGCGGCTCGGGCGCCAGCTTCCCCGGCGCGCCATCGTGCTCACGTTCGACGACGGCTACAAGTCGTTCAAGCAGTACGCCTACCCGATTCTGAAGGAGCTGGGCTTCACGGCGACGCTGTTCGTCTACACGGACTACGTCGGCGCGGGCCGGAACGCGCTCTCGTGGCAGGACCTGCGCGAGCTGGTCGCCGAGGGCTTCGACGTCGAGGCGCACTCGAAGACGCACGTCGATCTCCGCCGCGCGACGGGCGAGGCCGACCCGCAGTACGCGCGCCGCATGCAGGCCGAGCTCGGACAGCCCCAGGAGCTGTTCCAGAAGAATCTCGGCCGACGGGCCGACATGATCGCGTTCCCGTACGGAAGCTGGGACGAGTCGCTCCTGTCCAAGCTCGGCGAATACGCCTACCGCGCCGGCTTCTCCGTGCGGCGGCAGGGCAACGCTTCCTTCATTCGGCCGCTCGCGGCGAATCGAAGCCAGATCTACTCGGAGATGAGCCTCGAGGACTTCGCCAGGAACCTGAACGTGTACCAGCAGGAATCGCTCAAGGAAGCGGCGAAGTGAGGGCGCTTCCGGTCGCTCGTCTCGCGGCGCTCGGCCTGGGGCTCGCCATGGCCGCCTGCGCCACGACGGGGGAGAAGACCGCGCCGCCGCAAGCGGCCGCAGTGCCACCGCCCTCCGTCTCGCCTGTCGCGCCGGCACCCGCGCCGCCGCCGCCCGATCCGCGAGACGCGCTGGTCGCTCGTCGAGTCGCCGAGGGGGCCCGCCTCGAGGAGGCGGGCGAGCTCCGACGCGCCGCGCAGGAGCTCCAGATCGCGCTCGCGATCAGGCCCGGTGACACCACGGCCACCGCCGCCCTCCGAGCGCTCGACGCGAAGGTCGAGGGGCTCGTGGCCGAGCGCGTCCGCGCCGGGCGAGCCGCCATCGCGCGCGGCGCCAACGTCGAGGGCCGCCGCCAATTCCTGGCCGCACTCGCCCTCGATCCCACCAATCGCGCCGCCTTCGACGCGTTGCAGAGCGACACGCGCGAGCCTCCCTTCATCACGCACACCGTGCGCCAGGGCGATACGCTGGCCGCGCTCGCCCAGCGCTACTACGGAGATCGCTCGCGGTCGGAGGTGATCTGGGAAACCAATCAGCTTCCGGCCAATCCGAAGCTCGTCGCGGGCACGATCCTCAAGATCCCGGAGATCCCCGGCGTCCCGTTCGTGCAGCCGGAGCCTCGACGGCCCGCGCCCGCGCCGCAGGCGCCGGCCGCGAAGGTCGAGCCCGCTCCCAAAGACGAGTACGTGGAGATCAATCCGCTGCTCGCGGAGGCGCGCGAGGCGCTGGACCGCCGGGACTGGGGTGACGCGCTCTCCGACGTCGATCGCTTCCTGGCGGCTCATCCGGGCAACGCCGAGGGCCTCGCCGTCAAGAAGCAGGCTCTCTACCAGCAAGGCAAGGCGCAGTTGGCCTCGCGCCGCTACGACGACTCCTACCGGACGCTCGGACAGCTCACGCGCCTGCAGTCGGACTACGAGGACAGCGGGCGGCTCCTCCAGCAAGCGCGAACGCGCGCCATCGAGCAGCACTACACGCAGGGGGTGCGGCTCTACCAGGAGGAGAAACTCAGTGAAGCGGTCGTCGAATGGAAGACCGTCCTGGACCTCGATCCGCAACACGCGAACGCAAAGAAGAACATCGACCAGGCAGAGCGAGTCCTGAAAGCGCTGGACCAAAGAAAGAAGAAGTAAGCCAAGAAGTCGTCAAGGCGGCTCCATCGCCGCCCGCGGCCGCACGCTCGGCCCGAAGCCTCAAGCCACCCGGCCGCAGCGCCGGGAGGCGGCCGAGAACGGGATCAGCTGCGAGGCGGCGCGCGAAGGCTGCACGCGAGGCGTACTCCCTGTACGTTGAGCGTGCAGTCGAGCGCGCCAACGAAGCAGATGACCCGTTATCGGCCTCCGACCAGCATGGCGAGGCCGAGGGCGATGCGATACCAGCCAAAGCCGACGAACGTGTGCGTCTGCACGAACCGGAGGAGCCAGCGCACGACGAGGAATGCCACGACGGCCGAGACGACGGTGCCCAGCGCCACCATGCTCCAGGCGGTGTGCTCGACCCCGGCGGGCGCCTTCACGTCCTTGTAGATGGCGAAGGCGCTCGCCGCGAACATCGTGGGAATCCCCAGGAGGAAGGAGAATTCCGTGGCGGCGGCGCGAGTGAGCCCGAGCGCAAGGGCGAACAGGATCGTTGCGCCCGCCCGCGACGTGCCGGGGAAGACCGCAGCCAGGATCTGACCGAGCGCGACGACGACCGCGATTCCCCACGTGATCTCCGTGCGCCGGGGCCGCGCCATCACGGACCACTCGATGACGAGGATGAGGACGCCGCCGAACAGCGTGGCCCAGGCGATCGGCCAGAGGTCCTTCGGCAGCTCGACCCCGAGCTTCCGCGACACGAGGACGCCGGCGAGGGTGAGGACGAACGCGACAGCGAGCTTCGCGAGATACCCTCGCGTCTCGGCATCGGCCAGATTCCGGACGAGCTGGCCCACGCGCCGCGAGAAGACGAGGAAGACCGCGAGCACCGCACCGGCCTGGATCACCACGTTGAACAGCTCCGACTGCCTCGGCAAGAGACCGCTGTTCTCGGCCAGCAGGAGGTGGCCGGTCGAGGACACCGGAAGGAACTCCGTGACGCCCTCGATGACGGCGAGGATCACGACGGCAAGCCAGTCGGGCATGGACGCTCCCTGGGAGACCCGGGTGATGAGGGCGTCAGCCCGTGATGTCCTCGCCGCCGTCCACGCCGATGACGTTGCCGGTAAGCCAGTACGTATCGGGGTGCGACAGGACGACGAGGGCGCGGGCGACGTCCTCGGGGGTGGTGAGACGGCCGCTCGGGTTGCGGGTCGCCGCGTCCGCCATGAGACGCTCGCTCCCGGGGATCTTCTGTAGCGCGGGCGTGTCGGTCACCCCCGCGCGGATCGCGTTGGCGGTGATGCCTCGAGGCCCGAGCTCGGCCGCGAGCTGCCGCACGTTCGATTCGAGTGCCGCCTTCGCGGCGGACACGGGCCCATAGAAGGGGAGCACCCGTGTGCCGCCGGACGATGTCATCGCATAGATGCGGCCGCCACGCCCCATGAGCCCACGGGCGATCACCTCCTGCGTCCAGTAGACGAGGCTCGCAGCCATCACGTCGAGCGTCATGTCCATCTGCGCCTTGACGACGGCCTCCTTCATGGGCTCGGCGACGAAGCGCTTGAGCGTGCCGAAGGCGAGGGAATGGAGCAGGACGCGCAGCTGACCAAGCTCTCCGCGGTCCCGGAGAATCTGCTCCATCTCGGCCGCGACCGCGGTGCGCCGCTCCTCGTCGGCGGCATTGACGTTCCAGAACCTGGCCTCGCGACCCGTCGCCTCGATGTCGGCGACGACCTGCGCGGCATTCGCGAGCGTGGCCTTCCGGTCGAGATGCACGCCGAACACGTGGCACCCCGCGTGCGCGAGCGCGACGCTCGCGGCGGCCCCGAAGCCCGAGGAGGCGCCCAGGACGAGGGCCCAGCCGGACAACTTGATGGGTTCTGCGTGCGCGACCATGAACACTCCTCGAAACGGTGGCGACGACGGCTCATTCTAGCATCCGACGCGGGGGAGCCCGGCCGGTTCGGCCGTGGCCTCCGTGCTACCATGACGACCGTCTATGGCGAAGACCGCGGGCATCGTGCTCATCGGCAACGAGATCCTGTCCGGCAAGATCACCGATGCGAATGCGGCCTACCTCTGCCGCGAGCTGCGACAGCTCGGCGTCGACGTGCGGCGCATCATCGTGATCCCCGACGAGATCGATCTCATCGCGAGCACGGTGGCGGAGTTCCATCGCTCGTTCGACCTGGTCTTCACCTCGGGCGGCGTCGGGCCGACGCACGATGACGTCACCATCGAGGGGGTGGCGCGGGCCTTTGCGACCCGCGTGGTCCGTCACCCCGACCTCGTGCGACTGCTCGACGGCTACTATCGCGGCGACTTGAACGACGCGCGGCTCAAGATGGCGGAGGTGCCCGAGGGCGCCGAGCTCTACACCGCTGGCTCGCTTCGCTTCCCGGCCGTGGTGATCGGCAACACGTACGTGCTGCCGGGCGTGCCGGAGATCTTCCGTCAGAAATTCGAGGCGCTGAAGGAGCGGTTTCGGGAATCGCCGTTTCACTTGTGCTCGGTCTTCGTGAGCATCGGCGAGGGGCTGCTCGCCGATCACCTGAACGCCGTGCTCGACCGACACCCCGAGCTGATGCTCGGCTCCTATCCGGAGTTCGGGAACGCCGAGTACAGGGTCAAGGTGACGCTCGAGTCCAAGGATCAGGCGTTTCTCGACCGGGCCGTGGAGGACCTCCTCGAGCGACTGCCGCAGGGAGCGGTCGTCCGGATCGAGCGATAGGCGCTCGCGGCCGGAATTCCCGGCCGCCGCCGCGCCGGTGCTATCCTCTAGTCGACGTGCTTTTGGGCGCGTCGAGGGTCCTGATGCCGATGACTTCCTCGCCCTACCGGCTGAAGACCGACGCCTATTCGAGTCACGCGGTCGTCCTCGCGCGGCTCGGCCAAGGCAGGGGCCGCCGTGTGCTGGACGTCGGCGCCGCCGATGGCTTCCTGTCTTCCCGTCTCGCGAACCAGGGGTGGCGGGTGAGTGCCATCGAGCGCGACCGCGAGCAAGCGGCCCGGGCGCGCGCCGTCTGCGAGGAGGTCATCGTGGCCGATCTCGACGGGAGCCTGCCCTCGATCGACGGCCCCTTCGACGCGATCGTGTATGGCGACGTGCTCGAGCACCTGAGGGACCCGCTGGCTGCGCTCGTCGGGCTCGACCGCGCTCTCGCCGCGACCGGTATCGTCGTCGTCTCGGTGCCCAACGTCGCGCACCTCTGGGTGCGTCTTTCGCTCCTCGCCGGACGGTTCGACTACGGGGACCGCGGCATTCTCGACCGGACGCATCTGCGCTTCTTCACGCGGCGGACGCTGCTCGAGCTGCTCGCCCGGGCGGGCCTCGCGGTGGTGGATCTCGCGGCGACGCCCGTGCCCCTGCCGCTGGTGGTGCCGGAGCGCCTGCACGGCCCGTGGCTCGGCCGGCTTCACGCGGCGAGCGCCGCCCTGTCGCGCGCCTGGCCGCGCGGGCTCGCGTATCAGTTCGTCGCGACGTGCCGGCCCCGGGCGGCGAGTCGGACCTGGGTCGACGCCGGCGCCCACGTCGGGGCGCGGCGAGCGGGAACGCCGTGATGGCGGCGAAGGTGGTCGTCGTCATGCCGGCGTACAACGCCGGACGCACGCTGCGCATGACGTACGAGGAGCTGCCGAAGGACACCGTCAACCTCGTGATCCTGGTCGACGACGGCTCCACGGACGCCACGCTCGAGATCGCGCGAGACCTCGGCCTCGAGATCTTCGTGCACGACCGGAACTACGGCTACGGCGCCAACCAGAAGACGTGCTACACCGAGGCGTTGCGGGCGGGCTGTGACATCGTCGTCATGGTCCACCCGGACTATCAGTACGATCCCACGCTGGTGCCGAAGATCATCGAGCCGATCCTGCGGGGCGAGGCCGATCTCGTCCTCGGCTCGCGGCTCAAGGGCGGCGGTTCGGCCATCGAGCATGGGATGCCCTGGTGGAAGTACGTCTCCAACCGCTTCCTGACGGGCGTCGAGAATCTCGCCTTCGGCCTCAGCCTGTCCGAGTTCCACACGGGGTACCGCGCGTTCAGCCGCGAGGTGCTCGAGGCCCTGAATTTCCGGATGAACTCCGACGGCTTCGTGTTCGATCAGGAGATCATCGCGCAGGCGGTGTCGGGACACTTCCGCATCGCCGAGATCGCCGTGCCCGTGCGCTATTTCCCCGAAGCGTCGTCGGCCAGCTTCTGGGCCTCGTGCGTGTACGGCCTCAAGATCCTCTGGGTCGTCACGCGCTACCTGCTCCACCGATCGGGCATCAAGCGCTCGCGCCGCCTCATGGCCATTCGCGAGCGGTACCATCGCCTCGGCCCCACGGAGTCGCGCTCGACCCGTTGATCGTCGTCCGCGTCCTGGATCTCGCCGCGCTGCTCACGGTCCTCCTGACGGTGAGCGCGCTGATCGTGTGGTGGGCGCGCCCCGAGACCTTGCTGCTGGTGTTCCTCGCCATCGTCGCCGCGCGGCTCCTGATCGAGCCCGCCGCCGTGCCTCGCCTCGCGCCGCGCCGGGTCGTGGCTGTCGGCATCGCGGTGTATGCCGCCGTCTTCTCGTTCGTGACGGTGACGCGGCACTTCACGTTTCAGACCCACGCGCTCGACCTCGGCTACTACGTGCAGCTCCTGTGGAACGTGGCCAACGGGTACGGCGCACGCGTGAGCCTCCCCGAGATGCACGCCTGGGGCGATCACCTGTCGCCGATCATGTACCTGTTCGTCCCCGCGTTCTGGGTCGCTCCGGGTCCCGTGGTCCTGCTCGTCGCGCAGACGCTCGCCCTCGCGCTCGGGGCGTGGCCGGTGTTCCTGATCGCCCGGCGGCAACTCGGCGACGAGGCCCCGGCCGCGGCGTTCGCCGTGCTCTACCTGCTGAACCCGTCGCTGCACGGCATCAACGTGCGCGACTTCCACGCCGCGGCGCTCGCCATCCCCTTGCTGCTCGCCGCGCTCTGCGGTGCGGAGGTCGGACGGCCGGGGCTGTTTGCGGTGGCCGCGCTCGGGGTGCTCCTCTGTCGCGAGGACGCCGCGCTCGCCGTGTTCGGACTCGGCGCGTGGCTCGCTCTCGGCCGAGGGCGCTGGCTCTGGGGCCTCGGCACGAGCGCCGTCGCCCTCGGCGTGCTGATCGTCGATATCCGATGGGTGATCCCGTGGTTTCGCGGGGAGCCCTATCCGCATCTCGGTCGATATGCCCGTCACGGGGCCTCGCTCGGCGCGATCGTTGGCGGGCTCGTGCTCCACCCGTTCCGCGCGCTGGCGACGCTCATCGACCTCGGGCGCGCCAGGTACGTGCTCGCGCTCCTCCTGCCGGTTGCCTTCTTGCCACTCCTTGCGCCCCGCGAGCTGATCGGCGCCTTGCCCGCGCTCGCGCAGAATCTCTTCGCCGCCGACCCGATCCTGTTCAATCATCGGACGCAGTACCAGGCCTTCGTGCTGCCATTCGTCGTCGTGGCGGCCGTCGGCGGCTACCAGCGGCTCGCGCGGCGCACGCCGGGTCAGTGGCCCGTCGCAGCAGTGGTCGTCGCGATGCTGCTGAGCCTGGCGCTGGCCTCGCGCACGATGAACAACCTCGCGCTCGCGCGCTGGTGGCCCGGGCCGGAGCATCGCGCCGCCTACTCGGTGCTCGCCCGCGTGCCACGCGAGGCGGCGGTGTCCGCGCAGGATCCCTACGTGCCGCATCTGAGCCTGCGGCGGCACGTCTCGGTGTTCCCGGTCGGGATCGAGAACGCCGACCACGTGCTCCTCAACGTCAGGAGCTATCCCTGGCGCGGACTGCCCGGCGTGACCATGACGCGGGACGGCGACACGGTGACGATCGCACTGCCCCCGGAGCGCGAGTACCGGTACGACGTCGCGTCAGAGGCGGGCCCGCATCTGCTGCTGGCCAGGAGGGCGGACTCGGCGCAGTCCGAGCGCCGGTGAAGATGGCGCCGCGGTCGCGGCGCGGGGGACACGGCGTTGCGGCACACGGACAACGCCCGAATCCAGTCGGTGCTGGACGCGACACGCCAAGGCCGGCACGAGGTCAGCGCGCGCGGTCCCGTGCGATCAACGCGAGTTGGCGCCGCCCGTTCGCGTGCGGGCGAGCGCGCGGCGAGCAGAGGGCCAGTGGCGAAGCAGGGGAGGAACCAGGGGCACGACGGACCTCGAGGCGGCTGCCACGAGGGAGAGCGCGCGGTCGTGGCGCCGGCTCCAGGGGAACCCGTAGGCGGTCCGGAGGGACAGCGGGAGCATGCCGATCGTCGGCAGCCGCGCCACGGGGACGAGCGGTCGCGCCGGCCAGGGCAGGCGCGGATTCACGATCTCGCGCGCGAGCGCGCGAGCCGTGTCGGTGACGGCAATCTCCGCGGAGTCGAGCCTGGCCGCGAGCTCCGATCGGAGATCGGCGCGGGTCCGCGGCAGGCGACCGATCGGGATGCCGAGCATGGGCTCGATGCGCGTCGCCTCGTGGCAATAGCGGTCTCCCTCGTCGGGAGTCAGATCGCCCACGAACAGCTCGTACGTGGCGAGGAAGGAATCGACCAGCGTCGCGTGCACCCAGGCGAGCAGCGCCGGATCGTGAGCCGAGTAGGAGAGGCCGGCCGCGATCCGCCCTGGCTCCATCGGAACCACACCGTGCACCCGGTCGTGGATGGCGACGATGCGCGCGGCGACGTCCTGCGCCTCCTCGTCGGAACCGAAGGTGAGCGTGAGCATCGCCCTCAGCGTTGAGCGGAGGCGGTCGACACTGGCGCGGGGGTCGCGCGCGAAGTGGCTGTGATCCGCGACGCCCTGGGCGACCAGCGGATGGGCGAGTTGCATCAGGATGGCGCGGCCCCAGCCCGCCAGCAGCACGACCTCGCGGTGGAGCTTCCATGTCACGACGGGCGGTGCCGGAACGGCCCGCGGAGTCCCGGCCGGCGCGTGCCTCAGTCCGTTCGGATTCACTCCCGTATCCGCTCGCCTCGCCTCTGGCTGCGGCTCGCGCCTCACTCCGTTCGGTATCCCTTCCACATCCGCTCGCCTCGCCTCCGGCTGCGGCTCGTGCCTCACTCCATTCGGAATCCCTTCCACATCCGCTCGCCTCGCCTTCGGCTGCGGCTCGCCTAGCACGTGCCTTAGGTCGTTGCCTCGGCGCGGCGGCTTCGCCAGGCCGCGCGGCCGAGGGCGTAGCAGACCAGCAGCA
>Ga0187894_10003605_pt1 | contig 17184 bp, 6 predicted proteins | sample GBC1701081metaG_FD_136650 | JGI IMG/M metagenome (GOLD analysis project Ga0187894, IMG submission 136650) | White microbial mat communities from a lava cave in the Kipuka Kanohina Cave System on the Island of Hawaii, USA - GBC170108-1 metaG ...
GATGGGCATCTGTTCAAGAATCTGCGTCAGACGTTTGCGTTCGGCCTCGATCTCTTCGAGCAACCGCTCGCGCTCGGCCTCGTGCTGTTTACGCCCGCTGATGTCGTGGATGACGATCTGCGCGAACGACTGCCCCTTCCAATCGAACCGCACGGCGCCGACCTCAACGGGAAAATCCTGGGCGCCCTGGCGCCGAAACTCGATCTCGATCCGGGTCTCCGGCAGATCGCAGGTCATCAGCGTGGTCAGACAATCGCTGTATCGACATAAGCATTCGGGCGGAAAGAAATCGAAGAGGCTCCGTCCGACCACCTGCTCCGGCGCGGCGTTGAGCATCCGCATCATTGACCGGTTGGCCAGATGAATCGTCCCGTCGAGGCTGGCGATCACCACGCCGTCAGGCGAGAGTTCAACGAGCAGCCGGTAACGCTCTTCGCTCTCGCGCAGCAACTCCTCGGCCAGGACGCGAGTAGTGATGTCAGCCATCGCGCCGGCTATCAGCGTCGGAGTTCCACCCTCGTCGTAAAATTTCCGGCCCCGGTCGAAGATGTAAACGTAAGAGCCGTCGGCGCGGCGGAATCTGTATTCATCGGCCCAGTCGCGGTCGTCGCTCCGTATGAAGTCTTCAAATTCGGCTCTGACTCGATCCGTGTCTTCGGGATGGATGCCGTTGTACCAGTCCTCCAATCCGGGATGCAATTCTCCGGGTTGATGACCGAACAACGGTCTCGCCCCCTCGCTCCACCACAACTGGTTTGTCTTCAGGTCAATCTCCCAAAGCGCGTCTTGGGTGGCGTCGGTGATGCGCCGCAATCGCTCTTCGCTCTCGCGCAGCGCCTGTTCGGCCCGCTTCGTCTCGGTGATATCACGCTGTGTTCCCCAGCCGCGGACGACCGCCCCATTTTCTACAATGCCAGTCTGGTTGTTCAGGAAGTATTTCGTGTTCCCGTCCCTGTCAACCTCATACGTTTCCACATCGGTCTGGCGGTAACCGGAGCGCACGAGGGCGTGAAGCTGGGCGGTATTCCGCGGATCCGACCTGACGAGTAGATCGCCGACCCGCGCCCCCACAATCTGATCCGCTCTCTCGTAGCCGTACATCCGCGCCATTGCGTCGTTACATTCCGCGATGTACCCGAATTGGTAAAACATCTCGACCTGCTCGTCCTCAGGCAGCGTGATGGGGATCGGTTGTTCGAGCTCGATGCGCCAGATCGCTTCGGAACTCTGGGCGATGAAGGCGCGGTAACGCTCGTCGCTCTCTCTCAGGCTTTTTACCGCCCTGGCCCGCTCGACGGACTCCCAGACCCGGTTGGCCACGATCGTTACAAGCTCGACCTCCTCGCGCAGCCAGCGGCGCGGCGTCTTCTGGCCGACGGCCATCCTTGCCACATAATGCCCGTCCTTGCTCAGCGGCGCGCACACCAGAGCCCGGATTTCCGCCTGCCGGTATGCGGAGAGGTCTGTTCCCTCCGACGCTTCGGCCTCGATGTCGTTGACCACGCTCGGCAGGTTCACGCGCATCAACCGCAACACCTCAGCGCCTAAATCGTCCACGCTGAACCGGCCCGCGGCGCCCGGAGCCTCGCCACGGGTGTAATCGCCCGTAATTTCCAGGTGCTCCTCGTCCGCCTCGACCTCGGCGTATGCGCAGCGGTTCGCGCCCAGGTGTTCGCCCAGCATCCGGGCGGCGGTGGCCTTGATCTCTTCCGGGTCGGCGAGCGGCCGCAGCGCCTTGTTCAGAGTGTTGATGAATCGGGCCTTCTCCTCCGCATGCTTTCGCTTGGTAATGTCGGTCGCCATGCCGATAACCTCGCGCACACTGCCGTCTTCGTCCCGGGCAAAAATCTTGTCCCGGCTCTGATACCAGCGCCACTCGCCGCTACCGTGACGCATCCGGTATTCAAAACTGATGATTTCGTCGTCGAGCAAGCCGGCGAAACGGCTGAGGTGATCGAGGAATGGCCGCCAATCGTCCGGATGCATCACGGAACGGACGAACTCGTCTTCCCGCGCCTTTTCTCCCGGATCGTAGCCGAGCGCGTCCGCGATGCCGCGATTGACAAAGACATTCTTCCTCCGCTTCACATCGTAGAGGTAGATCACGCTCGGCGAGACTTCGACGATCCGCTGCACGAACTGCCTGCTTTTGCTCAACTCCTCTTCGGCCTGCTTGCGCTCGGTGACGTCGCGCGTGATCTTCGTGAAACCGCGCAGCCGCCCTCTGTCATCATACAGCGCGGAGATGACACCGCTCGCCCAAAAGAGCGAACCGTCTTTGCGCATCCGCCAACCACTCTCTTCGTAGCGCCCTTTCGCCGCCGCAACCTCCAGGTCGCGTTGCGGCTTGCCTTTCTCAATATCCTCCGGCGTGTAGAAGGCTGAAAAATCGCGCCCGATGATCTCATCCGCCCGATACCCTTTGATCCGCTCGGCGCCGGGGTTCCAATTGACCACGCGCCCACGCGCGTCGAGCATAAAGATCGCATAATCCTTGACGCCTTCGACCAGAAAACGAAAGCGCTCCGCGATCTCTCTTTCGGCTTCGACGCTCTCTTTGAGCCGGGCTATGATCAGGTTGAGGAGCAACCCGAATATTCCGAAGATAACGGCGCGGATCTGATCGAATTGGTAATCGTAACGCAGGATCGAATATCTAGGCGCGAGGAAGAGATAATCGCCGGCCAGCAACGACAGAGCGGTCGCCAGCAGCCCCGGCCAAAATCCACCGAACCACGAGGTCAGCATCACCGCAAAAGTGAAGATCAACAGCGGCGCGTTTTCGCCCAGGATCGGATCGAACCAAAGACGAACGGCGGCGGCAAGCGTGACGCTCAGGATCGCCACGCCATAAGGCGCCAATCGCGTTAATGAAAGTATTCGCATAATGCCTTGCGGCGCTGAGTGTGTTGCAAACCGCTCTAATCCCCCGATGGAATGATGACGCAATTTACAGTCCATGCCTTTGGGCTTTTGGAGAGTAATGAGCTGTAGCTGCTCAGGAAGGGGCGAAGAGGGTTACGGAAAAAACGGAATCATAGGCGCTTGCCCGCAACCACATCGCCGCGTAGTATGCGCAATCTGTGACGCCACTCATGATTCACGAAAAACTTATGCTGCGCCCTCTAATGCATCATTTCGAGCGAAGGCTACATGCTCGCGATATTGACGCGCGGGTGTCTCATCCTTTCGATTGGGGTCTGGAATTTCTCGGCGCCGGCCACGACTCGATCCACAATTCCCACAGCGCGCGCCAATTCATCAAAGAGTTCAACGCCGAGGCGCTCGCCCGCAGCGACGGCTTTTACACGCCGCCGCCAAGCCGCGAATCCGATTTTGAAGCTTCGGCGCCCGGCTCGGATTTCCACCCTCCGTTCTTTTGGTTGAAATTTCCGAGCGCGATCAGCACGCCTTATGAAAAGAACAATCTGGTTCACGCGCGTTTCTTTCCCGCCGATAAAGGCGACGGCGCGGTGATCGTTTCGCCTCAGTGGAACGCGAAAGAAGATTCGCACGTGGCGCTGTGCCGCGGGCTGAACCGCTTCGGAGTTTCGGCGCTGCGGATGAGCCTGCCTTTTCACGACCGGCGGATGCTCGACGGGTTCACGCGGGCCGATTTCCTAGTCAGCGCCAACATAGGCCGCACGATCCAGGCCGTCCGTCAGGCCGTGCTCGACATCCGCCGCGCGGCTGACTGGCTGTTTTTTCAAGGCTACAAACGAGTGGGAGTGATTGGGACGAGCATCGGCTCGTGCGTCTCGTGGCTGGCGTTCATTCACGACCAGCGGCTGGAAGCGGGCGTGTTCAACATGGTTTCAAGCTGGTTCGGCGACGTGGTGTGGCGCGCATTGACCACGACACATATTCGCAGAAGTCTGGAGACTGAATTGACGGCGGAAGAGATACGCGAAGTATGGAAGACGATCAGCCCGAGCGCCTATACGAACAAACTCGGCGATTTGCGCCGCCCGGCGCTGTTGATCTCGACGAAATACGATCTGTCTTTCCTGCCCGACCTGGCCCGGATTTTCTTCGACGATTGCGAGCGCCACGGCGTCCCCGTCCGCAAAGTCTTTCTACCCTGCGGCCATTACACCATCGGGCAGACGCCGTTCAAATATATTGACGCGTTTCACATCATCAATTTCTTCCGCCGATTGTGGCGGCAGAGCGCTAATCAGGAGCCATCTCGATCCGCCAGAGGCTGACTTGATTGAACATTCCCAGTTTGATCCATCTCCCACCCAATCGCGAGCGCGCGTCTTCAATCTCGAAGGGGTGCAACAACGCGTGCCAACGGTAGCCCCTCTCGGCCGCGTGTTTTTTCACCACGGGCCATTGCTCCGGCTCCACCATGTCCCAGCGGAGGATTGGACGCTCGGTATAAAACTTCAACGCTCCACTCATCTGCATTGACACGACCAACGACTGACCCGGAAGCGCCCGATCCGCCCAGCGGCAGGAAGCGGGATGCGTTGATTCACCGGCGCCGATACTGAAGACATCGAAACGCCTGATGCAGCGCCACTCGTGACTGAGTGTGACGCCCAGCAAGATGACTAAAACAATCCATCTTAGTCGTGTCTGATTACGCTCGCTGACCAATTTTCCGGGCAGGCCGGCGACATCTCTCGCAACCAGTAAGGCGCCCAGGATCATTGCCGGAAACCCGGGCAGGAGAAACCTGGTGTACCACCAATCGCCCCAAATATCGTAGCAGGCATAGAAAAGAAAAAAGGCTCCGAACCAGGAGATGAGCATCGCCCGATTGCGCCAGTCAACTTTTCGATCCGCCGCCACACCCAGCCAGCCAAGTGGGAGCAACGGACTCAATGTCACTGTGAGCCAGTAACGATAGTGATTGAAGCGATCCGTAAATCCGCTCGTCTTCATCAAATCCTGATGGTTGGTCGCCCAGTACCCTGTCTGTAGCGGGTGCCCATAGGAGACGATGTTGTAAGTGAAGAAGACCGCCGCCGGCGGGAGGCCTCCGAGGAAAAAGAAGAGAACGGTTTTGGGTTTCAGACGAAGACTAAACAAAATCGGAATCAGCAAAAGAATACTGCTTGGCCGGGTAAGAAAAGCCAGGCCGAAGGCGCCGCCCGCGAGTAAGGCCCAACCGTCTTGTTTTCTTGAGCGCAATGAACACCAAATGGCAATGAGGGCCCAGAGCATCGCCAGGACGTCGCTCATCGGTTGCAGGGTCAGGGAGATAAATGTGGGACTGGCGGCGAGCATCACCGCGCCCGCGACCGAGAAACCTCGTGGCAGCCCCAGTTCCAGACCAACCAGATAAATCAAAAGAAGACTCAGCGTCCCCGCTATCGGAACAACCAGAAAGGGACCATAATCCAATCCGCCAATCAAAGCGCCAAGAGCCATAAGCAACGGTAACCCGACCGGATAAAACGGCGATGTCGTTCCCGGCCGCGGCCCCGGCTGGTTAGCCAATGGAATGAAGCCGCGGGCGAATTCATCCGGAAGGCCGAGCAGGTCCAATTCCTTCACGCGCTGAACAATGTCTCCTTTCAAAATCGAACGCGCGATCCGGGCGTACCCGTAGGTGTCAGACCCGCCCACCGCGTAAACCGCGAATTTCACCAGAACGCAGCCGTAGATCAACAACCCGATCACCGCCACAATCATGACGAACTTTGATTTGCTTAAAGCAGACAACGCCGATTCGATCGTGATCGAGACGCGCGCTATCAAACTCTTCGACCTCGACCAGATTGAAGTCAATATGCGCGTTACCCGTCCCTTCAATCTCGACTCGATTTTGGTCAATGTGCGCCTCGTCCCACCACTCGCGCCAATAAACAGCAACAGAGCGCCCAGAAGAGACCAGGCGGCGCCGTTGCGGAAGCTGTGCGCCCGGAAGACGAATTCAATGCGGTGATCGCCCGCGGGAACGGCCAACCCGCGCAGCGCATAATTCACCCTCTCTACCGGCGCGCGTTCGCCGTCTATCCAGGCCTCCCAGCCGCGGTAATAGGTTTCGCTCAACACCAGAAAGCCGGGTTGCTGATTACTCGTTTGCAATGCGATTCGTTGAGGCTGATAGCGTGTGATCCGAACACTGGCTCCCGTGGTCTCGCCGACCGGCGGCAGAACGACATCGCGGGCGCCGTAATCCTCGCGCGCGAACAAAGCCACCTCGGCGGGATCAAAAGCCGCGCCGTCTTTCATCCTGCCGCCCTTGATGGTCTGCAACACCTCATCCTCGGGAGCGGCGGCCAGGCGGCGGACGAACCACGCGCGGGGCAGGAATTTCAGGTTCTCGAAAAGCTCGACACTGCCGAAGCGTCCCAGCGGCCGCCAACGCTCAGGCGGCGCCAACACGCCGAGCGGCTCAGACACGCCCGCCGGCGCGTCGTAAAGCGCGGCCTGAACGATGGTCACGTCGGCGCTATCCGCCGCGTACTCGAATTCGATGCGCTCGATCTCGGCGCGGTCGAAGGCGAGCCGCGCCAGGTAGTAATGGCCTTGAAATCCGTCCGCGGGCCAGCTTTCGATCACGCGAGCGCGGTCATGTTTGACCTGGCCGAGCGGCTGCGCGCGGTCGTGCGCCCATTCCGACGTGTCACGGCCCGCCTGCAACTCGCGCTCGATGACGCGCCCTCCGGCGGTGTGCAATTTGATTCGGACTACAGGCGCGCCATTGGGAATGTCGAGCGAGTCGCCCATCGCGGAGATAATCGCCAACTCGGTCGCCGCCGCGAACGCGCTGACCTCTTCCCGGATCCCCGGCCGCAGCTTAAAGTTGTTCTTCTTTTTGAAGAACCGGATACCGTCGTGCTCCAGCGTCTCCTCCCGGCCGCCAGAATCCGCGCGTTCGAGTAACAGATATTTGACGTTGAGCAGATTGAGGCTTTGATCCGCGCCGCCGAATACCTGCGGCTCGCCCACTATTCCGTCAATCGAGAGTGAGCCGGCCAGCGTCGTCATCCTGACAATCCGCAGCGGGTCATAGCCGTTGACGCTTTGCAGTCCCCGCGTAATCGAGACATTCGGGAAATCGAGCGCCTGGTAATTCTTTCCGTACGGGTCCGGCGAATGACCGATGATCCGAAAGGCGCTCGGGTCAGGCTCACGCTCTTTGATCAGCCTGACCGCTGGAGGGTCGGCGAGCGACTCCATCAAATTACGCGGCACGATGCGCCATTCGTAGTAGTAGCCGAAGCTCGCCACATCAAAACACAGCAGGACGACCATCGCCACACCGAGATGCGCGCTCCATCGCTTCGCCGCCAGCCACAGCGTCGCCAGGCTCAAAACGAAAAAGGCGAGCGTGACCAGAAGTTCAGCGTTCTTCAAAGACCCTGCTCCGGGCGGCAGCGGGCGCTCCGGCATCACCAACAGGTGTTGAAAGAACCGGTAGACGATTACTGCAACGATCACAACCGTCGCGAGCGTAACCATACTGCGCCGCGTCGCGCGCAAGACCGTCGCCCGATCCATCTGCGCCAGCCGGCTCGCGCCTATCCCGGCTAAAACGGCGATGGCGAACGTAAATTCAAACAGATGCCGCCCCGAAGCGCGGAACAGGTTGTAGACCGGAATCCGATAAAGCAGCTGATTGAATCCGAACGGCAGGTAATCACCAAACGCCAGCAGCAGGGCGACCATCGCGCACCCCGTCCAGAACCAGACGAGCGAACGGCCTCGCCGCGCGGCGAAGACAGCGATCAACGCCAACAGCCACGCCAGCATGCCCACGTAACCTGTGATCTCCGTCGGGGTCCACCGCCCCCAGTATTTGACGGGGAAAAACGCCTGCTCCGAGCCGCCGAAGAACCACGGGAAGAGTAGACTGAAGAGATGCTGGGGCGGGAATGAGAAGCCGGCGAAGTAGTCGTAAGGGATTTGCGCTCGCTCGCTATGCCGCAACATTTCGCGCATCGGCAGCAGTTGAATCGCCGAAAGCAGAATGCCGCATACCGCCAAAGCCGCTATCCCAAACGCAAATCGCAACCGCTCCTCCCGCTCTTCACGCAGGCAGAGCGAGAAGAGGCCGTAAGCCCCGGCGACAAGCGCGGTGTAGAAAGTCATCTGCGGCTCGCCCGCGAATAATTGGAGCGCGACGAACAACGCCCCCAGGCTCACCCAGCGCCACTGCAGCCGCTGATACAAAGCTTCAACCGCAAGCAGAATCCAGGGGAGATGCGCGGCGGCGGCGATGCGATTGGGGTGGCCGAGATGCGCGATCATATAACCGCCGAAGGCAAAGGCCACTCCCGTGATCATTGCGCCGATACGCGTCGTCCCGATGCGCCGCGCGTAGAGATACGCTCCGATCAGCGCAACGTGGTAAGTCGAGATGACCATCGCGTTCATCGCGGCTTGAGGAGAAAGGACGGCGAAGAACCACGTCGGCGGATAAAGCGCGCCCGGTTGAATGCTCGCCAGCAACGGCATCCCCGCAAAGATTTACCGATTCCACAACGGTAGTTGGCCGCTTCCGATCATCCGGCCGATCAAGACTCGAATGCCGAAAACCTGCGCCCACCCGTCACCCGGCGCGAGCGTGACCTCGCCGGTCACCGCGGAAAAGAAATAGACGAGCGGGAGCAGGAGCAGCGCGGCGGCGGTCAGAATTCGCGCCCTGCTATAGCATTCAAGAAAATGTTTGTTCGTAGTCCCGCCTTTAGGCGGAAGGTTTCGCCGGCCAATACTTCCGCCTAAAGGCGGGACTACGAACTTCTTTTTCTTAAAGTCTATATTGACGGTCTCTTTTTCCGACGGTTGATGTTCTTCCCATTTGGCCTCTGAGTCATTTGCGGAAAGGTCTTTCATAATTTCTAAATCAAAGATGCAACATCGACACTCAAGTCGTATCAATCTGCCAGAGGCTGAGCTGATTGAACGTCCCCACCCGAACCCATTTTCCGCTCAATCGCTTCTGCGCCTCCTCAACCTCGAAGGGTAACAGCAACGCATACCACTGGTGGCCTTTCTCGGCCGCGCGATTTTTCAGCACAGGCCATTGCCCCGGTTCTACCCAATCCCAGCGGACGATCAAACGCTCGGTGTAAAACTTCAACGCGCCGCTCATCTGCATTGACACTACCAGAGCCTGGCGCGGAATCATCCGGTCCGCCCAGCGGCAGGACGCGGAATGTACTGATTCGCCCGCTCCGAAATTGAATATATCGAACCGCCTGATGTAACGCCGCTCGTGACTGAGTGTGACAGCCAGCAAGATGGCCAGGGCAGCCCACTTTAGTCGTACCCAATTGCGCTCGCTGACCAACGTCCTGAACAGATCAGGGAGATCTCTCACAATCAATAAGGCTCCCAGGATCATTGCCGGATACCCGGGCAGGAGAAACCTAGTGTACCACCACGCATCGTAAACATCGTAGCAGGCATAGAAAAGGAAAAAAGCGCCGAACCAGGAGATGAGCATCGCCCGATTCCTCCAGTCAACTTTGCGATCCACCAGCGCGAACAGCCAGCAAAGCAGGGGCAATGGGCTCATTGTCACCTTGATCCAGTAATAATAGTGATTGAAGCGAACCGTGAAGCCTTTGATTGCTATCGCGTTTTGAAGGCCGATCTCTTCGTACCCGGTCCGCAACGGATGGCCATAAGCCGTGGCGTTATAAGTGAAGAAGATCGCCGCCAGTGGCAGTCCTCCCAGAAGGAAGAAGAGCAGGGTCCTGAGCTTTAAGCGCAGGCAGAACAGCATCGGGATCAGCAACAGGATACCCGTTGGCCGAATCAGGAAGGTAAGACCGAACGAGGCCCCGGCGAGTAACGCCCACCCATCCCATCCTTTGGCGCGTTTTCTGGATCGTAGCGAAGCCCAGATTGTGACTAGAGACAAGCATGTGGCCGCGACGTCGCTCATCGGTTGCAAGCCCAGATAAATGAACGTGGGGCAGGCGGCGAGCATCACCGCGCCCGCGATTGAAAACACGCGCGACAGCCCGAGTTCCAAACCGATGAGGTAGATCAGAACCAGGCTCAACGCCGCGCACACGGGGCTGACCAGAAAAGGACCATAGTCCCATCCGCCGATCAGAACGCCGGCGGAAATCAGCAGCGGAAATCCGACCGGGTAAAATGGCGTTATCGTTCCCGGACGCGGCCCCGGGTTATAGGCTGTCGGAACAAAGTTGAGGATGAATTCATTCGGAAGGCCGAGCAGATCCATCTCCGTCACGCGCTGAACAATGCCTCCTTTCAAAATCGAGCGCGCAATCCGGGCGTATCCTGAACTATCAGACCCGCCCACCGCATAAGACGCGCGGCTCGCCAGAAAATAGCCGTAGATCAGCAGCCCAACCACCGCCGCAATAATGATCATCCGTGAAGGACTGAAAACCCGCAGCGACGATTTGATAGCGGCCCGGCCGCGATCCACCGGCCCCTTCAGCTTCGGCTCGATCCAGGTAAATATTCGCCCCGCTCCCGACCGCCTCCCGCCCACGCTGACCAGGAGCAGCATGATTCCAAGGAGAGTGTAAGCGGCGCCGTTGCGGAAGCTGGGCGCGCGAAAGACGAATTCGATGCGGTGATCGCCCGCGGGGACGGCCAGACCGCGCAACACGTAATTGACCCGCTCGACCGGCGCGCGGCGTCCGTCAATCCACGCCTCCCAGCCGCGATAGTACATTTCGCTCAGGACCAGAAAGCCCGGCTGCCCGTTGCGTGTTTCAATCTCGATGCGTTGCGGCTCGTAACGCGTGACCTTCGCCCGGGCGTTCGCCGGATCGCCGATCCGCGGCAGAACGACTTCGCGGGCGCCGAAATCCTCCTTCTCAAACAAGACCGTCTCCGCCGGGTCGAACGCCGAGCCGTCTTTCATCGTTCCTGTTCTGATGGTCTTCAGGACGCCGGCGCTCATGTCGACGGCGGCGCGCCGCGCGAACCAGGCGCGAGGAAGAGCTTTCAGATTCTCGTAAACCTCGACCTCCTCGAACGCCGCGAGCATCCGCCAACGCCCGGTTTGAAAATGAATGGGGCTGAGAATCGTGGTCGCCCCGGTCCTGGAATCAATCAACGCCGCGCGAAGTATCAACACTGACGCGTCCGGCGCCAGGTAGTTGAATTCGATCCGTTCGATTTCAGCCCTCTCGAACGGCAACCGCGCCAGATAACGATTCGAGGGGAAGCCGTCAGCCGGAAAACTCTCGGCCACTTTCGGACGCCGGTGTTTGATCGCCGCCCGCACCTCTTCATTGTCGTAAGCCCATTCGGCGGTGTCGCGCCCGGCTCTCAGCTCGAGTTCGATCACGCGCCCGTCTTTGGTGTGAATCCTGATCCCAGCCATCGGCGTGTCGTCGGGAACGTGAGTCGAATGCGACATCGTGGAGACGAGCGCCAACTCGGACGCCGAAGCTCCGGCGAGTGAGATTTCGGCCTTGGCGCCGGGCGTCAGACTCAGGCTGAGCAGTTCTTCGTCAAAGCGGACTCCTTCGATCTCGACAATGCGTTTCTGGTCGCTGGTCGCCGCGCTCAGGCGCAACGCGTATTTCGCGTTGAGCATGTTCAATCCCTGATGCGCGCGGTCGAAGACCGATGCGTCCGAGATCATTCCGTCCGATCCCATATCCCCCGAAACGGCGCCATGCCTGACCAATCGCAGCGCGTCGTAGCCGTTCACGCTTTGCAACCCTCGCGCAATAGAAACGTTCGGGAAATTGAGCTCGTCATAGTTGGCGCTGTAAGGACGAGACGAGTGACTGACGACGCGGAACGAGTTCAGATCGGCCTCGCGCGATTTGATGAACTGGACCGCAGGAGGGTCTTGCAATCGCGCGCTGACGCCGGTCAGGAACTCCCGCCAGCCCCAGTTGAACGCCAACCCGAAGAACGCCAGGTCGGCGAAGACGACGACCACCATCAGAGCGCCGCTATAGCCGCTCCCGCGCCGGGCGAAAATCCAAAGCGCGCCGAGGCTCAAAGCGGCGAACACAATCGGAACCCAGGCTTCATAGTTCGCCAACGAATTGGCGTCGGGGACGCGAGATACATCCCCGACAGGCAGATGATCGCCGAAGAAGCGATAAACAATGACCGTAATCGCCACCACGGCCGCGAAGACCATCGAGCCGCGGCGCAGAGCGCGTCCCACGGCTTTGCGCTCGCTTTGGGCGATGTAACTCGCGCCGAGTCCCGCAAGCGTGGCCAGGCTGAAAGTGAATTCGTACATGTGCCGGCCCGACGCGCGGAACAGGTTGTAGACCGGTGTGCGATGCAGGATGTGATTCCACTCGAACGGCAGATAGTCGCCGAACGAGAGCGCGAGCGAGACCAGAGCCGTTCCGCCCCAGAACCAGGCGAGCGAACGCCGGCGCGACCCGAACAGCGCGACCAGCGCGAGCAACAGCGTCAACAGCCCGAAATAGCCACACGTCTCGTCAACCGTCCATAACCCCCAGTACGGCACTGTTGTCGAGGGGAGCGTTCCCCCGCCGAAGAAGAAGGGAAAGACGAACGTCAGGATGTTCGCGGGCGGGAACGAATAGCCGGAGAAGTATTCGTAGCTGATCGCCGCGCGCTCGCCCATCTTCAACAGCTCGCGTTCGGGCAACAGTTGAACCGCCGAAAGCAGCGCGCCGCAGACCGACATCGCCGCGGCGCCGAACAGAAATTTCCGCCGCCGTTCGCGCTCTTCACGCAGTAAAAGCGAGAACAACGTGTAAGCGCCGCAGACCAGCACGGTGTAAAAATTCATCTGCGGCTCGCCAGCGAAAAGCTGCAAGGCGACGAAAGCCGCGCCCAGCGCGACCCACCTCCAGCTCAACCGTTCGTACAAATTCTCGATGGCCAGCAGAATCCACGGCGCCCACACGGCGGCGGCGATGCGCGACGTGTGGCCCATGTGCGCGATCATATAGCCGCCGAACGTGAAGGCCGCGCCCGCGATCAAAGCCCCGATCCGCGTCATCCCGATGCGCCGCGCATAGAGGTAAGTCCCGATGATCGTCAAGTGATAGGTGGTGATGACGACGATGTTCATCGCCGTTGTGGGCGAGAACAACGCGAACAGCCAGTTCGGCGGATAGAGCGCCCCGGGATAGATGCTGGCCAACAGCGGCGTCCCGGCGAAGATGTACGGGTTCCAAAGAGGCAGATGGCCGTCGCGCAACATCTGCCCGATCAACACTCGCACCCCCAGGTTCTGCGTCAATCCGTCGCCCGGCACGAGAGTGATCTTGCCGATCACTGCGGGAAAGAAATAGATGAGTGGCAGCAGGATCAGCGTGGCGGCGGTCAGAATTCGCGCGCGGCTGTTAACGGCTTCGTTTTTTGGTGAGTGATCGTCTTCCCATTTGGTCTGCGGATCGTTTGCGGAAAGGTCCTTCATAAACTCCGATTCTTTATCTAGCTGGTGAATAGCGGGGGACGTGAGCAAGGAGACAGTGGCTCGTGACGTTTGCGCATGTGGTGGTTTTTCCAATGATGGATTGTAAACGAAGCGCGGATTTTATCGGGAAGGCGCATCAAAATTATTCCTGGGGACGTTGAAAACACCCACATTGGCGCAAGCCAGAAACTTCCGGCCTTCGCCCGGGCCGCTCCAAGAACTGTAAAGCGGTCCGGTCAACAACCGCTGCTGCTTTTCCGAGAATACGTTGTCCACAGGCTCGTCATCCTCCGTAATCAGATGTTCGATATACGGCTCGTCAACAGGCGTTTGTTCGACAACAGGCTCGTCAACAGGCATCGCTTGTGGCATAACTTCCTCCCTTCAATTGGCCCCATTTGATCAGATAGACAGAATCAGTCTAGTTGCAGCGGCGGCGAGCGTCAACAAATTAGACATCAGGCGCGTGAGGCTGATGGTTTGGCGAAGCGGCGGCAGGCGACGGCGCCAAGCAGCAATATCATCACACCCAACGCCGCGCCGATAGCGCCGTTGCGCAAACTCCGCGGACGATAGATGAACTCAACCCTATGCTCGCCCGCGGAGACGTGGATTCCTCGCAGCGTGTAATTGGTTCGGTAAATCTTTGTCGGGTTGCCGTCAACTCGCGCTTCCCAACCTTGATAATAAATCTCGCTCAGAACGAGAAAGCCGTCGCTCGGATTGCTCGCCGTGAGCTCGATCCGATTCGGCTCGTACCGGGTGATCTTCGCCCGCGCTCCGGACGGCGCCGCGATGAGTGGGCCGTCGCAGTTGTTGCATTCCGCCTCGATCAATGCGTCGCTCGCCGGGTCGAACGCTTGCCCCACGGAAGCGCGGCGCTCCGGATCAATCCCCGCGTACCCGGAAATTTTCCCGGTCTTGATCGTCTTGAGGACTTCGCCGGGCGAGAGCGCCAGCACGCGATCAACGAACCACGCGCGCGACGCCACTCGCATATTTTCGTAAACATCCACCGGAGCCGGCTGATCGAATCGCGCAAGTTTGCGCCAACGTTCCGCCGGGAAACCGTAAGCCGCGAGTGGCGTTGAAACCCCGATCCGCGCATCGTGCAACGATGCGCGGATCAGATAGAGCGAAGCGTCTTCGCGCGCGTAAACCCATTCGATCTTCTCGATCTCGCCGCGGTCGAACCGCAATTTTCCCAGGTAAAAATGCGAATCGAACCCCTCGGCGGGCGCGCTTTCCACAACACGGGCGCGCTGATGTTTGATCGCCGCTTTCACGTCGGCGCGGTCGTAAGCCCATTCGGACGTGTCGCGCCCCGCTTGCAGCTCGCGCTCGATCACGCGCCCATCGCGGGCGTGAAGACGCAACGTCAATACCACAGCGCCGTCGGGCAGATGCGTTGAGTTGGCCATCAACGAAACGACGGCGATCCCGGTCGCCGCCGCGCCGCCAGGATCGGTCGTCAAACTCACTCCCGGTTTGAATTCGACGCTGAAATGGGTTCGGGCGAACTTGACGCCGTCGTAATCGAGCCAGCGTTCGCCTTTGCCTTCGCTTTTGGTTGACCCTCCATTTCCCACGATCAGGTATTTGACGTTGAGCAGGTCCAACCCTCGATCATCGAGTCCGAAAGATTTCGGATCCTGCACGAAGCCTTTGATCGCGGCCCCCGCCGTGCCCGCGACCTCGCCCATCCGGGCGGGGCGCAGGATGTCGTAACCGCTGACGCTCTGCAGCCCGCGCAGGATCGAGATATTGGGCTGATTGATCGCTTCGAAGTTGGGGTCTTCCGGCCAGGCGCTCGCGTAATCGTAAGGCAGCGTCACGTGGCTCATGACGCGGAACGAGTTGAAATCTTTCTCCAACGACTTGATCAACCTTACGGCGGGCGGGTCATCCAGCCTGGCCTTCGCGTCGAACTCCGCGATCCGCCAGTGGAAGAAATGGCCGTAGCTGGCGACATCCAGAAGCAGGACGGCCACAAGGAGGAGATTGCGGCCAACTGTTTGTGAGGCTGATTGCGGAATGCGGATTGCGACGGCGGTACGGTACCAGGAGCGGTAGCGACCGGGCGCTAGCGGAGAGGACGCTTCCGCTGGCGCCCGGTCGCTACCGCTCCCGGTACCGTACCAATCTTCCGTGTTTCCATCCCGTCGTTTCCAAAGAGCCACGCCCAACGCAAATACGCTCAAGGCAAAACACGCGAGCGGGACGAGGAATTCAGGATTGGTCAGCGAATTGGCTTGGGCGGGAATCGGGCCGGCGCCCGCCAGAGATTTGGCGAAGAAGCGGTAGAGAACGCTGACGACAGTCACAATCAGCGTCATCGCGACCGCGCTTTGGATGAACGCCCGCCGCGCGAGCGCCTTCGGAAGCCTCAGCAGGCGATTCATCCCCAACCCCGCGAGCATCGCCATCGCGAAGGTGAATTCAAACTGGTGGCGATACAACCCGCGAAAGCTGTTGTAGCCTGGGATGCGGTAGAGCTTGTGGTTCAGCTCGAACGGCAGATACCCGCCGAAGGCCAGTAACATCGAAACGACCGCGACGCCCAACCACAGCCATGCGCGCGCGCGGTCGTCGCTCTCTATCTTCGTGGCGGCGATTTCACTCGCGTCCGCATCGAAACGGCCCGCGTTTCGACTTCGAGCGAAGAGCGCCGCCATCGCCAACAGCCACGTCAGCATCCCGGCGTAACCGCACATGATCGCGGCGATCTCCCGGCCCCAATACTCCACGCGGTAAGGCGCCATCATTGCCCCGCCGAAAAAGTACGGGAAGATCAAAGCCGGCAGTTGCCATGGCGGGAATGAATACGAATCGAAAAACTGCGGCCCCGGATCGCTGCGTTCACTCTGCCCGAGCAGCTCGCGCGCGGGCAGCAGCTCGACCAATGAAATCAGGACGCCGCAAAGGAGCATCACGGCAATCGCGGCGACGAAGCGCGCGCGGGCCGGGTTGCTCTTGCATCGCGCCAGCGCGAACACGGCGCACGTCGCGGCGACCATCGCCGTGAAGACCATCATCTGCGGCTCGCCCGCGAAAAACTGCAGCGCGATGAACAGCGCGCCGAGCGCAACCCAACGCCATGCTTTCCGAAGCGAATCCGCGCGGGCGATGTTCTCAACCGCCAGCAACACCCACGGCAACCACGCGGCGGCGGCGATGCGCGAAGTGTGCGCCAGGTGGGCGATCATAAATCCGCCGAACGTGAACGCCACGCCCGCAATCAATGCGCCGATGCGCTCGACGCCGATGCGCCGCGCATAAAGATACGTCCCGGCGAGCGCCAGGTGATAGGTCGTGATCACCACAACGTTCATCGCCAGATGCGCGGGCAGGATCGCAAACAACCAGTTCGGCGGATAGAGCGCGCCGCCGTAAACACTGGCCATCAGCGGCATTCCGGCGAAGATGTAAGGGTTCCACAGCGGCAATTGGCCGTCGCGCAGCATCTGCCCGGCCAGCGCGCGCACGCCGAAATTCTGCGCCCAACCATCACCGGGAGCCAAAACAATACGACCGAGAAGAACGGGGTAGAAGTAGATGAGAGGGATGAGGAAGAGGGGGACAAGGGGAGTGGGGAGTGGGGAGTGGGGAGTGGGGGACAAGGAATTTCCTTCCCCCATTCCCCATTCCCCACTCCCCACTCCCCTTGTTTCCCTGTCTTCCATTCGATCAATCCATGAACCGGTATTTAATCAGCGCCCAGATAGCCGCGAAGCCATCCTTCCAGGTGATCTTCTTACCTTCTGAAAAATCGCGGCCGTAATACGAGATCGGCATCTCGTAGAGTTTGTGTTTGCGCTTGAGGATTTTAGCGGTGATCTCAGGCTCGAAATCGAAGCGGTTCGACC
>Ga0187894_10003607_pt1 | contig 17182 bp, 14 predicted proteins | sample GBC1701081metaG_FD_136650 | JGI IMG/M metagenome (GOLD analysis project Ga0187894, IMG submission 136650) | White microbial mat communities from a lava cave in the Kipuka Kanohina Cave System on the Island of Hawaii, USA - GBC170108-1 metaG ...
AGGCGATTGATTCAGAGGCTTAAACCGCCGTTTGAAAGCACGGCGGCGGCGGCAACGCCCTACATCTCCCTCTAAATCCCAAAGCGGATTATAGAGGGAGTCTTGGGCTAAATCTGGATAAAAGAGTTGAGTTATGAGTCCCGCCTTTAGGCGGCTTTATTGCAGATATGAAATTTACGCAGCCTAAAGGCGGGACTCAAAGCAACTCATATTTTTTTCGTTAACGCTTTTATGTTTAGCTTCGTCTTTAATATCGGCAAGGCACGCTCGGAGCCAAAAACAAAACAACAAGTGATGAGCGATAAGTTGATTTATACTCGTTTCATAAAAAAAGCGATTCATAAAATCTAATTATCTTCCCTTTAATAGTTATCGCTCATCATATTCAAACAGAATGTCTGAAAGCGAAATGACCGGCAACATATTCTTCTTTGCCAACCGCGAAGCCGAAGCAACAGCGACTGCGCCCGTAAAAGAGACAGTCGTAAGTACAGAGGCGCGGCTAGTCCAAAGTGTGTGCGACGGCAATCAAGAGGCTTTCGCAGAGCTTTACAAGTTATTTGCGAAGATGGTTCACGGTGTTGTTTTGGCGCGTGTGCCGCGTGACGAAGTTGATGACATAGTTCAGGAAGTTTTTCTATCAGCCTATAAAAATTTGCATATGCTGAGAGACCAAAATGCAGTCGGGGCTTGGCTTGCAATGATTGCGCGAAACCGCACTACGGAATTTTATCGTCGCACGAAACCAACCGAAGAACTTTCGGAAGACTTAAAACATAGCGACAGACCTACGACCGAAGCGCGGGAAATTTTATCGGCGATTCGCTCTTTGCCCGAAGCATATAAAGAGACTTTGGTTTTGAGATTGGTCGAAGGAATGAGCGGACCTGAAATCGCAGAACGCACAGGGTTAAAACCCGAATCTGTCCGTGTGAATTTACACAGAGGAATGAAGCTTTTGCGCGAAAAGCTTGGCATTAAGGAGTAATGCTATGAAAGAGGAATATCTTTGGGACAAGACGGGCGAAGACCCCGAAATAGAAGGTTTGGAAAAGGCATTGCAAGTCTTTCGATATAAAGAGACTGAACCGCCCGCTTTACGCTCGAATGTCGTCGCCTTTAAGACAAAAGAAAATCAATCGCGCAGGGTTTTATTCTTTGGTCTGGCTGTGGCGGCTTGCATAGCTTTAGCTGTTTTAGCATTGGGCGTTTGGATGCAAATTTCAAATCCGCAGCCAAAAGGCGAAGGCTTGGTTGAAACGGTTGTGCCCAAAGATGGTTTTGCTTCAAGTGATGATTTGGAAATCAAAGAAGACGAAACCAGGAAAGAGATGCCAATCAAACCCGTAGCAAAAATTCGCAGGTTTGCGCCTTCAGCCACGCAACAAAATCAGGCAAGAAACAGCGAAATAAAGCTGACAAAAGAAGAACAGTACGCATACGACCAACTGATGCGTGCGCTTTCGATAACGAGTTCAAAATTGAATTTGGTTAAAAAGAAAGTATAGGGCGAAGAAGAACAAAAGACAGATATTAAAGAAGGAAGCTAATTTATGAAACCGTTATTCAATAATTCAATCAAGATACTTTTGTTGACACTGTTTATATTCACAGCTATTTCGGTAAACGCGCAAGACCCTGCACGACTGCAATTTGAAAAACTTAAAAAACTCGAAGATAAAGCTGTTGATGTCGTAGAGGTCAATGTTGACGGAAAACTCTTGAAATTGGCTAAGAGAGTTTTAGCTAAAGTTAATGACAAAGACGCAGAGAAAGTCGCCGAAGCTATTAAAGGCTTAAAAGGTATCTATGTTCGCGTTTATAACTTTGAAAAAGAGAACGAATACAATCCAAGCGACGTTGATGAAATCCGTTCACAATTAAATGCTCCGGGTTGGCAAAAACTGGCGAATGTTCGCAGTAAGAAAAATAACCAGAAGGTTGATGTTTTTACTATGTTCACGGGCGACCTGTTGAGCGGCATTGCTGTTGTTGTTTCGGATTCCAAAAGCATCGCCTTGGTAAATGCCATAGGACCGATTGATATTGATTTGCTTGTTGAACTCAGCGGACATTTGAACATCCCTGAAATCAGCATCGAAAAAACCGACAAACAGCAGAAGAAAGAAAAACCTGAATAATAAGAAAGTTAGGACAATCAAATGCGAAATAGATTCATCATTTCATTACTGCTTCTGTTCTTTGTCTTCGCCTTTCTAAACCAATCAACGGCAAACGCAAAAGACAAAGAGTTTGATTCAATTGTCAATCATCTGAAATCAAAATACCAGGCAAAGAAAATCAAGATTCCTTTTTTGTGGGTGGCACGTTTCGCTGTCAAAGTAGTTCGTCCGGCAGGCGTGAAAAGTTTTGACGTAACGATTTTTGAAAACTTGAAATTTACACGCGACACTCTCGATGAAGAGATGCAATTGGCAATGAGAAACTCTCTAAGCGAGGAGTGGAGTTCGATTGTTCGCGTGCGTTCACGAACGGGCGAACAGGTCTATATGTATATGCGCGAGGCTGGCAATGACGTTAAACTGATGCTGGTTACTATTGATAAAGAAGAAGCTGTTGTTGTTCGCGCAAAATTCAGCCCTGACAAACTCGCGGAGTTTATAAATAATCCAAAAATCTTTGGTATTTCTTTGAGTGATAATGACCAGCGTGCAAAGGCTAAAGAGGTTAAAACCGAAGAACAGAAAACAGAGACTAACAAATAAAGAATCAGCAAAATGAGGTTTTGGAAAGCGGCGATAATTCAATCGCCGCTTTCTTTTTGTTACATACAAAAGTCTTTAAGACATAAATCCCAAGTTTGATGTCGGGAAGTTGTTTATATTCGGGAAGACCAGTTGAATGTCACTTTCAGCCAGACCATACCAACGCGCAAGTGTCGCGCAATACATCTCAACCGACACCGTAGGAATAAAACGTCCCCGTGTATCTGCGTCGTCAGGACCCGAATTAACCAGAGTCGGAAAAAACGAGCCGTTCGCCGTAGGCATACCGTAAAAGTTACCGCCCAAGACTGCGTCTCCCATTATCAGATGATGCCCCGCCCACGCATGGTCTGAACCCGCGTTGCTACCTGTACCGGCGGGATTAAACGTGCGGCTAAAATCAGACATGGTAAATGTCGTAACATTCGAGGCAATACCTTGCGCCACAGTTTCGTCATAGAAAGCCTTCATTGCCTGGCTCACCTGAGTCCACAAATTTGCATGATTGTTAATTTGCCCTGTGTGCGTGTCGAAGCTGCCGAACTGAACGTAGAAAATCTGACGACTCATATTCAACTGCGTGCGAAACTTCATTAACTTCGCAACCTGTTTCAATTGATTTCCCAGCGTTGTGTTCGGGAAGGTAACTGTCAAAGCGGGGTCGGTGCTTAATTGGTCGCTGACATTTACAGCCTGTTGTGTCAATACGCTTGCCTGTTGAATCAGGGAATAGTTCAAATCTTGTTGTCGAATGCGACTCATCGCCGTTTTGCGTGCCAGGTCATCCGCGGCAGTTGTAAAGCCGTTCAAAGCCAAGACCTGATTAAGCGGGGTCGGTGCCGCTGTAACAATCAACGGCGAAGTGTTGTTGCCGACACTAAAAACCGTCGCGCCCGCTATGGAAGTAATCATGGAAATCGCCGCACCCGGATTTTGGCTTGTTGTTCTATCTGCGAGACGCCCGCCCCACCCGGTCGTTGATTTGTAGTTCGAAATCGAAGTCCGGAATTGATCTACCTGATCCGTATGCGAAAAAAGCTGCATGGGACGTGGCATTCCCGATTGATACTGAGGGCGTGTTAACGGCTGCACCAGCGTTCCGGCGTTACATACAACCGCAAGTTTTCCCTGTCCCCAGAGTGTGTGTAAACCCGTCATACTTGGATGAAAACCATAAACCTGTCCGTTCATACCCGGCGGAGAAATTGAGAGAAGATTTGCACGGGGAATTGCCAAACCCTGCGTTTGACGCGCCGTAGTATATTGTGCGTAACCCGCGTCGTAGTTTGGAATGACAGTATTATTGCTGTCATTCCCACCCGATAAAAAGACACATACTAACGCCTTATAGTTTGTGCCGCCGTCAACATCTCTTGAAGAAATTGAAGAAACCTCTTCTCTTATTTTCCCTTTTTTCTCTTGCGCCAAAACATTTATCAAACCCAGATGACGCATTTGAGTTGCAACTGCCGCCATGCTCAAGGCACGGCAAGATGTAGTTAAAAATTTTCTTCTTGATTCTTTCATCTCTCACCTCTGCACTTGAAATTGCGACGAAGTCGCTACCAGATAAAGAGCCGTTCTCGCACGCTTTAACGTATCCGCCGGCGAGACAGCTTGAATGGCTGTCATAATTTCGTTTCTGACCAGACCATTTATTGAACCATGCATTATTTCTTTATTGAGCGTGTCCACTAACAGCCCACCGGTTAAATCTGCCGCCGCGATTGTTTGAAGACGGGTCAAGGTAATCATCGTGCCGCACGGGATATTCTGGGCTGTATTTATCTGAATCCCCGTTCGTGCGTTAGCCGCAGGAAATACCATCTGATTAACAAAGTTCGGACGTTTCAACGCAGTGCCCGTTGAAAAGATTCCGAACTCCGGTCCGGACAGATTTGTATTAGGAATGGAGTAATCCATCTGATAGTAGTTGAAGACTGACGGCGGGTTATAAACATCCTGGTCAAGCGTCAATGTAATACCATTTATCACACCGTCGCTTTGACCGTTACAACTTGTCGGAGGAGTTATGTTGTTATTTGCCGACGGACTAAACGGACGCAAAACATTTGTCACATACAGTACGGGTTCTCGCAAGTGTCCGTAATCGGGGTCTGTCTTGATATTGCCGCGTGCTTCGGGGTCTAACAAAATTGCGCGTATCACAGCTCTCATATCGCCTCGCCCCCCTACCCCGTTGTTATTAAAAGCTGCCGCAACGCGAGCGACATATGCGGGAGTCGGATTGCTCGTTACAAGTTGTTGAATCAGGAGTTTGCCAATGAATGGCCCGACATTCGGATGATTAAAGATGTTATTAAGAGCAAGCTCTAAGTCATGTTCGGGCGAAAGCCCTCCGGGAATTGTTGTCGTTCCGCCCGGTTCATAACTTAAAAGTTGTTTCGATGTCATATCGTGATTTGCTTCGGTGCTAATCATCGCGTCGCGGAAATTAACTATTCCTGCTTGTGAGTTTGTGCAACCCACATTGCAAAACGACCACCCGGTAAATACTTTCGTAAAACCATTAACAACAGCCTGGTCATAAGTAGGAATTTTATTGCCCTGCTGAGTTAACACAGGCGTTCCGTCCTGGTTGAGCATATCTACTCCGACACTAAACAACTGCAAAATCTCACGTGCGTAGTTTTCATTCGGATTCTGCTTTGTGCTTATTGCCATATCCAGATAATTTCCCATTGCAGGGTTGAGCGTTAGCTCACCAAGCAAATCGCGGAAATTTCCGAAAGCGTGTTTGTCCAGCGTTTGCAGATAAGGCAACATACGGCTTGGTTGAACCGTTTCGTTTCCTGACACGACAAAAATCTGGCTCAAAGCCCAAGCCACACGCCTGCGTAACTGCTGGTCTTCGCCGTAAAGTGTTTCGCGGTAAAACCAGTTCTGCAACGGATACATTGTGTAATTGTCACGCACGCAAACACCTGTGCAAGTAGTGGGAATGTTTGTCGGTTGAAGCGGCAAGTTCGGATACGGAAAAACAGAATAACGCTTTACACCAACAGAATCGTATTTCTGTTCCATCTGTTCTGTCAGCCAGGTCGAGTAAGGGATGCGTCGAAGCCGCATCTCTAATTCAGCCGTTGGTCCAAAGGTGGTTTGTTCCATAAATCGAACGCGGTCGCCTGTATATGGTAGTCCGGTGGCTTCCGACTGTTGGTTTCGTGCAATCGGTTTGTCAGGCATTGGCGTAGGCACAGCACCATCGTCATCCGACATTTTTCCGCCTGCGTGACCAATCGCAAGTCTGACGCGATTGCTCGACATTCCGCGCCAAGTTACGCGTATAAGCGTATCGCCGACATCACCGATACCTCCGTGAAGTTGAACGGTCAGAGCATAAACCCAAGGGCGGTCGCTCAACTGGTCAAGCGAGATAATTGTCAGCGGATAACGATAATGATTTATATCTTCAATGTCTGCGCGAAAGGCATTCGCACCTTCATTTTTCAATAAATCCAAGTTAGTGACGTAGAGCGTTACTTTGGTCCGACCACCGGGTTTAAAAACCGGAACTTTTACGCTCGCCTCTAAATTGGTCAAGGCTCTGGTCGAATCAGAATAACTGATAATGATAGGCGCGTCTTCGGGAAGCGTCTGAGCCGAAGAATTTGCGCCCGATATCAAAAGACACAAAAAAACGCCGAACAGCATCATGCAACACCATCGGCGACACTCATTACATATCGCATCCATCGTAATTTTCTCCTAAAAAATCCCGAACAAATCAGATAACTCTAGAAAACTTAAACGGCAGGAATTTTGAATTTTGAATATATAAATTTTTAGCCTGAAAAACGCAATTATTTTGCGAAATAAAAAGTAATCTGTCAGTTTCGTGAGTAGAAAGTAAAACAGGCTGCCAGCCTGTTTCATCCGTCATTGATTTTGTTAAGAAAATCAGCAACAGGCTGGCAGCCTGTTGTACGAATTGTCGTCAATGCTCACGAAACTGACAGATTACAATCAAAAGCCGTCGGCTCTGTGCTATACAAGAACCGACGGCTTTTGATTTCGTTTTCTTTAATTTTATCTGAAGCGTGCGCGTAATTCATTTTGACTGATTCCCCAGCTTTTAGGTTTTTTTCATAGCTTCTAAAGTTTGGTATTTCATGAAAATTTTCAAGCGCATTGCAAAATCAGCTAAAACACTGAGAAAAAGCGACTTAGAATTACGCGCACGGTTCAATTTTATCTCTCGTCAATCGGCGTATATTTCAAATCTCTTGCACCGACATACTCCGCCCGAGGACGAATCAATTTGTTGTTGCCATATTGTTCAAGAATGTGTCCCGTCCAACCGGATATGCGTGAGACTGCAAAAATTGGTGTGTATTGGTCAAGAGGAATACCCATCTTGTAATAGGTCGAAGCAGAATAAAAATCTACGTTCGGGTTCATTCCCTTCTCGCGCTTCATTATCTCTTCAATCTTTTGAGACATTTCATACCATTTTGTATCGCCTGCGCGTTCGCTCACCTGTTTTGAAAACTTGCGAAGATGCGTTGCACGCGGGTCTTCGGTTTTATAAACAGCGTGACCTATGCCCATTATTTTTTTCTTTGCGGCAAGTGCGTCTGCGATAAACGGTTCGACGTTTTCCATTTCGCCGATTTCGAGAAGCATCTTCATCACGGCTGTGTTTGCTCCGCCGTGTAATGGTCCTGCTAAAGCCGCAATCCCCGCGGTTACGGCACCGTACATATCTGCAAGCGTGCCTGAAACAACACGGGTAGTAAATGTGGAAGCATTCAGTTCATGATCTGCGTGCAGAATAAGACAAATATCGAAGATTCTGGCATCTTCTTCCGAAGGCATCTCGCCCTTCATCATGTACAAGAAATTCGTAGCAATATTTTGGTCTGTTTTCGGTGAGATGGGTTCTTGATTGTTCCGTATTCTTTCCCAAGAAGCGACCAATGTAGGTAGTTGCGCGGTTAACTTGACAGCCGTTTTCAAACAGGCTTCGCGCGACGAAACGTCGTGTGCTTCATGGTCGTAAAAATCCAGAGTCGAAACAGACGTTCTCAAAACATCCATCGGGTCTGCCGTTTTCGGAAATTGCTTTATTAAGGCAAGAACTTCGGCTGGGGCTTCGGCGTTCTCAGCCAATTCTTTTTTTAAGGCTTCCAACTCATCTGTTTTAGGAAGGCGTCCGTGCCAGAGCAAGAAGACGGTCTCTTCAAAAGTAGAATGTTCGGCTAAATCATGTATGTCGTATCCCTGATAAATAAGTACGCCGTTTTCGCCGTCAACATCACCGATTGACGATTGTGCGGCGACGACTCCGCGAAGTCCGGCGGTCGCGGCAGTTGCAGTAGCAGTGTCTTTAGGTTTGTCCATAATGCTTTCCCTTTTGTCCTTCAATTATGATGGTTCTGAAAATATCAAACAGACTGATAGGTGACAAGCTAACCTCCCTTCATTTTCCATTTTTCATTTCATATTTGTCATTTATCATTGCGGTTATTCAATTTTTCGCCTGACCAATTGCAATTTAACGACAAACAAAATGGAAAGTGATAAATGGAAAATTAAAAGGCTCTGAATTGGATACCCAACTCAGAGCCTAAACATTTCCATAAACTAATTTTTAGCGGCGCGGATTCGATGACAAAACAGGAAGCTTAATATCTTTTCCTGCCGGAATTTCTTGGTCAGGTAAAAGTTCATTCTTTTTTGTAATCTCACTAAGCGGAACACCTGTTCGTGCAGATATTTTCCTAGCCGTATCACCTTGAACTGCTTTTATAGTTCTGGTGCCGGATGTAGCCGCCGCTCCACCATTTCGAGGGCGATATGGTTGATTCGTTTTTTGCACCAAGTTTTCAGGTATTACGTAAACACCGCCTTTGGAATCGGCATTTACTTTCCACTGTTCCACTTCTTCTTTACTCTTTCCCGTTGATGCAATAGCTTCTTCCAGACTTCTGAGAACCTGTACATTACTGCCTCGTTTATCTGCCGGAATTGCTTTGAAGCGTGCAACTAATTCTTTTGCTTTTCCTGCGGGAATACGAACCGGATAAGCCTCGCCTTTTGGCGTCATATTCTGTCTGAGTTCAGGATTCAAATAACGAAGCCAGTCGTATGTTGAGTCTGAAAGCTGTGCAATCAATTTCAGGTTTGTTCCGCCTGGCATTTGAACAACATCATATGTCAAAGGCGGCAAGGGGTTGACGTGACCGAATCCGTAATGGGCTTTGTTCTTGTTAATGATAATCACAGCCAAGATGTTCGGAACGTAGTTGCGTGTCTCTTGCGGCAGATAGGGATAAGCCGCCCAGAAATCCATCTTGCCTGCACGTGCGATTGCGCGGTCAACATTTCCTTCACCGCAGTTATACGCGCCCATTGCAAGTTCCCAGTTTCCGCCGTAACGATTCGCCAAAAACTTCAAATATCTTGCAGAAGCGCGTGTCGCTTTCTCAAAACTGTTGCGTTCGTCCAAATAAGCTGTTTGACGCAAATCATAGCGTGCACCTGTTCCTTTAATGAACTGCCACAATCCCGTTGCGCCAGCCCATGAACGTGCGTGTGCAAGCCATGCACTTTCGACCTGTCCAAGCCAAGTAATATCTTCCGGCACACCTTCTTCTTTGAAAATCTTGCGTGCCAATTTCATAAACTGCCCCGAACGCTTGATGCCGATTTCCATGGTCGTGCGCCCGCGTCCGGTGTAAAAGTTTATGAACTGTCCGATTCTTGGGTCTGGGGTAAATTTGAAACCGATGTACGGACTATCAGCAATGTTTGCAACACCCCGAGCAACATCATCACTTACAGTTTGTTCGGTTGGCGTCAATTTGATCTTTGCCAATTCGTCTCCATAAGGAACTTCAAACTGTTGTGTAGTAAATCCTATTTGCTGTTGCTGAACATCGGGTTGTTGCCCGCTGTTCGCAGATGTCTCTACATTTGCGCCGTTATTATTGCTTATGGGCGTTACTTCAATGCGATATACACGCTCAATCAGTTCGTAATAATACTTGCTCAAACGCGGATTTCCGCGAACGTCAATGCCCGCGTTCAAAATCGTTTCGACTGCTTTATCGAATTCCTGGCGTGCTTCGTAACGCTTGTTTGCTCTTACTAACTCGTCACCGAGTTTGAAATGCTTTTCGGCTTCGTTAATAAGTTCTGAAACACGCTGGTCTTGTTTTTCGACTTCGTTTTGAATTGTTGTCGAAGATGAACTCGGCGCAACCTGCGCCTTGACTCCCGCGATTGGAGCTAAGAAAGTAGTTATAAGAGCGAGACTTGCAATAAGCCGGGGTTTGCTCGTGGTCATTTTATTTATCGTCTATCTCCTTACTGGATTTCTTCAGGTTTTAAGGCGAATTCCACGTGCGGGCAAGAGACCCATTTGCGGTATCCACAGTTAACTGTTAGTAAAACGCAGTAAGCATATAAAAGTTTCGATTTCTTACTGCATCAGGTATTACACTATATTTATGACGCGCCAACACCTATTTTGGCTTTTGAAAACTACCACACAGGTCAGGATGCGTCAAACAAAAGGTAGGTAGTAGGTACTATGTGACAGATAGGAAAAACTTCTTCATCGTCGCCTGTTCCTACATACCACCTGCTACATCATTTTCTTACGTTGCATTGACTGGCGATCTTCTTTTTCCTTCACTCAATGGTTTCTGTGTTTTTGTAGATGCTTTGTCGCTCTTGCCGTTTGCCTGAATCTTTTTCTGCGGTGGTTCAACTTTTTCCTTCAAGGCTAAACTGAAAACTTGCCGGACATGGTCAACAAAAACAAACTCTATGTCTTTGAAAAGTTCTTTCGGAACATCATCCAAATCGCGTTCAGTGCGATGTGGCAAGATAATTTTACTAACGCGGGCGCGACGCGCTGCCAAAACTTTTTCCTTAATTCCGCCGACGGGCAACACATTTCCGCGTAAGGTTATTTCGCCGGTCATCGCCACATCTTTGCGAATCGGACGTTGCGACAGAACCGAAACCATAGCGGTAGCCAAAGTTATTCCCGCCGATGGACCGTCCTTAGGAATGGCACCTTCCGGCAAGTGAACGTGAAGATCGTAGGTGTCAAAATCATCTTCGGGAATCTGTAACTCTTTGGCACGTGATTTTGCGTAAGAATAAGCCGCCTGCGCCGATTCTTTCATCACGTCACCGAGTTGCCCCGTAAGAACAAGACGCCCCTTTCCTTTCGTTCTCAAAGCTTCGATAAAAAGCACATCGCCACCAACAGCAGTCCAAGCCAATCCCGTTGCGACGCCGATTTGATCTTTCTTCAAAATCTCGTCGGGCGTAATTTTCGGAGCGCGTAAAAATTCGTGTAAATTTTTTGCCGCGACTCTCACAATACCCGTTTTGCCTTCTGCTTTCCGTCGTGCAACTTTGCGGCAGACGCTTCCGATTTCGCGCTCAAGTTGACGTAAACCCGCCTCTAAAGTGTATTGCTGAATCATCATTGCAATCGCACTTTTTTCAAACTTAACGTCCTTTGCGTTGACACCGTTTTCTTCCAACTGTTTGGGAATCAAATGCCGCCGCGCAATTTCAAGTTTCTCTTCTTCCGTGTAACCCGAAAGACGAATAACTTCCATACGGTCCCGAAGCGCGGGCTGAATAGTGTCCAGAACATTTGCCGTCGTCATAAACATCGCGTTCGATAAATCAATCGTGACGCCTAAGTAATTATCGCGGAAAGCATTATTCTGTTCAGGGTCCAGAACTTCGAGCAAAGCCGAAGAGGGGTCGCCGCGAAAATCCGCTCCGACCTTATCAATCTCGTCAAGCATAATTAACGGGTTGTTTGTTCCTGCCTGTTGAATTGCCTGAACAATTCTGCCCGGCATCGCCCCGACATATGTTCTGCGATGTCCACGAATTTCCGCTTCATCGTGAACGCCGCCTAAACTGAGACGCACAAACTTTCTGTCAAGAGCGCGGGCAATCGAACGTCCCAGAGAAGTTTTTCCAACTCCGGGCGGTCCGACAAGGCAAAGAATCGAGCCTTTTGGCTTCTCTTTTAGTTTACGGACGGCAAGAGCTTCAATTATTCTCTCTTTTACCCTTTGAAGACCGTAATGGTCTTCATCCAAAATCACTTCGGCTTTTAACAAATCCAGATTATCAACAGAAGATTTTGCCCAAGGCAAATCTGTCATTATGTCCAACCAATTTCTGAGCGTAGCGGTTTCCGCAGCGTCAGGGTGCATCCGTTCAAGTTTTTTCAACTGACGATATGCTTCGTCTTCCGCCTGTTTTGGCATCTTTGACGTTTCGATTTTTTCACGATACTGCGCGATTTCTTCTGCTAATTCGTTTCCTTCACCGAGTTCCGATTGAATTGCTTTTAGCTGTTGGCGCAAATAAAACTCACGTTGCGAACGGTCAATATCCGCGCGTGCCTGTGTATTAATTTCTTGCTGAACTGTCAGGACTTCGATTTCCTTGTTGAGCAAATCGTTTACGCGACGAAGCCTCGCCGTTGTCTCAAAAATATCCAAAACACTCTGTGCGTCCTCAACTTTTAATTCGAGATTTGAGGCAGACAAATCCGCTAAGCGTCCCGGGTCTTCTAAATTTGCGATAATTGCCAAGACTTCCGGCGAAATGTTCTTTCCCAAATTTGCCGCTTTTTCCATTGATGAACGCACATTGCGAACAAGTGCCTCGACCTCTAAAGAACGCTCTGTGGAAGGAACTTCTGGAATGTTTGTAAGTTTTGCCTTTAAGAATTCGCCACTTGCGTCCGCCGATTCGACACGCGCACGCGACAAACCTTGAATCAAAATGCGTATCCGCCCGTCAGGCAATTTCAACATTCGCATAATGACTGCAACCGTTCCGACGCTATAAAGGTCTTCTTGACCGGGTTCTTCTTTATCAAGGTCGCGTTGCGAAGCAAGCAAAATCATACGGTTGTCTGCCAAGGCTTCGTCAACGGCGCGAATTGATTTATCGCGTGAGACAAACAGAGGCACAATCATAAACGGGTAAATAACAATATCTCTGAGCGGCAACAGAGGCAGTTCATTTGGAATCTGCATCTGCTGTTCATCGGTTGTTTCCAAACTGTCCATTCCAATAATTTCGTCGTTAATATCCATGATAATAAACTTTTGATTTAGAGATTGATGAATTAAAAGAATCTTTTAATCTCTCAATCTCTCAATCTCTCAATCTCTCAATCTCTCAATCTCTCAATCTTTCAATCTCTCAATCTCTCAATCTCTCAATCTCTCAATCTTTCAATCTCTCAATCTCTCAATCTCTCAATCTCTCAATCTCTCAATCTCTCAATCCTTCAATCTCTCAATCTCTCAATCTCTCAATCTTTCAATCTTTCAATCTCTCAATCTCTCAATCTCTCAATCTCTCAATCTTTCAATCTCTCAATCTCTCAATCTCTCAATCTCTCAATGTCTTTAATTGAAACTTTGAACGTCGCACCGCGTCTGTCTTTTTGTTTTGGAAGACGCATACTGAGCAAGCCATCTGATAATTCCGCAGTGGCTTCGGCTATTTTTACGGGAAAACGAATCGCCATACTTCTCTCAAAACGTCCGTAATCCCTTTCAGAACAAAAATGCGAAACAATTTTTTGTTTCGATGTTCGTGTCTTTTCACCAAAAATACGCAAATGCGTACTTGTCAGATTGATGTTGATTTGTTCGGGGCTGATGCCGGGCAATTCCACCAAAACAATAAAAGCATCTTCGGTTTCGCAAACATCAATCGGCGGGGCAAATGTTCCGGGCGGGGGACTCGCATCCATCTCTGACGCATCTTGCAGTGCAAAGTATAGACGTTCAACGCGGTCCCGCAGTTTCTCTAATTCCAATCTATGTATGCCCGAAACGTGTGCGCTCCTGACCATCTCTACTGTTACCGAACGCGGGCGTTCCGCTTTCTTTTTGCTACTCATCGTTTCTGCGTTGCTTTTGTGCGAACCAAAGTTTTCAGTTCGCTCATAAACTCCGTTACATCTTCAAATTCCAAATATACAGAAGCGAATCGAACATACGCCACCTTATCCAATTCTTTCAAACGCCGCATTATCATTTCGCCGATTTTGCTCGTTGGACGTTCGCGTTCGGGCGATTCCTGAACGTACTTTTCAATCTGGTTAACGATTGATTCCAGTTTTGAAGAAGGAACAGGGCGTTTTTCGCAAGCGCGAAGCAATCCAGCCATCACTTTGTTACGGTCAAAAGTTTCTCTTCGACCATCTTTCTTAACAACCATATGGGGGATTTCGTCTATACGTTCGTAAGAAGTAAACCTGCGTTCGCACTTCAAACATTCACGACGACGACGAATCGAATCGCCTTCGCGTGATTCACGCGAATCTACAACCTTGTCTTCCAGATAACCACAAAAGGGACATTTCATTGTGTGCTACTCTCCTTCGGTGTTTTGAGTGCCGACTAAAGCCGGCTGTTAGTCGGCGCACAAAACTTATCACTTATTTTCTATTACTTGTTCTTTGCTTTCAGAAGCGACAATCTCACGCAAACGCGCCAGAGAAATATCGCTCGTTAAAAAATAATAAAGCCCTACAAAGAGTGCGGGCGCGAAAAATATCAAGTGCATGATGATTGCAACCGCCGCCGCCTGGTCTGTTTGTACGTTTATAAACTCAAGTCCGCGCTGTGTAACTCCGTGAAAAGCACCTGCGGCACCGCCCGGCGTCGGCACAAGCGAACCGACCAAAGCCCAACCCATAACAAAAAGCGCATCGGTAAATCCCATCGGCAGATGAAAAGCCCGTAATGTCAACCACGTCGCCATAGCAACCGCAGTCCACAAGCAAGCCGTCCAGCCCGCGATTAAAGCAAAATCTTTTGCCGATGACATAACGCCCAAAGCCTGAGCTAAACTTTTCAAGATGCCTAAGAGAACATCACGCAAACGCTCTGGTAAAAACGAAAGTTTTTCAACCCAAGCAATGATTCCAACAGACCAAAGACGAAACAACGCCAAAACAATAATGCCCGTTACAACCAAAGCAATCATTACCATTCCTGCACGTTGAAAAAACCAAAAATCTTCTTTTGTTTTTCCCGCCGGAATCGGAAACCATAAGAGATTTATGGCGAAAACTATTGCCACAGCCATCATGTCACAGATGCGTTCCAAACCTATTGTCACAAATGACGCGCTCGGATTAACGCGATGATCACGCAAAGGCAAAACAACGGGTCGAACAATCTCACCTGCTCTTCCAAGAAGAAAAACCGCGCCGAAACCAATCGTCGTTGTAGCAAAAAGTTCTTTCAAACTCACAGGGGTTATCGGCGCAAGTAATGTGCGCCAGCGAAAAGCCCTAACGCCGTAGCCTGCAACCACACACAACGCTGCCAAAAACAGTAAAAACAGATTCGCACGGGTCACGTTTGCTTTTACCTCTGCCCAATTAAGACTACGTGCAAACCACCACAACAAAACGGCTGTAAGCAAGAATAGAACTGCGAACTTTATGTACTTTTTCAACTGATTTTATCTTTGTCCGTTGCCTAACATTAACTTCTTAAATTATGGTCTAACGCGCCCAACGATATTGCTCGGCTGATGGCATTACCACAATATATTGGGCGGCGTGCAAAGCCTACTATAAGTTGCTGTGTAGCGGCAAGAACCCTAAAGACCTATGAAAAATCTAAAAATAAAATTTCTGTCATCATCCGTTTTGATTTTCTTAATTTGTTTTTCAGCCAATGCACAGACAAAAAAGATTCTCATCGCACACAGAGGCGCATCTGCCTACGCGCCCGAACACACAATTGCTTCTTATCGTCTCGCTATTGAGCAAGGCGCGGATTACGTAGAACAAGATTTGGCAGTAACGAAAGACGGCGTGCTGATTTGCCTTCATGATAAGACTCTGGAGCGCACCACAAACGTCGAAGAAGTTTTTCCAGACCGTTTCCGCGAAGAAGAAAAAGACGGGAAGAAAGTTAAACTTTGGTACGCGGTTGATTTTACTTTGACGGAAATTAAAAAACTGGATGCGGGTTCTTGGTTTAACGACAAGTTTAAGAACGAACGTGTGCCTACGTTTGCAGAAGCAATCAAAGAGATAAAAACCAAGGCTGGAATTTATCCTGAACTCAAAGACCCTGAGTTTTATCGCGCCAAGGGCTTTGACATGGAAAAGCTTTTTATTGATGAACTCAAAAAACAAAGTTTAGACAAAAACCAGAACATGAAAACCCCTGTCATTGTTCAATCATTCAGCGAAACAAGTCTGAAACGTCTGGCTTTTGAGTTCAAAACAAAACTGCTCCTCGTTCTGTTGATTGATAAGGACGGAAAAGATTTGTTGACCGAAGATAGCATCATTAAAGCAAAGAAATTCGCAAGCGGTTTGGGTCCCTCAAAAAGCCTCGTAACAAAAGAAATCGTTGACCGCATACACAAACACGGTATGACAATCACGCCTTACACATTTCGCTCAAACAACCTGATACTATTCAAAACCGTCTGCGAAGAGATGGAACATTATCTTTTCAAGCTTGGTGTTGATGCGGTTTTCACGGACAATCCAGACCAATTTCCAAAAGAAAACAGGTTGATTTTGCAAAAGAAAAAGCGCAAAGTGCTTTTGTGTTAGAAATTTGAGTGAACTTTCTTTTTCTTTGAATCGTAAGCAAGGCTTGACAAGGTTAAGTTTTCCGCCTTGCCCACAAGGAACAAGCAGGACTAAAGTCTTTTGGAGACTAACGAAGGTGGGAGCCGTACCGATATTGGCTACCAATGAAGGAGCCGAATTAGTTCGTAGATGTCGCGCAGGCGATGGTGCCGCATGGGAGGAGATTGTCTCTTCTTTTTCGCGGCGCGTCTATAATCTTGCGTACCGCTTTACATCGAGTATTGATGCGGCGGAGGATTTGACGCAAGAGGTTTTTATACGCATCTATCGAACGCTTGACCAATACGACCCGAAGCAAGGCGATTTGGCAAACTGGTTGATGCGTCTTGCACGTAATTTAATCATTGACGACTATCGCAAGCGTCAGCGAAACCCGCAGGACACGCACGCGGAAGATGTCGAAGAACACGTTTATCATCTGCGTTCGGTGAGCACATCGCCGCAAAAAGAGATGGAGCGGCAAGAGCTTGGAAAACAAATTCAAGCCGGAATTGATAAATTGTCGCCTGATTTGAGGACATGCGTAATTCTTCGTGATATAGAAGAATTGAGTTATCAGGAGATTGTTGACCTTTTGAAAATACCGGAAGGTACTGTGAAATCGCGCATCAATCGCGGACGAATTGAGTTGGCAAAGATTTTGCGCCGTATGCGTGTCGTAGGGATGAATTAAATGAAGCGTGCGCGTAATTCTAAGTCGCTTTTTCTCAGTGTTTTAGCTGATTTTGCAATGCGCTTGAAAATTTTCATGAAATACCAAACTTTAGAAGCTATGAAAAAACCCTAAAAGCTGGGG